>Ga0210021_1000118_pt1 | contig 96199 bp, 80 predicted proteins | sample CryGeymeta201517_FD_183981 | JGI IMG/M metagenome (GOLD analysis project Ga0210021, IMG submission 183981) | Groundwater microbial communities from Crystal Geyser aquifers in Utah, USA - Crystal Geyser metaG 2015-17 (SPAdes) (version 2) | ecosystem: Environmental > Aquatic > Deep subsurface >... | reverse complement strand
CCGGTGATGCCGGTCGCGCAGGCAGCGGCACTGACGGCCATGGCGGCCGCCACACCAGCCAGCTTAAACAAAACACGTTTGGTAGCAAACATATTGAAATCCTCACGTTGGAAACGGGAAATGTCGCAGTTGCGACGGGTCACCATCCTAAGTGGGCAATGTTACGGAATTGTGAATAGTGTAATAAGTTTTCCCACCGGCACCAGATTGGACAGGGTGTAGAACCGGCACAACACTGGCTGCCACGTATCAGGTCAAATCGCCTCCTGTCATCCGCGGGTCACATTACGTCGGCAGGGTATCGGGCTATGTACGCCGCCGAAATCCTGCTGGAACAACTCCCCGCCAACAGGCGCCACCTGCGGGTGGCCCTGGTCACCGAAACCTATCCGCCGGAGATCAACGGCGTGGCCGTGACTATCGGTCAGATTGTCAATGCCCTGCAACAACGCGATCATCAGGTCCAGCTCATCCGGCCACGGCAAGGCAACGAGCCTCTGCCGGGGAACGCGGCCAATCTCGAACAGGTGCTTCGGCCAGGCATCCCGATTCCAAATTATTCCGGACTGAACATCGGCCTGCCCGCCAAGCGTCTGCTCTCTAGGCTATGGGCCCTGCGCCGGCCGGACGTGGTGCACATTGCCACCGAGGGTCCCCTGGGCTGGTCCGCCCTGGCCGCCGCCACCAAGCTACGCATCCCGGTAGTGGCCGGCTTTCACACCAATTTCCACAGTTACAGCAGTCACTACGGCTTCAGTTGGTTGAAGAGGCCGATCTATGCCTATTTGCGCAAATTTCACAACCAGGCGCACCTGACCCTGGTACCGACCGCCACCTTGCGCGACGAGCTTTGTCTAGCCGGTTATCGCAACGTCGAGGTACTGGCCCGGGGTGTGGATAGCGAATTATTCAACCCCAAGTGGCGCAGCCTGGAGTTGCGGCGGGCGTGGGGTGTGGCCGAGCGTGAACTGGCCGTGGTCTATGTCGGCCGCATTGCCCCCGAGAAGAATCTGGGCCTGCTGGTCCGTGCCTTCGAGGCCATCGAACACATCCACCCCGATACCCGTCTGATCCTGGTCGGCGACGGGCCCGAGCTGGCGCAACTGCGCTCGGCCTATCCGCGTTTCGTGTTTTGCGGGCCGCGTAACGGCGTAGACCTGGCGCAGCACTACGCCTCGTCCGACGCCTTCCTGTTCCCCAGCACCACCGAAACCTTCGGCAACGTCCTGATCGAGGCCATGGCCAGCGGCCTGCCGGTACTCGGTTACGACTACGCCGCCGCAGCCGAATTCGTCCGCCACCGCGAAAACGGGCTGAAGGTCCAATTCGACCATGAAGCCGACTTCATTCGTGAAGCCGCATGGCTGGCCAGGTATCCCGAAGCAATGTCCGACCTGGGCCGGCAGGCGCGGGAAACCGCGTTGTGTATTTCCTGGGAAACGATTTTCCAGCGTCTAGAAGGGTTTTATCAGCGCCTAGTCAGCGAGCGCGAGGCAGCACAGGAGACCTCGATTCGCCAGATGGGCTTTAACTGAGACTGCGGTAGAGTGCCGCCAGACGACCCGCCATCCGGTCGTCGGCCCATTCCAGGGCATATTCCCGCGCTTCGACAGAAAGCCGCTGTCTCAGTACCTGATCCTGGATCATTCGATTGATCGCTGCGGCAAACTCGGTCACATCGTCTGGCGGAGCGATACTGCCTCGGCCGGGTCCGAGAATATCCTTGGTGCCCATGGCCGCCAGCGCCACCACCGGCAGCCCCATAGCCATCGCCTCCAGCAAAACCAAGCCTTGAGTCTCGGTCCGGGAGGCAAAAATAAAGACATCCGCCGCCGCGTAGCAGTCAGGCAGTTCGTGCTGGCGGTCCATGTAGCCCAGGAACCGCACCTTTGCGGCGATGCCCAGGGTTTCGGCCTGACGGCGCAGGGCCTTCTCGGCCGGCCCCTCACCGGTAATCAAGAACAGCAATTCCGGCACCGTCCGGCAGGCCTCGGCCACGGCGTCAATCAGGAATGCGATATTTTTCTCATGCGCCACCCGGCCGACGAACAGGGCCACCGGCTGGGTCTCCGGGATGCGGTGCAGTTCCCGGAACCGGGCGCGGTCGCCCTGGGCGAAACGCGACAAGGGAATCCCGGTCGGCAGTATGTGTATGGGCACGGTGACGCCATATTCGGTCAACCGGTCGCGCATGGCGGTTGACGGTACGATGACCGTATCCAGGTCATTGCATTGAGTCCGGGAAAAACGCCGGGCCGCGCCCCTGAGCCACTCCTCCGGCAAAAAGGGCGCGTAATGGGACAGGTATTTCTCGAACAGGGTGTGGTAAGTGGCCAGTACCGGCTTGGCCAACCGACGCGCCGCCTTGAGCCCGGCATAGTGGGCCACGAAGGGCGTCTGGATATGGATCAGGTCGCAGTCCATTGCCTCACTCAGTACCGTTCGGCGCGTCTCGCCCCAGGCCAGCAGCCGATCCTCGGGGTCACGAGGGAGTGTGCGGGCGCCGACCCGGACAATGCCCGCCTGCTCCACTTCATCGCCATAGCGCGGCACCACCAACTGCATGGTCACACCATGCTCGGTCAGTACCTGACGGAAGGTTTCGATGGAAGTGGAAACGCCGTTAACCCGGGGAAAGTAGACGTCGGAAACCGTCAGAATACGAAGTGTCACGCTATTTCACGCTCCGGCAAGGACATCGCGTCGTCAGTCTCCGGGCCAACCGGGGCCAAGCTACGCGAGATGTCATTCCAGTCGATCAGCTCCAGACGACCGTCGAAGTGCTCAACGATGGCCGTACAGGAATCCACCCAGTCGCCGCAATTGATATAGGTTAGGCCGTCGACTTCCTTGATCGCCGCCCAATGGATATGGCCGCAGATCACCCCGTCCAGACGACGGTCGCGGACATTGCGGATAACTGAATGTTCGAAGTCGAAGATGAATTGCAGCGCCTTCTTGACCTTGCGCTTGGCATAACCGGCCAACGACCAGTAGCCCGGTTGCCCCAGATGGCGGCGGACCCAGGACAGCCAGCCGTTAATCCGCACCAGGATGGTGTAGGCCATGTCGCCCAATACCGCCACCCACTTGTGGTAACGGGTCACTTGATCGAACTCGTCGCCATGAATCAACAGAAAGCGCCGGCCATCCACCGTTTCGTGGATGTACTCCTCGACCACCACGATGTTGCCGAAGGCCACGCCGCCGTATTCACGCAGGACCTCGTCGTGGTTACCTGGGATGAACACCACCCGGTCACCGCGCCGAGCCCGGCGCAGCACCTTCTGGATCACCGTATTCTGGGCTGGGCTCCATTGCACGCTGCGGCTCATGGACCAGAAGTCGATGATGTCGCCAACCAGAAACAGGTGTTCGGAGGAATATTCGCGGAGGAAATCCAATAGGCGCTCAGCCTGACAAGCGCGGGTACCCAGATGGAGGTCGGACAAAAAAATGGCGCGGACATTCGGCATATCGGTAGCGTGCCCGAACGATGTGACAAAACGATGAAAACCGGCCCCAGGACGTAACCTAACTTTCATTTCCGGTTAACGCGCCTGTCATGCCGCCTTCCTACAGTGCCCAAGTCAATAACGAAGAGGGAAATCTCGATGATGCAAACCGGATTAATGGCCGATGAAGGCCGCAAGAGGCGTCACTTTCACGTCGGGCTAGCCACCCACTGGAGCGAAATTCGCAATGCCCAACGCTTGCGCTGGCAAGTCTTCGTCGAGGAAATGGGCGCCTTCCTGAACTCGCCCGAACCGGGCGTGGACCGCGATCTGTACGACCGCTGGTGCGAACACCTCATTGTAAGCGACCAGGATAGCGGCGAAGTGGTCGGCACCTACCGTATCCTGAGCCCGGAAGCCGCCAAAAAGCTGGGCAATTTTTACTCCGACCAGGAATTCGACCTTACTCGCCTGGGCCACCTGCGCGAGCGCATGGTCGAGATCGGCCGCGCTTGCGTACACCCCGACTATCGCAGCGGCAGCGTCATCGCCCTGCTATGGGCGGGCCTGGCCGGCTACATAAAGGAACGTGGTTACGATTACCTGATGGGCTGCGCCAGCATCGCCATGCGGGATGGCGGCCATAACGCCGCCAGCGTCTGGCACGCGGTTCGGGAAAAGCACCTGGCGCCAGTGGAATGGCGGGCCTTTCCACGCTGTCCGTTGCCGCTCGACGCACTGACCACCGAGGCTGCACCTATCGTGCCGCCGCTGATCAAGCGCTACCTGCACGCCGGCGCCTACGTCTGCGGCGAGCCGGCCTGGGACCCAGACTTCAATACTGCCGACCTCCTGGTCCTGCTGCCTATGTCGAAGGTCAGCCCGGCCTATGCCAGGCATTTCCTCAACGGCCAGACGGGCTAATCACCTGCCCCAGAGGGCGTAGAATCAGGGTCGGACTCGATTTAATCCGAAACTCCCCGTCTAGGAGCCTGTCGCTCCATCAGCGCCTGCAAATCCGTCTTGGCGACTTGTGCGCGGAACAACTACCGATAAGCCGACTGACGCGCTTCATCCATGCGCCCAAGACGTTGATACAATTCATGCTGGGCAACTAGTGTAGTTGTTGCACGTTGTTTGGCACATATGCGAACAAGGAAAGACCAATGCATCGGACGTAGGTCGGGATTCATCCCGACAACCCGGCCCATGGAACCCGCGTCGTCGGGATGAATCCCGACCTACAAAACCCCGCTGACATGCCCGGCTTGTCGGGTTGAATCCCGACAAGGGCTTACATATAAGCATTCCAAAGAATGCAACACTACACTAACCCATCCGCGCTTCCCTGCGCATTAGCGCGATAACTCGACCAAGGATACTCACTCGAATGCGTCTAAAGAAATCCACCGCCGGTATGACCGCGCCATGAGTGCGCAAGGTGATGAAGCCCGCCGGTTCATGCGCGGCCAGCAAAGCGGCGTGTTGTCGACCCTTTCCCGGCGCCTGGACGGGTTTCCCTTCGGCTCGGTTTCGCCGTTCATTCTCGACCAGGTAGGCCGGCCGGTGATTCTGATTTCCGAGATTGCCGAACACACCAGGAACATCGATGCCGACCCGCGCGTCTCGATCATCGCTCAGCCCTACAGCGCCGACATGCAAGCGACCGGCCGCGTCACCCTCATCGGCCGCGCCGAGCGCCTGGCGGAGAAAGACGGCATCGGCCCGCGCTATCTGCGCTATTTCCCTCAGGCGGAGAGCTATTTCGCCATGCACGACTTCCATTTTTACCGTATCGAGCCGGTGCGCGTGCGCTGGATTGGTGGCTTCGGCCATATCTTCTGGATCGACCCCGATGCCTACCTGACTGCGCCGGGTTCGCTGGCCGCAGCGGAGCTGGACATCCTGGCGCACATGAACGCCGACCATGCCGGCCTACTACGCGACTGCTGCCGCCATTACCGCAGCATCGAGCCGGGTAGCGTCGAGATGATCGGCATCGATCCGGATGGATTCGACCTCCGATCAGGTGAATGTCTGGTGCGTATCGACTTCGAATCGACCGTCACCAGCCCGGAACAGGCCCGCGCGGCCTTAGTCGCTCTGGCCGGACAATGCCGTTCATAACGCCAGCGCGATCGAAACCGCGCGACTTCAACAGGCATCCGGCTAACCGGATAGCCGGCTCCTAAATTGACGGTCCTGTTTTCCGTCACTATACTTCGCCGAACTTTTTGCTCCGCCTAACTAACTTTTTTATAAGGAACCGCAATGGCTAATACCAATTCAGTGCATTTCAAGTTTCTGCCGATGTCCATGCGCATGCTGTTTACGATGGTACTCATGGTCTTCGGCCCCGGCTATCTGATGGCCATGTTCCAGGTCTGGGAATCCCACGCGGGCCGGGATGGCAACCCCATGCTGTCGGCCAAGGATCTGATCATCGCCTACAGCGGCAACAAGGAGGGCACCAAACTGGAATCGGCGCTGAAAGGTCCCATGGCCTCCATGCTGGACGACGCGAACAAGAAGGTCATCTTCACCTGGCTGCACCAGGGGGCATCCCAGGACGAGTACAACAAGACCATCAACCCCATCATGCAAGACCACTGTGTATCGTGTCACAACGCGGCCGCCAACCCCAACCTGCCTGATCTCACCGCCTGGGCTGGCGTCGAGAAAGTCGCCGCCATGGACACTGGTGTGACCTTGCCCACACTGGTGCGGGTTTCCCACATCCACCTGTTCTCGATCACCTTCATCTTCTTCATCATGGGCTTTATCTACAGTCACTCCTATGTGAGGCCGCTGTGGATCAAATGTGCCGTGGTCTCCCTGCCCTTCCTGTCGCTTTTGATCGACGTGGCGGCCTGGTATCTGACCAAGCTATGGGCCGGCTTCGCCTGGGCGGTAATCATCGGTGGCCTGGTATACGGGGTCTGCTTCGCCATCATGTGGGTCACCTCCATCTGGCAGATGTGGTTCTACAAGCTGCCCAAGGAATTAACCGATGCCAATGGTGAGCTGCCCTGCATTCACGGTAACAACTAAGCATCAAGCGTAAACACACGAAACAAAACGGGCGGCCTCGATGGCCGCCCGTTTTGTTTGCTCTGCCCACACTGGCCAATCACACCTGTGGATGCGCCCGCTCCTCGGCGCCGTACAGCTTGTTCAGCGCATTGAGGTAGGACTTTACCGAGGCGAAGACGATGTCGGTGTCGGCGCCCTGGCCATTGACGATCCGGCCGTTGCGGGTCAGGCGCACAGTCACCTCGCCCTGAGCATCGGTGCCGGTGGTGATGTTGTTGACCGAATAAAGCAGCAGGGCGGAACCGCTGTCGACCACCTTCTCGATGGCGCGGAACGAGGCATCGACGGGGCCGCCGCCCGATTCGTCGGCGCTGATCTCCATGCCGCCGTCGGCCAATACCACAAAGGCATGAGGCGTCTCGCCGGTCTCGGAGCAAACCTTGAGCGAAACCAGTTTGAAGCGGTCGCAGGCATCCAGGCTACCCTCATCGGTCACCAGCGCCTGAATATCCTCGTCGAATATCTCGTGCTTCTTGTCGGCCAGGTCCTTGAAGCGGGCGAAGGCGGCGTTGACCGCCTCCTCAGAATCGAGTTCGATGCCCAATTCATTGAGCCTGACCTTGAAGGCATTGCGCCCGGAATGCTTGCCCAGCACCATCTTGTTGGCCGACCAGCCGACATCTTCCGCCCGCATGATCTCGTAGGTCTCCCGATGCTTGAGCACCCCGTCCTGATGGATGCCCGCCTCGTGAGCGAAGGCGTTGGCGCCGACGATGGCCTTGTTGGGCTGCACCGCAAAGCCGGTGATGCTGGCCACTAGGCGGGAGGCAGGGACGATCTGGGTGGTGTCCAGCCGGCTGTCGCAGGTAAAGACATCCTGGCGGGTACGGATCGCCATGACCACCTCCTCCAGGCTGGCGTTACCGGCCCGTTCGCCCAGGCCGTTGATGGTGCATTCCACCTGCCGGGCGCCGCTCTGCACTGCCGACAGGGAGTTGGCCACCGCCAGGCCGAGGTCGTTGTGACAATGCACCGAGAACACGGCCCGGTCCGAGTTTGGAATACGCTCCCGCAGGCCGCGAATCAGGTCGCCATACTGCCAGGGCAGGCTGTAACCCACGGTGTCCGGGATATTCAAGGTACTGGCGCCGGCGGCGATCACGGCTTCCAGTACCCGGCACAGAAAGTCCGGATTGGAGCGACCCGCATCCTCGGGCGAGAACTCCACGTTGTCGGTCCACTGGCGCGCCCAGGTCACCGCCTTCACGGCTTGTTCCAGCACCTGGTCCGGGGACATGCGCAGCTTGCGCTCCATGTGGATGGGGCTGGTGGCGATGAAGGTATGGATACGGCCAGAAGCCGCACCCTTCAATGCCTCGCCGGCCAGGACTATATCTTTTTCCAGGGCCCGGGCCAGGCCGCAAACCGTGCAATCCTTGACGGCCGCAGCCACCGCCTTGACGGCCTCGAAGTCGCCATTGCTGGCAGCCGGGAAACCGGCCTCGACGATGTCCACCCGCATCCGCTCCAACTGCTTGGCGATGCGAACCTTCTCTTCCTTGGTCATGGAAGCACCCGGGCTTTGCTCCCCATCCCTGAGCGTGGTGTCGAATATGATCAGCCTATCTTTTTGGGTGTCATTCATGGCGTGCTCCAATAGCGATATTCATAGGTTACCCAGCGGATGCGAAATCCGTCGGGCAAGCGGTACATCAGGGGGGAAGAATTATCGTGCGCCCGCGCGGGGCAGCAGCAGGCGGGTCGCCAGCCGGACCGGGAAAAAGAACGAAAAGGCATGAGTCACCGTGTTCATGGCGCGACTATAAACGGCTATTCCGCCTTGAGCAAGCCCCGGTCCCGCCAGCCGCGGTAGAGGCGAATCGCGCCATAGACATAGCCCGACAGGCCATAGCCGAGAAAAATGGCAAACAGGACGATGGGCGGATCGACCGAGATCAAGGTAAACCCCAGTGCGATCAGGACGATGAACACAAAGGGCACGCTCTTGCGCAGGTTGATGTCCTTGCCGCTGTAGAAACGCAGGTTGCTGACCATGGTCAGGCCGGCGAGCACGGTGAAGGCCCAGGCCGGCCAGCGCAGCGTGACGCCGGCGAAGTGATTATCCACCGCCACCCAGACCAGACCGGCGATCAAGGCAGCGGCGGCCGGGCTGGGCAGTCCCTGGAACCAGCGCTTGTCCTGCACCTCCAGCATGGTGTTGAAGCGGGCCAGACGCAGCGCAGCGCCGGCGCAGTAGATGAAGGCGGCGATCCAGCCCAGCTTGCCCATGCCTTTCAAGGCGAAACTGTATATGACTAGGGCCGGGGCGACGCCGAACGAGACCATGTCGGACAGCGAATCATATTCGGCGCCAAAGGCGCTCTGGGTGTGTGTCAGCCGAGCCACCCGACCGTCCAGGCCATCCAGCACCATGGCGATGAAGACGGCCGCAGCGGCGTGTTCGAAGCGGCCGTTCATGGCCTGGACAATGGCGTAGAAACCGGCGAATAAGGCGCCCGTGGTAAACATATTGGGCAGCAGATAGATGCCCCGGCGCATCAGCTTGCCCTGATGCGCTTGTCCGGGTCTTGGCTGTAGATCGATCATGGCGCCAGTAACTGGGCCAGAACGTCCTGGGCGGCGTGGACCTTGTCGCCGAGGGCGACCCGTGGCGTCGCGGTGACTGGGAGATAGACATCGAGCCGCGAGCCGAAACGGATGAAACCATAGCGCTGACCACGCGCCAACCTAGCCCCCGGTTCGACGTAGCACAGTATACGGCGGGCGATCAGGCCGGCCACCTGGACGCAGGTAATGTCCTGACCATCCGTAGTGCGCAGGTGTAGGGCGTTGCGTTCATTCTCGGTCGATGCCTTGGCGAAATCGGCGTTGACGAATTTGCCTGGGTTGTACCAGCGCTCGACCACCTCGCCATCGATCGGCGAGCGGTTGGAATGGACGTTGAAGACGTTCATGAACACGCTGATCTTCAGCGCCTCGCGCTTGAGCCACGGGTCTTCGACCTTTTCCACGACGATGACCCGACCATCAGCCGGCGCCAGGACCAGGTTTTCGCCGATCGGAATCCGGCGTGCCGGATCGCGGAAGAACTGCAATACGAACAGGAAGATGAGCCAGCCCAAGGTCGTGGTGACCGGGCCGGAGAAAAAAGTGGCCAGCAGCGCCAACACAAAGGCCCCGGCCAGAAATGGCCAGCCTTCACGGGCGATCAGCGGGTGCGGCCAGGCAGCCTTGGGTGGGGGGCAGATACCGATGCACATGATGTGAAATGTGAGGCGTGAAACGTGAAAGGTAAAACGTAAGCGCAACGCTCACGTTTCACCCTTCACTTTTCACATTTCACCTAGTTCTTCGACTTGTCAACCAGCCGGTTGGCGGTAATCCAAGGCATCATGGCGCGTAACTGGCCGCCGATGATCTCGACCGGGTGGGCCGCGTTGAGGCGGCGACGGGCGGTCATCTCGGGGTAGTTGCTGCGGCCTTCGAGGATGAAGCGCTTGGCATAGTCACCGCTCTGGATGTTCTTCAGGGCCTCGCGCATGGCGGCGCGCGACTGCTCGTTGACCACCTTGGGACCAGTGACGTACTCACCGTACTCGGCATTGTTCGAGATCGAGTAGTTCATGTTGGCGATGCCGCCCTCGTAGATCAGATCGACGATCAGCTTCACCTCGTGCAAACACTCGAAATAGGCCATTTCGGGGGCATAGCCGGCCTCTGTCAGGGTTTCGAAACCGGCCTTGATGAGTTCCACCAAGCCGCCGCAGAGCACCGACTGCTCGCCGAACAGGTCGGTCTCGGTCTCGTCCTTGAAGGTCGTCTCGATGATCCCGGTACGTCCCCCGCCGATGGCGGAGGCGTAGGACAGGGCCATCTGTTTGGCCTTGCCGGAGGCGTCCTGATGCACGGCGATCAGGTCGGGGATGCCGCCGCCCTTGACGAACTCGGAGCGCACGGTGTGGCCAGGGGCCTTGGGGGCGATCATGATGACATCCAGGTCAGCGCGCGGCACGATCTGGTTGTAATGGATGGAGAAGCCGTGGGCGAAGGCCAGGGCGGCGCCCTTCTTGATATTGGGCGCGACCTCGGTGCGATAAATCTCGGGTTGCAGCTCGTCCGGCACCAGCATCATCACCACATCGGCATCCTTGACCGCCGCGCCGACTTCCTTGACGGTGAGGCCGGCCTTCTTGGCCTTGCTCCAGGAAGCGCCGTCGCGGCGCAGGCCGACCGTGACCTTGACCCCGGAGTCCTTAAGGTTGTTGGCGTGGGCATGGCCTTGCGAGCCGTAGCCGACGATGGTGACCTTTTTCTTCTTGATTAGAGAGAGGTCGCAGTCCTTGTCGTAAAAGAGTTGCATGTTCATTCCTTTCGATAAACTCATCAGACCCGGATTATCCGGGTTAAATTTTCATGATGCGGTCGCCGCGACCGATGCCGGAGGCCCCGGTACGCACGGCCTCCAGGATGGCCGACGGCTCTAGCGCCGCGATGAAGGCATCCAGCTTGACCCCAGGGCCAGTCAGTTCAATGGTGTAGGTCTTGTCTGCGACGTCGATGATCCGACCACGGAAGATATCGGCCATTCGTTTCATCTCCTCGCGGAACTCGCCGACGGCCTTGACCTTGACCAGCATCAACTCCCGCTCAATGTGGCAACCGTCGGTCAAGTCTTGCACCTTGACGATATCGACCAGCTTGTTGAGTTGCTTGGTGATCTGCTCGATGACTTCATCCGAGCCGCGGGTCACGATGGTCATCCGCGACAGGCTGGCGTCCTCGGTCGGCGCCACGGTGAGCGATTCGATGTTGTAGCCGCGCGAGGAGAACAGGCCGGAGACTCGCGACAGGGCGCCCGCCTCGTTTTCCATCAACAGGGAAATGACGTGTCTCATATCAGTATCATCTCCGACAGACCCTTGCCGGCGGGGATCATGGGATAGACGTTTTCGCGCGGATCGGTCAGAAAGTTCATGAATACCAGCCGATCCTTGTACTCGCCGAAGGCGCGGCGCAAGGCGGGCTCGACGTCCTCGGGCTTGTCGATACGCATACCGACGTGGCCATAGGCCTCGGCCAACTTGACGAAATCGGGTAGCGAGGCGACATAGGACTCGGAATAGCGTTCCTCATAGAAGAACTCCTGCCACTGCCGCACCATGCCGAGATAGCCGTTGTTGAGCAGCACAATTTTGATCGGCAGATCGCTCTGCTTGCAGGTCGCCAGCTCCTGGATGTTCATCTGGATGCTGCCCTCACCGGTAATGCAGGCGACCGGGGCGCCCGGATGAGCCATCTGCACGCCCATCGCCGCAGGCAGGCCGAAGCCCATGGTGCCGAGACCTCCGGAGTTGATCCAGCGGCGCGGCTTGGCGAACTTGTAATACTGCGCCGCCCACATCTGGTGCTGACCGACATCGGAGGTCACGAAGGCATCGCCGCCAGTGATCTCATAGAGCTTTTCGATCACGAACTGGGGCTTGATGACCGCCGCATTGTGGTCGTACTTCATGCAGTCCTGCGCGCGCCACAATTCAATCTGCGCCCGCCAGGCCTTGAGCGCCTCCGGGTCGGGGCCATGATCCGCCGCCTGGGTCAGCTTGGCGAACTCGGCCAGGACATTGCCGACATCACCGACGATGGGCACGTCCACCTTCACCCGCTTGGAGATGGAGGACGGATCGACGTCGATGTGGATGATCTTGCGGGCCTCTTTCTGGAAGTGCTTTGGATTGCCGATCACCCGGTCGTCGAAGCGCGCGCCCACCGCCAGCAGTACATCGCAATGCTGCATGGCCATGTTGGCCTCGATGGTGCCGTGCATCCCCAACATACCCAGAAACAGCGGATCGGGCGCCGGATAGCCGCCCAGGCCCATCAGCGTACTGGTTACCGGGAAGCCGAGCTGCCGAGCCAGTTCGGTCAACTGCTCGGCGGCATTAGCCAGGATCACCCCGCCGCCGCTGTAGATCACCGGCCGCTTGGCCTCCAGCAGCATCTGCGCGGCCCGCTTGATCTGGCCGGCATGACCCTTGGAGGTCGGGTTGTAAGACCGCATGGCGATGCTTTCCGGGTAGTGGAAAGCGCACCGATGCTGGGTCACATCCTTGGGGATGTCGATCACCACCGGGCCGGGCCGCCCAGTAGAGGCGATATAGAAGGCCTTTTTGAGGGTGTCAGCCAGGTCCTTGACGTCCTTGACCAGGAAGTTGTGCTTCACGCAGGGCCGGGTAATGCCGACCGTATCCACTTCCTGGAAGGCGTCCATGCCGATCGCCGCAGTCGGCACCTGGCCGGTAATCACAACCAATGGTATCGAGTCCATGTAGGCCGTGGCGATGCCGGTCACTGCGTTGGTGGCGCCGGGCCCGGAGGTCACCAGGGCCACGCCCACCTTGCCGGTGGAGCGGGAATAAGCATCGGCGGCATGAACGGCGGCCTGCTCATGGCGCACCAGAATATGCTTGAACTTATCTTGCTTGTAGATTGCGTCGTAGATGTCGAGTACCGCCCCGCCAGGATAGCCGAACACATGTTCGACGCCCTCGGCCGCCAGACAGCGGACCACGATCTCCGCACCGGTCAATTCGGTATCAGCCATGAATTGCGAAGGATTTATGAATTATTTCAAAGGGTAGAAACAGTAGCCGGTACGCCCATTTTGGTCAAGTTTCGCGGCCAAGGGCCAACACATGACGAACCGGCCACAAACCCCGATAATCCAGCCCATGCACCGTCCCGACTCCATGTCTACCCGCGTCACCGCTGAACAGTGGCGAGCCGCCTGGTCGTTGTTTCCCTATATATGGCGCTACAAGAGTCGGGTAATTGCTGCGTTCGGCCTGTTACTGGGCGCCAAACTGGCCAGCGTCACCGTACCGCTGGTACTGAAAGAGATCGTTGACAGCCTAAGTCAACCCGGCGTTGTGCTCGCGCTGCCGCTTCTGCTGGTCAGCCTCTACGGCCTGCTGCGGTTTGGCAATACCGCCTTCAACGAGCTGCGCGACGCACTGTTCGCGCGGGTCATGGAACGCGCCAAGCGCGGCGTGCTGCAAGACGTTTTCCTGCATCTTCATGCCCAATCCCTGCGCTACCACCTGGAACGGCGCACCGGCGGTCTAAGCGTGGACATCGAACGCGGCGCCCGTTCGGCCGGGATGCTGATCAACATACTGCTGTTCAATATCGCCCCGACCCTGCTGGAAATTCTGATGGTGTCCGGCGTGCTTTTTGTCAAATACAGTCCATGGTTCGGTCTCATCACCCTCACGACGCTGGCCAGCTACATCGCCTTCACCATGCTCGTCACCAACTGGCGACTCCAGCACCGCCGGGCCGCGAACCAAGCCAGCGCGGCCGCCAGCGCCCGGATCGTCGACAGCCTGCTCAACTATGAAACGGTTAAATACTTCAACAACGAGGACTACGAAGCCGACCGACTCAAGGTCAACCTAAAACAAGTGGAAGACGCCTCGGTGCAAAGCGAGATATCGCTCGCCTGGCTGAACTCCGGACAATCGGCCATCATCGCCCTGGGGGTTACCGCCATGATGATTCTGGCCACCCACGGCGTGGTCGCCAAGACCATGACCATCGGCGACCTGGTGCTGGTCAACGCCTACCTGCTCCAGCTCTTTCTGCCGCTCAATTTCCTGGGTGGCATGTACCGGGAAATTCGCAACGCGCTGACCGATATGGAACGGCTGTTTGGCCTGCTTTCCCAGGCGCCTGAAATCGCCGACGCGCCGGACGCCGTACCGCTCGCCATTGCCTCAGCGGAGGTGCGTTTCGAGGCGGTTGACTTCGCCTATGACCCACGCCGGCCCATCCTGTGCGATGTCAGCTTCGTCGTCCCGGCCGGCCGCAAGGTCGCCGTGGTCGGCGCCAGTGGCACCGGCAAGTCCACCCTCGCCCGCCTCTTGTTCCGTTTCTTCGACGTCACCGGCGGCCGTATCCTGATCGACGGCCAGGATATCCGCGAAGTCACCCAGGCATCGCTACGCGCCACCATCGGCATCGTCCCCCAGGACACCATCCTGCTAAACGACAGCCTTTATCACAACATCGCCTATGGCCGGCCCGAGGCTAGCCGGGCGGCTGTTCTGGAAGCCACTCGCGCCGCGCATCTGGACCGTTTCATCGAAAGCCTCCCGGATGGCTACGACACCGTGGTCGGCGAACGCGGCCTGAAACTATCCGGCGGCGAAAAACAGCGGGTTGCCATCGCCCGCACCATCCTGAAAAACCCGCCCATCATGGTCTTCGACGAAGCCACTTCATCACTCGACTCCGGCACCGAGGTCGCCATCCAGGAAGAACTAGTGCAGATCGCCCGCCACCGCACCACCTTGGTCATCGCCCACCGCCTGTCCACCATCGTCGACGCCGACGAAATTCTGGTCCTGGACGGCGGCCGCATCGTCGAACGTGGCGGCCATGCCCAACTGATGCGGCAGAATGGCCGCTACGCCGAGATGTGGCGCTTGCAGTTACGGAAGGATGAAGCCTGAAAACGAAAGGGATGCTTGCCAGTTTGTGCTGGCGCACTCCCCTATTGTCTGCGGGTTTTGTAGGTCGGGATTTATCCCGACGATGCGGGTTCCATGGGCCGGGATTTGTCGGCTTTAAACCTGACCTACGTCCGACTTCGGGCAATGCGATAACCCATAAACGCCGCCTGTGCGGTCAGGATTCAGCCACTGGAATCTTGCCGATCTTTGCCCGCCATTCGGCCGGGCCGGTTTCGTGCACCGAGGTGCCGTTGCTGTCCACCGCCACGGTTACCGGCATGTCCTGCACGGTGAATTCGTAGATCGCCTCCATCCCCAGGTCGGCGAAGGCCAGCACCCTGGCGGCCTTGATCGCCTTCGACACCAGATAGGCCGCGCCGCCGACCGCCATCAGGTAAACGGCCTGGTGCCGCTTGATGCTGTCGATCGCAACCGGGCCGCGCTCGGCCTTGCCGACCATGCCGATCAGGCCGGTCTTATCCAGCATCAGGTCGGTGAATTTATCCATGCGGGTCGAGGTGGTGGGGCCGGCTGGGCCCATCACTTCGTCGCGCACCGGGTCGACCGGGCCGACGTAGTAGATGAAGCGGTTGGTGAAGTCCACCGGCAGGGGTTCGCCGCGCGCCAGCAGGTCGGCGATGCGCTTGTGGGCGGCGTCGCGGCCGGTGAGCAGCTTGCCGGACAACAACAGCGTCTCGCCCGGTTTGAAGCGGGCGATCTCGGCACGGGTGACGGTGTCCAGGTTGACCCGGCGCGAGTCCACCGAGGGTTGCCATTCGACCTTAGGCCAATCGTCCAGATTGGGCGGCGTCAGCACGGCAGGGCCGTTGCCGTCGAGGCTGAAGTGGATGTGGCGGGTGGCGGCGCAGTTGGGGATCATCGCCACCGGCAGGCCGGCGGCGTGGGTTGGGTAGTCCTTGATCTTGACGTCGAGCACCGTGGTAAGACCGCCCAGCCCTTGCGCGCCGATGCCCAGCGCGTTGACCTTCTCATACAGTTCCAGACGCAGTTCTTCCACCCGGTTTTTCGCCCCGCGCGCTTGCAGCTCAAAGATGTCAACCGGCTCCATCAACGCTTCCTTGGCAAGCAGCATGGCCTTTTCCGCCGTGCCGCCGAGGCCGATGCCGAGGATGCCCGGCGGACACCAGCCGCCGCCCAGCGTTGGGACGGTCTTCAGCACCCAATCGACCAGGCTGTCCGAGGGGTTGAGGATGACGAATTTGGATTTGTTCTCCGAGCCGCCGCCCTTGGCCGCCAGGGTCACTTCGACCTTGTCGCCGGGGACGATCTCGTAGTGAATCACCGCCGGGGTGTTGTCGCGGGTGTTCTTGCGCGCCCCGGCCGGGTCGGCCACCACCGAGGCGCGCAGCACGTTGTCCGGGTTCGTGTAGGCGCGGCGCACGCCTTCGTTGACCATGTCGCCGACGCCCATGGCGGCATCCCAGCGGACGTCCATGCCGACCTTGACGAAGGCCGCGACGATTCCGGTATCCTGGCAAATCGGCCGGTGGCCCTCAGCGCTCATGCGCGAGTTGGTGAGTATCTGGGCGATAGCGTCGCGGGCGGCGGGCGACTGTTCCCGTTCATAGGCCTTGCCCAGCGCGGTGATGAAGTCGAGCGGGTGATAGTAAGAAATGAATTGCAGCGCATCGGCGACGCTGGCGATGAAGTCTTCTTGATGGATAGTGGTCATGGCGGTTTTCCCCTTAGGTTCGAAGTTGCAGTAGTAGATCGGTTTCAAACTGGTGCGCTGTTGCTGGATTTTCCAGCTCGTCTCCGGCGATCAGAAAGGTGTCCTCGGCGCGTTCGCCGAGCGTTGTAATCTTGGCCGTGTGCAGGTGGATACCGTGTTTCAACAGGGTCTGAGCGATGCGCGACAATAACCCCGGCCGATCGCCGGCGGTGACCGAGAGGATATAGTAGGCGTTCTTTTCATCCGGTTCGATCGAGATTTCCGGGGTGATCGGGAAGTGTTTCAGATGGCGGCTCAACCGTCCTTGCAGGGGCGGGTCGAGCGGCGCCGCATCGATCAGCCGCCGCAATAGTTCGTGATTGATGAAATACAGCAGGTCGCGGTAGTGAGCGGCACGGTTGGCTTCGTCCAGGACGACGAAGCTGTCGAGCGCGTAGCCATGGCGGCTGGTGTGTATCTTGGCATCGACGATATTGAAATCGTTGCGTTCGAAAAAACTGCAAATCCGGGCGAACAGATTGTCCCGCTGCGGCGTATAGATCATCACCTGGATGCCCTCGCCAGCAGGGCTCAGGCGCGCTTTAACGATAGTCTCGCCGGCAGCCGCCTTGCCGTATAGGTTGCGGCTGTGCCAGACGATCTCCTGGGCGTCGTGGCGCAGAAAATAGGCTGGTTCAAGTTCGGCCCAGAGCGCCTGAATGGTGTCGTGGTCGAAGTCATAAAGCCGGAGGATGTTGAGCGCCTCGGCCTGCCGCGTTTGCAGGTGCGTTTCCAGTGTCGCGGCGCCGCCGCCCAAGTGGCGATGCGTCGCCTGAAACAGGTCTTCCAGCAACTTGCCCTTCCAGGCATTCCACACGGTTGGGCTGGTGCCGCGTATATCGGCCACGGTGAGCAGGTAAAGCGCGATCAGGTGGCGCCGATCGCCGACCCGGATGGCGAATGCCTCGATTACGTCCGGGTCGCTGATGTCCTGCTTCTGGGCCGTGGCCGACATGACCAGATGATTCGCCACCAGCCAGACCACCAGTTCGATTTCCGCTTCGCCAAGCCGATGCGATTCGCAGAAACGTTCCGCCTCCTCCGCGCCCAACACGGAGTGGTCGCCGCCGCGCCCTTTGGCAATGTCGTGGAATAGCCCGGCCAGATAGAGCGTCTCGGGGTGTTCGAAGGCGCTGATCAGTTCGCTGCATAACGGCAGTTCGTGGGCGAACCGGGGCGCCATCATGCGGCGCAGATTGCGGATCACCATCATGATGTGTCCGTCAACCGTGTAGACGTGGAACAAGTCATGCTGCATCTGCCCGACGATTCGACCGAATGCCGGTATATAGCGCCCCAGGATGCCGAGCTGGTTCATACGGCGTAGCTCATGGGTGATGCCGTGGGGTTGGCGCATGATCGCCATGAACAGCTCGCGGTGGCGCGCCACGCGGCGAAAGCCGCCGTCGATCAGCGGCGCCGAACGCCATAGCGCACGCAGGGTGGTGGCGCTCATGCCGTTCAGCTTGGGTTGCCGCTGCATGACCAGGAAGCCCTCCAGGATAGCGCCCGGATCGCGCTGAAAGACGTTTTCGTCAGTGATCTCAAGCAGCCCGTTGCGGGCCTGAAAATTCGCATCGATGCCGGTGACCAATGGCGAGTCGGAGGGAAAGATTCGCTTCCGCAGGGTCCTCAGCAGGATTTCGTTGAACAGGCTGACCGCCTTGGCGCTGCGGTAATAGCGCTGCATCAGTTGCTCGCTGGCCATGCGCCGTGCCGTGTGGTGGCCTTTTTCCGTCTCGGTCAAACCATATTGTTCGGCCAGCGGCGTCTGATAGTCGAACAGCAGCCTATCCTCGCGCCGGTTGGCAAGATAATGCAGACGGATGCGGAGGTTCTCCAGCAGCCGTTCGTGGCGACGTATTTGCCGCGCTTCCTGGGCGGTGATAATGGCCTTGACCGTCAGTTGCTCCCATGAGCCGCCGAGCCCCATGGCGCTGCCGATCCACAAGATGTTCTGCAAATCCCGCAGACCGCCGGGACTTTCCTTGAGGTTAGGCTCCAGGTTGTTGGCGGTGTCAAAGAAACGGGCGTGACGTTGCTGCTGTTCCTGTAGCTTTGCCTCGAAAAATTGGCGCGGGTTCAGGCTCCGTTGCACGGCGCTGTCGAGGTCGCGGAACAGCTCGCCGTTGCCGGTCAGAAAACGTGCTTCGAGCAAGTTGGTCTGGACGGTAATGTCCTGGGCCTCTTCCATGCACTGCGGCAGCGTGCGCACGCTGTGCCCGACATCCAGGCCGATGTCCCAGAGCAGACCGACCAGCCGTTCGACATGCGGGCTGTGAATGGCATCCGGATGGTCCGGAAGAAGGATCAACAGGTCGATGTCCGAGCCAGGAAAAAGCTGTTTGCGGCCATAACCGCCAACCGCGACAAGCGCCATGACCGAGGGCATGGAAAGTAGTCGCCAGATCGAGATCAGCAGCTTATCCATCAACCGGCTATGGCCGTGCAGCAGGCTGTCGGCATCGCCATTTTCCAGATAGGCCCGGCGCAGTTCGTCCCGACCCGCTTTAAGGGTTCCTCGCCAGTCGGCTGCGTCTGGATTAGGAGGGTTCATCGTGTCTGGTTGATGTGACCGGAAATGCGCTTACGGCTTCAAAACCGGTAATTCAGTTCCATCGTGTATTGAGTAGCCCGGTTTCGGTCGAACATATCGTTGCTGGAAAAACGCGCCAGCCAATGCTTGTCGCGGGATTCCCGGAATATATCCAGAGCGCCACCGAAGCCAGCGTTCAGGGGCAGGGTGTTGGCCTCGCCCTGGTAGCGGCGAGAGCGATGGGTCAGCAGCCCCGCCACATACCAGCCGTTCGGATTCACCCAGGTGGCGCCGACGGCGACCGTGTGACGCGGCAGATAAGGAATGGCCAGAGCGGTATCGGTGGAGTTATGCGAATCGGTGTAGATATAGCGGGCTATTGCCGCCCATTCGCTGTTCAGCATGCGATTGACGGCGATGCCGGCGCTTTGGATCGTGCCGCCGGCATAGTCCGGGGTGTCCACAAACTCATACAGATCGCCCCGCATCAGAGCGCCGTAGTCGCGTGGCCGCAGCTTGCCCAGGCTTTCCAGTTCGCTGACGGCAAAGGGCCGGATGCCTAGCCTATGGTTGTCGATATCCCGGTAATCTAGATAGCCGGTAAGGAAGGTGCGGGGGTTGGTTTCCCACTCACCTTGCAGGCGGACGCGGTTCAACTCGCCGCCTCGGCTCACCAGACGGTCATCCAGAGTAATGCCGGCAGTGGCCACCGGTCCCAGGCTGCTGAAGGTGCTGGGCCTGATCCAGTTCTGCCAGGCGAAACGCAGGCGCAGTTGCTCATTGGCGCGATAGACCAGGCCGAGACGGGGGCTGATCTGCCGGGTGTTCAGACTCTCGGACATAGGCAATGGTGTGCCGGGTGTATCCAGGATGAAGTCGGTGACCAGGCTGTCGGCCTGGCGATCATGTTGCTGATAAGCGATCTGCCACTCCAGTAGCAGCTTCGGGTCGAGCCGATAACTATCCGAAAAATAAATGTCCAGGGAGCGCTCACGAATACGATTGTCGGCATGTTGTATCCAGTAGTCCGGCAGTCCAGAGGAGGCGAACATATCCGATCTCAAAAGGCCATCCGTCCGACGCAAGCCATAGTCGGCGCCCCAAGCGATCCGGTGTCCGCCATCGGTTTCGAAACCATGGCGGAAGGCAAACTCAGGCACTGAAACGTCCACCCTGGAAACGATGGGATCGCCGCCCAGGATGCCGCTGGTATCTTCAGCGGAAGTGAAATAACCGGCCTTGAGCCACACCTGAGAGGTCGGCGCCAGCTTGCGGTTGAAACCGATGTCCAGGCGACGCGAGTCCAGGCGGTCATGTCCATCGTAACCGCCGAAACCAGCCAGCTCGCCCACCGGCTGGCTGTCCTGGCGGCTGCCATCGGCGAACACGAACAGGCCGTAGTCATGGCGGGGCTTGATGCCGAAGGCCGCGGTAAAGACGTTCAGGTCGTAGGGCCGGTCGAACAGGTTCCAGTTGACGTTTTCGTAACCCAGGTACCAGGCCAGGGGTTTCGGAGCCACCCGATAACCGCTGTACTCCACCTGCGGGCTGAAGCCGTCCAGGCTGTCGGAGCGGCTGTAACGCAGGCCCAGGTTGAGGTTGTCGGCCGGCCCCGGTATCAGGCTCCTGAAGCGATTGCCGGCGCCGAATACGGTGGGGTCGGAAATCAGGCCCTGAAACAATTCGGAGTTTTTGCTGAACAGTCCGTCGTAGCGATCGGCCAGGAACAAATGACTGCCGGCCCAGAATGGGTTGTAGGATTCCTGAGCATAGCTGCGCGCCCATTCCTCCATGCCCATGAAGGCGAAGGCCTGGCCCAGATTGGCGCTGCCCTGCTGGTCATTGGCCAACTGGTTGAGCGACTTGAGAAAGGGCAGCCGACGCATGGCCTGGCGCGCCGATTCGACGGCAGCGGCCGGGCGCATCAGGTCGGAACGAATCAGCGCCGCCATGAAGTGCGGCAGGGGGTCCTTGTCGTCCAGTTGGCCGGCCCGCACCAGTTCTTGCTGGGCGGCCTCGATCTCGCCTACCTGGTAGTAAGCCACGGCGCTGTAGACATGCACCCGAGCGTAGCGGGGTTCCATGACGCCGGCCTTGAGTAAGGCGTCCAGCGCCCGCTGGGGATGACCCAGTTTGAGTTCAAGTACGCCCAGGCCGGTCAGGGCGACGAAATCCGCCGGGTTGCCTGCCAGGGCCAGGCGATACGCGGTTTCAGCCTGGGCGAATTCGTTGGCGAAGGTCTCCAGGGCGCCCAATTCGCCCTGGTAGCCTGCGCCGGTCTGATTCAGCGCCAGCGCCTGGGCCAGGTCGGCGCGAGCCTGGCGCACGTATTCCCGTTCGCCATAAGCAGTACCGCGTCCATACCAGGCCCGGTCATCGTCCGGCTTGAGACCGATGGCCAGGTCGTAGGCTGGAAAGGCTGCTGCGACGTCACCTTCGCGGCGGGCGATGTCGGCCCGAGCCAGCCAGGCGTCATAGGACGCGAGATCGGCGTCTATGGCCTGTTCGGCGGCCCGAGCGGCTGCGACGGCTTGATCGTCGGACAACAGCAACCTGGCTTGTTGGGCGTAAAGCCGAGGGTCGGCCGGGAAGCGTTGCAGACCTTGCCGGATATGCTCAAGGGCCGCTTCGACCTGGCCCTCCTGGATGGCCAGATCGGAGAGCAGCAACCAAGGCACGGGTTGCTTCAGGTCGTTGCGCTGCGTCGTGGTCTGTAATACCGCCAGGGCGCCACTTATATCCTGGCTCAGTATCATGCGCCCGATATCGGCGTAGACCCAGGCTTCGGATGCCTTCAGCGCCTGGGACCGGTGCAGCCAATCGGCTGCGCCCTTGACGTTGTTATCATGCAAGGCGACGTAAGCCAGGCCGAGCATGGCGTCGGCAGCTCCCGGCCGGGCCTGGCGAGCGGCGTCAAATTCGTTTTCGGCAGCGCGCCAACGACCCAGGTCCGCCAGAATGCGGCCCCGTTGCACTCGCGTGGCCGGATCGGTAGCGCCAGTCTCGCTCAAGCGTTGGCGCAGGTCGGGAAGGCTGGCGCCGTCCAGGACGACATGACGCAATGGGTCCACACGGTAGGCAGTGACCCACTGCACCCGCGCCCTGAGGTTTTGCACCACCAGCTTGATTGGGGCCTTGCCCGGCTCCACCAGGGCTTGTTCATTGGCCGCCACGGCGACCCGGCCAAGGTCGTTGTAAATATCCACCTGGCCGCTGAATACCGACAGCCGAGAGCGACCATCCTCGGCCACCTCCATTTCCCAATCGGTGCCGCGCAGACCGGCGACGGCGGTGGGCGTTTGCCAAGTAAATTGCTTGGGCGGGGTCTTGGATTGCACCCAGGCCCGGCCGAGTAGTTGACGAAACACGGTCTGTCCGGGGGAACGCGGTTTGACCTGAAGTGATTGCAGTTCAAGTACGGTCTTTTCGTTCAGGCGGACCTGGGTACGGTCGTCGAGCAGCAGTGCCACGCGGCTGTGCGGGCCGGTGCGCACGGTCTGTCCGGAGCGCAACTTTTGCTTGCTGTCGACCGCCCGCCAGGCCGCGCCCGGCGCGCTCCGGTATTCCACCTGGCCTTGCAGATCAACAACCGTGGCCGCGCCGGCGATGCCCTCGCCATGCACGGTCAGACTCAACAACAGGCCGATCAGCAGGACAACGATATGGGGCGACATGACCGGCGCGCCGCGTGTCTGGAATCAGTAACGACCGGAACGAATCGCCGGTCCAGATTCAGCGCATGTTCTTGAGGGCATATTGAGTGACCTGGTTCTGTTGGACCAAGGCGCTACCCAGGGCGCTGGCCAAGTTGCCGCTGGCCTTGCCCTTAAGCAAACGAAGGGCGGTCAGGTCTTTGGTCAGTTGATCCACCACCGGGGTCAGCGTTGCCGGCGCGGGGGCGGGAGAAGACGACTTGAGCTGGATGAATTTCTCCAGGGACTGACCGGCCTTGTCCAGCGCCTTGGTGTACTGGGGCACCAGCGGATCGGCAGCATAGGGTTTGACGGCGGCCAGATAACCAACCCTGGCCTTTGCCCACTGTTCCCGTACTTGAGTCGCCACTGCCGCCGAGCTGGCGGCCCAGGCCGACACGGGCGCCGCCAGGCTGAGCAGCAGGGTCATAAGGATGAGGCGGACGGTATTTTCTTTCATGGCAACGACTCCAAGTTAACGATCATGGCGGCTCACGCCGCAGTTTATCGCGGCCAAGGCCGCTCCCAGGGAATACTTTATGGCAGCAGGTATCCACACCGTTGCGGGAGCGGCCTTGGCCGCAACAAACCAGCGTTAACCGATAGCCGCCAAGGCCGCATTGAAGGTCGTGCTGGGACGCATGGCCCTGGCCGTTTTCTCGGCATCGGGCAGGTAGTAGCCGCCCATGTCCACCGGTTTCCCTTGCGCGCCAGTCAGCTCAGCCATGATCTTGGCCTCGTTGGCTTCCAGCGCCTTGGCCAGCGGTGCGAAATGCGCCTGCAACTCCTTGTCCTTGGTCTGCGCCGCCAGCGCCTGCGCCCAATACAGGGCGAGGTAGAAATGGCTGCCACGGTTATCCAGCTCGCCGACATTGCGGGACGGTGACCGGTTGTTAGCCAGTATCTTGCCGGTAGCCTGGTCGAGCGCCTCGGCCAGAACCTGGGCCTTGGCGTTGTTGAATTTCTGGCTCAGGTGTTCCAGCGATACCCCCAGGGCCAGGTATTCGCCCAGCGAATCCCAGCGCAAATGCCCTTCTTCAATGAACTGCTGGGCGTGCTTGGGCGCGGTGCCGCCGGCGCCGGTCTCGAACATGCCGCCGCCCTTCATGAGCGGCACAATCGACAGCATCTTGGAACTTGAACCCAGTTCCAGGATCGGGAACAGGTCGGTGAGATAGTCACGCATCACGTTACCGGTGACCGAAATCGTGTCTTTGCCAGCCCGGATGCGCTCCAGCGAAAACCGTATGGCCTCCTCGGGCGACATGATCCGGATGTCCAGGCCGCTGGTGTCGTGATCCTTCAGGTAGCGCTCCACCTTCTTGATGATCTCGGCGTCATGCGCCCGATTCTTGTCCAGCCAGAACACGGCTGGCGTACCGGTGAGCCTTGCCCGGCCGACGGCCAGCTTGACCCAGTCCTGGATCGGCGCGTCTTTTGCCTGGCACATGCGGAAGATATCGCCTTCTTCCACCTTCTGTTCCAGCAGCGTCTTGCCCGAGGCATCGACGGCGCGCACGATGCCGTTGCCGGCGATCTCGAAGGTCTTGTCGTGGGAGCCGTATTCTTCGGCCTTCTGCGCCATCAGGCCGACATTGGGAACGCTGCCCATGGTTTTTGGATCGAGCGCGCCATGCTTCTTGCAGTCGGCGATGGTTTCCTGGTAGATGCCGGCATAGCAGCGGTCGGGAATCAGCGCCTTGGTGTCGTGCAGCTTGCCGTCCGGGCCCCACATCTTGCCCGATTCGCGAATCATGGCGGGCATGGAGGCATCGACGATCACGCTGTTGGGCACATGCAGATTGGTGATGCCCTTGTCCAGATTCACCATCGCCAGTTCCGGCCGGGTCTGGTAGCAGGCCTTGATATCGGCCTCGATCCCGGCGCGCTGGGCGTCGGGCAGATCGGCAATCTTCGCGTAGATGTCGCCCAGGCCGTTGTTGGGATTGATACCCAGTTGCTTGAATAGGGTGGCATGTTTGGCGAAGACATCCTTGAAAAAGACCGAAACGGCATGGCCGAACATGATGGGGTCCGATATCTTCATCATGGTGGCCTTGAGGTGCAGGGACAGCAGCGTCCCCTCCTTTTTCGCGGCCTGCATCTGCTGCTCGTAAAACGCTCGCAGGGCGCGGCGGCTCATGACGCTGGCATCAATGATCTCGCCCGCCTTGAGCTCGGTTTTTTCCTTGAGTACCGTGACCTTGCCGTCCGATCCGACAAACTCGATCCGCATGTTGCCGGCCTCGGGCACGGCGACGGATTTTTCGCTGCCGTAGAAATCATCGGCGTTCATGTGCGCCACATGGGTCTTGGAGTCGGCGCTCCAGGCCCCCATCCGGTGCGGATTATTTCTCGCATACTGCTTGACCGAAGCGGCCGCCCGGCGGTCCGAGTTGCCTTGTCTCAGCACCGGGTTCACGGCGCTGCCGAGCACCTTGCCATAACGTGCCCGGATCGCCTTCTCGGCGTCGGATTTCGGCTCCTCCGGATAATCCGGCACGGCATAGCCTTTCGCCTGCAATTCCTTGATGGCGGCCTTCAACTGGGGCAGGGAGGCGCTGATGTTGGGCATCTTGATGATATTGGCATCGGGCTGATTGGTCAGTTCGCCCAATGCGGCAAGCCCGTCCGGAATTCGCTGGCTCTCGGTCAGGTTCTCGGGGAAATTGGCGATGATCCGGCCAGCCAGGGAAATATTTCTGGTTTCGATGCTAATACCAGCCGCCTTGGTGAAGGCCTGGACGATAGGGAGCAAGGAGTACGTCGCCAACCCCGGCGCTTCATCGACTCTGGTCCAATATATCTTTGCTGTGGTCATGATCTTTTCCTGTTCAATCGAGTATGCCGGAGGGTCAGGCCGTATGCTGGCTGGCAAACAGCGACAGCGCGCCGCCGGCCCGAATCATGGGGATGTCCGCCTTGCCCTGGGCCAGATTGAGAGGTATCTCGCCGACACCGCTGACGACCAGTTTGAGCTTGCCACTTTCCAGGCCGGAGGTATCGAGCGCGACCTTGGCGCCTTGCTCGATGCGCTCGAGGTCGGCCGGGTTTTCGAAGGTCAACGCCAGGATGCCAAAGTTGGCGAGGTTGGCCAGGTGGATGCGCTCGAAGCCCTTGGCCACGATGGCGCGCACCCCCAGGATGCGCGGGCACAGCCCGGCGTGCTCGCGGGAACTGCCCATGCCATAGCCGTCGCCGGCCACCAGGAAGCCGTGACCGCCGGCGTCGCGCAAGGCCGCCGCGCGGGCGCTGAAGGTCTTGTCGGCCTGGATAAAGGTCGCCTGTTTGGCATATTCGTCGGCGTTGGAACGCAGGGACAGATACTTGCCGGCGGGCTGGATCAGGTCGGTGGTGACCTCATCGCCGAGCTTGAGCAGGACTTCGCCTTCCAGTTTTGCCGGCAGTCCCGTCAGCGTCGGCAGTGGGGCGATGCCGGGACCGTAATGCATGACCACCTTGGCGGCCTCGGCGGGCGGCAACGGCGCCACATAGGTGGCCATGTCGACCACTGGCGGAACCTGCTTGAAGGCGAGGTCGCCGCTGATGAGATCGCGGGGATCGGTGAGTCTTCCCATGACCGCGCTGGCAGCGGCGGTGACCGGGCTGACCAGATGAACGGCCGCGCTCTCGGTGCCCGAACGGCCGGCAAAGTTGCGGTTGGCGGTCGACAGCATCACGCCGTTGCTAGGCGGGCTGAAACCCTGGCCAATACAGGCGCTACAGGCGTTCTCCATGATCCGCACGCCGGCGGCGTAAAAAACCTCCATGTAGCCCGCCGCAGCCAATTGCCGGGCAATGGCCTGCGAACCGGGGGCGATGGCGGTGTCGACCTTGACCCGCTTGCCGCGCAGTATCTCGCCGACACGCGCCAGGTTGGCGTAGTTGGCGTTGGTGCAACTGCCGATGAACACCGCGTCGATGGGCATCCCGGCGTGGTTGGCGACCGGTTCCATGGCCTTCAGGCGCGGGTAAAGCGCGATGGTGGGAACCAGCGCCGACAGGTCAATCTCGACGGTGCGCGAATACGTTGCACCCGCGTCGGCCGTCATGGGCTGGAAATCCTTGGCGCGTTGCCGGCCTTCGAGATAGGCCTTGGTGACCTCATCCGAGGGGAAGATCGAGAAGGCGACACCGCCCTCGGTGCCCATGTTGGCGATGGTGGCGCGGTCGGTGACATTCAGGCTCTTCAGGCCTGGCCCGGTGTATTCCAGACAGATGCCCTTGTTGCCCTTGATGCCGATGACCTTGAGCACGTTCAGGATCACGTCCTTGGCCAGGACGCCCGGATGCAGGGCGCCGGTGAGGTGGACCTCCACCACGTTCGGCATCTCGATCTTGTAGGGGGTGCCGGCCATGGCGAAGCTGACGTCCGTGCCGCCCGCGCCCAGCGCCAGCATTCCCATACCGCCAGCGTTGGTGGTATGGGAATCAGAACCGAGCACCGACTTGCTGGGAACCGCGAAGTCTTCCAGGAACACGCTGTGGCAGATGCCGTTGCCGCCGCGCGAAAACCAGCAGCCGTATTTCTTGGCGAAGCTTTCGAGATAACGATGATCGTCGCCGTCGATGTAGCCGACTTGCAGCGTCTTGTGATCGATGACGATGACGGCGGTGGTCTTCACCCGCTCCACGCCCATCTTTTCGAAGGCCAGCGCGGCGGCTGTGCCGGTGGCGTCCTGGTAGAGTGTGTGCGTGAATTGGATCTCCAGCATCTGCCCCGGTTCGGGGAGTTTGGCCGGTTTTCCGGCGGCGTTGGCCAGCAATATCTTCTGTGCGACGTTGAGTGCGGTCATAGTCTCCACCTTTGTCTGTCGATTAACGTAAAAGTTGCCCAGCGGTTTTTAAGAAACGCGGCTGCATTGCGAGGCCGGGGTGCGGGTATCCATGTTGCGGCCACGATTGATGTGGTCGTCTATTTCACCGGCGCAGCCCGCCATGCGGCCAAACAGGAACGAGGTAAAGGCCGCCGTCTCCATCGAGCTTTCACCCAGCTTGCCAGTTCGGAAGCGCGGCCAGAGTAGTTTCAGCAGCAGCGTGGCGATAATGGCATCGATGTTGACGCAGAAGACGTTCTTGGTCACGCCGGTGTCGAACAAGGCCTGAACCACGGCCTTGTAGTAATCGTGGAAGATGTTCTTCTCGCCCCGCTCCGCGAACAACTGCGCAATATAAACCTCGCGCGGATCATGGTTGACCACATGGCCCTTGAACACCGGGTGGTTGACGCCGGGGATGTTGCGCACCGGCAGGCCGAGCGCCTTGCCGGCCTTCTTCTCGTCGCCGAATTTCCTGGCGTAATCGGTCGCCATCGCCTTAAGGTCGAGGCCGTGGTCGGCGGCGCCGGCATCGGCCAGCTTGGTGTCGCCAAAGCTCTCAATCAGGAACTGGATGCCCTCATAACCGTTACCACCATGGGCGAAACCGGTGTGAGTGAGGAAACCAAGCATGCCCTTGTTGATCTGCACCCGCTCCGGCGATTCGGGACCGTCGGCCGATACCGCGCCCTTGCAGCCCTGGGCCGAGATGGTGCCGACACCGTTGGAGATGATCAAACCCAGCATGACCTGGAACGGGAACAGATTGGCCGCCGTCGGCCGCTCGCCCATAAGGGCAAGATAGGCCAACTCGGTGATGGTCCACGATTCCAGAATTTTATCGTTGGCGATACCGCAAAACTTGCTTATCTGGTGGTTCTTGGCCGCAGTCGAAGCACCGATAATCACCGCGAACAGGTGGGCATACCAGGGCAAATCGCGCACCGTCAGCCGCGAGATGCGTTTGCGTATCAACGGCTCCCAGGCAATGGTCGTGGTCAATGCGGCGGTCACCGCGTCTGCCGTCGGGTGGCCCTTCAAAGCACGCAGGTAGCGCACGAAGGCCGATTTGCCGTGGCGCTTGTCGAAGGCCTTGAGCATCGCCTCGGCCAATGGGTCCGGCGCGCCGCCCAACAGGGTGGCGAGTTGCTTGGCGCTGGCCTTTGCGGGAGTAATCTTGGCCTGTTCGTCTGCGCCAGCGGTCAGGCCCGAGTGGGCGAATAGATCGATCAGGGTGTCGGCGGCTCGCCGCGCGCCATCGACGCGCTTCGGACCAAGCAGGGCAACTGCCGCGCCGACTGCCGTGTTGGGGGCGTTGCCGGCCTCGCGCGCCGCATCGGCAGCCGCCAGCATGACCTCGCCATGCAGGTTGACTCGCGCCGCCACCGCCAGGTTGAACAGGGCGTTATCGTTGGCGTCATTGAGCTCGCGCACCAGCGCCAGACACAGGTTGGACTCCAGCGGCTGCTTGGCGGTATCCAGGATAGAGATGCCGTTGACCTTGGTGATCTGGGTCTTGGGGTCCATCACCGAGCTGCCCGAACAGTCCTTCATAGACTGGCGCGGGAAGATGGCGCCCACCTGCTTGAGCAGTTCAGCGATCTGCATGTCGTAGGGCGGCAGCGCCTTGACTACCGGAATATCCAGCTCGGGCGGCAGCTTCAGGCCCTGGTCGTCGCCGAACCACGGCTTCAGCTCCAGATTGCCTTCTGGCGGGAAATCCCGTTCGACGCCGTTCAAGTGCATGACCGCGGTCAGCGCCAGCGGGATGTGGGCGATGTTGGTGACCACCGCGCCGCGTTTCGAGCACACTGGATGCTCGGGCGTGAACAGTTCGGTGACGCCGAATTTCTCCATGAACCAGCGCTCCTTGGCCAGGGCGTCGTCGCCCGATCCGGCGATGGCGCCGGCGTGGCCGACCGCACGGGTCAGATTCGCTTTCCAGCGACCGACCACGCAGGCCACCACAGGCTTGTCGAAGGTAACATCTTCTTCGTAATAGCCGCCCGGCTCCGCATACATCACCGCCGCCTTGGTGCGCACATCGTTGGCCATGGCGTAGGCGAACTCGGGGGTGGCGTAATGGATATAGACGTCCTTGCCGCTGGAGATCAACGTCGTCGTTCCCCAGCCGCCGATCGTCAGATAGTTGGCGATGGTGGTGGTGAAGTTGCCGGAGTTGGAATAGATGGCGATGGAACCCTTACGCAAGGTCTCGGCGGGGTTATCGCCGCCCAGCGCGCCGCCGATGCGGACATGGTTCCACGAATCCGCCACGCCCAGACAATTGGCGCCGAATATGTCCACCCCGCGCTGCTGACCAAGCGCCCGTATCTCGCGGGCATCATGCACCGAGGTCTTCTCGGTGAGGATGACGACCTTATCGACCTCGGGGTTGATCCGGATCAGCTCGGCGACGCCATCGCGGACGGCGGCCGGCGGCAGATAGACCACGCCGACGTTGAATTTGTGTCCGGCCTCCAGGCCTTCGCGCACATTGTTGTAGACCGGGATGTCGCCCAACGGCGTTTCCAGGACCTGGCCGCGGCGCCCGGGCATGGTGCCGAAGACCACGTTGCCGCCCGAATAGGCGTGGCTGATCGGGGTTACCGAACGGGATTCATTGCCCAGTATGTTCAGCACGCAGATGCGATCCTCAGGGGTCGCAATCTCGGCCAGGGAACGAATTCCGACGAAGTATTTGAAGTGTACGATGCCAGGCTTTCTCATTGCTTATTACCTTTCGTCCAAACGGCCGCAGGGCGGGAAAATCGCATACTGACAGCCGCTTTTTATGTGAATTGGATTCTCGGTCGGATCAGGCGTCGGCGGGCAGACCCAGCATCGTCGCAACCTGGGCGCGGCCGCCGCTCTTCATCCAGCGATCTGCCTCCTGGGCATAGGTCACCACATCGGTCATCGCCGAGTCGTAGCCGAACACCCGATAAGGCAAGCGCAAGGCGTCGAGGACATCCTTGAAGGCGCCCATGCCACGAATCAGGTTGGGCCCGCCGCGACCGATCACCACATAGACCGGCGTCGGCCCGTGCTCGCTGAAGTACTCGCGCAGGGCATCGGCCATCGCCCGGAAGGTGACGAAGATGTCGGTGTTGTTGGCCTTGCCGCCGATCACAAACAGAACATTCGACTGTTTGAGGTAGTATTTGAGGCAGATACGCATCACCTCTTTCATCTTCTCGTAGGGCGGATTGCCGCCGAAATCGGAAGATATGATGGCATCGCTGCCCAGCACCTCGGTAACCAGCGAATTCGCGCCGCCGCCGAAGGTCGGCGCCAGGATGGTGCCTTTATCGTTGATGACGTAGACATCGCTCTGGCCCTGGTAGGTGCGCAGTTCGTTGATCTCCTGCTCGAAGTCGCTGACCTCAGTCATGAACAGGTCGGAAGGCAGGTTCAGGCGGCTGACGCGCGGATCGTCACGGTCGAAGCCGCACTTGAAGTCGCAGGCCACCGGCAACAGATGGCCAGGCCGGTTTTCCGTCATCCGAATAGGATTGAGTTCCAGCGTCGTCATGCCGTAATGGTGGAACAGATCCCACAGCTTGGGCAGATGCTGCACCAGCGGCGACACGATCTCGCGTGGCGCGCCCAGATCGGACAGCGCGTTGGAGATGACGAAGGACGAGAGGCCGGTCAGCGGATCGAAAGGCACCTCGACAATTTGGCTCTTGTCCAACTCCTCGATGTCCATGCCGCCGTGGTGAGTGAGCGTCATGACCGGCGCCCGATAGCGGGTCGAGTCGGTGATCGAGAAGTAGATTTCGTGGTTAGCCGGAACGGCGCCTTCGAAGGTGACCCCGCGCGATTTGTAGACGGCATTGCCGACCCGATGTTCGGCGAAGTAGAGGCGTTCCTTCTCGGCCAGCGCCGTTTTCAGATCGCTGGCGCGCCCAAGCAACCCGGACTTGCCCTTTTTGCCCACGCCGCCCTTGAAGATGGGCTTGATGAAGACCGAACCGCAACGTTCGATCAGGTTATAGATTTCATGTTCGCCAGCCTCCGGCCCGAGTACCTCGGCGGCCGGAAAATCGACGATCTTGAGCATCCGTGCTCCATAGAGCATGCCACTGATGTTCATGGTTTACTTGCCTCTCCATTAATCAAATTTCAGCCACCGCAACCATGGGACACGCTTACCGCGTCCCTGCTCGAAACCCATCGATACCTAGTACTCTTCCGGTAGATTCTTCAGCTCGGCCCACGAATAGACCGGCCCCTTGACGCACACATAGTCCTTGCCGACATTGCAGCGGCCGCACTTGCCCAGGCCGCATTTCATCTTGTTCTCCAGGGTCGTGTATATCTGCTCGTCAGCGAATCCGAGCTGGCTCAGGTTCTGGATCACATACTTGATCATGATCGGCGGCCCGCAGGTGATGGCGATGGCATTGTCGGACGAAGGCTCCTTGTCCATCACGTTGGCCGGCACGAAACCGCAGTAGGCATCCCAGCCATCCTCGGCCTTGTCCACCGACAAATGGACGTCGGCGACGCCGCGCAGTTTTTCCAGCTCCGCCTTGTACATGATGTCGCGTGGCGAACGGCCGCCGTAAAATACGGTGATATTCTTGAAATTGTCGCGTTGCGCCACGGCGGTGGTAATGACCGGCCAGATCGGCGCCAGGCCGCAGCCGCCGCCGATGAAGTAAAGATTCCTGCCCCGCCAGTCGTCAACCGGGAAGCTGTTGCCGTAGGGGCCACGGATGCCGACCACGTCGCCGACCGCCAGATCGTGGAAAGCGGCGCTGACCCGTCCCACCCGCATGATGGAAAACTGCTTGTATTCCTTGACCAGCGGCGAAGAGGCGATGGAGATCATCATTTCGCCGCGTCCGAACGCCGATAGCATGGCGCACTGACCGCATTCATGTTCGAAGCTGTCGCCATTCAGCGGCTCTACCCGGAAGGTCTTGATGGCGCGCTCGCCGGGCACCTCTTCCTTGATGTAGGTGATCCGGGCCAGTTCCGGCAGGTAGATGTTATCCGGCATGTTCGGTTACCTTGTTGACCACATGGACGATGTCGATTCCGACCGGGCAATCGCTGATGCAGCGACCACAGCCGGTGCATTGGTGCATCCCGAAATTCTCATGGAAATACTGAAACTTGTGGCACACCCGTTGCCGCAGCCGGGCGCCGACGGTTGGCCTCGGGTTGTGGCCCGAGGTGTGCATGGTGAAGTCGGGAAACTGGCAGTTGTCCCAGGTCCGCACCCGGTTGCCCTTGAGCGGCGCCGAACCGGTGACTTCATCGTTGATGTCGAAACAGTGGCAAGTCGGGCACAGAAAGGTGCATATACCGCAGCCGATACAGGCTTGCGCCAGTTCTTCCCAGAGCGGCGACTTGAAACTGGCCTTCAACCTGGCCGGCGCCCCATCGGGGTTGTTGATCGCCCGTTGCGGTTGGGCGACGGCCTCGGCGTGTACGCTTGCCGCCTGTTTACGGTCGGCGGCCGCCGGCATCTTGAGCAGATCGCCGGCGGTCGTCATTAATGACTTGCCGGTCTCGGTAATGGCAGCCAGAAAATAGCGGTCGCCCAGGTCGGTCATCAGGACATCAAGACCGTCGCTGCTGACCGGCGAGCCGCCGACCGACAGGCAAAAACAATGGGCGCTGGGCGGCTTGTTGCAGGCCAGACCAACGTAAGCCATGTTGTTGCGCCGTGACTGATAGTAAACATCGTCAACATGGTCGGCGAATACCCGATCCATGCGTACCGTGCCGCGAGCGTCGCAGGGACGCACGCCGAACACCACGCGATGCTTGCTATCCGGCAGTTTTTGCGTCAATCGCGGCGCTTCGCCCTTGATCTGCTCGAAGGAGAAAAACACCTCCCGCTGTGGGAAGGCAAAGCCCTTGGGCGGCTGCTTGGTGTTGGGGTGGTCGAGCCGGGCGGCGCCGACGACCGGCCGAAACGCCCAGACGCCGTCTTCAACCGCCGGCGCAAACGCCTCCCAGTCGGTCAAGGCGGCGATCCAGTCGTCCAGGCGTTGTTTATCGAGTATCTTTTCCATGCGCTTACCTGATAAATTGACCGGGGTCGTCGTCGCGGAAGGAGGCCACCAGCGAGGGGCCGCCGATGCTGGCCCCAGGCTCATAGCCAAAGTGTTCGCGGGCCTCCCGTTCCATCTTGTTGTTGAGCAGACGCAACGGGATGTTGACCGGGCAGACCCGTTCGCACTCGCCGCAATCGATGCAGCGGCCAGCCAGGTGCATGGCGCGCGTCATGTGATAGGTGATGTTTTCGGAGCGCACCGCCGAGCGCTCTATCCAGCGGATGCGATTGGCCTTTTCCTCGGCCGTGGTTTCCGGCGCTACCGGGAAGGTGATGCTGTCCACCACGCACTCGTCGCAGTAGCACATCGGGCATACCGAGCGGCACGCGAAGCAGCGGATGCAGCGCTCGAACTGACGGCACCAGTATGCCCAACGGTCGGCCTCGCTGAGCGCCTCGAAACGGGCCAACGCAGTGAACGGCGCGACCAACTGGCGACTGGTCTGGTCCTCGCCGAACACCACATTGTGTTCCTTGGGGAAGGGTTCGCGGCATTCCAGGCAGCGATCCGCCATGACCTCGCTGGCCGGTAGTCTCACCTCGCCCGCCAAGGTCGTGACAACGAGTTCGGCACCGTCGATGACGGCGCTCAATGCCTGGGCGCCGTTCAGTAGCCGCGCCAGTTTGTATTCGACCAGTACGCCGCCGCCCTCGCAGGACACGCCGATGATGTAAACGTCTTCACGCTTGAAGTAGTGCTCCTGCATCAGCACGACGATGGCGCGGGCGTCGCAGCCCTTGGCGACGATGGCGATGGGCAAGTTTGGGGTCCGTTGCGCATGAGCCAGCGCCTTGCGATCCTCGACCAGGTAGAGCGCCAGGTTGTGGAAGCAGGTAGCATCCCATACCAGCTCATCGGCCTGTTCCGGATCGGTGATGGTGACCGGCTCGGCAAGCATGCCCCGGCTGCCGCGCCGGTAGCCGATGACGGCGCGAACCTCGCCCTTGGCTAACAGGTCACGCGCCGCGTCGCGAATACTCTGGACATCGATCATGTGCGGTCCGCCTTCAATTTGTTCTGCGGTCCGAGCGGCTTGAGGTCGGCGACGAAATCCTTGACGACTTGGGCGTACTTGGCACCCTCGGCGGCCGACACCCAGGACATCCGAAACCGATCCGGCTCGACGCCGACCATTTCAAGCAGCTCCTTGATGAGGTAGATCTTGCGCCGCGCCAGGTAGTTGCCCTCGATGTAGTGGCAGTCGCCGATATGGCAACCTGAGAGCAGAACGCCGTCCGCCCCCTTGTTGAAGGCCGACAGTATGTAGAGTGGCGAAATGCTGCCCGAGCATGGCACGGTGATCGGCGTCGCGTTGGCCGGATACTGAATCCGGGAGACGCCGGCCAGGTCGCTGCCCGCCGACGAGCACCACTTGCACAGGAAGGCGACGATCTTGGGTTCGTAAGCTTGTTCTTCTTCCGACATCGGTTTCCCTTACTTCAAGCCAGACACGCTTCGATCATCTCGAAGACCTGCATCTGCGTGGCGTTTTTGACTTCGATGGCGGCGCGCAGGCAGGTGGCCGTGCAACTGCCGCAACCTTCGCAAAGCACTTCGTTCACCACCGCCTTGCCGTTCTCCAGCCGGATTGCATGGTAGGGGCAGGCGGTCACGCACATCTCGCAACCGGTGCAGTGGGAGCGGCGCACCCGGGCGACGGTCGGCGCATGGCTGAGGGTCGCCTGCGACAGCAGCGCGATCACCTTGGCGGCGGCCGCGCCAGCCTGGGCGACGGTCTCGGGAATATCCTTCGGCCCTTGGGCAGCGCCGGCCAGGAAGATGCCGGCGGTGACGCTCTCGACCGGTTTGAGCTTGGGGTGCGCCTCGGCCAGGAAACCATCCTTGTCGCGGCCGATCTTGAGCACCTTGGCGGCATCCGCCGTGCCCTTGGATGGCTGCATGGCCAGCGCCAATACCACCATGTCGGCATCGATCTCGACGTTCTGTCCGGTCAGGGTGTCGGTACCGAGCACCTTGATCTTGTCATTATGCCGGTAGAGTTTGGAAACGCGACCGCGCAGATAAATAGCCCCGTCCTCCTCCATGGTGCGCTGCACAAACTCCTCGTAACCCTTGCCGCCAGAGCGAATGTCGATGTAGAACACATAGGCGCGGCCATCCGGGACATGGTGCTTGTATAGGCTGGCGTGCTTGGCGGTGTACATGCAGCAGATCTTGGAGCAGTAGGCGCAGTGCTGCGCCGGGTCGCGCGAGCCCGCGCACTGGATGAACACCACATCCTTGGGCACCTTGTGGTCGGAGGGCCGCAGCACATGGCCGCTGGTTGCGCCCGAGGCCGAACACAGACGCTCGAATTGCAGGCCGTCCAGCACGTCTTCGACCTTGCCATAGCCGTACTCGCCCAGGTTCTCCTGACCGTATAGATCGAAGCCGGTAGCGACGACGATGGCGCCCACCTCCTCGACCACGGTTTCGGGCCGCATGTCGTAGTTGATCGCTTCGGCCTCGCAGACATCCTTACACTTGCCGCAGCGGATGGGATTCAAACCCAGGCAGGCATCCTCGTCGAGCGTGTAGCTGGCCGGAATCGCCTGCGCGTAAGGAATGTAGATGGCCCGCCGGGCGGTCAGGCCAAGCTCGTATTCGTTGGGCACCACTACCGGGCAAACCTGGGTGCAGTCATCGCAGATCTTGCACTTCTCAGGATCAACGAAGGTCGGCTTCTTGAGTATCTTGGCCTTGAAATTGCCCACCGAGCCGGATACTTCCTGCACCTCGCAGTAGGTCATTACCGTGATCTTGGGGTGACGCGACACCTCCACCATCTTGGGCGACAAGATGCACTGCGAGCAGTCCAGGGTGGGAAAGGTTTCGGAGAGCTGGAGCATGTGGCCGCCGAGGGTGGCCTGTTTCTCGACCAGCAGCACCTCCAGACCGGCGTTGGCCATATCGAGCGAGGCCTGGATGCCGGCGATGCCGCCGCCGATCACCATGACCCGGCGGGTAACCGGGACGGCAATCGGTTCCAAAGACTGGTTGCGGCCGGCCCGGCGCACGGCGCTGCGGGAAATCTTGATCGCCTTCTCGGTTCCCACATCGCGATCCTTGTGCACCCAGGCGCACTGTTCGCGAATGTTGGCGATCTCGCAGGTGAAGCCGCTGATGCCGGCACGGGTGGCGTTATCGCGGAAGGTTTTTTCATGCAGTGACGGCGAACAACAGGAGACGACGACGCTGTCCAACTGGTTATCCTTGATCGCCTGGATGACCGCGTTCTGACCGGGGTCGGAACACATGTAGACGTAGTCCTGAGAGTAGACGACGGTCTCCTCGGCGGACATCTCCTTGGCCACTCTTGCCACGTCGACCGTGGCGGCGATGTTGTTGCCGCAGTGGCAGACGAAAACGCCGGTACGCTTTTTGGTCATGACGCCGCCCCGCCCGCATTCATAGCTTCCAACCCGTACTCATAGCCCTTCTCGAAGGCCTTGATATTGACCTTCAGAAAACGGTCGGGCACCAGGCCGGGCAGCGCCTTCTTCATGGCCTCGGCGGACACCACCTTGGTCACTGCGGTCAAGAAGCCCAGCGCCACGAGGTTGGTAAACAACCGATTGCCGACTTCCTCGGCGAAGCGGGTTGCTGGTACACGATAGAGTTTGAGCTCTAGGTGTTCGCCGCTCAGTTTCACCAGGTCCTGCTCGACAATCAGGATGCCGCCCTTGGGCAACTCGCTCCAATACTTGTCGTAGGCCTCCTGGGACAGCGCCAGGAGTATCCCGGGGTGGGTGAGGTAGGGATAGAGGACGCGTTCGTCGGAGACCACGAGTTGCGCCGCGCAGGCGCTGCCACGGGCCTCCGGACCGAAGCTCTGGGTCATGGTGGCGAACTTGTCGTCGTACAGGGACAGCGCCTTGCCGGTAATCAAGGCGCAGCGAATGATGCCCTGACCGCCGAATCCCGAGAACCTGATTTCATGAGTGCTCATGCGCTCGCTTCCTACTTACGGGGCTTCTTGGCGGCGGTTTTTTTGACCGGAGCCTTGGTTGCGACCTTTTTCACAGTCTTGGCAACGGCCTTGGCCGGAGTCTTCTTGGCCGCAGCGGCGGGCACGGCCCGCCCTATAGCCGGCTTCTTGGCGGCGGCCTTTTTGACCGGAGCCTTGGTTGCGACCTTTTTCACTACAACCTTTTCGGATGCTGCCTGTTCTGCCGCCAGCACAGCGGCCCGGCGGGCAGCAACCCGCGCCTTCTCGGCCTTTTCTTCGGCCTCCCGCTCGGGAATGGTCTTGCCATAAAGCTGGTAATCGTCGCCCACCAGCTTGACCGCGCATTTATCGACGGCCTCCAGATAGGTGGGCTTAGCCTTGTCGACGAACTTGCCGACGACGATCTTGCCCTGGTAGTCGATGGCCGTCTCGCGGGTGTCGCAACCATGCTTGAGCACCGTGTTTTCCTGATAGAACTGGAGCATGTCGACGCCGTCGCCGAGGCGGTTGCGGCGCAGGTAGAGCGTGGTGCAGGGCGAGATAAGCTCAATGAAGGAAAAACCCCTGTGGGCGAGCGCTTCCTCGATCGACTGGGTGACGTTGCGGACATCCATCGAGGTCCAGCGGGCGATGTAGGTGGCGCCAGCGGCATCGGCCAGGAAGGGCAGGCTGAACGGATATTCGTAGTTGCCGTAAGGCGTGGTCGAGGCGATTGCCGAGGTCGGCGTGGTCGGCGTCACCTGGCCGCCAGTCATGCCGTAAGTGAAGTTGTTGTTGCAGATCACCACCAGGTCCATGTTGCGCCGAGCGGCATGGATCAGGTGGTTGCCGCCGATGCCGGTCAGATCACCCTCGCCGCTGAATACCACCACCGTCAGCTCGGGGTTGGCCAGCTTGATGCCGGTGGCCACCGGAATGGCACGGCCATGCGTGGTATGGATCGAGTCGAAATCGACATAGCCCGCCACCCGGCCGGTACAACCGATGCCCGACACCACGACCAGCTTCTTGGGATCGATGCCACTGCGCTTGACGGCCTCGGCAAAGGCGTTCACCTCGGAGCCGATGCCGCAGCCGGGACACCAGATATGCGGCATCCGATCCATCCGCAGGACCCCGGACATGGGGCTGTCGTGTTTAAATTTTCCGATATCGGTAGTCATTGGTTGGCCTTTCTGATGGCGTCCAGGATGACCTCGGGGTCATGTACCGCGCCGCCGCAGTGATTGACGCTGATGGTTGCGCACTGGCCGCCGGCGCCGCGTTCCACCTCATGCACCATCTGGCCGTAGTTGATCTCCGGCACCACGAAGGCCTTTATCTTGGGCGCCAGTTCGCGGATACGTTTCTCGCAGAACGGCCAAATGGTGATGAGCCGCAGGTAACCGACCTTGATGCCTTCCTTGCGGGCATCCTGGATGGCCTTGACGGCAATGCGGGAGGTAATGCCGTAGGACACCACCACGACATCGGCGCCATCGACCTGATCCTCATCGAGACGGATGATCTGGTCGGCGTTGCCGTTGATCTTCTCCATCAGGTGAGTAATCACGATCTTGCTCTGTTCGGCGGTCATGACCGGATAGCCGCGCTCGTTGTGAGTCAGGCCGGTGATGTGGAAGTTGTAACCGTCGCCCGCCTGGGTCATGGGATGGCCGCCCTGGCTGTCGAACTGGTAGGGGCGGAAGTCCGCCTTGGGGCCGCTGTAGTTATTGCGTGGCACCACCTGGATCTGCTCCGCCGGCGGGATGACCACCTTCTCGTGCATGTGACCGACAGTCTCATCGGTCAGGATGATGACCGGCACCCGGTAGAACTCCGACAGGTTGAAGGCCTCGACGGTGAGATCGAAACACTCCTGCGGGCTGTCCGGGGTCAGGGCGATGATGTTGTAATCGCCATGCGAACCATAGCGTGCCTGCATCATGTCCTGTTGGGCGGTCAGCGTCGGCAGGCCGGTCGACGGGCCGCCGCGCTGCACGTTGGCGATTACCAGCGGGGTCTCGGTCATGGCCGCCAGGCCGATGTTTTCCACCATCAAGGAGAAGCCGGGGCCGCAGGTCACGGTCATCGCCTTCTTGCCGCCCCAGGCAGCGCCGATCAGGGCGGCGATGGAGGCCAACTCGTCCTCCATCTGGATGAACAGCGCGCCGACCTCGGGCGCCCGCTCGGCGAAGCGCTCGGCGGTCTCGGTCGAGGGTGTGATGGGATAGCCGGCAAAGAATCGGCAGCCGGCCGCCAGGGCGCCCTCGGCGATGGCGTGGTCGCCATCCATGAAGTGCGGGCCGCTATCGACCCCTCTTGGATCTGCGGTAACTGTCTTCACTTTTCTGCTTCCCCTTTCGCAATTTCGTTATCCTTGGTCACGAAGATAGAAAACTCCGGACAGATCATTTGGCAATACTGGCAGTCGTGGCATTTTTCCGGGTTCTTGGCATAGGGTGGGTGATAGCCCTTGGCATTGAACTCCGGGGAGATGTCCAGCACATTGGTCGGACAAAACTGGACGCAAAAACCGCAGCCCTTGCACCAGATGTCGTTGATATAAACCGTGCCATGGAGCTGCTTTAGATTATTGAAGAACATTGCCGCATCCCTCAGGCCAGACCGCGACCGGCCAAGGTCGGCTGCGGATCAATGTGGTGAAGATCGAAACGCAGCGCCGCATCGTCGCAGCCGAACGCCAACGCCATCAACTGGGTGAAGTAAAGCACCGGCAGGTGATAAAAGTCCGGATTGAGGCGGCGCGCGTCATCCTGGCGGAAATCCAGATTGAAGGCGCACAGCGGGCAGCTCACCACCACCAAGTCGGCCTGTTCCTCGTGCGCCGAACCCATGATCTTGTCGGTGCGTTCGGCAATGATCTCCGGCTTGTCGACGGTGTGATAGGCGCCGCAGCATTCGGTCTTCAACGGAAACTGGACCGGGGTGGCGCCGAGGGCCGTAATCAGGTCCTCCATGATCGTCGGGTTTTCGACATCGTCGAAGGCGACCTCTTTCGGACGCACCAGCAGGCAGCCGTAGTAGCAGGCCACCCGCAGCCCGGCGAGCGGCTTTTTCACCTTCTCGGCCAGCTTATCAAAACCGATCCGGTCGCGCAGGTATTCCAGCAAGTGCAGGACATCGACATCACCCTGGTATTTGGTTTCCTCCTGGTACAGGAACTCGTTGATGGTTTCGAGCGCGTCGGGACGCTTCTTGACGTCGATGTTGGCGCGCTTCAAGGTGTTGTAACACATGGCGCAGGTGGTCATGAATTCGCTGGCCTGGGCCTCCTTGACGCGAATCAGGTTGGTCACCGGCGCCACCCGATTCATGATGTTGTCGGAGCCCAGCGCATGGACCGTACCGCAACAATTCCAGCGCGCCAGTTCCTCGACCTCGACACCCAGCTCCGCCATCGACGAGACGGTGGAAACGTCGAAATTCCGGGCCTGGTTCTTCAGTGTGCAGCCGGGATAATAAATAAGTTTCATCGGCGTATTTCCATTGGCCATCAGGATGTCTGCTTGCGCAGGGCGCTGATCAGGGCGATCGGCGGCAACGCGCCAATCGCCTCGGGAGATAGTTCCTGAATCTTGAGGTGGTCAGCGCGGTTAACGGTGCCCAGCACGGTTTGGCGCAGCGCCTCGATGACCTCGGCGATCCGGATGTCCTTCGGGCAGCGGCTATTGCAGGTCATGCAGGACACGCAAATCCAGATGGCGCGGGTCGCCAGCAACTGTTTCTCCATGCCCAGTTGGGCCATGCGGATGATCTGGTTAGGCAGCACGTCCATGTGCGCCGCCATCGGACAACCCGCGGAGCACTTGCCACACTGGTAGCAGGCCAGCAGTTTCTGGCCGCTGATCTTTTCGATCTTGGCCACAAACGTGCCACCGAGCCGAGATGAAGAAATGCGTAAAGTGGTATTCATGTTCCGGCTCAGTATTTCGCATCCATGCGGAACTCGGGCGTATCGAGCCACAACCCGACGTTCTGCACGCTGTCCAGTTGCGCCTGGAGGCTGTCGTAGTGGAAGCCCTCCTCCTGGATTATTTTCCCGATCAGGCCGAGCATCTCGCGATCCGTGGTGTGTTCGGCTATCTCCTGGTACACCTGGATGGCGCGCCGCTCCATCTCCATGGCCAGGCGCAGTGCCTGGGTATCGTCGGCGACCACCTCGTGACCGCGTTGCGCCACGGCGGCTTGCAGCTCGGCGATGGTCTTCGATGGCTGGGCGATGGTCGCTTCCTGGTCGGCAAGCCGCTGCCACTCGTCCTCACCGATCAGCGCGGCAAACAGCACGTGGGTTTCCGCCACATGCTCCGTTTCCGCTGCCGCCAGGCGCAGGAACATGGCCTTGCCGGTGGGGTTCTGAGTCAGCTCGGCCACATGACGGTAGAAGCGCTCGCCGCCGAACTCGAAGCCGATCGCGGTGCGCGCCAGTTCGATCACCTTGTCGTCGATGTGAGTCATTAGTTTTGTCCGGCGCGTCAGGCGTCGGACCGCTCCTCTTGCAAGCGGTTATGCACTACCGAAGCGCCGGGCAGCACGTTGCCGCCGCGCACCAGTTGCCGTTTCCTGACATCCTTGGGCGCATAGGACGGCAACAGGATCGGGGCCACCAGATTGGTCTGGACTCCGGAATTGGCCAGTTCTTTCTCATAGTTATCGAGGTGCGCCAGGCTGAGTTTGCCGAGCTTGACGGTCTTGGCGTAGGCGCCGGCTGACTTGCCGGCGCGCCGACCGAATACGTTGTAGTCGAGCACCGAATTGCCCATCAGCCGGTTGCGACCGTGCAGGCCGCCGGTGGCCTCGCCGGCCACGTAGAGACCAGGGATGTTGGTCTCGCAACGTTCGTTGATCTCGACACCGCCGTTCTGGTAGTGCAACGACGGGTAAATCAGCATCGGCAGTTTGTTGATGTCGATGCCGTAGCGGATGTACTGGCGGTACATCGCCGGGAACTGGTGGGCCACATAGCCTTCGCCGTGCAGCATGTCGATCAGCGGCGAGTCCAGCCATACGCCGAGACGCCCCGACGGGGTTTCAATGCCGCCGCCGTTTTGCACGCATTCGCGTATGATCGCCGAGGCCTCGATGTCGCGCGGCTCGCGCGGGAAGACAAACAGCTCGCCGTCCTTGTTCAGCGGCTGGCCGCCGGCACCGCGGATCTTCTCGGTAATCAGGAAGCCGGCGATCTGTTCAGGGAAGGAGGCGCCGGTCGGGTGGTATTGAACCGAATCCATGTACATCAGCTTGGCACCGGCACGATAGGCCATCACCAGGCCGTCGCCAGTGGCGCCGTAGTGGTTAGTGGTGTCAAAACCGCGAATGTGCAGGCGACCATAGCCGCCAGTGGCGATGAGGGTAGACTTCGCCTTGACGGTAAAGAATTCTTCGCTGTCCATGCTGTAAAGAACCGCGCCGGCGCACCGGCCCTCGTCATCCATAATCAATTCCACCGCCGGCATGAATTCCTTGATGGTAATCATGTCGGGATGGTTGCGCACTTCGTCCATCAGGGTGCGCATGATCATGGCGCCGGTGTAGTCGCGGCACGACACCATGCGCTTGCGCGAGGTGCCGCCGCCGTGCAGCACCTGGATGGAGCCGTCTTCTTCCTTGTCCCACACCACGCCCAGGTCTTCGAGCCACTTGACCACGCCGGGGCCATCTTCAGTGAGCGCCTTGACCAGTTCCGGCTTGTTCTCGAAGTGGCCACCGCCGATGGCATCGAGATAGTGTTTGGTCGGCGAGTCGGTGCGCGATACGGCGGCCTGCATCCCGCCTTGTGACATCATGGTGTTGGCGTCGCCCATGCGCAGCTTGGTGGCGATCAGCGAACGAATGCCGTGTTGCTGCATGGCGATCAGCGCGGCATTGCAGCCGGCGCCGCCACCGCCGATGATCAGCAGGTCGGTTTCGAAATCTGGCTTGTCCAGATTCACTTGCTCGCTGCGCAACCAGGAGTGCGATTCCAGCAGGTCCGCCACTTCGGTAGTCAGCTTCTCGCCCTTGTTGGGGCCGACACGCACCGGCCGCAAAGCATCGGGCTTGTAGTCGGGATGGAAATCCTCCAGCACACGGCGCCGCTCTTCGGCGTTCATGGGCGGGTAAACGGGGACCGACTTCCTGGCCAATTCCAGGCGAGCGGCGCGCGTCTGGACCACCTTGCGCAACGATTCTTCCATGTACTCTGGATACATCTGATTCCTCTCTTATTCCGTGTGCCGACTATTCGGAATCGCGGGCGTAGTAACGCTCGGATAAAGCTTCGCGGCCCATAGCCATCAGCTCAGCGTATTCCGCCTCATAGACGCCCTCTTCCACCGCCTTGACGCGCTCCGCCAGTTCCGGGCTGTCCTTGCGCAGATAGCGGCCATAGAGGCGCTTCGCCAGGATGGCCATCAGGGGTTGGGTGATTTCAGCCGGGCAGCGCAGCATGCACAACCCGCAGACGACGCAGTCGAAGGACAGGTCCATCACCGCCGCGATGTCGCCGCGTTTGGCGGCCTGGACGTAATCCATGACCTGGAGCCCCTGCGGACAGGACTTGGTGCAGGTGCCGCAGGCCACGCAGCGGAACACCGTCGGGTACATCTGCTGAATGGCGCTGACGTTGGGCCTGAGCTTCTCGATGTCGTAGATCGCCTTTTCGGCCGGAACCGAGGGTATCTGCGCCAGCGTCATGCCGTCCTCGACCAGGGTCATACAGGCCAGGCCAGTACGGATTTTGTAATCGCCAGGCAGGCGGTAGAGGGTGGCGCAGGCGCCGCAATAGCCCTCGCGGCAACCAGCGCCACGGATGATCTGGTGGCCGGCATATTCGATGGCGCCCATGATGGTCGCCTCGGCCGGCACCTCATAGGCCTTGCCCATGATGTATACCGTGATCAGTCGCTCAGCCGCTTCGCGCCCTCCGTCGGCCGCCGAAGTCGTTGGACTGTTCGCTATTCCCGCCGACACGCTTGTCATATAAACACCTTTATCATCTTGTTTCCGCATTTCAGGATGCTTTAGTCGAATTGCGACTGAGGCCGAAGCCCTTCAGCAAGGGCGCCGGTCAGCGTCGTTGCTAAATTGGTTCACGACTTCAAGGTCCGATCATAAAGAGCTTCGTTAAGGGTTGACAATAGATGATGTCAATATACGATAAAAAAAAATAAATCACCTCGCATGACAATACCAATTATCGTTGCCGTTTATCGATGCTACCGTGGTCGCATCGAATATTGCCACCTTGCCGACTAGGAGACCTTCATGGCCAAAGCACCCGTTCGAGTCGCCGTAACCGGCGCCGCCGGGCAGATCGGTTATGCGCTGCTGTCTCGCATTGCCAGCGGTGAAATGCTCGGCAAGGATCAGCCCATCATCCTGCAATTGCTCGAATTGCCCATGGACAGGGCGCAACAGGCATTGAAGGGCGTGATGATGGAACTGGAGGACTGCGCCTTTCCGCTCTTGATCGACATGATCGGCACCTCCGACCCCATGGTTGCCTTCAGGGATGCCCAACAAGCCCTGCTGGTGGGCGCCAAGCCCCGAGGCGCCGGCATGGAACGCAAGGATCTGCTGCTGGATAATCCCAAGATTTTCATCGAACAAGGCAAGGCCATCGACCTGGTCGCCGCCCGCGACGTCAAGGTAGTGGTACTCGGCAACCCATCCAATACCAACGCGCTTGTCGCCATGAACGCGGCCAGGAGCCTGCCCAGAACCAGTTTCACCTCAATGATGCGGCTGGACCACAATCGCGCCGCCGGCAAACTCGCACAGCGCCTCGGCAAGCCGATCACCAGCATCGAAAATATAGTGGTGTGGGGCAATCACTCGCCCGCCATGTACCCGGACATCCGCTTCGCCACTATCGATGGCAAACATCCCCGTGAACTGGTGGATGAAGAGGCGTGGTACCGGAACGATTTCATCGACGAGATCGGCAAACGCGGCGCGGCCATCATCGATGTCCGTGGCCTTTCCTCCGCCGCCTCCGCCGCAGTGGCGGTCATCGACCATATGCGCGACTGGAACCTGGGGTCCAACGGCCACTGGGTCACCATGGGCGTCGTCTCCGACGGTTCCTACGGCATTCCGGTGGGCATGATCTACGGCTTCCCCTGCACCACCGCCAACGGCAAGTGGGAGATCGTCAAGAACCTGGAAATCGACACCTTCTCGCGCACGAAAATGGACGCCTCGCTGAAAGAGCTACAAGAGGAATACATGATCGCGTCGAGCATCTTCGCGCCCGAGATCGCGGCGCAAAACGTCAAAGACCTGCTTCACCCAACCGATGTGCTCTATGCCGGCGGCCGTCCTTCGCCGCTGCTGGCCGCCTGCGAACACTATGCCGGCAGCGAGAAGCTGCTGAAAAAGGCGCTCAAGATTCAGACCGAACTACTGGCCAACGAGCAGCCGGTCTTCGACATCACCGCCGATTGCGAGGACGGTGCCCCCGCCGGCAAGGAACGGGAACATGCGGCCATGATCGCCGATCTGATCCTATCCGACGACAACCGCTATGACCGCGTCGGCGTCCGTATCCACGATGCCGACCACCCTTACTGGCGCGACGAGTTGGAGATCGTCATCGGCCGGGCTGGCCAGCGGGTAGCCTACATCGGCTTGCCCAAGCCGGAAAACGCCGACGATGTCCTGACCCAGATCACCGCGCTCGATGAACTAAGGGACCAGTACGGCATTACCCGCGAGATACCCGTTCATGTCCTGATAGAGACCCCGGGCGCGCTCCATGAGGTATGGCAAATCGCCGCTCTGCCGCATATCGAGGTGCTTAATTTCGGCATCATGGACTTTGTTTCCGAACATCACGGCGCCATCCCTGCCGCCGCCATGAGTTCGCCTGGCCAGTTCAGCCACTCGCTGATCGTCCGCGCCAAGAGCGAGATCGTCGCCGCCGCGCTAGCGCATGGTATCGTGCCAAGCCACAACATCACGACCGAGATACGCGACCTCAACGTCGCACGGGAGGATGCCCGCCGCGCCCGAATGGAGTTCGGCTTCCTGCGCATGTGGAGCATCCATCCGAACCAGATACTGCCGATCGTCGAGGCCATGCGGCCGAACTTCGCCGAGGTCAACGAGGCCATCACCCTGCTGATCGCCGCCCAAAACACCGCCTGGGGACCGATCCAATGGGAAGGCAAGCTGCACGATCGCGCCTCCTACCGCTACTACTGGGAGCTTCTGCAACGCGCCCGCGCCACCGGAATGGACATCCCGGCGGAGGTCGCTCAGCGTTTCTTCGCCTGAACCATTGCCGCTGTCCAGGCCCCTTCAACGATCAATCGTTTCATTTCCCGCACGGCGTTTTCCCAGCCCATGAAGATGGCCTCGGCAACGATGGCGTGGCCGATGTTGAGTTCGGTGACACCGGGGATCGCCGCAACCGCCTGGACGTTATGGTAGTTCAGACCGTGGCCGGCGTTGACCTGTAGCCCCAAGGCCTGGCCTTGCTCGACGGCAGCACGGATACGGGTCAGCTCGTGTTCCGCCTCGGCCACCGTCGCGGCGTCGGCGAAGCGGCCGGTGTGAATCTCCACCACCGGGGCGCCGGCGGCCTTGGCGGCTTGCAGTTGGGCCGGGTCCGGGTCGATGAACAGGGATACCCGGATGTCGGCTTCAGCAAAGCGCCGGCAGGCAGCGGTCACCTTGCTCAACTGACCGGCGACGTCGAGGCCACCTTCGGTAGTCAGCTCCAGACGATTCTCCGGCACCAGGCAGACGTCTTGCGGTTTGACCTGTAGGGCAATGGCGATCATCGCCTCGGTTACCGCCATCTCCAGGTTCATCTTGGTGCGCAATATGCCGCGCAGGATATCCACGTCGGCGTCCTGAATGTGGCGGCGATCTTCGCGCAGGTGCAGGGTAATGGAATCGGCGCCGACGTTCTCGGCCATCAGTGCGGCCTGGACCGGGCTGGGGTAACGGGTGCCACGCGCCTGACGCAGGGTGGCGACGTGGTCGATATTGACGCCTAATTTAATCATAATGACTCGGCTTGATCATATTTGTTGCAGGTCGATAAGCAGTTGACGGGTGAGCAGCGGCTTGTCGCTCAGGTAGTGGTTGATGAGTGCGCGCATCAGCAGTTTACCTTCGGCCAGGGTGCGCGGGTCGGAAAAATCCCTGGTGGCGAGGTCGAGCAGGGTCTTGCCGGCATAACCGGGGCCGCCCTCGGTTACTACGACGCCGCGATCGAAGACGTAACCGTAACGTCGCTCCGGACGCACCTCATCGCCATCGATCAGGTGCGTCAGTGTCTGGGCGTAACCAAGCTCGGACAGCAGATCAAGTTCGAAACGGCGCAGTATGGGTTCGGCCTCGTTGCCACCAGCCAGGGCGGCCAATGTTTGGGCATAGCGGTCATACAGACGTTCATGCGGGTCGTCGGTTGGCAACAGCTTGAGCAGCAGTTCGTTGAGATAGAAACCGCACATCAGTGCGCGGCCCTGCAAACGCAGGTCGCCGCCCTGCCATTCGGCGGCGTGCAGGGTGCGCAGGCTGCCCTTGCCGAACCAGGACAGGAGCAGCGGCTGGAAGCCCAGCAAGCGCGACTTGATCGAGGACATGGGCCGCCGGGCGCCCCGCGCCACCAGGGCCAGGCGGCCGTGGTTACGGCTCAGTATCTCGACGATGAGACTGGTTTCCCGATAGTGTCGGGTATGAAGGATGAAGCCCGCTTCGTTATCGACCCGCTCGGCCATGCTCATTCATGGCCGAGCGACTTGATCAGCGCCGCGTTGTCGGCCCAGCCGCTCTTCACCTTGACCCAGCATTGCAGGAAGACCTTGGCGTCGAATAACTTTTCCATGTCCTGGCGGGCCTCGGTGGAGATGCGCTTGAGGTGCTCGCCGCCCTTGCCCAGCAGGATGGGCTTGTGCGCGTCGCGATCGACCCAGATCACCGCGTGGATGCGACGTAGACCGGAAGGCTCGGTCTCATATTGCTCAATCTCGACGGCAATACCATAGGGGATTTCGTCACCGGTCAGGCGGAACACCTTTTCCCGCAATATCTCCGCCGACAGGAAGCGCTCGCTGCGGTCGGTGATGGCGTCCGCCTCAAAAAACGGCTCGGACTCGGGCAGGTATTTGCCGACGATGCCGAGCAGCCGGTCGCCATCCTTGCGCTCCACCGCCGCCATGGGCACGATCTCAGCGAACTCGAAGCGGGTCGCGGTCTCCTTGAGGAACGGCAGCAGACGGGTCTTGTCGGCCAGCATATCGATCTTGTTGACGATCAGGATGACCGGTTTGTCCGCTGGCAACAGTTTCAGCACCTTCTCGTCGGCCGGGGTGAGGCGCATCGCTTCGATGAGGAATAGCACGGCATCCACTTCGGACAGCACGTTCTTGACTACCCGGTTCATCGACTGGTTGAGGGCGTTGCGATGCTCAGTCTGGAAGCCGGGGGTATCGACGAAGACGAACTGCGCGTCGCCTTCGGTGCGCACCCCGAGGATGCGGTGGCGGGTGGTCTGCGGCTTGCTGGAGACGATACTGACCTTGGCCCCGACCAGATTATTGATAAGCGTGGATTTGCCGACGTTGGGCCGGCCGATGACCGCGATGTAGCCGGCCCGCGTAATAGCGGTCATGTCCGGCTCAATTTGCCGTAAGCGGCCTGGGCCGCGGCCTGCTCGGCCGCCTTGCGGCTGGCGCCCTCGCCTTCGGTAACCAGTTTCAGGACGTCGATCCGACAAGCGATCCGGAAGGTCTGGGCATGGGCCTGGCCGGACGTCCCCAGCAGCTCATAGGTCGGCAAACCGTGACGACGCGATTGCAGCCACTCCTGGAGCAAGGTCTTGGCATCCTTGCCCTGGGTGTCCGGATCGACCATTTCGATCCGGCCGTCGAACAGCTTGGCGACCACCGCCTTGGCGGCCTCGAAACCGCCATCCAGATAGATGGCGCCGAGTACCGATTCCAGGGCATCGGCCAGGATCGACGGCCGCTCCGCACCGCCGCTCTTCAGCTCGCCCTCGCCCAAGCGCAGATGATGGCCAAAATCGAGGTCGCGGGCGATCTCGTAGAGCGGCTGCTGATTCACCAGATTGGCGCGCATACGCGAGAGCTGGCCCTCCTGGAGCTGCGGAAAGCGCTCATAAAGCATGGCGCCGACCAGGCAATTGAGGATGCTGTCGCCGAGAAATTCCAGCCGCTCATTGTTCGCCACGCTGTAGCTGCGATGGGTCAACGCCTGGGTCAACAGGCTGGCCCGGACGAAGCTATAACCGAGCTGGGTCTCCAGGGTTTTTAACCCAGTCGCAGTCATGCCGGCCGTTACTCTTTTATTCTGGTCGAGGCCAACGCTTCCAGGTCGACGCTGACGCTGACGCCGCCGACCAGGTGTTCCTTGCGATTGATCGGCACGGTCAGGGTCAGTACGCCCTTGTCGCGCTCGATTACCAGATCGCGGGCGCTGATGTCCTGGATGAAATTGACGTTGAGGCGCGCATCCAGGGTCTTGCGCAGGTCAGAGTCGGTCTGATCCGAGCCGGCGATCAACATATTCTCCAGCGTGTGCTTGACGGTAAAGTAATCGATATACGCCGGCACGATCCTGAAGCCGACCATGGCGGCGCCGGCCGCCAGCGCCAGCAGGAACAGCAGGCCAATCAAGGTCAATCCGCGTTCTTGGTTCATGTTGCCTCCTATTCGATGAAGTGGCCTATGCGGTTGAATTCACCGAAATTCCACCAGATCATGAACGCCTTGCCGACGATGTTGCGGTCCGGCACAAAGCCCCAATAGCGCGAATCGTTACTGGCATCGCGGTTGTCGCCCATCATGAAGTAGTGGCCTTCCGGCACCTTGCACCTGAAGCCCTGCTCATTGTAGGTGCAGTTGACCCGATAGGGAAAATCGCCGCCGACCTGATACAGGATGACCGGTGGCATATCCGCCTGGGTCATGGCGATATGGTCGTGCTCGCCCAACCGCTCGTGCCAGGTCTGGCCGGTGATGTAGTTGAGGCCGCTGGCGACATAACCGTATTCGCCCGCCTTGGCCGTCGCCACCGGCGCGCCGTTGACGGTCAGACGCTTATCCTTGTATTCCACAATATCGCCGGGCAGGCCGACGGTGCGCTTGATGTAATCCAGGCTGGGATCGTTCGGATAGCGGAACACCATGACATCGCCGCGCTTGGGCTGGCCGACTTCGATTACCTTCCGATTGACGATCGGCAGGCGAACGCCATAAGCGTACTTGTTGACCAGGATGAAGTCGCCGATCCGCAGGGTGGGCAACATGGAGCCGGATGGAATCTTGAACGGCTCGAACAGGAATGAGCGGATCAGGAACACAGCCAGTATGACCGGGAAGAAGCTCTTCGCGTAATCCACCAGCATAGGTAGTTTGGCATCCTTGGCTCGGGTCCTGGCGGCGGTAAGTGCATCGATCAGCCAAATAACGCCGGCGATGACCAGGGCGACGAACAGTATCAACTCGAAGTTCATTATTTATCTCCAACTTGCAGAATAGCCAGAAAGGCCTCCTGCGGGATTTCCACATTACCCACCTGCTTCATGCGCTTCTTGCCTTCCTTCTGTTTTTCCAGCAGCTTCTTTTTGCGCGTGATGTCGCCGCCGTAGCACTTGGCCAGCACATTCTTGCGCAAGGCCTTGACCGTCTCGCGGGCGATGATGTGGGCGCCGATGGCCGCCTGCACCGCCACATCGAACATCTGCCGAGGGATCAGTTCGCGCATCTTGGCGACCAGTTCCCGGCCGCGATACAGTGAGGTCGAGCGGTGCACGATCAGCGACAGTGCATCGACCTTCTCGCCATTGACCAGCACGTCCAGCTTGACCAGATCGTCGGCGCGAAATGCCTTGAATTCATAATCGAGCGAGGCATAGCCGCGGCTGGTCGACTTCAAACGGTCGAAGAAATCCATCACCACTTCGTTGAGCGGCAGGTCGTACTTGAGCATGACCTGATGGCCCAGGTATTTCATGTCCACCTGGGCGCCCCGCTTCTGATTGCACAGGGTCATCACGTTGCCCAGGTATTCCTCCGGCACCAGGATGGTCGCGGTGATGATCGGCTCGCGCACCTCTTCCATCTTGGACGGATCGGGCAATTTGGAAGGATTCTCCAGCAAGACCACGCTACCATCCTTCATGACCACTTCGTATTCGACCGTAGGCGCCGTGGTGATGAGGTTCTGACCGTATTCGCGCTCCAGGCGTTCCTGGACGATGTCCATGTGCAACAGTCCCAGAAAACCACAACGGAAACCAAAGCCCAGCGCCTGCGAGGTCTCGGGCTCGAAATGCAGGCTGGCGTCGTTCAGTTGCAGCTTGGTCAGGGCGTCACGCAACTGGTCATACTCGTGCGCGTCCACCGGATACAGCCCGGCAAACACCTGCGACTTGAGCTCCTTGAAACCAGGCAGCGCCTCGGCGGCCGGGTGCGCAACTGTAGTAATGGTGTCGCCCACCTTGGCGCTGACCAGTTCCTTGATCCCGGCGGTGACGAAGCCGACCTGGCCGGCCGACAGTTCGGGCCGCGCAACCGACTTGGGCGTGAACACGCCGACCTGCTCGCACAGATGCTCGGCCCCGGTGGCCATGAAACGAATCTTATCCTTCGGCCGCAGCACCCCATCAAACACCCGCACCAGCATCACCACGCCGACATAGTTGTCGAACCAAGAATCGGTAATCAGCGCCTTGAGTGGCGCGTCCGGGTCGCCCGCCGGCGGAGGGATGCGCGCCACCACGGCCTCCAGCACCTCGTCGATACCGACGCCGGTCTTGGCCGAACAACGTATCGCGTCGTCGGCCGGGATGCCGACGATGTCCTCTATCTCCTGGATCACCCGTTCCGGCTCTGCCGAGGGCAGGTCGATCTTGTTCAAGACCGGCACCACCTCGACGCCCAGTTCGATCGCGGTGTAACAGTTGGCCACCGTCTGGGCCTCGACACCCTGGGAGGCATCAACCACCAACAGCGCGCCCTCGCAGGCCGACAACGAGCGCGACACCTCGTAGGAGAAATCGACATGACCCGGGGTGTCGATCAGGTTGAACTGATAGTCCTGACCATCCTTCGCCCGATAACGCAAGGCCGCCGTCTGCGCCTTGATGGTGATGCCGCGCTCCCGCTCCAGGTCCATCGAATCGAGCACCTGATCCTCCATCTCGCGGTCCGACAGACCACCGCACAGGTGAATGATGCGGTCGGCCAAGGTCGATTTGCCGTGGTCAATGTGGGCGATGATGGAAAAGTTGCGGATATGCTGCATGAAAGGCGAGTCGGGTTCGTGTCAGGGGCGCCATTCTACCCGAAGCGGGCAGGAAGCCCCGTTTTGCCGCTCCTTTCCGCCCCCGCCTCTGCCTGTCCAGGATCATATCTCGCGCCGGGCCGCCGCATCGCGTATGGCACGGGCCGTGCGCAATGCCAGCGCCTGGATGGTCAGGGACGGCGCCTCACCACCACCGCTACTCGGAAACACGCTGGCATCGCTGATGAACAGGTTTTTACAATGATGGGCTCGACCGTGGGCATTCACCACGGAGGTTGCTGGATCCGTGCCCATGCGCGCCGTCCCGAACACATGCGTGGAACTGAACATGTCATAGGCGCCGAATTCCTCGAAGGGCGCCCCAGCCCCCATCGCCGCGACCATACGACGGCATTCGGCGGCCATAAATTCGATCCGCCCTATCGCCATGTCATCCAGATGGCTGTGGATGCGCGCTGCCGGCAGGCCATGCGGGTCGGTCAGGTCAGGGGCGAGATCGACGTAAGTGCCCGGATCGGGGAGCGATTCGCCGATCGCCCCGATGGCAATGGCATTGCCGAAGGACGCCTGCATCTTCTCGCGGTGCGACCGGCCCCAGCCTTCAACCACGCGGGTGGCGTAACTGACCGGCCCGGTCAGCAACATAGAGGCGGTCACCGGGGCGAACCGGCAACCGCCCACAACCCCGGGAATCGCATCGGGGGCGTTGAAATCCCAGCAGATGATGTCCGAGGGCAGGCCGCGATGTGTGCCAAGCGACTCCGGATGCAAGGCACAGGTGGTCCAATGCAGCGTTTCGAGCAGATTGCGGCCGACCAACCCCTGTTCGTTGGCGACCCCCCCGGCAGCATGAGGACCGGCCGACAGCAGTAGCAGGCGAGGGGTTTCGATAGCGCCAGCGGCGACGACCACACACCGGGTTTTCACTTCGTGGGTCTGGCCGGCGCTGTCCCGGTAGGTCAGCGCCCGTATCCGGTTGTCGGGGCCGGCACTCAAGCCGGTCACTTCGGCACCGCTCAACACACGGCAACGGCCTGTAGCGATGGCCTTGGGCACGTAGGTCACATCGACGCTGCCTTTGTCACGGCGGGGGCAACCCCGGTTGCATTGCGCGCAATAGTTGCAGCCAGGGCGTCCATCGTAGGCGCGCGACAATATCGCGAGCGGGTTGGGCCGCCAGGTACGGCCAAGGTGGCGGGTGCGTTCCGTCAACAAACGGCTCGCATAACCGGGTGCGTGTGGTTCCAGTGGATACGGGGCGCTGCGTGGGCGGGCCGGGTCGGCGGCACCCGCCACACCGGATAGCGTTTCGGCGGTGATGTAGTAGGGTTCCAGCTCCGCATAAGGAAACGGCCAGTCGGCGCCAACCCCAAATTGGCTACGCATCGTCATGGCAGCCGGTAACAGGCGATGCGACTCGGCGTCAAAATGCAGTGTGCTGCCGCCGATGCCGCGCACATGTTGGTAGGCAACGCCGCGCCGTGCATCGCCCTCGACCATAAGCCCCGAGATGTGGTTCCAGGAGCGCAGGTGGTCATGCGCCGGGGAGAGCTTCTGCATCGGCGCGAAGGCATGGATGCCGCGGCTGCCCGGCTTGTCGGGCGATTCGATGCGTTCCCAGTCGGGGCGATGCGACGGGTAGTCGGTCGGGGAAAACTCTGGTCCCGCGTCGAGCAGGAGAACACTCAAGCCGGCCGAGGCGAGGCCCCAGGCGCAGGCGGCACCGCCGGCCCCGGCACCGACCACGACCACATCGTGGCCGGTCATGACCGCGCGGCCATGGCACCGGGCGCCGATCGATAGTCCGGATACCCCATCGGTTGCGGCGGGTGGGTAATGCTCAACCCAGCCCAGGAGCGGGGGTCAGCGTAATAACGGCCGAAGGTTTCATTGCGTAGCCATTGGAAAAATATCCGTGGCGGCACGTCCGTAGGTTGCGCCAGACACGAAAGAAAGGCGTGCTCCCAATCGCTGCGTTCGCCTGCGGCATCATCAAGCCAGGCCAGACCAAGCCGGGCAAGCCGGCGGAATTGGCGGGTCGCGTTCAAGGCCTCGGCCACCCCGCGATCAATGCCAAGGTCGAGGGCGCCAGGGGCATGTCCGCGAGGGACGAGGTGATCGACTGCTCGGCGGAGGAGGGTCAATTCCTTTGCATCCAGCGGTGAGGGGAGGAGCAATCGCCAAAACAGCCCAGCGCCACCGAGCACGGCCGCCCCGCCGGCCAGCAGACCAAGAAAGCGCCGCCGCCCCGTAACTGGGGCGGCGGTGAGGGGATCATTCTGAGTGTCGAGTAAATCCACCCGGCCGGGCAGACCGCCCGAACCCCACGGCCATAAAGCCATCGTCAGGGGCGGTTATTTGCGATTCTTGCGGATAAGATAGAGGCCCGCCGAGACGATGGCCGTGCCAAGAGACAGCATGCCCCATTCGGACAGGGCCGGCACGGACGTTATAACTGGAGCCACCATGCCGGCGTAACTCTGGGCGGACAAGCTGAGTAGGATAATGGCCTGAACAAGTGAGCGCATGACGCCTCCTGGCGAGGGGTGACAGGGGAATTCTACTCAGCCCTGGGTCCGGATACAACCAAGCTAACCCAATCGGCAACACATCGCATCAATCAAGCTGTGGCATCCGGCGCACAGTTGATCTTGAAGAATCGCTGCCGGCGGCCCTGCAGGATGCCTCAGTCCCTTGAAACACCGTCAGGCTATGGATTTGCAACGAGTATGGTCATGAGCCGCGCCCGGTCCAGAAAATAATGACAGATTTCCTCTCCATCCAGCACCAGGACGGGGAGCAAACGACCGTAACGCTCGGCCAGTTCTCCCTCCCAGCCTACTTCGATTTCCCTGACGGCAAAATCCAGCTTGCCATGCAGGGATGCCAACCCGGCCCGCATCTCGTCGCAGAGATGGCAGCCGGGCCGGGTGTAGAGGACGAGTTCCTTCAACCCAGATACCCCGCGCGCACTGATGGACGATCCGTGCTCAATCGAGGCGCAGCGGCACGTAGCTGGATTCGTCGCCGCGCTTGATCAGCAGGGCCACGGTCTTGCGACCCTTGACTTCGAGCGCGCCGGCCAGATCCTTGGCATCATTCACGGCGACATTGCCGACCGCCATGATGATGTCGCCCGCCTGGATGCCGGCCCGCGCGGCCATACCAGAGGCATCCTCGACCAGTACCCCGGACTCGATGCCCAACTGCTTTTTCTGTTCCGGCCTAAGTGGGCTGACCGTCAGGCCGGCCATATCCGATCTGGCATCGTGCGCGCCGGCCGTCTTGGTATTGCCCATCTCACCGACCTGGGCGGTGAGTTCGCGCGTCGCGCCCTTGCGCCAGACGGTTATCCGCGCCTTGCTGCCCGGCTTGGTAGCGCCGACCAGGCGGGGCAGGTCGAACGAGGTATCGATCGGCTTGTCGTCGTAACGCAGGATAATGTCGGAGGTCTCCAGGCCAGCCTTGTCAGCCGGGCTGCCCGGCTCGACCTCGGTAACCAGGGCGCCAGCCGGCTTTTTCAGGCCGAACGATTCCGCCAGCTCGGCGTTGACCTCCTGGATCGACACCCCGAGACGACCGCGACTGACCTTGCCGTCGGCCTTGATCTGGTTCGAAACATTCATGGCCACGTCGATGGGGATGGCGAAGGACAGGCCCATATAGCCGCCGGAACGGGAAACGATCTGGGAATTGATGCCCACCACCTCGCCGCGCATGTTGAGCAACGGGCCGCCCGAGTTGCCAGGATTGACCGCCGCATCGGTCTGGATGAAGGGCACATAGTTTTCCTGGGGCAACGACCGGCCCTTGGCCGAGACGATGCCGGCGGTGACCGAATTCTCGAAGCCAAATGGCTCGCCGATCGCCAGCACCCACTCGCCGACCTTCAGCTGGCTCGGGTCACCTATGCTGACCGGGGTCAGATTATCAGCGGTGATCTTGATCAGGGCGACATCGGTCGTTTTATCACTGCCGATGACCTTGGCCCGGAATTCGCGCCGGTCGTTCAGCTTGACCGTCACCTCGTCGGCGTCCGCCACTACATGGGCGTTGGTCAGGATGTAGCCATCCGCGCTGACGATGAAGCCGGAACCCTGACCGCGCTTGGGCATCCCCCTACCATAGCCAGGCATGGGCGATTCCGGTATGCCGAAATGCTTGAAATACTGACGCATCTCGTCGGGTATCTGGGTCCTCGACGCGGGTTTGCCGTCGACGACCGTGGTGATATTGACCACGGAAGGCGTGCTCTTCGCCACCAGATCGGTAAAATCGACCAACGCTACGCCCTGCGCGGACGCCATGACGCTCACCGTCAATGCCAGCCATGCAACGAACAATCTAATCATGTTTCACCTCATGCGAATGATCACAATTATGCTCAATGAGCCGAGCAATGCGCTTCGCCCCGCCGGAGTATGATCGGGGCGGTCTCGGTTCGACGCCGTTTCAGCCAGACCGCCGCGACCAGCAGGCCGGTCAAACTGCCGGCGATGGCCTGAATCTCGCCCCAGACCGAGCCCAGCAAGGCGCCGCCCAACAGCAGGGCCAGCGGGACCAGGTAGCCAAGTAGCACCGCGCGATACACTGCGCCATCCTCAATGCCGATCACCACGGCCTCGCCCACTAGTGCGCCGATTGGATTCAAAACCGGGTATTCCGGTTCCCGAGGATGCAGCAAACGGGCATAGAGCGAATTACCACAGCCCTTGCCGGCACAGGCGCCGCAGGACGACGGACTCTCGGAGCGCACCCAGGCCAGATCGGCCGAGACACGCATCACGCGGGCTGGATTTTCAATCATGATTGACTAACGCAGGTCGAGATTCCCGGCGACGAAGTTCACCGCCGGCGAGGGCGCGTCACCAACGACGGTGACCTGATAGTTGCCCAGCTTGCGGGTCAGCAGGTTCATCAGACCCCGCGCGCTTTGGCCCTTGACGCTAACCATGCGCTCGGGCGCAGGCTCGACAAACATGGAAATATGGCTCAAGCCGTCGCTGAATATCCAGTGTTCAACCTCGACATCGCGGTTGGGCAAGCGGCGTTTGACTGCGGCCAATTGGCTGTAACCGGGCGGCAATTGTCTGACCGCGATAGGGCTGTTCTCCACCGGGTGGAGGTCTTCCACGGACGGCATCGAAGGCATGGCCACGGCGGCACGACTGGTCACACCCTGGCGCACCTTGACAAAAGCGTACTGCAACAATGGTCGATCATGGTCGCCGACCATCACCGCCTTGAGCGGCAGACCGGTATATTGTTCGGCACACAGCCGATAACCCCAGCGGTATCGGTCCTTGGGTGTCAGCTCGATGAGCTGGCAGTCCTGGCCAGCCACCCGGATGGTTTTACCTAGACGGAGACTGTAGAAACCGACCAGTTTGGCGACGTTTTCCGGCAACAGATCAGGAAAATGCCGATTACCCATGCGTCGCTCCATCTGCTGGCCTTTCGCCCCCCAGGCCAGGGTCACCGATTCGGTTCGGCTGCAACGCACCTCGCGGGGTTGGCCATCGAGGACCACCAGACGGCTTTCGTTGGCGAAGCCATTCGGCCGGTTTTCCACCTGCACGGTCTGCATCCTGTCGCCCATCTGCATCACGAAGATGCCTTCATATGGCAGCTTGCGCGAGGCATCGGACATGCGCCTCAACCACGAAACCGCCTCCGAATCCGGGATCGCACTACCGGCCCAAACCGGCGTGGCCATGATCGCCAGCAGACAAAACAACCATTTCATCGAGCGTCACCGGATAGAGAAACCGGGGTGATATTCATATCCGGCGCACCAGCCACCGTGAAGGCATAGTCCTGATGCGCCGCCAGGTAAGGCGCCACCTCGTTCGCCGCCATATCCTGGGCCGAGGTCGGCCGAACCCGCTCATCCTCAACCATCTGGGGCGCATTCGGCGCACCGTTGACGGCAACCGGCACGCCTGGGTTATTCGGCGCCATGCTCACGACGGTCCAGGAGATGACCGCCACGACGGCCGCCGCAGCCGCCCAGTAGACGGGCTGTCGATGTGATTTTGCCAGCGGCGCCAGAACGGTCGGCTCGGCCGCCAGGGCGACCTTGACGCGCCGATCCAGGCTGGCCGTGTCCTGAACGCAGCCGCGCAGCGCGTCGCCGATCAGGCCATATTCCGACCATATCCGCATAGCGCCCGCGTCCTTGCCCAGCCGAGTGATCGCCCGGCCGGCCTCATCGTCGTCCAATTCGCCATCCATCAGGGCGGATAGCCAGGCGTCTGCCGTCGCGTCCTGGGGCGGCGCCCATTTGTGTGCTTGTGCCATTGTCATTATTACCACCTCGTGTCCTGGGACGTGCCGAGCATCGGCCGCAACTTTGCGGCGATGGCTTCACGTGCCCGAAAAATCCTGGAGCGAACCGTGCCGATGGGACAGTTCATCGACTCGGCGATCTCCTCATAACTCAGCCCCTCCATCTCCCTCAAGGTGATGGCGGAACGCAATTCCTCCGGCAGGGCATCGACCGCCTCGTTCACCGCCAAGGCGATCTGCTTGGACATCAACGCCGTCTCCGGCGTATTGAGGTCCTGAACCACCAGTCGCTCATCCGGCTCGTCGTCGTCGCCCATGGCCTGATCGCTGAGCGTCGGCATGGTCTTTTTGCGGCCGGCCAGATAGTTCTTGGCGGTGTTGACGCCGATCCGGTACAGCCAGGTATAGAAGGCTGCATCGCCACGAAAGTTGGGCAACGCCCGGTAGGCCTTGATAAAGGTTTCCTGGGCGATATCCTCGACTTCTTCCGCATTTTTCACCATGCGCGACAGCAGGCGGAGCAGCCTGCGCTGATACTTCTCCACCAGCATCTCGAAGGCGCGTTTATCGCCTTGCCGCGCCCTTTCCACCAGTTGCCGGTCTATATCTTGCTCGCTCATCGTTCACGCCATTGGCAGCCATCCCGCCAATGGCCTAACCCTTTTTGGTTCGGAATCGGGTTAGTATAACCGTCATGACCCGGCAATAATGCCTGACAGACCCCTCGAATTCGTTAGAAGTTCCCAACCTCGCCAAACCATGCAGCATTACGACGTACTCATCATCGGTTCCGGTCTCGCGGCCTGCACCCTGGCCTTATCCCTGCCGAAACAAACCAAGGTGCTGATGATCACCAAAAAGGCCTTCGGCGACAGCGCCAGCGCCAAATCACAAGGCGGCATCGCCGCCGTGTTTTCCAGCCAGGATAGCTTCGCCGAGCACATCCGCGACACCCTGGTGGCGGGCGCCGGGCTGTGCGATGAGGAGGCGGTCCGCTATGTAGTGCAACATGGGACAGAGGCGATCAATTGGCTGATTGGGCAAGGCGTGCCATTCGATCGGGGCGAACCGGGCCAGAACAACAGTTACCACCTGACGCGGGAGGGCGGTCATAGTCAGCGGCGCATCTTTCACGTCGCCGACGCCACCGGCCAAGGTGTGCAGGATACCTTGCTGGCGCGGCTTCAAGCCGCGCCCAATATCGAACTGCGGGAGCGCCACATCGCCGTCGACCTGATCACCGGCAAGAAGCTCGGCCTGGCCGACAACCGTGTCTACGGCGCTTATGTCCTGGACAGCGACGCCGACCAGGTCGTAACCATCGCCGCCGGCCACACCGTGCTGGCCACTGGCGGCGCCGGCAAGGTCTTTCTCTACACCACTAACCCGGACACCGCCACCGGCGATGGCATCGCCATGGCCTGGCGGGCCGGTTGCCGAGTGGCCAACCTGGAATTCATCCAGTTCCACCCGACCTGCCTATACCATCCGCAGGCCAAGTCCTTCCTGATTACCGAGGCGATGCGCGGCGAGGGCGCCATCTTGCGCCTGCCCGACGGCACGCGCTTCATGGAGTCCCACGACGAGCGGCTGGAACTGGCGCCGCGCGACATCGTCGCTCGGGCCATCGACTTCGAGATGAAAAAACGCGGCCTGGATTGCGTCTTCCTGGACATCACCCACCAGCCGGCCAAGTTCATCGTCACCCATTTCCCCAATATCTATGCCCGCTGCAAAGAGCTGGGCATCGACATCACCCAGGAATGGATACCCATCGCCCCCGCCGCCCACTACACCTGCGGCGGCATCGTCATCGACCGCCAAGGCCGGACCGACATCGACAACCTGTATGCCATCGGCGAAACCACCTGCACCGGCCTGCACGGCGCCAATCGCCTGGCCTCCAACTCCCTGCTCGAATGCCTGGTCTACGGCCGCGCCGCCGCCGCCAACATCGCCCAGAGCCGGCCCGCATCGGCGCCCGCCCTGCGCGGCTGGGACGAAAGCCGGGTCACCGATGCCGACGAGCAGATCGTCATCACCCACAACTGGCACGAACTGCGCAGCTTCATGTGGGACTACGTCGGCATCGTCCGCACCAACAAACGGCTGGAGCGCGCCGCGCATCGCATCCGTCTGCTCCGCAACGAAATCAACGAGTACTACAGCAACTTCCGGGTCACCAGCGACCTGATCGAACTGCGCAACCTGGTCGAAACCGCCGACCTGATGGTTCGCTGCGCCCAGCAGCGGCATGAAAGTCGCGGCTTGCACGCATCCAGGGATTACCCTCAGACGCTGCCTGAAGCTAAAAATACGGTGCTAAACCCTTCACACGATTAGGAGACCGCCATGCGTCCAGTATTGATCACCCTGATGCTGTTGCTTTCCAGCTTGGCCAGCACCGCGCGTGCCGAGGTAGCGCTACTGGTCCACGGCTATTTGTCCAGCGCCGCCACTTGGCAGGCGAGCGGCGTCAATGGCCAGTTGATCGCTAGCGGTTGGCGGCCAGGCGGGATCATCCTGCCCGGTTATCGCGGCATCCAACTGCCGCCGCCCGTTGCCATGGCCGGGAAAACGTTTTATGGCATCGAATTGCCGTCGACGGCGGCGCTGGTCGTTCAAGCCGACATTCTAAGCGCCGCATTGCGGGCGCTCAGCACCCGGCATCCCAAGGAGTCAATCACCTTGGTCGGCCACTCTGCCGGCGGCGTGGCAGCTCGAATGGCGCTGGTGCGCGGCGGGGTCGGCAAGGTGGGCCGCTTGATTACCATCGCCGCGCCCAACCAGGGCACCGTGCGCGCCTTGCAGGCGGTCGACGCCACACACGAGAGCGGCCCGGTCGGGTTTCTGAAAGACTTGTTCGGCGGCTCCGACTATTACGCGGTCAAGGACTCCTGGCCGGTTTTGCTCGACCTTTCGCCGGCCACCCCCGGCAGCACGCTGTACTGGTTGAACAACCAGCCGCAACCACCGATCCACTACGTCTCGATCATCCGCGCCGCGCCCTATGGCTTGGGCGATGCCGTGGTGCCCGGCGCCAGCCAGGATTTGAACAACATCCCCGTCTTGCGCGGCAAGGCGTTAAGTATCGTCGTGCCGGCCGACCACGCCCTGACCCCGGCCGATGGCGCCATGCTGGCGCGGCTGTTGGCCTCGTAAACTACTACTTCCGGGCTAACAGCCTCAAGGCCTGACGGATGCTTTCTTCCAGGCTTAACCCCTCGGTCCCTTGCTTCAACGCCGGCAACGCCTCCTTGTCGCTGTAACCCAGCGCCATCAGGGCGTTGAGTGCGTCGTGGGCGACGTTGGCCGGGCTGCCGGCGGCCGTCGGCAGGGCATCGGCCAGCTTACCCTTTAGTTCCAGCAACAGGCGCTCGGCGGTCTTTTTGCCGACCCCCGGTATCTTCACCAGGCGACCAGTTTCCTGCATGGCCACGGCCTGAGCCAGTTCGTCCACGTTCATCCCGGACAGGACCGACAAGGCCAGCTTCGGTCCGACCCCGGAGATTCTGATCAAGGTGCGAAAGCTCTCGCGCTCCTTGACGGTGAGGAAGCCGTACAACTGCTGGGCATCCTCACGCACGCTGAAATGGGTGAACAGCGTGACCAGATCGCCCTGGGCCGGGAGGTTGTAGAAGGTGCTCATCGGCACATCGACCTCGTAGCCGACGCCATGGACATCGACCACAATTTGCGGCGGGTGTTTTTCCAGCAGGGTTCCGGTCAGACGTCCGATCATTTGAATTTATCCAAAACAAGGCTGGCCGCCAGCAACACAGCCAGCAGGTGGGCGGCGCCGATGGTGGCGCGAATGGCTGGCGCCAGCCGGGCCGGCTGGGCGGCGAACCGGCGCAGGTCCTTGGCCGCCATGAAGGCCGGCAGCCCCGCCAAGAGGGCGATCACGCTCCAGACCGGCAAGCGGCCGGCGGCGATCAAACCGATCAGCCAGCCCAGCGCCAACAGAAGGATCAGACCATAACCGTGCGCAGCTTGGTCGGGCGTCAGCCGGGCCACCCAATGGCGCTTGCCCACGGCCAGATCGGCGCTCCGATCCGGGAACTGGTTGATATACAGGATGTTGGTCACCAGCAGCGCGTAAGGCAGGCCGATGAGCCAGGGCGTGGCCGCAAAGGTGCCACGCTGGACGAAATCAGCACCAACAACGATGAGCAGGAAACCGGTGGCGACGCACAGCTCACCCAGGCCCCGGCTATTGAGTTGCAAGGGCGGCGCCGAATAGGCCCAACCGATGAACAGGCCGGCCAGGCCAATCCAGAGCAGGCCGGGCGCCGTATGGCCCAACAGCCACTGGCCGCCCAGCATCACCGCCAGAAAAAGCGCCATGCCCAACAGCAAGGTCTGGCGGGCGGTCAACACGCCATTCTGGATAAAGCGGGAACCGCCGGTGAATGGGAACAGGCGGTCGGTGTTGGCGGCATCCGCGCCGTTGAGGTCGTCGTAATAATCGTTCAGGACATTGACCCCGGCGTGGGCCAGCAAGGCCAGCAACACGGTGACCAGCGCAGTAAGCGCAGCGAACGCGCTGCCGGAATGCCAGGCGATGGCCAAGCCGAGCAACACGCCGACCAGGGTAATGGTCAGAAAGGCCGGCCGGGTGGCCAGAAAGTAACGCAGCCAAGGATTGCCCAGCCGCGCCAGGCTGGGTTCGACGGCCAGCGAGGCGTTCTTGTTCACGACAGCCGCCCCGCCCGCACCCGCCGCCCGGCAGTGACCAGCGCGCCCAGCCCCATACCGCCGTGGGCATGGCAGATCGCGCAGGCCAGGGCATCGGCGGCGTCGGCGCTGGGCGCGCCAGGCAGACTCAGCAACCGAGTCACCATATGGATCACCTGTTGCTTGTCGGCATGGCCGTTGCCGACCACCGCCTGTTTGATCTGCAACGCGGTGTACTCGAACACCGGCTGGCCCGCGTGGGTCAACGCCGCGATGGCCGCGCCGCGCGCCTGGCCGAGCAGCAGGGTGGATTGCGGATTGACGTTGACGAACACCTTCTCCACCGCCGCCGCCGCCGGGCCGAAGGCCGCCAGCACCTCGCCGATGCCGGCGAAAATGGTGGCGATCCGCGCCGGCAATTCATCACCCTGGGTACGGATCACGCCGCTGGCGACGTAGGTCAAGCGCTGGCCGTCCTTGTCGATGACCCCATAGCCGGTCACCCGCAGGCCAGGGTCAATACCCAGGATTCGGAGTGAGGGGTGAGGGGTGAGGGGTGAGGAGAAAACCATCTAGTCCGCCACGCGAATTAAATCGAGTCCGACCCTCATGGCACTACCTTAAGCCCACGCTGCGCGTGTCTGCAATATCCGCTCTCTGGCAATATGCCGAGGCACGGTAAGCAGCGCATGATTCTTGGGCCTTCGTTTGATCGCATGGGGCTCGACTCTTCCGGGCCGGATCGGCAACATCATCAAACCGATAGCGCCCAATAGATGCGCTCCCATCAGGGCAGCAGACTTCTTCCCGCTCCAACGTAGTTGCATCTGGAACGCCAGCAACAGTTGCAGCGCCCCCTTGAAGCTGAGCGCCCTGGCAACCACCTGCCGTCCGGCAGCGGCACGCGCCATCAGTCCGCGCACCAGATTGTAAGCGAGCAGGTGGACGGCTATTTCCTTGTCTATCATGGCGGGCGATTTAGACCGCAGAATATCCATGCCCAACACATCCTTGATCGAACGCAGGTCAACTTCCACTTGCCACCGCCTTTGATACAGTGCATCCAGATCAAACGGCGTTACGCTGCGCGCATCCGTGAGCGTGGTGACCAGAATGCGACCGGCCACTTCGGTTTGCCGTAGCGTCAATTGTTCCGGCATCCACTCATAGGTCGCGGTATCCATCCACTGCGGACGTTGGGGCCGGCTCCATGTCACCAACCGGTCGCGCTTGCCCAGGCGCACGCCTGCGCGGAAATCGGTATGACGGCGTTGATGCTGCCGGGTCAGAATATCCACACCGCGCTCGGCCAGCATGGCGCTGGTGAAGTAGGTGCAGTAATACCGATCCATCAAAATGATGTCGCCGTCCGATAAATGGGGCATCAAGGAACGGAACAGCGCCTGTTCTCCTGTGCCCTTGCCCCGACACGGGCCGGTGGACCAGCGCAATACTGCGCCGGTCGACAGAGAAATGGGCGCTACCAGCATCGCCAGCGGAAAACCCAAACCGGGCTGTTGCGTACCGCTTTGCGGATACTCGGCTTGATTGGCTGGAGTGTCAGGCATGGAAACTGTGGTGCCATCCCGGAGCTTGACCGCGCGACCGCGCCATTTCCAAGCCGATGCGCTTGCCGCCTCCAGGCGTTCCCCCGCCGCAGTGGCAAGGCGCTCGATGAGCGCCAGCGGCAAACGCTGTCTGGCTTTGCAGTAGGGGCCGGTGTTCAAGCTGCACGGCGTCGCACCTTGAGCAATGCGTTCGGATAAACGCCGGGCTACGGCATCCTGGCAGGCCCCGTCCGGAGAAAGGGCTTGCCCGATGAACAGACCCAGCGTGGTCAACGGCGGATAGGTTCGTTTGCGATAGTTTCCTGTTTCATCCTCAACCATCTGGCTCACACTTTCTTCCGTCAGTAGCTCGTCAAGCGCCTTGGTCGGATAATCGGCAAAGCGCCGCTTGAATTCTATAACCGCCCGTTGCAGGCGTTTTTTTGCTATCTTCACACATGGCTGATCCTCCTTGTATTGACAGTGACTTAAGACACCACCATCTTACAACGCGAGGTTATCAGCCGCTTTCATCTTGTGGTGCTGGCTTAAGGTAGTGCCATGAGGGTCTGAGCCTATTTATGCGTACACCACCGGACGAACGGGTCACGTATCCGGCGGTTCGGCAGATTAAGTCGTTCAGCATAATGTGTAGCTTATCACCACCACCCGGCCGTTCAACCGAAGCCTCGTCTGCCATCGCGCCGACCGTGGCTTCACTCCAGCCATAAGGCGTTCGCCCCTACCCGGCGCACACGTCCAAGTTCACACCCGAACGCGAACACGAACGGGGTCAGACCTGCGAAGCCGCACGCAAGGCCCAAGGTACTGAGTCGGAGTTCTAGCCCGGACTTTGCATAAAGCGGGCGTGTAACGTGATAAGTATTTGATATAATTTGAGTTATCAAGAAACCAATTCGTAAAAAATGCCCACCTGTTCTCGCCCTGCTGCTGATTTTACCCCGGAGTAACTCCGGTTTCCGCCCGCTGCGGGCTTCACCATCCGTGCCGACTTCCGCGGCGGAGAGGTCTCCTCGGATATGGGCGCTTTGCTGCTGACGGCGGGGGCGTATGTCTTGCACCAACAACTGCGTCACCTGGGGTTGCAAGGCACTGCGCTGGCGATGGCTCAGCCTCGGACGGTGATGCTCACGCTGTTCAAGATCGCCGCCCGCGTGAAACAGTACAAAGATCGGGTGCGGCTGCATTTGCCGGGCGGCTGCCCGGTCAAGGGACGGCTGGCGCAAGTCTGCCAGCGCCTCTACCCGGACATCAGGATGCGCGCCATGCCGGCTTCTCCATGACCCGTCACGTTTGGCTCACGAGACGATACCGCTCACCCTGACCTTCAACCACTTCATGCTTCAACCCAACAGCCGGGGTAGGGGGGGCTTTCGCCTGAAAATCGAAAAATTCGGCAATCTGGTTTCGAGGCGGAACAACCGCAGATTTATGCAACATGCGGGTTAGGAGCCTGTCGGACTTATGATGAATCAGCTGGGTTTGATGCCGCCTTCGTGGCGTCCCATTCGAATGGGATCATATGTACGGTGTATGTACAAGATGGTGCTTGTCAAGCTGACCATAACGTCTTGGCCTGATCCGAATGGCCTGATCTTGCCGGCCATGTTAAGGTGCGCGAAATTTTTCTAATCGCTCCGGAGCACGCCATGGCCGTCATCGACCTCAACGAAGAAAACTTCGAATCCACCATCACCGGTAACGACTTTGTCATCATCGACTTCTGGGCGCCCTGGTGCGGCCCCTGCCGAGGCTTCGCGCCGGTCTATGAGGCAGCGGCAGAAAAGCATCCCGACATCGTCTTCGCCAAGGTCAACACCGAGGTCGAGCAGGGCATCGCCGGCCATTTCCAGATTCGTTCCATCCCCACTCTGATGATCTTCCGCGAGCAGGTCATCATCTATGCCCAGCCCGGCGCCCTACCGGCTGGCGGCTTCGACGACCTGATCGTCCGTGCCAAGGAAATCGATATGGCCCAGGTCCATGCCGAAATCGCCAAGGAAGCGCAAAACGACGCCTGACCGACCGGGCATCCGTCTGGATCAGCTTTCACCGGCTGGCCTGGCCGATTCGGCCAGGCCAGCCAAGCAAGGATCGTTTCATGGCCATCAAAGCCACCATCTACAAGGCCGACCTGCAGATCGCCGACCTGGACCGCAACTACTATGCGGACCACAGTCTCACGCTGGCCCGGCACCCATCCGAAACCGACGAGCGCATGATGGTCCGCCTGTTCGCTTTTGCGCTCTACGCCCGCGACGGCCTGAGCTTTGCCAGGGGCTTGTGCGTCGGCGACGAACCCGACCTGTGGCAAAAGGACCTGACCGGCGCCATCAAGCTCTGGATCGACGTCGGCTTGCCGGACGAAAAATGGCTACGCAAGGCCTGCAACCGGTCTGAACAGGTCGTATTAATAAACTACGGCAGCCGATCGACCGACGTCTGGTGGCAGCAGAACAAGGACGCTCTGAACCGCATGGAAAAGCTTACCGTGCTGCGCATTGCGGCCGAGGACTGCAATGCACTATCCGCACTGGCCAAGCGCACCATGCGCCTGCAATGCACGGTGCAGGATGGCCAGGTGTGGATTACCGATGGTGAGAAGACAGCGCATATCGAACCGGTCAAGCGGGGGACTTGAGCCTCCCGGCCGGGCTACTCGTCGACCTTTCCCCGCCCCGTTTTCACCGCTGCCCGCCGGGCCTTGCCAGCCAGCCGCCGCGCTATGGAACCGCGGGTCGGCTTGGTCGGCCGGCGCGGCTTCGGTGTCTCGGCGACGCTGGCGATTAGTTCTTCCAGCCGCCGCAAGGCTTCGGCGCGATTCTTCTCCAGGCTGCGGAATGTCTGCGCCTTGATGATTACCACCCCGTCCTTGCTGATGCGCTGATCGCCGAGTTTCAGGAGCCGCTCGCGGATCGTTTCCGGCAGCGACGAGGCAGCGATATCGAAGCGCAGATGCACGGCATTGCTGACCTTGTTGACGTTCTGGCCGCCCGCGCCCTGGGCACGGATCGCGGTGATTTCAACCTCTTCGGACGGGATGGCGAAGCGGGATCGTATCGTCGCTGCCGAGGCGCGGGCAAGCGCCATCAGGCCTTGATCCCCAGATCGTCCTCGATGGCTTTCGCTGGATAGTGGAAGTGCACCGGCCCATCGGCTTCGGCGTCGATGAACTGACGCACAAACGGGTCGTCGGATGCCAGCATTTCAGCGGTCGGCCCTTCGGCGGCGATCCTGCCGTCCGATAAAAAGTAGACGTAATCGACCACCTTGAGCGACTCAGAGACATCGTAGGTGACGACGATGGAGGCGGCGCCCAGTGCATCGTTCTGGCGCCGCAGCAGGTTGGCGATGACGTTGAGCGAGATTGGGTCGAGGCCGGCGAAAGGTTCATCGTACATGACCAGCATGGGGTCGAGCGCGACCGCCCGGGCTAAGGCGACGCGCCGCTCCATGCCGCCGGAGAGCTCGCGCGGCATCAGGCCGTGGGCGCCGCGCAGACCGACAGCATGCAGCTTCATCAGCACCAGGTCGCGGATCATGTCGTCCGGCAGGTTGGTGTGCTCACGCATCGGGAAGGCGATGTTTTCGAACACGGACAAGTCGCTGAACAGGCCGCTGACCTGGAACATCATGCCCATCTTGCGGCGCAGCCGGTACAAACCATCGTTGTCCAGGGCGTGTACGTCTTCGCCGTCCACCAGCACCTGGCCGCGTTCCGGCTTGAGCTGGCCGCTGATCAGGCGCAGCAGGGTACTCTTGCCGCAGCCGCTGGTGCCCAGCACCGCCACGGCCTTGCCACGCGGAATGCCGAGATTGACGCCGTCGAGAATCTTGCGCTTGCCATAGGAAAAATGGAGGTCGCGGATTTCAATGACATTTTCGCCGGACACGTTTACCTCCCTTGGTCTGCGACGATTCGAACCAGATCGGCATCTGGGCTGTCGATGGCGACATATAGACGCATTTTGTCACGCCTTTCCAACCCGCCATTCCCGCACCAACGGCACCGTTACCGGCCGCTTCAAGCTGAGTGAATAGGCATCCAGCGCATCTACCGACGCCAGCAGCGAAGGCAGGTCGCGGCGACCGTGGTTGAGCAGGTAACGTACCACGTCCTGGGGCAATTGCAGGCCCAGGGCCGCCGCGCGTTCGTGAATGGCCGTCGCGCGGTCGGCCTCATTCAGCGGCCGCAGACCGAACACCAGACCCCAGGACAAACGGGTGGCCAGGTCCGCGCGCACCTCCAATTGCGCCGGCGCCGCAGGCCCGGCCGCCAGTACCAAACCACTGCCCTCGCGGGCCTGGTTGATGAGCGAGAACAGTCGGACCTGGGCCCCGGCGTCGAGCGCGTCGACATCGTCCACCGCCAGCAGGCCGGACAGGTCTTCTGGCAGCCGGCTGTCGGCGATATAAGTGACCTCGCGACCGAGCTGTCGGGCCGCACCCACCGTTGCCCGCAACAGATGACTGCGACCACTGCCGGGCGCCCCCCAGATGTAGGCGACCGTTTCCGGCAACTCGCCTCGGGCCAGGGCATCCAGCGCCAGCAAGAGTTCGAGATTGTCGCCGGGCAGAAAGTTGTCGAAGCGCGGCGCGGCCTCCGGCTGAATGTTGAGTACAAGTTGGCGGATGGCGAGCATCAGCCGCGCTCTGGGTAGAGAGACCGCAGGCCTGCCCGGCTAGCGGCGCAGACGCCGCATTCGGTAATCAGACCAGTGACCAGACGAGCCGGTGTAACGTCGAAGGCCGGATTCGCGGCTGGGCTGCCTGCGGGCGTAACCCGCACTGTCACCACCTCGCCGGCCGCCGTCTCGCCGGTCAGACAGGTGACTTCCTCGGGCCGGCGTTCCTCGATTGGAATAGCCCGGCCATCGGCCAGCGACCAGTCTATGGTCGGGCCGGGTAACGCGACGTAGAACGGCACGCCGTTGTCGTGCGCGGCCAGCGCCTTGAGGTAGGTGCCGATCTTGTTGGCGACATCGCCATTGGCGGCGGTGCGGTCGGTGCCGACGATGCACAGATCGACCCGGCCATGTTGCATCAGGTGGCCGCCGGCGTTGTCGGCGACGATGGTATGCGGTACGCCGTGTTGCTTCAGTTCCCAGGCGGTCAGGCTGGCGCCCTGGTTGCGCGGCCGGGTCTCGTCGACCCAGACGTGGATCGGGATGCCGGCATCGAAAGCGGCGTAGACCGGCGCCAGAGCCGTGCCCCAATCGACCGTGGCCAGCCAGCCGGCGTTGCAATGGGTGAGCACGTTCACCGGCCCTGCCTTATGCTCGGCGACGGCGCGGATCAAGGCGGCGCCATGGCGGCCGATGGCGCGGTTAAGTTCGACATCCTCATCGCCGATGGCGGCCGCTTCCGACCAGGCCGCCGCGCGCCGTTGGCTGGCCGGCAGGGGAGCGAGCGCCGACTTCATACGCATCAGCGCCCAGGCCAGGTTGACGGCGGTGGGGCGGGTCGCGGCCAGGGTCGCGCAAGCCATGTCGAGGTCAATGCCCTCATTGATGGCCAAGGCGACGCCGTAGGCCGCCGTGGCGCCGATCAACGGCGCACCGCGCACCCGCATGACCGAGATCGCCTCGGCCGCCTCGGCCAGGCCGCGCAAGGTGAGCAACTGGTAGCGAAACGGCAGTTGAGTCTGGTCGATAATGACGACACCGCTGCAATCCGGCAGCGGGACGATGGTGCGAGTGGGATTTCCATTGACGTTCATGGGTCCGCATTATCCTAGAAACGGCAGTTGGACGGGGCGGAGTGTGCGATTTTAGGGTGCAGGGCAAGGCGCAACGACGCGGAATGGTCGTTCCATTCCAAGGGGTTGCAACACCGCCATGTGCCATAAAAATCGTCCAATCCACCCCGTAGCGATCTCACCAAACGGCTGAACCATAGTTCATCCCTGTTGCCGTACAATGCCACCATGTTTACCACGCCCCTGTTTACCGCCCTTGCCCGCCTTTTGGCCACCCAGCCCGCGCTGCGCGACCGTCTGGTCGGACATGCCGGAAAACACGTCCGCATCCGCCTGCCGCTGGTCACCACGGCGTTCCGGATTACCGAGGATGGCGCCCTGGCCACGGCCGACCCGGCGTTGCCCAGCGCCACCGAGATCGCTATCCCGCCCGACATCCTGCTGGCGCTGCTCGCCGGGCAAAACAACGCCTTGAGCAAGGCTCGGATCGAGGGCGACGATACACTCGCTGCCGATCTTTTGGCCGCGCTGGCCGAATTCGACTGGGCCATGGCGCTGCGTCCGGTGGTCGGCGACATGGCGGCAGCCCGTGCCGCTCAGGCGATAGATGGCTATGGCCGCTGGCGCGAGCAGGCCCACGAGGCCATCGGTCGTGCGTTCGCCGAATACGCCACCTTCGAAACCAACTTACTGGCCGACCAACACGCGGTTCAGCGATTCATCGCCGATGTTGACGAACTGCGCGCCGCCGCAGCCCGTCTGGAGACCCGGCTCGCCCGCCTGGAGCAGACCCGCACGTGAGAATCCTGCGTCTCGGCCGCATCCTGTACGTCTCGGCCCGCTATGGCCTGGACGAATTCTTCCTCGGCCACGAGCGGATCAAGCTCATCCGCTGGCTGGTCAACCTGCTGTTCTTCTGGCGACCGCTACGCGACCCGCGCGCCGTGCGCCTGCGCCGGGCGCTGGAAGCGCTGGGACCGATCTTCGTCAAGTTTGGCCAGGTGCTGTCGACCCGGCGCGACATGCTGCCGAACGACATCGCCGACGAGCTGGCCAAGTTGCAGGACCGGGTTCGCCCCTTCCCTTCCGCGCAGGCGCTGGCGGTGCTGCGCCGCGCCTACGGCCGCGAGGCCAGCGAGGTGTTCGCCGAATTCGGCCCCGAGCCGGTCGCCTCCGCCTCCATCGCCCAGGTCCACAAGGCCCGGCTGAAGACTGGCGAGGCGGTGGCGGTCAAGGTGTTGCGGCCCAATATACGCAAGACCATCGAGAGCGATCTGGCCCTGCTTTTCACCCTGGCCGGCCTGCTGGAGGCGCTCTGGTCGGACGGCAAGCGACTGAAACCAAAAGAGGTAGTGGCCGAGTTCGCCAAGCACCTGGACGACGAGCTGGACATGGTCCGCGAGGCGGCCAATTGCTCGCAACTCAGGCGCAACTTTGATGGCTCATCCCTGCTCGTGGTGCCCGAGGTGTACTGGGATTACTGCACGGCCGAGGTGATGACGATGACCTGGATGGACGGCACGCCGATCTCGCAGATCGATGAGCTGCGCCGGCGCGGCATCGATCACAAGAAGCTGGCCCGCGCCGGGGTTGAAATCTTCTTCACCCAGGTGTTCCGCGACGGTTATTTTCACGCCGACATGCACCCCGGCAACATCCTGGTCACCGATGCCGGCCAGTATGTGGCGCTCGACTTCGGCATCATGGGCACGCTCAACGACATCGATAAGAATTACCTGGCGCGAAACTTTCTGGCCTTCTTTCAACGCGACTACAAGAAAGTGGCCCAGACCCATCTGGATTCCGGCTGGATAGCGGCGGATACCCGGATCGACGAATTCGAGACCGCCATCCGCGCCGTATGCGAGCCGGTATTCGACCGGCCGCTCAAGGAGATCGCCTTCGGCAAGGTACTGTTGCGGCTGTTCCAGACCTCACGCCGGTTCGGCATGGTGATCCAGCCGCAACTGGTCATGCTGCAAAAGACGCTGCTGAATATCGAGGGTCTGGGCCGCCAACTTGATCCCGAGCTCGACCTGTGGGCCACCGCCAAACCGTTCCTGGAGCGCTGGATGAGTGAGCAAATCGGCTGGCGTGGCTGGCTTCGTACGGTCAAGGAAGAGGCGCCCTACTGGGGTAGCCTGATCCCTCAACTACCACGTCTGGCGCACCAGGCGCTGAATGAAAATCGCCTGGCCAAGCTGGAATCGGGGCTGGATCGACTGCTGATCGAACAACGCCGGCGCAACCGCTGGCTGGCGACCATCGCCGCGCTGCTGGGCATCATGGCACTACTCAGCCTCTAATTTTTATGGCGGTTTGAGCCACCATACTGTGCAGTAGGTAAAGATTATTCGTCGAACAAGTCTGAATGCCGCCCTGTGCGCTCAAATCGCACCACGCTTCAGGCAATCTTGTAGATCAACAACCAGTCCGGGTCGATGTGCGCATCCCGAAATCCATGCCATCCGCCTTTCGGCGGATGGTCAAGGTAGATTGCTGGCAGCGGCTTACCTTCAACGAGCAAGCCAAGCAAGGTCTTCAGCTTGTCCACGATTCATGCGGGGCCGTCCCGCCCGCGCTTCGCTCGCGGTACTTAAGATTGACATAAGACTGCACGGTAAACATCCATCGGTCGGACCCGCATTCGCCCCAAGGCTGTACACAACGGGGCGGGGCTTTTTCTAAACACCAACCAGACAGAGGAGATCGTTATGTTCAGGCATTCGCGAGCAGTATTGATTGCACTATTTCTATCGTCGGCCTTGGCCGCCTGCGGCGGCGGGGGCGGCGGAGACGGCGGCGACAGCGGCGACAGCGGCGACAGCGGTAACAATGATAGCGATAATGGCGGCGGCTCTACCCCGATCGTCGGCCCGAACTACACCCTGCTGGCCTGGAACAATCTGGGTATGCACTGCGTGGACGGCAAGGATTATTCGATGTTCTCCATCCTGCCGCCGTACAACACCCTGAATGCCCAGTTGATCGACACGGTCAATAACAAGATAGTCAGCCAGGGCGTGACCTTGACCTATGAGGCCATGGCCGATTCAGCGGGCTCGATCAACACCATCTCCTCGACCAAGACCAACTTCTGGCAATACGCGCAGAGTCTGTTTGGTCTAGGCTCCCCATTGCCCCTGGATGTCGGTCTGACCGGCGTCAAGACGGCCTCGGCCACGCCCGCCCCGATGACCTACAACGCCACCCAGAAATGGTTCGAAGCCGAAGGCATCCCCATTACGCCGTATGACGATACCCTGACCAAGAACTACTACCCGATGGTGAAGGTGGTAGCTCGCGACAGTGCTGGCAATCAATTGGCCCAAGCGCGCGTGGTGCTGCCGGTGTCCGACGAGATGAGCTGCGTCAGTTGTCACGCCGCCAACTCCAGCGCCGCCGCCAGACCGGCGACCGGCTGGATCGTCGACCCCAACAAGGAGATCGAATGGAAGAAGAACATCCTCAGCCTGCATGATCAGAAACAGGCCGGCGATCCCGTCTTCCAAACCGCCATGACCACCATGGGCTACCCGAATGGTCTGTTGGCCTCGGCCACCGGTGGCAAGCCGGTGTTGTGCGCCTCCTGCCACAGCAGCAACGCCCTGGGCACCGCGGGCGCCGCTGGCGTCAAGTCATTGACTGCGGCACTGCATAGCCGTCATGCCTCGGTCACCGACCCGGTTAGCGGCCTGGCCTTGGATAGCAGCAGCAACCGCGATGCCTGCTATCTATGCCACCCCGGTTCCAAAACCAAATGTCTGCGCGGCGTGATGGGCAATGCCCTGGCGGCTGACGGTTCGATGGCGATTCAGTGCCAGAGCTGCCACGGCGGCATGAGCAATGTCGGCAAGGCCGGTCGAGCCGGTTGGCTGGACGAGCCCAACTGCCAGTCCTGCCATCACGACGGTCGGCGCGAGCTGAGTGCGGTCGATGCCAGCGGCAACCCGAAATCGTGGCTGGATACCAGCTTCGCCACCAATGCCAACCGCCTGTACCGGTTCAGCGCCGGTCACGGCGGCTTGCAGTGCGAGGCCTGCCACGGCTCAACCCATGCCGAGTACCCCAGCTCCCATGTCAACGACAACATCCTGTCAACGGACGTGCAAGGCTATGCCGGTACCATCGGCGAGTGCTCGGCCTGTCACAAGACGGTTCCGATCACGTGGAACGGCGGCCCGCACGGTATGCACACCTCCGGACAGGCCTGGGTTGATAACCACAAGTCTGCCGCCCGGAACGGCACGGCCGCCTGCGCCTACTGCCACGGCGCCGACTTCCGGGGCTCCCCGCTGTCAGCGACCAGGGCAGCCAGAACCCTGTCGGTCGAGCACGGGACCAAGAGCTTCGCGGCCGGCCATCAGTTCAACTGCTACGACTGCCACAACGGCCCGTCGGGTAACTGAACCCATGGGGTGACGGCAACGTCACTTTGAAAAAGCGAGGGCCCGTGGAGCAATCCACGGGCCCTCGCCGTTTTTGCGGCTAGGATCAATGCAGCACGCTGGCCAGCTTGCGCCGATACTGGGCCGCCAACGGATCGCCGGCCAGCAGGTTGAATACCGACAAGAGTGTCTTGCGGGCCGCATCGTCGTTCCAGGCACGATCGAGGCCGATCATTTCCAGCAGCATATCCATCCCCTCGGCATACCGTTCCAGACCGATCAATAGATTGGCCAGTTGCAGCCGGGCATCCATATCATCCGACTTAGCGGCGATCTGCTCGCGCAGCTTGGCCTCATCGGCCGACTTGCCGGCTTGGGCGAAGTCCAGCCGGGCGGCCAGACGGACCGCCCGGTCTTCCGACTGAGCAAGCGCCGAAACGGAATTCAGCAACTGCCGTGCCTCCTCCAGTTGGCCGTGCTCGGCCAGTATTTCGGCGGCATCGAGGCGCACGGCTTCGTTGCCTGGATCGAGTTGCGAGGCTTGGCCGATCGTTGCCAAGGCGCCTTCCAGGTCGCCCGATTGGCGCAAGACCACGGCCTGGGCGCGCAGCGCAGCGGCCGGCGAGGGAATGATACGGTCGATGAATTCACGCACCGCGCCTTCGGGCAGGGCGCCGGAAAACTCGTCGACGATCTGACCGTCGACCACCGCCTTCACCGCCGGAATGCCCTTGACGCCGAATTGCGCGGCCAGTGCCTGGTTCTGGTCGGAGTCGATCCGGGCCAGGATGAACCGGCCCTGATACTCCTCGGCCAATTTTTCCAGGATGGGCTTGAGTGATTTGCAGGGGCCGCACCAGGGCGCCCAGAAATCGATCACCACCGGTGCGGCATGGGAGCCAGTCATGACCACCTGCTGGAAATTGGCGGCGTCGACGTCGAGAGCGAACTGGCTCATGGTCGGCCCTTGGCGATGCGCTTGGCCAGTTGGGCGGCCTTGCCGGTATAGCTGGCCGGGGTCAGGGCCAGCAGGTCTTTCCTGGCCGCCGCAGGGATGGCCAGACCCTCGATGAACTTGGCTAGACGGGCGGCGGTGATGCGTTTGCCACGGGTCAGCTTCTTCAACTGTTCGTAGGGTTTGTCCAGGCCATAGCGGCGCATCACGGTCTGGATCGGCTCGGCCAGCACCTCCCAGTTGGCGTCCAGGTCCTGGGCCAGACGGGCCGGATTGGCCTCTAGCTTGTTGAGACCGCGCAGCAGGCTGTCGTAACCGAGCAGGGCATAGCCGAGCGCGCTGCCCATGTTTCTGAGCACCGTGGAGTCGGTCAGGTCACGTTGCATCCGCGAGATCGGCAGCTTTTCCGCCAGGTGGCGCAATAGGGCGTTGGCCAGACCCAGGTTGCCCTCGGAGTTCTCGAAGTCGATGGGATTGACCTTGTGCGGCATGGTCGAGGAGCCGACCTCGCCTTCCTTCAGTTTTTGTTTGAAGTAGCCCAGCGAGATGTAGGTCCAGAGGTCGCGGTCGAGATCGATGAGCAACGTGTTGAGGCGGGCGCAGGCGTCGTACAGCTCGGCCATGTAATCGTGCGGCTCGATCTGGGTGGTGTAGGGGTTGAAGGTCAGCCCCAGGCCGGTCACGAAGCGTTCGGCGAAACCTTCCCAATCCAGCTTAGGATAGGCGGCCAGGTGGGCGTTGTAATTGCCGACCGCACCGTTGATCTTGCCCTGGCACTCGACCTCGGCCAGGCGCTGCATGGCCCGGCGCAGGCGCCAGACCACGTTGGCGATCTCCTTGCCGAGGGTGGTCGGTGTCGCCGGCTGGCCGTGGGTGTGGGCGAGCATCGGCAAATCGGCCAGATCGAGTGCCAGTTGGTTGAGCCGGCGCTCGACCTGCTTGAGCGTCGGCAGCAGCACATCGGCGCGGGCATCGCGCAGCATCAGGGCATGGGACAGGTTGTTGATGTCCTCGGAGGTGCAGGCGAAGTGGATGAATTCCTTGACCCGCATGACCTCGGCGTTGCCGGCCAGCTTATCCTTGAGGAAATACTCGACCGCCTTGACGTCGTGGTTGGTGACCCGCTCGTGCGCCTTCACCGCAGCGGCGTCGGTCAGCGAAAAACCAGCGGCGACGGCATCGAGCGTCTTGACGGTGGCGGCCGAGAAGACCGGCACTTCCTTGATGGCCTTTTCGGCGGCCAGGGCCTTGAGCCATTCGAGCTCGACCCGGACCCGGTAGCGGATCAGGCCGAACTCGCTGAAATAAGGCGCAAGCTTGGCGCCGGTACGGCGGTAACGACCATCAAGCGGCGACAGTGCGGTGAGTGTGTCAAGTTCCATGTGGTTTCCTTTGCAGAGTGTTGGTGCGGTAGTCGGTCATAGTGTTTTGCGGTCCAGCAGCGCCTGGGCGACCGTCATCGCATCGACGTGTTCCAGTTCGCCGCCGGCCGGCAGACCGCGCGCCATGCGCGTCACCTTAAGGCCCTTGGCCTTGAGCATCTCGCCCAGATAATGGGCGGTGGCCTCGCCTTCGACGGTGAAGTTGGTGGCCAGGATGACCTCCTCGGTCAGCCCATCCTGGGCCCGTTTGACGAGTCGATCGAGGCCGATCTCGCGCGGGCCGATGCCGTCGAGCGGACTCAGCCTGCCCATCAGCACGAAATAATGGCCCCGGTAGGCATTGGTTTCCTCAATGCGATTCTGGTCCGCAGGCATCTCGACCACACAGAGCAAACGCGGGTCGCGGCGCGGATCGGCGCAACTGGCGCAAACCTCGGTCTCGCTGTAGTTATTGCAGCGCACGCAAGGCTTGAGCTGCTCCAGCGCCCCGGCCAGGCTGGTCGCCAACCGCGCCGCGCCGAGACGCTCGCGTTGCAGCAGGTGATAGGCCATGCGCGCCGCCGACTTGGGGCCGACGCCGGGCAGCACGCGCAGCGCTTCAATCAGATTGGCGAGGGAGGCGGGGGTCATTGGCAAGGGCAGCTTGTAGCCGGTAGCGGGTAGCTGATTGTTGTTCGCTGCGCGAACGCCTTTGGCTACAAGCTACCGGCTACACGCTACCGGCTAGAAAGGAAGCTTCATCCCCGGCGGCAGCGGCATGCCGGCGGTGGCCGAGGCCATCTTTTCCTGGGTGACGGTTTCCACTCGATGCACGGCAGCGTTGACGGCAGCGGCGACCAGGTCCTCCAGCATCTCCTTGTCGTCACTCATCAGCGAGGCGTCGATGCTGACCCGGCGAACCTCGTGCTTGCCGTTCATGGTGACCTTGACCAGACCGGCACCCGAGACGCCCTCCACTTCCAGTTCGGCGATCTGGGCCTGGGCCTTTTGCAGGTTAGCCTGCATGAGTTGGGCCTGTTTCATTAGATTGCCGATTCCGCCTTTAATCATGGTGCTGGTTCTCCGATGGGTTTGATGTTGGTCACGGTCGCGTCGAAATCGCGCACCATGGTTTGCACGAACGGGTCGTTCATGACTGACGCCTCGGCCTCGGCTTGGCGCGCGGCCTGCTGGCGACCGACGATCTCGGCCGGGGCGGCGCCGGAGGTGGCACCCAGTTCAAATTCGATCCGCACCGCTGGACTAAGTAACTTGCGCAGCGCCGCCTTGAGCTTTTCACCCAGGCTGTCGAGCAGGCTCTTCTGGTCGGCGGGCAGGCGCAGCTTCAGAAAGTTGGCGCCGTGATCGGCCATCTCGCACAACGCGGCCAGTTGCTTGACGCCGCCGGTCAGTCGGCGGCTGAGGGCGAACCAGTCGCCATCGAAAGCGGCGACGGTAGCGATTGCAGGCGCGGCTTGGGCCGCGATTTGCACGCTGCCGATCGGGGCTGAAGCCCCTACTACTTTGGGTTTTGCGGCAGCGAAGCGTATCTCCCCTGCCGGCGCGAAGGCCAGCATACGCAGCAGGGTCATGGTGAAGCCGGCGTATTCATCCGGGGCCAATTCCAGGTCGCGCCGGCCCAAGGTGGCGATCTGGTAATAAAGCTGCACGGTTTCCGGGCCGGTGCGCTCGGCCAGCGCGCACAGCCGGGCGCGTTCCGGCACATCGTCGGCCACCGCATCGGGCACTGTTTGCGCCAACGCCATCTGTTGCAGCAGCAGGGCCAGGTCTTGGAGCGCAGCATCGAATGACAGGCTGCGTTCGGCGATAGCCTCGGCCTCGCGCATCAGGCGCGGCCCATCGGCATCGGCCAGGGCTTCGAGCAAAGGCAACAGATAGGCCTGATCGACCGTGCCCAGCATGTCGCGGGTCGGCTGTTCATGCACCTCGCCGCTACCATAAGCAATGGCCTGATCGGTCAGCGAAAGGGCGTCGCGCATACTGCCGGCGGCGGCGCGGGCGAGTAGGTTGAGGGCGCCCGGCTCATACGCGATGCCTTCGCCGTCAAGCACCGTGCGCAGGTGGTTGGCGACCTGGCCGGGCGGCATTTGCTTGAGGTTGAACTGCAAGCAGCGCGACAGCACCGTGACCGGCACCTTCTGCGGGTCGGTGGTAGCCAGGACAAAAACCACATGAGCGGGCGGCTCCTCCAGCGTCTTGAGCATGGCGTTGAAGGCGTTCTTCGACAACATGTGGACTTCGTCGATGATGTAGACCTTATAGCGGCCTGCGGTCGGCGCGTACTGGGCGTTTTCCAGCACCTCGCGCATGTTGTCGACGCCGGTGTAGGAGGCGGCATCGATCTCGATCAGGTCGACGAACCGGCCGGCCTCGATCTGCTGGCAGGCGGGGCAGATGCCGCAGGGCTTAGCGCTGACGCCGGCCTCGCAATTCAGGCAGCGGGCCAGGATGCGGGCCAGGGTGGTCTTGCCGACGCCGCGGGTGCCTGTGAACAGGTAGGCATGATGCAGCCGGCCCTGTTCTAGGGCGTTCGACAGGGCGCGGACGACGTGCTCCTGACCGATCAGTTCAGCGAATGATTTGGGGCGCCACTTGCGGGCCAGAACCTGATAACTCATGGCCGGATTCTACCAGAGGCGGTCCGTGCGCCCGGGCCTAATACAGATAGGTCAGCCGGACCTCGTGCAGGCTGATGCCGTCGTTGGGCTGGGCGATGCCGGCATTGGATAGGTGCTGGAAACGGTAGCCGAGGTCGTACTGGCTCTTGTCGCCAAAGGTGACGCCCAGGCCGAACAAGGGGCCAAATTGCAGCGCGCAGCCAAGATTGTGGCGGTCGTCGAGCCGGCTCTTGGAGACGAGGTGCAGGCCGATAGCGGCATCCAGATAGGGCTGAACGCCACCCGAGGCATCCGGGCGCAAGCGGAACACCGGGGTCAAGCCGACATCCACTGCGCCGGCGCCGTTCGGGCCGTCGCTTCTCAGGTAGGCCAGGGCGGCCTCCCAATAGCCGGTCAGATGCCAATTATCGCGGTGCAGCCATTGCCGGTTCCAATGCCGAATCATGCCGAGCTTGACCGACTGGATGCCGTCAGCGCCCCCGGTATCGGCAAAATAACCATCAATGGCAAAACAGGGTATGGCAGCAGTCAAACCAGCGAGCAGCAAGGCAAGCGCAACAGGTCTCACTCCGATCCTCCTTTGGAATAAGGGTGGCGAGCCTGAACCCCGGCACTGGCATCTTCCATTATGGCTGCTTCCTTCCGGACCTGACCAGATTCACGGCTTAGCCATGCGGGGAGACCCGCCACAAGCTATTCTATCCCAGAAGTCGGCGTCCGGTTACTGTCCTTCGACGGCGCCGGCCAGTCGCCGCGTCCGAACAGCCTGAGCCAACTCCCGCAGCAGCGGCCCGGTATCGTCCCAACCCAGGCAGGCATCGGTGATCGAGATGCCGTAGGTGGGCGACTTACCGACGCTGAGGTCCTGGCGGCCGGGGTTGATATGGCTTTCGATCATCACTCCCATGATCCGGGTATCGCCGCCGGCAATCTGAGTGGCCACATCGTGGCCGACCTCGATCTGGCGCTGGTATTGCTTGCTCGAATTGGCATGAGAGAAATCGATCATCACCTGCGGTCGCAGCCCGGCGCCGGACAGGTCGCGACAGGCCGCCTCGACGCTGGCGGCGTCGTAGTTGGGCTGCTTGCCGCCGCGCAATATGACGTGGCAATCCTCGTTGCCGGCGGTCTTGAACACCGCCACATGGCCTGACTTGGTAATCGACACGAAATGGTGCCGCGCCGTGGCCGCCTTGATGGCATCGACGGCGATACGCAGGTTGCCGTCGGTGCCATTCTTGAAACCGACCGGGCAAGACAGGCCGGAGGCCAGTTGCCGGTGTGACTGCGACTCGGTGGTGCGGGCGCCGATGGCCCCCCACGACACCAGGTCGGCGATGTACTGGGGCGAGATCAGGTCAAGGAATTCGGTGCCGCAAGGCAAGCCCTGCTCGTTTATTTCCAACAACAGCTTGCGCGCCAGGCGCAGGCCCTCGTTGATGTCGAAGCTCTCGTTCAGGTGCGGGTCGTTGATCAGGCCCTTCCAGCCGACGGTAGTGCGGGGCTTTTCGAAATAGACCCGCATCACGATCACCAGATCGTCGCGCAGTTCGTCGGCCAGCGGCTTAAGCAAGCGGGCGTAGTCGAGCGCGGTGACCGGATCGTGGATGGAACAGGGGCCGACCACCACCACCAGCCGGTCGTCGGCGCCGCGCAGCACATCGTGGATCTGGCCACGCGCGACAAAAGTCGTCTTCAATGCGGCCTCGCTGGCCTTCAGTTCGCGCATGATCTGCATCGGCGCAAGCAGCTCGTCGCTCTGCTCGATCCGGGTGTCGTCGGTGCGGTAACCCGCCATGATTTGCTCCTGTTTAAAATGGCCCCTGAATGAAAAAACCGCCAGGGGCCTGGCGGTTTTCCGGGGGATTTGCGTCACCTGCCCACGCTATTCTCTCCCGACCGCCAGCGGCGTGGGATAAAAATAAAATCGAAAAGTGTGGGCGCGGGTACACATCATGAGCTTGATGCTATCAGAGTCGCATGGAAACTCACAAGAAAAACCCCAGTCTAGGGATAATTACCCACTTTTCCATGGACCGGATACCAACATGATCAAATCACTGTTTTTCGCCTTCGCCCTGCTGACCTGCACCACCGCTCAAGCCGCCAACCCCAACGTTGAGGTCAAGACCAGCATGGGGACCATGACCCTGGAGGTCTACCCGGACAAGGCCCCCGAAACCGTGAAGAACTTTCTTGGCTATGTGAAGGCCGGGTTTTACGACGGCACCATCTTCCACCGGGTGATCGACGGCTTCATGATCCAGGGCGGCGGCTTCAACGCCGCGTACAACCAGAAGGCTACCCAAGCACCAATCCGCAACGAAGCGGCCAACGGTCTGAAGAACGAGATGTACACCGTGGCCATGGCCCGGACCGGCGATCCTCACTCGGCCACAGCGCAGTTCTTCATCAACGTCAAGGACAACGCCTTCCTCAATTACCGCTCGGCTGATGCCATGGGCTACGGCTATTGCGTATTCGGCAAGATCATCAAAGGCCAGGACGTGGCCGCGAAAATCGCCAAGGTGCCAACCGGCGCGTCGGGACCGTTTGGCTCGGATGTGCCGTTGACGTCGGTGGTGATCGAGAAGGTCAGTCTGGTGGGAGAGAAGTAACAGGCCCTCTAAAAATTCGTCATTCCCGCGAAAGCGGGAATCCAGCTTTTTACCTAATATGGACCGACACCCATATCCACTTCACCTCTAGGGGTACAGTCGGCAGCCGGAAAATGTTAGCGGAAAAACAGGTAGTATGAAACTACCTTGTTGGAAGATAAAACCATTGGGTCGCTTGTTGTGAAAGATACAAACATGACCAAAAAGAACCGGCGCCATACCTTCCGAGCCCGCTTAACGGAATTCGTTTTGCCGCCAATCGATGATGGTCTAGTGCTGGGCAGGCTGTCCCCGATCGGCCACGTGGCGGTGGGCAAGGCCCTCAGCCTCCTGACCACCACGCAGTTCGAGCATGTGCCAATGGAGGATGACGTGATCGGGGATATCCTGGTGCGTAGCGCCATCCTGCGCAAGATCAGCCCGGAGCAACTCCGGCGCTTCATGCTGGAGGAAGTCAAGCCGCTGATGGGACCGGAAGAAATCATTCATCTCGACCTGAAGGTCGAGATCGAAATCGATCAGGAACCCAAATAATGTCGGGCCTGACGGCAGAGGATTGTCTATGCGTCCGCTGGACGCGGGTGGGCGCCTTACAGCGCTACCGGGATATTGCCGGAGATGGACTCGATAGCGCCAAGGTATTCGCCGTGTTCTCCGAAGAGGACGTCTTCATGGGCCTGGTGGAGGAGCGGCAGGCCGCGCTCTTCCCCGGCCGGATTTTTGCCGACCTGCTGGTCCGCCGCCAGCCGGCGTTATTGCGACCCGATACCGGCATGGAAGCCATCTTGCAACGCCTGAGTGAGGAGCGCGTCGATTACCTGCCCGTAACCGGGACGGATGGGCAATTTATCGGTGTGGTATCCATGCTCAGCGTATTTGCCACGCTCAGCCAGCGCGAACAGGGTTTACGCGAGAATCGCGAACACATGATCACGCAACTGCAATGTGAGCTGGAAAACCGCGAGGTGGCGGCCAGCGTATTCGACGCCACCAGCGAGGGCGTCATGGTGACGGATGCCGACAATCATATTCTGCTGGTGAACCGGGCCTTCATCCAAACCACCGGATTCAGTGAAGAGGAAGCTATCGGAAAAACGCCAGAGCTACTGAAATCCGGTCGCCATGACCGTGAATTTTACCAGGCGATGTGGCGCTCGCTGGAGGAAACGGGCCACTGGGAAGGCGAGGTATGGAACCGCCGCAAAAGCGGCGACATCTACCCGGAATGGTTGCACATCAATGTGATACGTGACGAATCGGGAAAGGTGCGCTATTACGCCGGGGTGTTTTCCGACATCACGCAGCATCAGGAGCTGCGTGCCAAGCTGCTCCACCTCGCCTACTACGATGTCCTGACCGACCTGCCTAACCGCCAGTTGTTCACGGACCGTCTGGAGCAGGCCATCGTCCAATCCCGCCGGACCGGGAAGGAGTTTTCGCTGCTGTTTATCGACCTGGACCGCTTCAAGGACATCAACGACACCCTGGGCCACCGTTTTGGCGACCAGATGCTCATCGCCGTAGCAAAGCGGGTGCAAAACGCAGTGCGCGAGAGCGATACGGTAGCGCGCCTGGGAGGAGATGAATTCACGGTGCTTCTTCCCGACACGTCTCAACCGGAGGACATAGCGGAAAAGATTCTTGCCGCGCTTTCCGAGCGGCTGGTTCTGGACGGGAAAAAACTGTTCGTGACCGCCAGTATCGGTATTTGCCGCTACCCCGACGATGGTGAGGATAGCGACACCCTGCTCATGAATGCCGACGCGGCCATGTACCAGGCCAAGGAGAGTAACCGAGGGTCATCTAGACTCTATTCTTCCGCCATGAACAGCCAGCTCAGCAAGCGTCTGGAAATAAGCAACGCCCTGCACCAGGCATTGACTGCGGGCGAACTATGGCTCGCCTGGCAACCCCAGGTCAGCCTTCCGGACGGGCGCATCATCGGCGCGGAAGTCCTGGCGCGCTGGGAGGATTCGACTGGCACTCCGGTACCGCCATCGGTATTTATCCCCGTTGCCGAGGAAACCGGATTGATCGGTGCCATCGGCGAATGGGCGATACGGACCCTATGTGGCCAAGGCATGGAGCTGGCCTGTCACACTTGTAGAAATTTTCGGCTGGCGGTCAACTTTTCCCCGCTTCAGTTAAAACCCGGGACGCATCAGGCCATACTCGACATCCTGGCCGCGAGTGGCTTCGATCCCCGGCACCTGGAAATCGAGTTGACGGAAACCGCGCTGTCTGCCCAGCGCGAGGGGATGTCGGCATTTCTAGGAGGACTGGGTAAAGCCGGCGTGGAAGTCTCCGTGGACGACTTCGGCACGGGCTGTTCCAATTTAGCGAATCTGAAACTCCTACCCATACATAAGCTGAAAATAGACCAATCCTTCGTGTGCGACATTGCCGCCGACCTGAATGACCGGCAGATTGCCGCCGCCGTGATCGGCATGGCCCATGCGCTCGGACTCAAGGTAATAGCCGAAGGCGTGGAAACCGCTGAGCAGGCGGCCATTCTGACGGCACTCGGCTGCGACATGGCGCAGGGTTATTATTTCAGCCGACCGGTACCTTTCGCCATCCTAAAACAGTTACTCGATGGCGGAGGCATGCTGCCAGCCAGCGCTTAAGCGGGCTCGGCATCGATTGGAAACCAGGCATAAAACTCATTGCGTCCCGCCTACCGTCAGGCCATCGATTCTCAAGGTCGGCTGGCCGACGCCGACCGGCACGCTCTGGCCTTCTTTGCCGCAGGTGCCGACACCCGGATCGAGCCGCAGGTCGTTGCCGATCATGGCGACCCTCGTTAGCACATCCGGACCGTTGCCGATCAGGGTGGCGCCCTTGACTGGATAAGTCAGCTTGCCGTCCTCGATCAACCACGCCTCGGCGGCGGAGAAGACGAACTTGCCGCTGGTGATGTCGACCTGGCCGCCGCCGAAGTTGGCGGCGTAGAGGCCGTTTTTAACCGAGGCGATGATTTCGTCATGGTCCTTGTCGCCGGCCAGCATGTAGGTGTTGGTCATACGCGGCATGGGCAGGTGGGCGAAGGACTCGCGCCGGGCGTTGCCGGTCGGCGCCATGCCCATCAGGCGGGCGTTGAGGCTGTCCTGCATGTAGCCTTTGAGAATGCCGTCTTCAATCAGCGTGGTGCATTCGGTCGGCGTGCCTTCATCGTCGACATTGAGCGAGCCGCGCCGGTCGGGAATGGTGCCATCGTCGACCACGGTGACGCCCTTGGCGGCGACACGCTGACCGATGCGACCGGAGAAGGCGGACGAACCCTTGCGGTTGAAGTCGCCTTCGAGGCCGTGGCCGATCGCCTCATGGAGCAGTATGCCGGGCCAGCCAGGGCCGAGCACCACGGTCATGGCGCCGGCCGGAGCAGGCTTGGCGTCGAAGTTGGTCAGCGCCTGATGGACGGCCTGTTCAGCATAGTCCTTGAGCATCGCGTCACTGAAATAGCCGTAACCGAAACGCCCGCCACCGCCGGCCGAGCCTTGTTCACGGCGGCCATCCGCCTCGACGATGACCTGTAACGAGACCCGTACCAGCGGCCGCACGTCGGCGGCGCGGCGGCCGTCCAGACGGGCGATGTAAATGATTTCGTATTCGCCGGCCAGGCTGGCCATGACCTGGATCACTCTCGGGTCGAGCGCCCGGGCGTAGCCTTCCAGTCGGTGCAGCAGGGCGACCTTGTCGGCCTCGGCCAGGCTGGCGATGGGGTCGAGCGGGGCGTATAGCTTGCGGCCGACCACCGCGTTGCCGGACGCGACGCGGCCGTCGGCGCCGCTGACGGCGATGGCGCGGGCGGTCTTCGCAGCCTGTTCGAGGGCCGGGAAGGCGATGTCGTCGGAATAGGCGAAAGCCGTCTTTTCGCCGCTGACGGCGCGTACGCCGACGCCCTGGTCGATGTTGAAGCTGCCCGATTTGACCTGGCCTTCCTCCAGACTCCAGGCCTCGGAGCGGGTGTATTGGAAGTAGAGGTCGGCATCGTCCAGCTTACGACAGGCCAGGATGCCCAGGGCAGCATCGAGCTTGCCGGCATCGAGGCCATTGGGGGCCAGCAAGGCGGCGTCGGCGGTTTCCAGCAGCCGGGTGTCAAGCGAGGCCGATACGCTCATATCGAGACCACTTCGATTTTGATGTTCTTGGCGCAGTTCAGGGCGCGGTGCTTCAGCGCCGGCAGGCTCTTGCGCAGGCTGTCCTGATAGGCCCGGTTGATGCCGGCCACAACCACGCCGGAACCGCGTGGCAGGTGGTCAAGCACGTTGCCCCAAGGGTCGACGATCATGCTGTCGCCATGGGTCTCGCGCCCGGAGGCGTGATAGCCGCCCTGGGCCGGGGCGATGACATAGGCCAGGTTTTCGATGGCCCGCGCCCGGATCAGGGTTTCGAAATGGGCCTTGCCGGTGGTGGCAGTAAAGGCGGCCGGGATCAAAATGATGTCAACATCGCCCATGGCCCGATACAGTTCAGGAAAGCGCAGGTCGTAGCAGATCGACAGACCGATCCGGCCGAACGGGCTGTCCAGCACCACCACCGTATCGCCAGGCTTGATGGTGGTCTCTTCGCGGTAGTGCTCGTTGCCCAGGTTGAGGCCGAACAGGTGGATCTTGTCATAGCGTGCCACCTGCTTGCCCTTGTCGTCGTAGACCAGGCAGGAGTTGTAAACCTTCTTGGGGTCGTCGCATTCCAGCGGCACCGAGCCGCCGACCAGCCAGATACCATGCTTCTTGGCCTGGGCGGCGAGGAATTTCTGGATCGGCCCCTTGCCGGGCGCTTCGCGGGCGGCCACCTTGTCGGTGTCCTTTTGGCCCATGATGGCGAAATATTCCGGTAGCGCCACCAGCTTTGCGCCGGCCGTGACGGCCAGTTGGATCAGCCGTTCGGCCTCCGCCAGGTTGGCATGGACATTGGGGCTGGAGGCCATCTGGATGGCTGCGACGCGGACAATGCCGGTGTTTTCCGTCGCCGGGCTGGCGACGGTACGGCTGCGCGGCTTGGCGAAGCTGGAGCTGGAGCTAAGTTTGCGGGGCACGATGCGTTCCAATACAGATTTAACTGCGTTCTAACTTACACAATGGCGGCGCCTGCCGGCAAGCTAAATCGCTAGTGTAGTGTTGCATTCTTTAGAATGCCTATATGTAAGCCCTTGTCGGGATTCAACCCGACAAGCCGGGCATGTCAGCGGGGTTTTGTAGGTCGGGATTCATCCCGACAACCCGGCCCATAGAACCCGCGTCGTCGGGATGAATCCCGACCTACGTCCGATGCATGGGTCTTTCCTTGTTCGCATATGTGCCAAACAACGTGCAACACCACACTAGGAGTCTGTCGGACTTAAAGAATCGAAGCGAAGCGGGTCAAGCAGGCAAGCCGCAAAGCGGCTGCTCGCAAAAATCGGCTGAACGAGGACAGATTTTGACGATTTCGCCGGGCAATAGCCGTTCTATTGCCCAGGAAAGCGGCGGAATATGGGCCGTTCCGACGGTTTTGCAGCCGATTTCCTTTAAGTCCGGCAGACTCCTAGCCCTAACGATCATGGCCGAACGGGTGCGTTTTCCGCCACGGGTCGCGCCAGCTTGGCGACCACTGGGTTGGCCCAACCGCCGGTGACCAGATATTCGAAGCTGGCGGCCTGTTCGAAGGGGTCCTTGAGCAGTTTGTTGGCAATCAGCGCGCCAACGCCCACCACCGGGCCGCCCAGCAGCGCCCCGGCCACCGCTACGCCGCCAGTCAGGCTGGGTTGTATATGCAGGCGCAGTTGCTGGCTTTCATGGCTCAGATCGATCTTGCCTTTCATGTGTATCTTGGCCGAGGGGCCTTGGATATAGAGGTCGGGCAAATAGCCGATGCCGCGGTCGAGCATGACATCGCCGCGGATGCTGTCGAAGGCGAAACCGGTCGAGAACACGTCGCGGAAATCCAGGACGATGTGCCGGGGCAGCGCTTGCAGACTAAGTATCCCGAGCAGCTTGGCAGCACCGGGGTCGAGTTGGGTGAAGCGACCATTCTTGAGTTCAACCTTAAGTGCGCCGCCCAGCCGGTCCTTGCTGAAATCCTCCGCGCGGCCGCGCCAGTCGAGATTGCCTTGCACCGCCAATTCACCGCCTTTGATGTCCTCCGAGTAGCCGAGCCGGCGCAGCAACTGGCCCAGGTTGCCGGAATCCAGTTTCAGGTTCAGCCGGGTATTGCGCAGGGCCGACGCGGACAGCCAGCCGCTGGCTTCTAGCCGGGCCTCGGGTGCCTTCAAGCTGCCGGCGTCGATGACCAGGCCATCGCGTGCGGCAGTGAGCTTGAGCGTCATTTCGCCCAGGTCGCGCCGGTCGTAAGCGAAGGCTTGGACGGCGAGGTCAATCTCTTTGGGCAGGTCGTTCGGGTCGATGGCCTGACGGCTGACCGCCGTGGATGCGGCGCGAGGCAGGTCAAGCTTCTTGAACCGTCCGATCAGGCTGTCGCCTGGCGTGCCCGGTTGCGGTCCATATAGCACTTCGCCCTGCACCCCCTGGCCATTCAACTGGATTTTCCAGGCCCGCTGCTCCGGGCCGACCTGGACGTTGATGTCGTGGAACAACCGATCGAAGGCCAGCAGTTCGTTGAAGGTCAGGTTGACGGACCGCAGCGGCAGGCCGTCGCGGCCCGCGCCACCCAGGTCGAGCCGGCGCCAGGCATCGAAATCCAGGCGGCGCAGGGTGCCTTGCACGGTGATCCCCTCTGCCTTCGGCATGGCCACTGGCTGGCTGCCGAACATGATGCCCAGACGGGTACGCGCGGGGCTATCGCCAGGCATCAGCACGCCGGCCAGCGCCGTACCATACCTGAACGCAACGGGCGGCCGGCCATCGCCGCGTTCCTGGGCGCTCAGCGTGAATGGGGTTTCCTGATTGGCGGGCTTGCCCAACGGTGCCGGCAGGTCGATCGCCAGTCCGGCCAAATTGGAATTCAACTTCAGATCGACCGAGTGTGGCCGCAGGACGATGTCAGCCTGGGCACGAGTGCTGCCGGAAATCCGCCGGTCGAGGGCGTCGGGCAGCCAACGCGCCAGGGTGGCGGCGGTCAGGCTGCCGGTGGCGCTAGCGTGGACCCGGCCACCCTTTGCGCTGGCCAGGCTAATGGCGATGGGTTGTCCGAACAGGCGGGCGCCGAGGCCCTCGCCCTTGACCCCGGCATCGGTAAAATTCAGTGCGCCGGTGACGTTGGTCAGCCCCGGCAGTTGGTCGTTCAAGGCAATGCTGTCGTCTTGCGGTACAAAGCGGCCGGCGACCCGAGTCCGGTCGATTTCGCTCAACGGCATAACCAGTTGCAGATGCAGCCGGCCGGGGCCGGTGGCCTTCATCTCATCGGTGAAACGACCCATGTATTCGTTCACCGGACTTTGCCGGATGAAGTCCAGGAACGCGGCCGTCGGTCCGCTGGCCTGGCCGGTCACGGTCAGCATCGTGTCCGGGCTGTAATACAGATCGGGAATGACGACCTTAACCGTTTCCAGTCGGGCGCCCAGTATTTGGCCATGCTCGGCATCGAGTGTCATGGTGTTGTTGCGAAAGGTGAGCCAGCCGTTGATGCCGGTGATGCGGGGCCAGTTGGTGGCGTAATCGAGCACGCCGTCCTGCATCCGGATGGCGATCTGGAGCAGTCCGCCACCCTTGTCGAACGGGTAGCGGTCAAGTGAGCCACGCAAGGTCAGTGTGGTCTCCGGCGAGGTGCCGCCAAGAATGCCGCGCTTGACCCAGAGGTAGGCATCGTCACCAACTTGACGGGGCAGGTAACGCCAGACGGCGGTGCCGTTGCCACGGTTCAAGCGGCCCTGGATGTCGATGACCGGCGCGCGGCCGGGCGGCACGGTCAGGTTGCCCTGAACCTGGCCGTCCAGATCGAGGTTGCTTAATTCGCAATGCACCAGGTCGAAGCGGTAGCCCGCCGATGCCGAACCCGACCACTTGATCTCGCTTGTCAGGCGGCTGAGATCGAGTGGCTGGCGGAACACCTTGTCGTAGATCAGATGCAGACCCTGGCTGTCCAGCTTGGCCTGGCCCTTGCTCTCGTCGGCCTCGATCTCGCCGTTCAGGCCGCTCAAGCCGGGCAGGTTGCGGGTCGGGTTCATGCCGGCGTCGCGGAAACGGGTCTGGAGTCGGAAGCGTTCCTTGCCCAGCCAATTGAGGTCGATGTGTTCGATGAAGCCGTGGGGATTGATCGCCGCCAGCCAGTCGTGCGCCTGGCGCGGTAGCGGCACGGCGCCGGAGATCGCCGTCAGCGCCTCTAGACGCAGGCTGTCGGCAGCGATCTGGGCGCTCTCCACCTTGCCCGCCGGGGTCGGCGTGAAACTGACCTTGACGTTGGCCGGCTCGGCGGTCTGGCCGGACGGCGTAATGAAGCGCAGCCCTTGCACCGAGTAGGTCTGTCGATCGCCCTTGCGCGACCAGCCCAGGCGGCCAGAAACCCGGGCGAAGGTCATGTCGGGCAGGTCCGCCGCGAGGGAAACGGCGACATCGGCCAAGCCAACGTCACCAGTAACGCTCTGGATACGCCCTTGGTCTATATCCGCCCAGAAACGGACGTTGCCCAGGCTGCGTTTGACCGAGGATTGCGCCCACGGCGACCAGGTATTGAGGCCGGCGGCCGCGGCGGCATCAGCCCGCAGATAGAGTTGCCCGTGCCAGCCGGCCAGGTCATGCACCGAATGGCCGTTGAGGTCGCCGCGCAGGTCAATGCGTTGCGCGGCGCTGGCCGGCGGCTGAGCGGTCAAACCGAAGCGGTGACGGCTGAAGCGGCTGGCCAGACCGAGATTGACGTGGTTCAGGTTGAGTGGCGGGGCGGCGAGCATTTCGTCGATCCAGACCACCTTGCCGTCGTTCACCATGACCGACCGTTGCCGCAGCAGCCAATCCGGAAACGGGCTCGAAGCCCCGCTGGAATTGACCGGAATGCCGGCCACCAGGATAACGCCGGTCTGGTCGCGGCGAATCTCCAGGGTTGGCCGATCAATGTCCAGACTGACCAGATGAGGTTCCATCAGGGCCAGGCTCAACCAGGACAGCGTCGCGTCCACCCGGTCAAGCCGTAGCGGCGCCGGTTGTCCAGCCGGCGCCAGGGTCAGGCCGCGCAGACTGAAACGCGGATTGAGGTGCGACCAGTCGGCGCGAATCTCGCCAATCTTGACCGGCATACCCACCGCGCGGCCGGCGCCCGCCTCGATATCGGCCTTATAACGACCGATGTCCGGCATGATTAGAACGCGCAACGCGAGGGCGAAGCAGGACAGCAATATCACCCCGCCCGCCAGCAAGTAGACGGCGTAATGAGCGAAACGGCGGAGAAAAATAATCATAAGTGGGCAGCGATGCCCGGCCGGCGAAGGGTTGTAATCCACGGTGCCACAATGCTACGCCGCAGGCAGTAAATAAAGTAACGAGCAGGCCATTACAGTGACTGACGCCAAACCGGATAGTTCGCCAGCCTCACTCCGGCGTATAGCCCAGGTTCGGCGCCAGCCATTTCTCGGCCTGGGCGACAGCCCAGCCCTTGCGCCGGGCATAGTCCTCGACCTGGTCGCGGCCCAACTTGGCAACCGCAAAGTAGCGAGCGTCCGGGTGGCTGAGGTAGAAGCCGGAGACCGAGGCGGTCGGCAGCATGGCGTAGTTCTCGGTGAGGGTAACACCGATGTTTTCCGGCGCCTGAAGCAGGTCGAACAGCGGGCCTTTTTCGCTGTGTTCCGGGCAGGCCGGGTAGCCGGGGGCCGGGCGGATGCCACGGTATTCCTCGTTGACGAGTTGCTCGTTGGTGAGCGCCTCGTCACTGGCGTAGCCCCAGAACCCGGTGCGCACGCGCTGGTGCAGACGTTCGGCGCAGGCCTCGGCCAGGCGGTCGCACAAGGATTTGAAGAGGATCGCGGAATAGTCGTCGTGGGCGGCCTCGAACTCGCGCACCTTGTCCGCTTCACAGATGCCAGCCGTGACCACGAAGGCGCCAATATAGTCTTTGACCGGGGCGGCGGCGACGAAGTCGGCCAGGCACCAGTTCGGCTGCGCCGCACTATCCTGGGCAGGCTTGGCCACCTGCTGGCGCAGGTTGTGCCAGACCATGAGCGGGTGCGTGCGCCCCTCGTCGGCATAGATCGCGATGTCGTCGTCATCGACCTGGTTGGCAGGGAACAGACCGAGCACAGCGCGGGCCTCGACCCAGTGCTCGGCGAGCATTTTCTTGAGCATGGCCTGGGCGTCGGCAAACAGCTTTCTCGCCTCCTCACCGACCTTGCTGTCGTCGAGTATCTTCGGATAGCGGCCGTGCAGCTCCCAGGCTTGGAAGAAGGGCGTCCAGTCGATGAGACCGGCCAGTTCGGCCAGGTTATAGTCCTTGAAGACCTGGATACCCAGGGCCTTGGGCACGGGCGGGGTATAGGCCGACCAGTCGGTCTTGAAGCCGTTCGCCCGCGCCTCGGCCAGCGTCACCCGCTTGGCCTCGCCGCGCTGGGCGGCATGGCGCTCGCGCACCTCGACATAGTTGGCCTTGGTCTTGGCGATAAAGTCGGAGCGTAGGTCTGGAGAGAGCAGTTGGGTGCAGACGCCGACCGCACGACTGGCATCCTTCACATAGACCACTGGGCCGTCGTAGTGGCTGTCGATTTTCACCGCCGTGTGGGCCAGGCTGGTGGTGGCGCCGCCGATCAGCAAGGGCTGCTTCATACCCAGCCGCTGCATCTCCTTGGCGACGTGGCTCATCTCCTCCAGCGAGGGGGTGATGAGACCGGATAGGCCGATGATGTCGACGTTCTGTTCCTGGGCCGTGTGCAATATCTTATCGGCCGGCACCATGACGCCGAGGTCGATGACCTCGTAGGCATTGCAGCCCAGCACCACGCCGACGATGTTCTTGCCGATGTCGTGGACGTCGCCCTTGACCGTGGCCATCAGTATCCGGCCCTTGGGCTTGGACTCGGCGGTCTTGGTCGCCTCGATCCAGGGCGTCAGATAGGCCACCGCCTGCTTCATTACCCGGGCCGACTTCACCACCTGGGGCAGGAACATCCGGCCAGCGCCGAACAGGTCGCCGACCACGTTCATGCCATCCATCAGCGGGCCTTCGATGACCTTGACCGGGTGACCCAAGGTGACGCGGGCCTCCTCGGTGTCCTCGGCGATGTATTGGGTAATGCCCTTGACCAGCGCATGGGCGAGGCGCTTTTCCACCGGTTGTTCGCGCCAGGCCAGGTCTTCCACTTGTTCTTTGGCCGAGCCCTTGACGGTGCTGGCGAATTCCACCAAGCGGTCGCCGGCGTCGGGACGGCGGTTGAGCACCACGTCCTCGACCCGCTCGCGCAATTCCGGCTCGATCTCGTCGTAGACGCCCAACTGTCCGGCATTGACGATGCCCATGTCCATGCCGGCCTGGATGGCGTGGTAGAGGAACACGGTGTGGATGGCCGCGCGCACCGGCTCGTTGCCGCGGAACGAGAACGACACGTTGGAGACGCCGCCGGAGACATGGGCGTGCGCCAGGTTGTTGCGGATCCAGCGGGTCGCCTCGATGAAGTCGACGGCGTAGTTGGCGTGTTCCTCGATGCCGGTGGCGATGGCGAAGATGTTGGGGTCGAAGCAGATGTCCTCGGCCGGGAAGTCGATGACCTCGGTGAGCAGCTTGTAGGCCCGGGCGCAGATCGCGGTCTTGCGGGCGTAGGTGTCGGCCTGGCCCGCCTCGTCAAAGGCCATGACGATCACCGCCGCGCCGTAGCGGCGGGCCAGCTTCGCCTTCTCGATAAAGGCGGCCTCACCTTCCTTCATGGAGATCGAGTTGATAATCGGCTTGCCCTGCACGCACTTGAGGCCGGCCTCGATGATCTCCCACTTGGACGAGTCGATCATGATCGGCGCACGGGCGATGTCCGGTTCGGAGGCGATCAGGCTGAGAAAACGGCTCATGGCGGCAATCCCGTCGAGCATGGCCTCGTCCATATTGATGTCGATCACTTGGGCGCCGTTGTCGACCTGCTGGCGGCAGATGGCCAGCGCCTCCTCGTACTGGCCTTCGAGCACGAGCCGCTTGAATTTGGCCGAGCCGGTGACGTTGGCGCGCTCGCCGACGTTGACGAACAGGGAGCCGGCGCCGACGTTGAACGGCTCCAGACCGGAAATTCTTAACGCCGGGGCAATTTCCGGGGTGGCCCGGGGCGGACAGTCGGCCACCGCCTCGGCGATGGCCCGGATGTGTTCCGGGGTGGTGCCGCAGCAGCCGCCGACGATGTTGATGAGACCGCTTTGCGCCCATTCGCGAATCTCGCCGGCCATCGCCTCGGCGCTCTCGTCGTAGCCACCGAAGGCGTTGGGCAGGCCGGCGTTGGGATGGGCCGAGGTGAGACAGTCGGCCTTGGCGGCGATCTCGGCGATGTGCTGGCGCAATTCCCGGGCGCCGAGCGCGCAGTTGAAGCCGAAAGAGAACGGCTCGGCATGGCGCAGCGAGTTCCAGAACGCCTCGGCGGTTTGTCCTGATAAGGTCCGACCGGAGGCGTCGGTGATGGTGCCGGAGATCATGATCGGCCGGGTCAGTCCGGCCTCGTCGAAATACTTTCTCACCGCGAACACGGCGGCCTTGGCGTTCAGTGTGTCGAATACCGTCTCGATCAGGATCAGGTCGGCGCCGCCCTTCACCAGACCGTCGGTGGCATCGTAATAGGTCGCGACCAGGGCGTCCCAGGTGACGTTGCGAAAGCCGGGGTCGTTGACGTCGGGCGAGATCGACAGGGTGCGCGGGGTCGGGCCGAGGACGCCGGCGACGAAACGCGGTTTATCGGGGGTCGAATACCGCTCGGCAGCCTCGCGCGCCAGGCGGGCGCCCTCGAAGTTCAACTCGAAGACCAGCGCTTCCATGCCGTAGTCGGCCATGGAAATGCTGTTGGCGTTGAAGGTATTGGTCTCCAATATATCTGCGCCG
>Ga0210021_1000084_pt1 | contig 112832 bp, 101 predicted proteins | sample CryGeymeta201517_FD_183981 | JGI IMG/M metagenome (GOLD analysis project Ga0210021, IMG submission 183981) | Groundwater microbial communities from Crystal Geyser aquifers in Utah, USA - Crystal Geyser metaG 2015-17 (SPAdes) (version 2) | ecosystem: Environmental > Aquatic > Deep subsurface >... | reverse complement strand
CCTAATCCACTGAATCTCAACGATCAGGACGCCCGAAACTCGCGCACGACATGTAGCTGGCGCCGGGAAACCGGCAGCTTCTCCGGCCAGTCCTTGAGAATAGCCATCCACTGGGTTTCCTCGCCGCCCCTTTGCAGTTCGAAGCCGATCAGCCAGGCCCGGTTAATCAAGCAGTTGCGGTGAATCCGTAGCATGGCCCCAGCAAACTCATCTTCCAGCTTGGTCAACGGCTCGTCCAGCACATACTCCCGGTCACGGGTACGCAAGGTCACATATTTCAATTCGGCCCGCAGATATAGCACCTCCTCCAGTGGAATCCGTAGCACCCGACCGCGATCGTTCACCGTGAAATGCGCCGAATCCACGGCCATTGAATCTGCTGCTGGCTGGACTCGGCGCAAGGCCTCGATCAGGCGATCCCGGCGTACCGGCTTGAGCACATAATCGCGCGCCTGTACCTCGAAGGCCGACACCGCATGGGTGTCATAGGCGGTGACAAAGATCACGGCCGGCGGCAGGGGCCGTTCTGCCAGTTGCCTCGCCACTTCGATACCGTCCATGCCCGGCATCCGGATGTCGAGCAACACCACATCGACGGCAAGCCTTTCCGTCTCAGACAAGGCCTCTGGCCCCGAGCCGGCCTCGCCCACCACCTCGTTCGGCAACGCCTCGGCGCAGTCCTCCAGCACGCTGCGCAACCGCGCCCGCGCGGGAGCCTCGTCGTCGACGATAAAAACATGGAGCGGTTGAGCCGAGTTCATATTTGAGTCCTCTTGGCCGGCAGCCACATCCGAGCCGCATGCTACACATGGGAAACGCGAGCCAAGTCGCCAGCAACGTCGTAAATCAGGATGTAGTTTCGATGTACGACAAGCTCACGCGTATCTTTCAGTCGTCCTGGGCAACCTGGCGTAGTGTTGCACATTGTTTGGCACATATGCGAACAAGGAAAGACCAATGCGTCGAACGTAGGTCGGGATTCATCCCGACAATCCGGCCTATGGAACCCGCGTCGTCGGGATGAATCCCGACCTACAAAACCCCGCTGACGTGCCCGGTTGGTCAGGTTGAAACCCGATCTACAAGGGCTTGCATATAGGCGTTCGCGGATTCAAGTTCGAAGCGCAACTTTTGAGGTAATTGCAAAATAGGCCAACTCGGCTTGGAATCAAGCATCACAGCAATCTACCCCCCCTTAGCGCCACATCGTGGATCGGCAGGCGGATCAGGTTGGGGGCGCTTAACACCACATCCACCCTGCGACCATACATCAGGCGAGATACCTTCGCCGATCAACTCGCCGCCCGCCGATAAGGCATCCTGATCTGCACCACGAACTCATCGCCGGACTCATAGGCGCGCAGGGCCGCTTCGGCATCGAAGTGCAGGTCCAACCGCTCGCGAATATTCTCCAGCGCCATGCGGTTGCCGGAACGCCTTTCGCGCAAGTGGTGAACAGGGTTGCGCACTACCAGGTTCAACTGATCGCCCCTGACGAAGATGGTCACGCTCACCGTGCCGCCGCCCGCCGCCGGCTCAATCCCGTGGTACACCGCATTCTCCAGCAGCGGCTGCAAGATCAAGGGCGGCACCAGGGCATCCAGCGGCGCGTTCTGGCACTGCCAGTCCACCGTCAGCCGCCCGCCCAGGCGCACCGCCTCGATCTCGGCATACGAGCGCGCCAGCTCCAGCTCCTTGGCCAGCGGCGCCAGGGCACTCGCCTCGGCCATCGAAGCGCGGAACAGCTCGGACAGGTTTTCCAGCACCGTTTCGGCCCGCCTCGGTTCGCTACGCATCAAGCCCAGCACCGTGTTCAGGCTGTTGAACAAAAAATGTGGCCGGATACGGGCCTGCAGCGCCATCAGCCGGGCCTCGGACAGGGCGGGGGACAAAACGCGGTGACGCCAGTTGAAATAAAACAGGATGCCGACGGCCAGCGTCAAGGCCGTGAACGCGACCCGAACGGGGCTGGGCACGGCCATGTCGGTAAATTGCGTGGCATACAAATAACGCCAAAAGACCCCGCACAGCGCCGCCAATAACGCCACCGCCGCCGCGCCCAGTCGATAAGGCAACCCGGACAACGGCCGGCTGGCCAGAAACAACCCCGCCAGCACGGTCAGCAACGCCGGCTCGAAAATTCCCGCCCAGCGGATGACCGACTCGATGACCTCGGACAGATTGCCTAGCGCGACGTAAGCCAGGACGAAACGCAGCCCCTCGGCCAACAACAAGGCGCGCAGCATGACGCCGAGGCTACGGAAATCGGGCAGGACCATCACTATTCCAGCCGGCAATGGCACACTGTTTTTACCTCAATTCCGCCAGCAATCGGCCAATGCCCCCGTCCCGGTATTGGTTCGCGCACCCGCTTGGTTGATAGTCAGAGTACCGCACTGTGGATCGCTGTAGGTGCCGGCTGGCGCAGCTTGCACGACATAGGTTGTTGCGGCGAGATTCGCCGCTGGGAGCGTAATAGCGTAAAAAGCTGTACCGTTTTCGGGGGATTGCGTTCTTGGCAATACCGCGCCAACGTAAGTACTATTAGTTGTGTAATAACGTTCCAGAAACTGAACATCCTCCATCATTATGGCCTGGGCATCGGCGCGATGACCCCGGCGGATATATTGCAGATAACTGGGGTAGGCAATCGAGGCAAGAATGCCGACGATTGCCACAACGATCATCAATTCGATTAGTGTGAAGCCGGCAACCCTCTGCGGCGAACTGGACGATTTCATATTTGTCTCCCGGCCATCAGCGTTGCACATTCAGGAAAATCAGCGCATCGCTAGTGTCGCCTCGTTTCCGAGTGGGCCGAAATTGCACGACATCGCCTTTGCGAATTGCCGTGGCCGTGCATTGCTGGCCATTGATCCTGAAAATAGTGTTCGGGTTATAGGCATAAGCCATGCCGCCGATGACGATTTCCCCGGTACTCGCCGATACCGAATCGACCCTGCCCGTCCGAATCGACACGCTTGTTTCTGCTCGCTGGTAATTGGCGCCTGGCGCCGGCGCCATCGTGCTTGCCGATGCGAACGGGCTATTCATCGCCCACGCCACCAGAAATACTGCCGCTATTTTTTTCATATCGAACCTCATTCGAAAATTTGTCGCCAGCTCGTTCGCTTCTGGGTGCTGGCCAGGGGATTGATTTCCGGTGCCAAGCTACCTGCCACGCCGGCGCCCGCCTTGCTCAAGCTAATAAACTTGTTCAGTTGGCCGCCGCTACCGCCACCGCCGATCTCAGGATTCTTCTGCAAACGTGCGGCGCTTGGGATGGAGGCTTCCTTTACGCCTGATGGGTAGATGGGCGCACCATTACCGTCCACGCCAAGATTGTCCGCCGTAGTAACCTGACCATCGCCATTCACGTCGAGGGTTGGCCCTACCAACTTACCCCCGGTAACTGCGTCGACCTCCATCAGCCAGCCAGTGCCACCGCTCGAACATACCCCACTATCGGGGATGAGGGTGGTGAACATGATGCGATTGTCATAAAGCTGGGGCATGCTCACGATGCGTTCGCCCGAAGTCGGCAAGTCCAGATACCAGCCGCGCTGAGTCGCCCAGTCGATAGCTGTGGCGCTGGTGGTTCGATACTCCCTGCCCGATGCGGTGACGGTCGAGGTCACGGTTTGTTGTTGCAAGTCACCCCGGCCGGCTATGGTGGACGGTGTGATCCCTTTGTCCCACAAGGAGTAGAGGGTTTGTGTCCCGGTGGTGGTGATGTCGCTATTTTCCAGGTATTTCCCGGTACCGAAGAACAACTGGACCCCATCGCCGTTGAAATAACGGGTTACCTGAACATCGCTGGTAATCGGCTGCCGGTTATTGCTGGCGTCCTTGGCAACGAAGAGCGGCGCGGGCGAGCCTGCAGACGCAAAAGCCACGCCCCAGCGCGCAGGATTGGCACTGCAACCAGCGCCGGTATCCGCGCATAGATCGAATTTCCAAAGATTGCCCAGCAGATCGCCGGCATAGGCAATATCGACCTTGCCGTCGCCATCGATGTCGATCAGGGTGGGGGTCGCCAGTCCATTGGGGGTGGCTGCCGAACCCTGGTCGGTCGAAATTTTCCGGATCAGCGCCCCCGTCTTGATATCAACAATAAACAGAGATGCATAACCGGTTGCGCTGGCGCTGCCATCCGCCTCGCTGTTGTTGTAACCGTTGCTGAACACGGCGGCCCATTTGCCATTATTGAGTTTCACGATGCTTGGCTGACCATAGACATAGCCCAGATCGGGGTTGCTGTATTCCCACTTGACCAGGGTGCCCGCATTGGCCTCGGTGAAATTGCCCGGATTGGTCACATCAAGTGCGAACACGCTCTGCCCGCCGGCCCCAAGGCTGGAGACCAGGGTCGTGTGCCAGGCACCATCGTAAAAGGTATCGACGGCCGTTGGCGTGCCATCGACAAAATAGCGGTGGCTGTAGGTCGGGGCGGTCAACTTGGAAAGATTGGTATAGACGCCGCTTGGCACATAAGCGATCTTTTCCTGGCCCGTCGAGGCATCGAAACCGTGCAACATGCCATCGTTAGCGCCCGCGTAAATGACCGGTGCGCGCGCGGCATTCGCCGTTATGAATGTGCTGTAGCTTGCCGCTTCGAGCCAATTGGGATAATTGAATGCCGGCGCACCGACATAAACCGGGGCCGAATCAACCAGATCGCCCAGAACACTCAATGTGCGTGCTCGGAAACCAGCAATGCCGGTCCGGCCGCGAATGAAATCCAGGCGATTCTGCCCTGCGCCGTCATTCACATTGCTGATATTGGTATTGAGCGCGGTAGATTGGCTGATATCGAGTTCGGTTGCGCCAGGCGACGCCGGGTTGACCGGCCAGCGGAATGGAATCCCCGTGCCCGTGCTGGGCTTGTAGGTAACAATGTTCCGCCCGGTATTGTAATCCTGCGTATTCAATACAGTGCCCGCGTGCCAGGCCACGCTGGATGGCGCGCCGGTCGTGGCGTCGGTGTTGTAGGAGACCAAATCGCCCGACCAGTCCGCCGAGTTGAATTGTCCCTGATAAATCTTGCCGCCCGCCGCGACTGAGCCAGAGGTCAGCGCCACCGCTGCCGCCGCGCCCGTTTGTGACAGGATATTGTCGAAGATGCTGGAGAAGGTCGCATTCAACGAGGCCAGATCGTTGGCGTAAAGCGCGGCCGTCGTGCCGCCTGCCGCCGCCATGTCATCCAGCGGATTGGGCGGATTGTTGGTGAAATAATCCTGGGTAAACTTGGGCAAGGCAAAGCCGATGACATATGACTTGACCGGGCGAGCGCCGGAATTGAAATTGCTTACCGCCGCCACGGCATTGGCTACTTCTGCGGGCGAATAGGGCAACGTCCCGGTATAAGCAACCGGCGTACCAGCGCTGGATACATTCGGCAGGCCATTGGTCAGGAAAACCGCAAAATCCTTGCCGCAAACATTCGCCGGCGCCGCCTTGGGGCCGCCCTGCAAGGCGCCGAAATGGCCGGTCACGCCATTGAAATAGTCCTTGGCCGTCATGAAGGTCCCGGTAATCGGCGACAGGCCGGCGTTTTGCAGCGGCGCATTGGGGTTGGTTGCGGTGTTGCCGCCGGCGATACCGGTTGGGTTGGTGTTGTATGCGCCGCGGTTATAGGTCGGCACGACGCTGGTCGCCAGCTTGGTGTTGAGCTTTGCGGCTTGGGTGGCGTCTACACTGACAACGGGCACATGCAGGTAGCCCAGGCCCGGGCTGGTGTTGGCGAACCAGGTGGGGCCGACATCGAACGAAACGATTCGGGCGCCAAAATCCAGGATGTTCTGTGCCAGGTCGCTATCGGTTGGCCAGAATCGACCACCAAACTGGTAGCTACCATAGCCCGCGCCCGCTGCGCCCGGCGCCGCATCCGACTGGGTTGTCTTGGTGCCATAGCAATTGTAAGCGTCCCAAGGGCCGGCGGGGTAAGTCTCACCATCGTTGAAGGCATGCGCTGTGGTCGAATAGCAAAATGAGGTCCCCTGCGGGGTAGCCGAATAAAACGGCAGGTTCACGTTGTAGTAGACGTAACTACCGGGGAGGGTTGGGTTGGGCACCCTGAAGGCCTTGGTGGTGCTGTTTCTAACCCCGCTAAACCCGGCATCGTAATTGGCCGGGTTATAACTCGCGTCATAGGGGCTCTGATTAAGCCATTGCGCCACTACGCCGCTTTGCTGATAGGTCATCAAGCCCATATTGAGTTTGCCGGTGTAGTTGGCCACCAGGCTTCTGGCCGCCGTGCGGGCAATCTCCGATTTGCTGAGTGAACTACCGCTGCCCACCGCCAGGCCGGTCGGGTCTTCGTCCATGTTGTTGCCATTGCTGAAAATCAACAGCACATTGGCTTGTCCGGCCGTAGTCACGAACAGGGGCACCTGACTAAGGTTCAATAGCGCGGCCGGGACTAAGCCATATTGGCCCATCGAGAACGCCGCAAACAAGGCCAGCGATAAAGGGGTCGGTCTGAAAGTTTTCATGGTCCTATCCTTTCTGTTCAGTAAAGGATCACGGTCTGCACCGTTGCCTGAGTATTCGAATTGGCGCCCCAGCCGTGCGAGGTAATCCGGAACGGGATCAACTCCGTGCCGGTCAGACCTTTGCCCGTGGCGCCGCTATAACCGGAAGGCGTCGTAGACGGTAGATACTCGATGATGTAGCGCGGCTGATTCGATAGTGGCGTGGCGCCATCGATCGTTAACGGGGCGCCGGAGTAGGCTAGCGTCTTGGCGCTGGTCCAATCGCCGTTGGCGGTGATCGTCTGCCACACAGGGGTGACTTGGTCGTTCAGGCATAAGCCTGCGGCGCACCCCGCTACAAACGGCGATGAAGGGTTCAAGCCGTTGACGGCGATATAGCGCAAGGCATCGCGCACGCCCGCTTCGGCGGCTTCGAAGGCCAGGGCCTGATCGCGTGCGTTGCCCGCCATGCGCTCTTCCAGTGAGGTCGATTTCATCGCCGACAGTGCAATCAGGGTCAGGATGACCAGGAACATCAACCCTGTTACCAGGGCGATGCCGCGCTGGGATGAATGGCTAGACAGGCAGGAAGGCATGGTCGTCATCTCAACTGGCTGGCAAACGGTTACGCACCGATACCGTGGCGGAAAAAACCTGGTACAGGCGGCGATCGGGGGCATGGAAATTGCCGTTGTTGAACACCACGGTTTGCGCGGCCGTGGCGATGTTGTCGTCACGGCTTTCCATGAGCAGGTTGACGCGCACGCTGACGATGGTGGGAAGCTGCGCCGCCGTGGGGGCCGCGACATATTGGTCCGCCGCGACATCGGCATTGTTGTCGAGCCCATAGACGAACTGCATATCGTAGACATGCTCGACCAGCTCTTCAGCCACCCCATCCAGACCCACCCGGTAAAGTGCGCGATTGCCCGCCGGATTGCTGCCGATGAAATAGGTCCGCTGATCCACTCGCATCACGAAGGCATCGGGCCCATAGGTCCCAACACGGTTACCGTTATTGCTGCTGTTGGCGTGGGTCAGGGTAGTTGGGTTCGCATGGCCGGGGACATTGGTGACCTTGAATACATCGGCATACTGACAATTGGTGACCGTCAGCACATCGCCCTGTTTGAAGTTATCGGGATTGCCCGCGATCTGGATATTGGCATTGGCGGGGGCGAGGTTGCCGGTAAGATTGACGCCATTGCTGTAGGCCGCCATGACGGCAAGCACATCGCCTGCCGACCTGATGATGGCGGTAGGGTTGGCCCAGCCCGCGCCATTGTCGTAGTCCACGATTGCGTTTTGCGCATTCAACGTGGGCACCGGCGGGTTGGCAATGGTCCTCATGACGACACTGGCCATGTTGCCGCAGCCGGCATAGCCCGCCATGCGGATATCCCGACTTATTACCTCTAATGCATAACGCCCATTTTCCTGCATCCGGGACAGGTTATCGCTGGTGCGAAAGGCACCGCGGCTGCCAATATAGAGATAGCCCACCCCGCCGATCAGGATCAGGCCCAACGTCATGGCAATCATCAACTCGACCAGACCGAAGCCCTGTTGCCTCAGTCTTTTTGGTGTGGTGGTCATAGCTGCGACTCCACCCTAAACTGCTGGTTAGCCAGCCCCTGGGTGCCGCGACTGTCGTTCCACAGAACGACTATGGTCGCCCTGTTGGTTGCACCGTCGACCGTAATCGAACCCCTCCCCGCTGGCAGTGTGCAGGCAAGCTGGTTTTCCCAGCCTGCGATATCCTGGGCCTGGATCGTCCCAGCGGGCACCGCCGTGGTGCAGGCCACCGCCGCCGCAGGCATATTGGTGTTGTAGTCTGTGGTCAGCGCCAGCGGCCGATTGGCCCGCATCCGGTCAATCATGTCATAGGCCGCCCAAGTCGCCTGGGTACGATGGGTGGCGCTCAAATTGTTTCTCATGCCCGACGCCATCAGGCCCGCCAGACCCAACAGGCCGATCGATAACACCAACATGGCCACTAGCACTTCGAGCAGGGTAAATCCAGACTGTTTCATGATGCTCCTCACGGACAGGCTACCGGGGCGCTCGCCACCCGCCCGGTCGATTCGATCTGTATCGCCCGGCCCTGTACAGCGGCCGGCGCCGGCGGACATAACGTCAACGTGGTTTGGGCAATCGCCGAACCGACAGGAATAGTCGTATTTCCCATCGTCGTATAGGCCACGGTGGTGGCCACATTCGCGCCTCCCACCAGTGTGCTCCCGCCGCTCAGCGCCTGTTGCACACGAATCACCGCACCGGCCGGATCCCGCACCACCCAGCCTTGCGCCCAGCCGCCAATACAGGTCGCTTGATTGCTGCTGGCGCACACGGTGACCGTTGCGCCACGCCTAACCGCTTCGCTGCGGGCAAGATTGAGCGCACTGATAAGATCGTTGGCTTGCGTCGCCATGCGATTGTTCATCAAGAAGACGCTGAAACTCGGCACCGCGATCACTAACAATATGGCCGCCACCGAAACCGTGACCATCAACTCGACCAGCGTGAAGCCATTTGTTGCGTTTTTTTTCATCTCGTTTCATCTTTATCCTGCCCTGCTTTACCCTATCGCAGCGCCTTGGCAAACGCCAATACCGTCGGACTGGCGGGCACATTGCAAGAATGAGCGGCAGCGCCCCTTCCCAGGAGTCTGGCGGACTTAATGGAAATCGGCTGCAATCGATTAAGTCTTAGTCGGGTCCGCTAATCGAGGCGAACGCGGTAATATTCCGCCACGAAACAAAACGGGAATCCAAGATGCAGTTCAGTGTTGAAGCCTTTCGCGCCTGGCAGAACAAGAGCGTTACCCTGCTCGGCATGTCCGGGGTGGGCAAGACCTATCTGTCTGGCATCCTGCGTGGTCACGACTGGTTTCATTATTCCGGCGACTACCGCATTGGCAAGCGTTATCTGGACGAGCCGATACTCGACCTGATCAAGCAGCAGGCCATGCAGGCGCCGTTCCTGCGTGACCTGTTGCGGCGCGACTGGATCGACATCCAGAACAACATCAAGATTGAGGACTTGGGCCCGGTGCTGGCCTTTGTCGGCAAGGTCGGCAACCCGGCGCTGGGCGGCGTGCCGCTGGACGCCTTCGTCCGCCGCCAGGCCCAGTACCGCGAGGCCGAGATTGCCGCCATGCTCGATGTCCCGCAATTCATCCGCAAGGCGCACGACATCTACGGCTATGACCATTTCGTCAACGACGCCGGCGGCAGCCTGTGCGAGATGGACGACAACCGGGTCATCGACTGTCTGTCGGCGCATACCTTGATCCTGTATATCCAGGTCACCGATGCCGAGGAGGAGCAGAAGCTGATCGACCGCGCGGTGTCCGACCCCAAGCCGCTGTATTACCGGCCCGCCTTCCTGCAAGCGCAATTGGCGCTTTATCTGCAAGAAAACGGCCTGCAATATGCCGCCGAGATCGACCCTGACGCCTTCGGCCGCTGGGTCTTTCCGCGCCTGTTCCGTTCCCGCATTCCACGCTACGAGGCGATCGCCGGGCCGCACGGTTATACCGTCACGTCGCAGGAAGTGACACGGGTCCGGGACGAGAAGGATTTCATGGCCCTGCTGGAAACGGCGATTGCCAGGAAGACTGCTTCATGCCCCTAGTCGCCCACAACGATCTACCCGCTTTTGCCCGCCTGAGTCAGGAGGGCGTCACCGTATTGAGCGCCGAGCGGGCCTTGAATCAGGAGATTCGTGAGCTGCATATCGGCCTTTTGAACATGATGCCAGACGCCGCCCTGGCGGCCACCGAGCGGCAGTTCTTTCGGCTGGTGGGTGAGGCCAACCCAATCGCTCAGTTCTGGATGCACCCATTTACCTTGCCGGAACTGGCTCGCGGCGCCGATGCCAGGGCCTACATCGAACGCTATTACGAGCCGCTCGACCGGATCATGGCCGATGGCCTGGACGCCCTGATCGTCACTGGCGCCAACGTAACCGGCCCGGCCCTGGCCAAAGAACCGTTCTGGGAGCCGCTAAGCCGAGTCATCGACTGGGCCTGGGAAAATGTCACCTCGACCTTGTGTTCCTGTCTTGCCACCCATGCGGTGATGCAGTTCCGCCACGGCCAGGCGCGTGTGCTGCGGCCGGAAAAGGTATGGGGCGTGTTCGAGCATCGCGTGGTCGACAAGCGCCATCCATTGGTGGCCGACGTGAACACCCGGTTCGACGTGCCGCATTCGCGCTGGAATGACGTCAGCCGGGCGCAGTTCGACGCGGCCGGTTTGCGGGTGCTGGCGGAAAGTGACCAGATCGGCGTGCATCTGGCCACCAGCGCCGACGGCTTTCGACAGGTGTTTTTTCAGGGCCATCCCGAATACGACACGATCTCGCTGCTCAAGGAATACAAGCGCGATCTATTGCTTCACAGCGCGGGCGGCCTGAAGCAACCGCCGCCGTTTCCAGCGAATTATTTTGCTGCCAGGGAACAGGCGATCCTGGACGAATACCACGCCCGGATGGCGGCGGCCGCCGCGCATGGAGGGCCGAAGCCGGCATTCCCCGAGGCCCTGATTGCCGATCGGCTCGACAATACCTGGCACGACACCGGCGAGGCCGTCGTCGCCAACTGGATCGGCCTTACCTACCAGATAACCCACCGGGTCCGGAAACTGCCCTTCATGGACGGGATCGACCCAAACAATCCGTTGGGACTTTAATGTGAAATTCGCGTAGCCCAAAGGCGGGGCATGCCCGCCGCCACGACAGCGAGTGAACGGCGGCCATGGGCCGCCCTGTGGCGTTTTATGATTTGGGGCGGCGCTCTACCATGCTCATTAGAGGGTTCCCAGGGTTAATGCTGATACAGGATCGATGCTGTCATGGAAACGCCTAGTTTTCTGCTCCAACTCATGATGGTTCTGCTCGTTGCTCGCGTGTTTGCGGAGCTGGCCGTGCGGCTGAAATCACCCTCGGTGATCGGCGAGTTGCTGGCCGGGGTGGTTTTGGGTCCTAGCCTGCTTGGCTGGCTGTCTCCGGACGCAACCATACGGCTATTGGCCGAGATCGGCATCATCCTGTTGCTGTTCGAGGTTGGCTTAGAAACCGATATACGAGGTCTGGCGCGGACCGGCGGGCAGTCTCTTGTGGTAGCCGTGTTGGGATTCATTCTGCCGTTCCTGCTTGGTTTTGGCGTTGCTCGCTGGGGCTTGGCCCTTGAACTGATGCCGAGCCTGTTCGTGGGCGGCACACTGACCGCCACCAGTATTGGCATCACCGTGCGGGTGCTGGCCGATCTCAAGCGCCAAGGCAGTACGGAGGGCCAGGTAGTCCTGGGCGCGGCGGTGCTGGATGACGTCATGGGCGTGGTGTTGCTGGCCTTGCTTTATGAGTTTTCCATCGGCGGCGGTATCAGTCTGGTCAATACCGGCAAGGTGCTGCTCTTCGTCCTATTGTTCTTCGCCCTCGCCGCGCCGGCCGCCAAGATCATTTCGGTGCGCACGGTGACTGACTTGGGCATAAACAACCCGCCCGGCGCGGGCCGGGGCGGGAAAAGCAGCGTGATAGGCGATCAGCAGGCCGGCACGTCTTTGGAATACTGACTGAGCGGGATGGCCTTGGTGGTTTCTCCAACGTTCTGGCGATAGACGCCGGGGCCGAAACGCTCCATGAGCTCGCCCTTGAAATTTTTGAAGAAACGCTTGATGAAGGCCTTGCCGACGATGCCGGTCGCGCTTAGCGAGTCGGTCGCGGCGTCGTAGGCCAGGGCCACAGGCAGCAGCGGCGCGGGGGCCACGCCGGATTCGACGCGGGCGCCTTCGGCCGGGTCGAATATGCTGCCATGGGCGCAGCAGATGATGCGGTCCGGTTTGCCGGCCAGTTCGCTGCCCTCATGGGCGTAGCGTAGATAGGCGATCTCGGGTGTCGGGTAACTCAATTGGTGAGTGCAGATGGCGATAAAGGCCACCAGATTATTATTTTTGCCCACGCCCGGCGGGTTCGAATATACGCCGTCGTCGGTGGAGTCCATGGCTTGGGAATGGGCGGTGTGATTGCCCAGGTTAATCAGATAACACGGGACGCCGTTGAAAGGATAGGCGAACACCAGGGCCTCACCGAGACCGATCTCCGACGCCTTGAGCGGCGAGCCGTCGGCCTTGACCAGCTTGGCGGAGGGGCATGCCTCGATTTGCTCCGCCTGCGCGCGCAGGCTTTGACTGAGCGCCGCGGTCAGGACGGTGCCGGTGCATAGTTTTACAAAACCTCTGCGGTCCATTTCAACCTCCAAGAAAAAGGCCACCCGAGGGTGGCCTCCGAGTTATACCAGATTACGCCGCAAACAGGTCGCGGTAAATGCCGCGCGCCCATTCCAGGGCGGCCTTGCCCTTGGCGCCATCGCGATTATCGAACATCTTGGTATCGGGCGAGAAGCCGCCGACGGCCGTGCCTTCCTTGTTGAGGACATAGCCAGCATCGACGCTGATGGCCTCCATGGGGTCGGCGTTGACCATCGAATAGCAGACGGTGCGCGGGCTGGTCCAGGCGATTTCCTTGCCCTGAGCGCGGGCGGCCAGCACCTTGGCGACGTACTTACCCTCGGTGTTGGAGGTATTCGCGCTCTTGGAGTACGGATGCGGACGGGAGTCACCAGACACGAAGACGTGATCATCGCCCTTGAGGCTGTAACGTATCTGGTCGATGGCGGCTTCCTTCTGGCCGCTTGCCGGGTCCATCAGGCCCAGATGCTCGATCAGCGTTGAACCGCGGACATTGGCGTAGATCGCCGCATCGTCGAAGCTGTAGCTGTCGAATTCGGTCTTGATGACGCGCTTGTCGACATCGACGCCGGTGACGGCCGAGTTTGGTTTCCACTCGACGATGCCCTTGAACAGTTCATCGAAGGCGGCATGGAAACCCTTGGCCTTGATGGTGATCTCCGGGTTGGCGTCGAGCACCAGCACCTTGCCCTTGATCTTGTTCTTCTTGAACACCGAGGCGATCATGCAGGCCCGCTCATAGGGGCCGGGCAAACAACGGTAATTGCCGTTGGGAACCGTTTGCACGAAGGTGCCGCCTTCGAATTCACGTATCTTGCGGTTGAGGGTGACGTGCTCGGTCGGGGAGGTGAAGCCACCAGGATATTTCTGGCGCAGGGCGACCTGGGCGCCGACGTCGCTGACGCCGATCTTGTCGTAGTCGTAGGAGATGCCGGGGGCGACAACCAGGAAGTCATAGCCGATGTCGCCTTCGTTGGTGACCAGAGTGCGGCTGGCGCGGTCGAGGCCGATCACCGTGGCGTTGAAGTAGATGTAGCCGTTTTCGACGGCGGCATCCATGAAGCTGTGGTTGGCCAGAAACTCCAGATCAATCAAGCCGGCGTACCACATGTTGCTGTTGAAGCAGGAGGCGTACATGTCACGCTTTTCCACCAGCACCACGTCAAACTTCGGATATTCCTTCTTGGCATATTTGGCAATGGTCAGGCCGGAGGTGCCGCCGCCGACGACGACCAGGCGCGGACCTTTGGCCTTGGGTAGGGCGGCCTTCAGCCCGGTGGCGACGGCAGCGGACTGACTGCCGGCCAGCGCCGAGCCGGTGACGCCGGCCGCGCAGCCGGCCGTGCCTGCGGCCAACATGGCGCCGCTTAGTTTCAGGAAATTACGCCGATTGAAATTGTCGGTCATGAGTGAGTCTCCTTCTTTTATGGTCAGAAAAAAAAACGTCAAGTCGAACCGCTTTCCATGCCGCACCCGCGTCATGCGGAACCAGCATAGGGGCCTGCGCGCCTCGCCGAAATTCGACGGCTGGCTTGCTACCTAGACACCACTTCATAGCACCACCGCCGATTAAGTGTAAATCCTAGACCGCTTAAGGTGAAGCAAAGGTTGTTGCAAGGTAAAGGTTTGGTGAACGGGGCAATAAATTCAAGCTGGCGCGTTTCAAGTCACGGGCCGTTTGCCAAAGAACAATTGCGCCGCCGTGCCCAGGCCGGGCGTGCTGTCGATGACGATATCCCAGCCATGCAGGTCGCAGACCCGTTTGACCAGGGACAGGCCTATGCCGGAGCCCTGCGAATCCGGGCCGCGATAATGGCGTTGAAAGATGCGCTCCAGGTCCGCCTTGTCGATGCCTTTGCCGGTATCGCTGATGACCAGGCGGCTGCGTTCCAGACAAACGTGGACCTGGCTGGATTGGGCATGGAGTATGGCATTGCCGATCAGGTTGTCGACCACCACCGTGGCCAGTCCCTTTTCTACCGGCAGGAGCGGCGCGTCAACGATATTCAGGTCGATGGCTATGGCGATCGCGCCATCCAACGAGCGGTATTTTTCCACCGACTCCCGGACCACCGAGGCGATGGAACAGTTATCCGGAGGCGTCGTCAAGCCGCTTTCCTCGCGCGACATGCGTAGCAGTGCGCTGGTCAGTTCGGTCATGTCATAGCTGGCCCGGTCGATGCGGGCAAGGCGGTTGCGTTGGCTTTCATTCAGGCCGGCGTCGTCTTCCAGCACTTCCACCGCGCCGCGAATCACGGCCAGCGGGGTGCGCAGTTCGTGACTGACGTCGGAGGCGAATGCCCGCTCCCGTTCGGCGCAGCCTCGGATGCGTTCCAGGTAGCGTTCCAATACCTGGGCTAGTTCACCGATGTCATCCAGGGCAAGCACCTTGGTCGGCTGACCGGGCTCGCTGGCGGCGATACGGGCGGCCAGGTCGATGACCGGCGCCACGGCCCGTCGGGCAAGCCAGATGCCGCTCTGGGCAATCAACCAGGTCAGCAGTAGCGCGGCGGCGCCGAGGCCATAAAGGAAATACTCCTCCCGTGCCAGGTGGGCCGATTCGGCGACAGCGAAATAGATACCGACCACGAACAGCAGGCTCGACAGGGCGCCAAAGGCAGCGAAATAAAGCCCGGCGCGCCGGCCCAGTCTATGGCTCGGCATGGGGGTCCGCAATCTGGTAACCGACCCCGCGCACGGTGCGCAGCAGGCGGGCGGCGAAGGCCTTGTCGATGGCGTCGCGCAGGATGTGCAGATGGGCCTTGAGGGCGTCGCTGTCGGGCGGATGGTCGGCCCATACTGCGGCCTCCATCTGTTGCCGCGTAACCACCTGCGGCGAGGCGCGCATCAGCAATTCCAGCAATTTGAGCGGGATGGGCGGCAGGTCAATGACCTGTTCGCCGCGCGTCACCCGGTAGGTGCCGATGTCATAGGTCAGGTCGGCCACTCGCAGCTTTTGCACCTGGCCCTGAGGCAGGCTGCGGCGGGCGATGGTGCGCAGACGGGTTTCCACTTCCCGCAGAGCGAATGGCTTGATTACATAATCGTCGGCCCCGGCCTCCAGCCCCTGAATCTTGTCGTCGAGCGAGTCGCGCGCGGTCAACATGAGGACCGGCGTATGCCGCTCTGCTTCAGTGCGCAGCTTGCGGCACAGGGTCAGACCATCCATACCGGGCAGCATGAGGTCCAGGACGATGGCGTCGTAGTCGTTGGTCAGCGCCAGATGCAGGCCGCCCACACCGTCGCCCGCCATATCCACCACATGGCCGCGAGCTTCGAGAAAGTCCATCAGGTTGGCGGCGATGTCGCGGTTGTCCTCGATGATTAACAGGCGCATGGGGCGGCTTTGGTCGCAATAAAAAGTGGTTGAATGGGTGATCTTGTCAATTTGGCCCGCTGAGTTCAAGCCTTGACGATGTTCGGCGCCGGCTCCGGATAGACACCGCAGGTATCGACGATCAATTTGGCGTGCCGCGCCAACAGCAATTCCATCAGCGCCACCGAGGGTGACTCCCGCGTGTCATCGACGTTCTTCTTGTAGGCGATGCCCAGGACCAGCACCTTGCTGCCCTTGATGGCCTTGCCACGGTCGTTCAACGCCGCGCCGACCTTGCCTAGACCGACCACGCCGATCACTGCGGTCTGGTTGCGAATCTTGCCGATGAGTGCATCTTTATGGAACTGCACGAAGGACGTCCTTGGTTGGGTCAATAGTTGAGATCAGAATTATAAGGCGCTGCGCCGGCACGGGCGGGATCGGGTATCCTTCGGCCTTGTTCGAATCACTCGGAGTTTGACGGTAATCATGTCCACCATCCCACCCTGCCCGCAATGCGCCATGGAGAACACCTACCCGGACGGCGACAACTACGTTTGCGCCGACTGCGGCCATGAATGGCCTATGGTCCAGGCAGCGCATGCCGACGATGATGCGGGCGCCGTAATCAAGGATGCCAACGGCACGGTACTGAGCGACGGCGACTCGGTGGTGCTCATCAAGGACCTCAAGGTCAAGGGTTCTTCGATCACGCTCAAGCAAGGCGCCAAGGTCAAGAGCATCCGCCTGGTCGGCGGCGACCATGAGGTGGACTGCAAGATGGATGCCGGCAGCTTCATGCTGAAGGCCTGCTTTTTGAAGAAGGTCTGAATCGGGCCGTTGCCGTTCCTCAACCCTTACTGATGAATCCAGCGCGGGGTTCGACGGGAATGAGATGAAAATTACAGTCAGCGAATTACTAGTCCGGTTCATGGAACGCCTAGGCGTGAGCCATATTTTCGGCATCCCGGGCGCCCATATCCTGCCGGTCTATGACTGCTTGTATGACTCGCCGATCAAGACCGTTCTGGTCAAGCACGAACAGGGCGCGGCATTCATGGCCGGCGGCCTGGCCCGCGTCTCGGGCGGGATTGGCGCCTGCATCGCCACGGCCGGTCCCGGCGCCACCAACCTGGTGACCGGCATCGCCAACGCCTATGCCGACAAACAACCAATCCTGATCGTCACCGGCGAGACCTCGACCTACATCTTCGGCAAGGGCGGCCTACAGGAAAGCTCGGGCGAGGGCGGCGCCATCAATCAGGCCGCCCTGTTCGGCGGCATTACCCGCTATCACAAGATCATCGAACGCACCGATTATCTCGGCCAGGTGCTGAACCGGGCGGCCCGGATACTGCTATCGGCGGCCCCGGGGCCGGTGCTGCTCAGCCTGCCCTACAACGTTCAGAAAGAGGAGGTCGAGGAGAACCTGCTGGACGGCATCAATTTTCATCCTATGGTGGCGCTTAAAAGCCACGCCCCGGCCAATGAACTGGTCGAGTTGATCGCCGAGGCACGCTATCCGGTCATCGTCGCCGGCCATGGCTGCGTTCAGGCTGGCGCTCAGGCGGCCGTGGCCCATCTGAGCGAGTCGCTCAATATCCCGGTCACCACCAGCCTCAAGGCCAAGGGCGTGATTAGCGAGGGCGCCGCGCTGTCGCTAGGTAGCCTGGGGGTGACCTCGGACGGCCGGGCCTACCGCTATATCGTCGAACATGCCGATCTGCTCATCTTCCTCGGGGCGGGCTTCAACGAGCGCACCAGCTATCTGTGGGACAACACACTTTTGGCCGGCAAAAAGATCGTCCAGGTGGACATCGACGAGGGGCAACTGGAAAAGGTGTTCAAGGCCGATCTGGCCATCCACGGCGACCTCGGCGCGGTCCTGGACGACCTCCTGACGGCGGTCGAAACGGCGGCTGTGGCAAGCAAGTCGCTCGACCGGCTGGCCGGCCACGCGGTCTCGCCCAGCCCGGAAAAATTCCGCTTGATGGAGCGTTTTTTTACCAGTCTGGCGGCACGGTTTCAGGAGGATGTCCAGATATTCGACGACAACATCATCTTCGCTCAGCGCTTTTTCAAGTCGGCGCTAAGCAACCGTTATTTCCCCAACTCCGGGATTTCCTCGCTTGGCCATGCCATCCCGGCGGCCATCGGGGCGCGCTTCGCAAACCCCAGGCCGACCTTCGCGATACTCGGCGATGGCGGTTTCCAGATGTGCTGCATGGAGATCATGACGGCGGTCAATTACGCCATTCCGCTCAATATCGTGGTCATCGACAACGCCGCCATGGGCCTGATCCGCAAGAACCAGTCCCAGCTCTACGGCGGGCGCTACATCGACTGCGACTTCGTCAACCCGGACTTTGCCTATCTAGCCCTGGCATTTGGCATCCGCCACTGGAAGATCGAGGCCGAGGCCGATGTCGATGCCCTGTTCGCCAAGGCCGATCTGACCGGCTCGATCAACCTCATCGAAATCATGCTGGACAAGAATGCCTTCCCGGACTATTGGTCGAACCGATAACCCCGACATAGCGGCGCAACAAGCGACCATCGCGGCCATCGAAAAGGCGCTGTGGCGCGATGGTCTGAACGAGGCGCTGTTGCCCGACTATCAAGCCGCCTACCGGGAACTGGAACGGCGCATTGCGGCTCGGGGCGAGGACCGCCGCTACCGCTTCGTCATTGTCGTCCCGGTGGCTGATCGGCCGCGCCATTTGCAGAGCTGCCTCGATAGCCTGCTGGAGCTATGTCGGCTATTCGGCTATGGCGGGCAGCGCGACGGCCGTTATTTGAAGGTTGCGGTGTTCATCGCCGATGACAGCCGCGACGAAGCCAACATCTCCGCCCATCGGGAGATTGCCAGCCAGTTCAGCGGACAAGGCCTCGATACGCTCTATTTTGGCTTGCGCGAACAGATCGAACTGCTGGATTCGCTGAGCGCGGACGAACGGGAACGGCTGGCCGGTATCCTGGGCAAGGCAACGCGGGAATCGTTTGCGCACAAAGGCTCGGCGGTCATGCGCAATATCGCCTTCCTGAAACTCAACGCACTGTTCGGGAACGACGATCGGCTGCTGTTTCACGCCATCGACAGCGATCAGGAATTCAAGATCAAGGTCGGCACGGCGGCCGGCGACAAGGCGGTCTATGGCCTGAGCTTCTTCCACGCACTGGACGCAATCTTCAGCCAAACCGACGCCCTGGCGCTGACCGGCAAGGTAGTCGGCGATCCGCCCGTTTCGCCCGCCGTGATGGCCAGCAACTTCCTCGACGATGTGATCGACTTCCTGCGCCAGATGGCCGCCAGCGGCGGTCATGGCCCATGCGGCCACCATCGCGCAGAGTCACGCCACGAGGGCGAGGCCGCCTACCATGACATGGCTGACCTGTTCGGTTTCAAGATGACCGGCGAGGCCTACCGCTACCGCTGCACCCTGACCGGCGCGCATAGCGACGCGGATTGCTTCGACCATTTCGCCCACCGGCTCAAGCGCTTCTTCTATGGCGAGCACCCCACCCGAATCTCCTACTATCGCTACGCCGGGGCGGTCGAGAGCGTGCAGCCGGCCCGCACCGTTTACACCGGCAACTATGTCTTCCGGCCGGAGGCGTTGAGGTACTTCATCCCCTTCGCCGATTTGCGTTTGCGAATGCTGGGGCCAAGCCTGGGCCGGGTAATCCGGTCGGAGATCGGCGGCCGTTTCGTGGCCGCCAACCTGCCCATGCTGCACAAGCGAACCGTCGAAGAAACAGGGCGTTCGGAGTTCAGGCCGGGCATCGATGCCCGGGCCGAGGCCATCGAACTGTGCGGCGAGTTCGAGCGCCAGTTTTACGGCGATGTCATGCTCTTCGCCCTGGAACGGCTGACGGCCATGGGCCTTTTACAACAAGCCTTGGCCGACAGCGTAATTGCCGGGACGGTTGAGACGGTGCATAGCGAAATGCTGGAGAAATACGCCGCCAAACATCGGGCCATCGTCGCCAAACTAGAACAGCTCGATCGGCTGCTGCACGGCCCTGACCAGTGGTGGAACCAGACGCCAGCTCAGGCCAAGGCGGTTGGTGAATTTGCCGACTTCAGCGCCAATATGGAACACAACTTCGGCGCCGACTCGCCTTGTTACGCACACATCCGGGACCACTGGCCGCGTTGGCGGGCCGGCCTGGTTCGGGCGCTCGTCGATTATCCGCAAGACCGCCTCTTATGGGCCGCTGTCCTGGCAGCGTTGCCATGAGTTTTCGTTAAGGGCGACCTCGTATTTCGCCCAGGCGGCAAACTCCGCCAGAGTGCAGGTGGCGGCCTTTCTCCGGCACGCGCCGGCGATGCCTTTGATGGTCACGACCGGCTGGCCGCTGGCCGGATCGGCAGCGATCCCGGTGACCAGACGCACGCCCCAGGACCGGCCATAGGCGCCATTGCTGTAGTAGCGGCCGTTACTAATGGCAGCGGCGTCCATCAGTGGGTCAGCCGGCGGTAGATGTCGGCCACCTTGGCCGGTAGTTGCGCCACGTCGTTGAGGATCACATAGCGGGCGGCGCCGTACATGTGGGGCAGGTAGTCGCGGGCCTCCTGGTCGATGGTGATGCAGAATGGGTGGATGCCAGCACGCTGGGCTTCGAGCAACGCCATGCGGGTGTCTTCGATACCGTAGGGGCCACGATAACCGTCGAAATAGTCATCCGGGCGGCCGTCGGACAGGGTAATCAGCACCTTGGTACCGGCCTCGATGTCGGTCAAAAGTTTGCTCAGGTGGCGGATGGCAAAGCCCATGCGGGTATATTCCTGCGGCGCGATGCCGGCGATGCGGGCCTTGACCGCTTCGCTGTAGTTCTCGTCGAAGGTCTTGATCCGGAACAGCTCGCAACGCTTCCGGGTGATGCCGGAGAAGCCGTAGATGGCATAGCGGTCGCCCAGTCGTTCCAATGCCTCGCACAGCAGCAGCAGCGCTTCACGTTCGGCCTCGTTGATCCAGCCCTTGGTCGAGCCGGACATATCAACCATGAAGGCCACGGCGATGTTGCGTTCGGCGCGGTGCATCTGCATGAACAGGCGGTCGCTCATCTCGCTGCCGTCTCGGGCATCGGCGAGCGCTTCGACCAGTGCGTCGATGTCTACCTCGTCGCCCTGAGCCTGGCGTTTCAGCAGCCGGTTCTCGTCGCGCATGGCCTCGAACCGGCGGCGTAATTGCTTCACCAAACCGCTGTATTTTTCTAGCGTCAGGCGCGGGAAGCCGTCGTAGACTGGCACCACCTCCTTTTCCCGCATCACGCACCAGTTTTTGCGGTAGTGCTGGCGGCCCATATCCCACTCGGGGTAGAACAGCGCGCCTTGCTCGTGATACGGCCCCTGCCAGACCGCATCCGGATCGAGCGGCTGGTCCTGGTAAGGCATGGGGTCATATTCACCGTCGCCAGCCGGAACCAGGTACTCGGGCGGTATCTCGCCGAAGTCCAGAAAGATGGAGGTGAGCAGTTGCTTCACTTCATCGGGCGGCGCGACCGGCAGGTCGTCCAGGGTCAGGTCGAAATCAAGGCGACCTTGGCCTTCATCGGCTTGGGCGGCGAGGCGCGGCTCTTTTTTCGGACCAGCTTCCTGAACTGGCGCGCGGCGGTTCTGTTCCTCTGCCATCTTGGCCAGTTTCACCCTCAGCCGGGTCTTCTCCTTTTCCAGTCGGCCGGCCCGGGCGGCAGCCACCGCCTCCGGGTTCAGCGCGCCTTGATAACAGAAGGGTATAAAGTCGGATAGCGCGTAGGCGGTATCAAGCAAGGCGAGACTATCTACAACCTCGCTATCGGCATCAAGCTGCGCCGCCAGGTCGGCCCAACCCTCGGCCAGGCGGTCGCCAATCTCACGGCCTAGGCGGACCATGTCCCGGTGCAGGCCTGGCAGTTCGCGGGCCAGACGTGCCGTCAGACGCAGGGTTTCCAGGCCGTGAAACTGCGCCAGGGCGCGGATCGGATCGGCGTAGTTGGCGCACACTGAGCCGATGTCCGGCCGCAGGCTGCCGAAGCGCGTCTGGGCCCAGAGCAAGGCGACCATGGCCTTGGTCAGCTTGAAATTATCGGTACGACTGGCCAACGCGGCGACGATGCCCGGCAGGACGATCCGCTCGCCATCGGTGTAGGCCGTCTCACCCTGCTCGACCTTCAGTGGGCGGCCCGATAGGCCATGGACGAAGTTGCCCAGGATCGGCGCGCTATCCTCGAACAGGGCGCCGGCAGCGTGTTCATGACGGTGTTGCGTGAAGTCGCCAGCCTTGGCCACGATATCGAGCGCGGCGTACATGCCGGCCTGGTCATAAACGTCGCACAGATGCACCGCCCAGGCCTCGATGGCGCGCCGGTCCATGCGCCGGAGCAGGTCTGGCGACTGTTCGGCGAAACGGTGGGCCAGGGTGATATGAGTGGTGGCGATGCGCCGAACCCAGTCCAGTATGAAGTCCTGAGCCGCACGATCCAGGCCGGCCAGCGAGTCGGCAATGTCGTTGACCCGGTGAAAGGTGAATTCGGTCTCCAGCCAGACGTCGAGCAGGGCCTCGATTTCAGCCCGTGTGCGCGGGGCGGTCATCAGAACAGTGAAGTGGACAGTTCCTGGATGGCGGCCAGCATGTCCGGGTCGTCGGTGACCGCCTGGGCTACGGCGCTCTGGCAAGCGGTCACCGGGCTTACACCGCTGGCAATCAGCTTGGCGGCGTGGACCAGGAGCCGGGTGGAGGCGCCTTCGTCCAGACCGCTGCCTTTGAGGTTGCGGGTCATGTGGGCAAACTTGACCAGGGTTTCGGCCAGAGCGCCATCGACACCGGATTCGCTGGCGACGATGCGTGCCTCCAGCTCCGGCGCTGGGTAGTCGAACGCGAGTGCCACGAAGCGCTGCCGGGTGGATTGCTTGAGGTCTTTCAGGACACTCTGGTAGCCGGGATTGTAGGAGATGGCCAGGCAGAACTCGTCGGAGGCTTCGAGCAGTTGACCGAGCTTTTCCATGGGCAGGGCGCGGCGGTCGTCGGCCAGCGGATGGATGACCACCATGGCGTCCTTGCGCGCTTCGACGATCTCGTCCAGGTAGCAGATACCGCCGACTCGCACGGCGCGGGTGAGCGGGCCATCGACCCAGACCGTTTCGCCGCCCTTGACCAGATAGCGGCCCACCAGATCGGAGGCAGTCAGGTCGTCGTGGCAGGACACGGTAATCAGCGGCCGCTTCAGCCGCCAGGCCATATATTCCATGAACCGGGTCTTGCCGCAGCCGGTCGGGCCTTTGAGCAGTATCGGCAGGGTGTTCCGGTAGGCCGCCTCAAAGATGCCGATTTCTTCGCCGAGCGGCTCGTAATACGGCTCGCTCTGGATGTAGTGGGTCTCGGGGGCGAAGGCGTGTGCGTTCATAGATGCAGTGAGGAGTGAGGTCTGGCTTGCTCCTCACTCCTTCCTCCTTACCCCTCACTAGAATTGCAGCCGCAGTCGCCGGGCTGGCCGGGGGGCGCACAGTATTTTTCGTTTTCAATCTGGTCGCGGTTGGCTTCAAACTCGGCCCGAATCTGTTCGGCCTTTGCCTTGAGACGCTCGCTGCGGGCCTCGTAGGCGCCCTCCCGCTCAGCGATCGATTGTTCGTTGAACAAGACCTGACGTAGAAACCGGTCGCCGAAGGCCAGCAGCTTTTCATCATCGGCAATCATCTCGGCCATCTCCTCGACTGGGATGTCGTAGGTCTTGTTGAATGATTCGCTGATGACGAAGGCGCGGAAGCGATCGAGGTCGTAGCTGGCCATGAAGAACAACTGGTTGGAGATCATCGGCGGCTTGCCGATAGCCGGACCGGCTGATTTTTTCTTGAGTATCAGTTGCCGCCAGCCGCGGCCCTTTTCGTCGTATTCGACCGCGCCCTGGGCAGCGCGATATTCGTCGATGGTCTGGGTGTCCGGCTCCTGGTGGCCAAAACAGGTTTTTTCGGTCACCTTGGCGAATGAGAGACGATCGACGTATTCGTCCGAGCGGCGCACCGATAGCAGGGCAATGGGGTAATAGCGACAAGCGGTGGGCCGGTCACCATAGACGCTACAACCTTCCTCGACCATGAACTGACAGGCGGAACCGCCGTCCACGCTGCGCAGTTTGACCCCCGGGGTGCCATCCTTGTCGATCTCGTAGGGCACGGTGTACTTTTGCAGGAATTCGCCGGAAGAGATGTCCAGGTGGTTCTTCAGGCGCACTATGTCGTAGGGCGTCAGGGTGATGTCGATATTGCTGCAACAGGCGTTCCAGCATTTGACGCCGCGGTGACAGCGAAATTGGAGCGGCGCGTCGCCTTCCAGCATCGTCGGAATGACCGGGTTGGCCTCGAAGGGAGAGTCCTTGGCCAGGTCCTTGAAACGCTCGTCGTAGTCTTGCATGGCGGTCTCGCTTATCTAGTCTGCCTGTAGGAGCGACTTCAGATGCAATCGTTCCGTTTTGCGGCTAAAGCCGCTCCTACAGGTAGGGTTTCGGTTCCTTAAAGCAAAAACCGGGCGCCTTGTGAGCGCCCGGTTCTTTAGCTAAAGCTTACTGCTTAGTGAGCAGCGGCCTTGAACAGCTTGGACTTATCGACCAGGTCGATGTGCTTGCGCTTGAAGCAAGTCCAGGTGTGGGTCTTCTTGTCATAGATCGAGTTGACGAAGCAGTGCCAGTTTTCTTCATCGACAAAGTTCTTGTCCATGCGGTAGTAGAAGCCAGGATAACGGCTTTCTTCGCGGAACTGGATATGCTTCATGTGGGCTTCGGCCGTCAGAATACGGTGGTAGTTTTCCCAGGCGCGCAGCAGTTCGTGCAGATCCTTGGCACGCATCTTCTGAGCGTCTTCCTTCAGGAAACCCAACTTCTCTTCGGCGATGTCGAGCATGACGTTGTTGGTCTTGTAGTAGGTCGCTACGCCAGCAACATATTCGTCCATGATCTTCTGCAGACGGAACTGCAACATCTTCGGGGTGATGTAGTTGGGGTTGACATCGATAGCCGACGTGTAGTCCTTGAACTCCAGGTAGTTACGTACCGGCTTCCAGATGACCTCGGCGATTTGTTCCGGGGTCTCGTCGAATTCCGGTTTGTAACCCTTGTTGTCCAAACAGTACTTGACCATGGACTTGGCCGCGATACGACCTTCAGCGTGAGAACCAGAGGAGAACTTGTGGCCGGATGCGCCAACGCCGTCGCCGGCGGTGAACAGACCCTTGACCGTGGTCATGCCACGATAGCCCCAGCTCCAGCCACTCGGCAGGTGAGCGGGGACGCCGCTATACTCTTCCTTGGTCGGCGCGCCGACATCGGTCGGGCCAGACACCCAGATACCGCAGCAGCCGGAGTGCGAACCCAGCAGGTACGGCTCGGTCGGCATCAGCTCGGACTTCTTCTTTTCCGGCTCGATGTTTTCGCCAACCCAGATGCCGCATTGGCCGACGGACATGTCGAGGAAGTCTTCCCAGGCTTCCGCCTCAAGGTGCTTCACTTCGCGCGGGGTCAGTTTCTCGCGCATGTTGGCAAGCGCCGTGACGGTGTCCATCCAGATCGGGCCGCGACCTTCCAGCATCTCGTGCAGCATCAGGTGGTTACGCAGGCAGGAAGCGGGAACGGCGGCCTGACCATACGGCGGGTAGTCGTTCAGCATGTCCTTGTTCTTGGCCATGTAGGCTTCGCCGAAGGCGTTGGTGGCCTGAGCCTTGAACAGCAGGAACCAGGCGCCGACCGGGCCGTAGCCGTCCTTGAAGCGGGCGGGCACGAAGCGGTTTTCCATCATGGTCAACTCGGCGCCGGCCTCGGCAGCCATGGAATAGGTCGAACCGGCATTCCACACCGGGTACCAGGCACGGCCGGTGCCTTCACCGACCGAACGCGGACGGAAGATGTTCACGCAACCGCCGGCGGCCAGCAGGATGGCCTTGGCCTTGTAGATGTAGATCTTGTTCTCGCGGACCGAGAAACCGGCAGCGCCAGCGATGCGGCTGGGGTCGTTCTTGTCGTTGATCAGGTGAACGATGAACACGCGCTCCTGAATACGATCCAGACCCAGCGCCTTTTTGGCGGCCTCAGCGACGATCCACTTGTAGGATTCGCCGTTGATCATGATCTGCCACTTGCCGGAACGCACGCACTTGCCGCCGTCCTTCAGCGGGGTCATGCCCTGGGCGCCGTCGTGACGCTCGCCGTTTTCGTCGGTCTTCCAAATGGGTAGGCCCCACTCTTCGAACATGTGCACGGAGTCGTCAACGTGGCGACCGCAGTCATAGGCCAGGTCGTCGCGGGTGATACCCATCAGGTCGTTGGAGACCATACGGGCGTAGTCAGCGGGGTCTTGCGCGTCACCGATATAGGTGTTGATGGCGGACAGACCTTGAGCCACGGCGCCGGAACGGTCCATGGCGGCCTTGTCGACCAATTTGATCTTCAGATCGACGCCGGTTTCCGCTTTCGCGGCTTCGGCCCAACGCATGACTTCATAGGCGGCGCCGCAACAGGCCATACCGCCGCCAATCATCAGGATGTCAACTTCTTCCTGAACTACTTCTGGATTAGAAAAATCAGCCATTATCTTTTCCCTTCTTGGATTACTTGCGGATCAATTCGGCCGGGTTGCCAGCACGATAACCCTTGGCGTAGTCATTGGTGAAGAAGCCAGACTTTTCGATGTCTGCCATCTTGGGCATGGCTTTGCCGGCGTAGGGATCGATGGAGCCCTCGGGGGTGGTCCGGATCGGGAACTTGAAGCGCTTCAGGGTGCCATTACGGAACTTGATGGTCCACATGATGGAGTCGGAACCGCGCAGAGGCTGCACTGAACCGCCCAGAGGCACGATGTCGGCGTAGTGGCGGACTTCGATGGCCTGCTGCGGGCAAATCTTCACGCAGGAATAGCACTCCCAGCATTGCTCGGGTTCCTGGTTGAAGGCCTTCATGGCGTGACCCGTTTCCGAACCATCCTTGTCCAGCTTCATCAGGTCGTGCGGGCAGATGTACATGCAGGCGGTCTTGTCCTGACCCTTGCAACCGTCGCACTTGTCGGTACGAACATAGGTAGGCATTACTTACTCTCCTTGTTAGCTAACAATCCGCTGTGTCAGCGGTCCATTCAGACTCCGGGCCCCACCTTGGCCGGGGCGTATCGCGAATCCGCTTCCGGCGGGCCCGGGATTCTAAATTCCAGTGCCGGTCGGCCATCGGGCCGACCGGACAGGCTAAAGTCCGACCTACATCAGGCGGCCGAGTGACCCTTCAGCTCGATCTTGACGTTCTGTTCCTTGCTCAGACTGGCGTAGTACTTCTTCAGTACGGCGGCGACCTCGGGACGGCTGAACTCGACCGGTAGGTCCTGACCTTCGGACAACATGGCGCGCACCTTGGTGCCGGACAGCAGAATGCGGTCGTCCTTGGTGTGCGGGCAGGTGCGTTGCGAGGCCATGCCACCGCACTTCTTGCACCAGAAGGTCCAGTCGATGTTCATGTTCTTGGTTTCGAGCGCGTCCCTGGGGATTTCGTCGAAGATCTTCTGCGCATCGAACGGGCCGTAGTAGTCGCCCACGCCAGCGTGGTCGCGGCCGACGATCAGGTGCGAGCAGCCGTAGTTCTGACGGAACAGGGCGTGCAGCAACGCTTCGCGCGGGCCGGCATAGCGCATGTCGAGCGGATAGCCGGCTTGAATCACGGTGTTGGGGGCGAAATAATTTTCGACCAGGACGCTGATGGCTTCAGAGCGAACTTCGGCGGGGATGTCGCCCGGTTTCAGGGCACCCAGCAGGGAGTGAACCAGGACACCATCCATGGTCTCGATAGCGATCTTGGCCAGGTATTCATGCGAGCGGTGCATCGGGTTACGGGTCTGGAAGGCAGCGACCTTGGACCAGCCCATCTTCTCGAAGGTGGCGCGGGTTTCAGCAGGGGTCATGAACTGCGCGCCGTACTTGGCCTTGAAGCCGCCGTCGGACAGGACCTTGACCGGACCGGCCAGGTTGTACTTGCCCTGGGCCATGACCATCTTGACGCCGGGGTGCTCAAGGTCGGCGGTCTTATACACCTGCATGCACTCGTGAGCCTTGTCGATCGTGTACTTCTCGCTCACCTTCATGGTGCCCATGACCTCGCCAGTCTCGCCGCTGACCAGGGCGATATCATCGCCTTCCTTGATGCTATCGTCGTCGGTTGACAGGGTGACCGGGATCGGCCAGAACAGGCCGCTGCTCATCTTCATGCCGTCGCAGACGCCTTCCCAGTCGTTGTGGGTCATGAAACCGTCGAGCGGGGTAAAGCCGCCGATGCCCATCATGATGAGGTCGCCGGTCTCGCGGGAGGACATCTTCACCTGCTTGAGGGTCTTGGCGCGGGCCAGTTCGGTTTTTTGTGCGGCGCCTTCGAGCAACAGAGGTTTGAGTTCACCACCACCGTGGGGTTTAACGAGACGGGACATGCTGGCTCCTTACGCTGAATGTCTATGGAATTGAGACTACCAATGGGACGAGCACAATAGCACGGTGCATCGCCCCTCTTAATCCAAGTTATTTATTTGCAAATAAAGTTTTTCGATGTTTTTGTGTTTTTATAACTTATTGTTTATTAAAACAATATTTAAAATCAAAAAAAGGGGGGTTAGCCTTTTGCCGCTACGTAGACGTTTGCTGGTCATCCTGTATCGTTCCGAGGGGGCAAAGTACCTGGAACAATTTTGGCCGTCTGCCGTCACGGCCAGGTGAGAACAATGGTAATTTTGCCAACTTACCATGGACCTGACCGGGCGTTCGTTCCGGACCGGACAACAACGATCGAGGAAGAAATGGACCTTATTTTGTGGCGTCACGCGGATGCTCAGGAACCTGGGCCGAAATTGCCCGATCAGGATCGGGAGTTGACTGCCAAAGGGCGCAAGCAGGCCTTGGCGGTCGGGAAATGGCTGAATGCTCGATTGGCCAGGGACTGCCGTATTCTGGTCAGTCCGGCGCTTCGTGCCCAGCAGACGGCGGCTGGTCTGGGCCGGCGTTTCGAGACGGTCCGGACAATCGAACCGGGCGCCGATCCGACTGCGGTGCTGGCCGCAGCGGGTTGGCCGGATGCCGGCAACGCGGTGCTGGTCGTCGGCCATCAGCCTATGTTGGGCCAGGTCGCGGCGATGTTGTTATGCGACCTACCGGCGCCGTTGACCATCAAGAAAGGCGGCCTGATCTGGCTGACCAACCGAACCCGCCGGGGCGACCGGCAAGTCGCACTGAAAGCGGCCTTGACCCCGGATTTGATCCTTTAGCCGCGACCGACCGCCATTCGCCTATTTCGATTGCAGGTAGCGTTGGTCATCAAAGGTGGCGACCCATTCCGGCCGATAGACCACCAGGACCGTCATGATCATGCCGGTGGCGAACGACTCGGCCCAGGCCATCAGCAGGTAATAGGGCAGGTAGTTTTCCAGCAGATAGCCGATCGAATAGGCGCCAGTGACGGCGGCATAGGCGGTCGAAGCCAGACCGACGGAGGTGATGGCCAGGCCGGCGCCGAGAAAGCAATTGAGAAAGATGTAGATGAAGAAGTGGTTGGGCAACTTGCGGTCCACTAAGCGATAGACCGCCCAACTGACTGAGACCGGCAGCACGCCCATTAGCAACAGGTTGGCCGGGTAGGCGGCGTATTGGCCGCTGTGGAGGGTGAGGCCGGCGATGACCAGGGCCAGCGCCAGGATGGCGAACCAGGGCCGGAACATCAGGGTTAGTGCGGTAGCCCCGAGCAGGTGCAGGCTGAGACCGGGCTGGACGCCGGCCTTGACCAGCCACAGGCCGAGCAGGATGACGCTGGCGCCAAGAAAGCTGTTCAGATTGGCCGGGTTGCCCAGCATTCGCCAGGCCACTTTGCGCCACATCAGGACGAACAGGCCGACCAGCAGCAGCCAGGATACGGCCGACCCGCCGTTGGGAATGCCAGAGGAAACAAGGTTCACGGCGCCGCCTCGAATATACTGGCGGCCATTTTAAAGACTGCCGATGGATATGCGAAATGAGACTTGCCCTGTTCGACCTCGATAACACCCTGCTGGCGGGCGACTCGGATTTCGAGTGGGCCCAGTTTCTGATCGAAAAGGGGGTTCTCGATCGCGAGTTGTACGAGGCCAAAAACCAGGCGTTTTACGATCAATACAAGGCGGGCACGCTGGACATCCACGAGTTTCTCGACTTCCAGCTCAAGCCGCTGGCCCGTCATCGCCGCGCCCTACTGGATGTCTGGCACGACGAATACCTGCGGACCCGGATCGTCCCGATGGTGGCCAAGGGGGCGCCGGCCCTGCTGGCGGAACATGCCGGCGATACCCGGGTCATCGTCACCGCCACCAACAGCTTCGTCACCGCGCCCATCGCCCGCTACCTGGGGGTCGAGCATCTAATCGCCACCGAGCCGGAACAGGTGGCCGGCGAATTCACCGGCAAGGTTGCCGGCCTGCCGTCGTTCAAGGACGGCAAGGTGACGCGCCTGGAGCAATGGCTGGCCGAGCAAGGCACAAACTGGGGCGAGGTCACCGAGAGCTGGTTCTATAGCGATTCGCTCAACGACCTGCCGCTGCTCGCCCGGGTGCGCCACCCGGTCGCGGTCGATCCCGACGCCACCCTGCTGGCCCACGCCGAGGAAGCAGGCTGGCCGGTCATCAGCCTGAGATAGCCGGCTATATGCGCACCCGATTCAAGCTGTTGGCCACTTTCGCCGCCGCGCTCTGCCTGTCCGGCCCGGCCCTGGCCTATCACCCTCTGGTTGGCGACGACACCGGCACCCAAGGCGCCGGCGGCAATCAGATCGAGATCGGTTACGACTACGACCACAGCACCTTAGACGGCGCCGGGCGGTCCTTTTCGATCACCTATAGCCGAGGCATTACCGACGCGCTGGATGTTTTTGCCAGCGCCGTCTGGCTGGCCAGTCCAGTTGGCGGCTGGGGCAACGCCGGTCTGGGCGCCAAGTGGCGTTTCTATGACCATGAGACCAGCGGCCTGAGCCTGGCCATCGAGCCCAAGGTCCAGTTGCCGGTTTCGGCCGAGGACGAGGCGCGCGGTCTGGGTAATGGCAAGACCGGCTACAGCCTGGCCTTCCTGGCCACTCAAAATACCTCGTTCGGACAGGTGATCGTCAATCTGGCGGCGGGCCGGGACCGCTTCGCGGATAAGCTGATTGTCGACCGCAAGACCCATTACCGACTCTCGGTGGCGCCGGTCTGGCAAGTTTCGAAGCCGATACGCTTGGCCCTGGATATGGGTCTCAAGACCAACCCGGACAGTAGCCGGAAGTACCGTATGGGCTACCTGGAACTGGGCATGATCTATACGCCCGACCAAACCCTGGACCTGAGCCTGGGCATCCTGCGCGCTGTTCTGGACGGCCCGGTGTCGAATACCACCGTCACCTCCGAGGCGACCTGGCGCTTCTGACTCGTGCCGACCGATTTTATTTGGTTGCCCTCCTCGTGGGAGCGGCGGCAGTTCCTTGTCAGGCCGGATACTGATGCCGTGATTGAACCTGGCCGGCTGGCCCTTGGGCGGCCAATTTCAGGCGACCAGTGCGACCTTCATCTTTTGTAGCGCCTTGACCTCGATCTGACGCACGCGCTCCGCCGAGATGCCGTATTCGGCCGCCAGCTCATGCAGCGTGGCCGGGTCTTCCTCGTTTAGCCAGCGCGATTCGACTATGCGGCGGCTGCGCGGGTCCAGGCTGTCCAGCGCCTTGCTCAGGCCGTGGGTCGCCATATGATCCCGCTCCGAGCGTTCGATGTGGTCGGTCGGTTCGCTGCCCGTGGCCGCCAGGTAGGCGATAGGGGCGAAACTGTCCTCGTCGTCTGATGAGGACTCCAAGGCCATGTCATGACCATACATGCGGACTTCCATTTCCCGGACATCACCCGGCTTGACCTTGAGGGTTTCAGCCATTTCCCTGACGCCATCGGTATCCAGTGTGCCGCTGCCCTGCTTCATGCTGCGCAGGTTGAAGAACAGCTTGCGCTGGGCCTTGGTGGTGGCCACCTTGACCAGGCGCCAGTTCTTCAGGATGTATTCGTGAATCTCGGCCTTGATCCAGTGCACGGCAAAGGAAACCAGACGCACGCCCCGCTCCGGGTCATAGCGCTTGACCGCCTTCATCAGGCCGATGTTGCCTTCCTGGATCAGGTCAGCATGGGGCAGGCCATAGCCCAAATAGCCACGGGCGATAGCGACCACCAGCCTGAGGTGGGACAGCACCAACTCGCGCGCGGCCTCCAGGTCTTCCTGGTTATGGTAGCGAACGGCCAGTTCGTGTTCCTGCTCGGTGCTGAGGATGGGAAAACGGTTCACCGCCGAGATGTAACTATCCAGGCTGCCCAGGCTGCTGGGTACTGGAAAATTCAGGGTTGCGGCAGTCATCGATAATCTCCAATAACATTTAATTTAATTTGATGAGATTTTAGCACTCCGGCATAGAGAGTGCTAACCAGGAAAAGTTCCAGCCAGGCCTATCGTTTCAAATTTCGAGTGGACACCATAAAAAAAGGGGCGGAATAAATCCGCCCCGATCAAATGGAGCCCGCCGATCGAACCGGTACGATCCGGTCGGCGGTAATCGCTCCTGGCACTCTCACTCTCTCATTGGTTCAGTCCCCGCTAGGGCCGTCGTGGCAGTCGTAGCAGTTGAACTGATGGCCTGGCGCGAAGGTTTTGGTAGCACCTTCGACCGACAGGGTACGGGTTACCTTGGTAGCCGACAGCGGGGCGCCCCGGAAGTCAGCGCCGTGGCAGTAGGCGCAGGCGGCCGTGCCATTCTTGGCAGCGGACTCGTGGCTGCTGACCCAGGCCTGTCCAACGGTGTGCATACCGTGCGGGCCGCCGTTCACCGTGGTCGGAACCGTCTTGTGGCAGGCCGAGCACTCGCTGATGGTGCCTTCATGGCCTTGCACGTCCATCGACAGGATGTTGTCGTTGACATGCGAGCTGGGGTACTCGGCATGGGTGGCGCCGTGGCAGGCTTCGCACTGCAAGCCGCCGTGACCAGCGCTGAACCGGTACAGGGAGAACGGGGCCTGAGGCGCATTGGCGTTGGTCGCAAAGGTCGAATCCAGCCAGGACTTGAGGTTGCCGCTGGCATCGACGCCGCTTACTTCGCGCTGGCCGTCGTGGTGGCAGGACTGGCAGTTGGGTTCTTCCAGCCAACCGACCCGGCCGGCCTTGCCGACATTGCTCATGCCGCCGTGGCAGCTCTGGCACTGAATCGCCATCGAACCGTCAGCCGCCTTGGCATTGCCCATCACGCCGCGCAGACACAGGGTCTTGGAACCGGGGTGACATTGGTAGCAGGAATCGCGGTTGCTGCTGCTATCCAAGGCCAGGCCGCTAACCGGGTCGGTGACCGAGGCATGACGGCTATGCAGTGCCGCAGTCAATGACTTGACGCCAGCGGCGCCTGCGGTGCCCAGGGCGTTGCTGCTGTGGCAGGAGGCGCACAACACCGGCTTGCCACCGGTGGCCGAGGCCAACAGACCATTCGGGTAGCCCATGGTGGTCATGGCGGTTTGGAAGACGGGATCGCCGGCCTGTTTCTGATCATGCAGGCTGAGGATGTTCTTCTTCCATTCGATCTCCTTGTTGGGGTCGACGATCCAGCCGGTCGCCGGTCTGGCGGCGGCGCTGGAGTTGGCGGCGTGACAACTGACGCAGCTCATCTCGTCGGACACCGGCAGCACCACGCGCGCTTGGGCCAATTGATTGCCAGCACTGTCGCGAGCTACCACCTTCACCATCGGGTAGTAGTTCTTGGCGCCGCTGTCGTCATAAGGCGTAATGGGGATGCCTTCGGCTTCGAACCATTTCTGGGTGGCGTTGTAGGTCATCGGGGCGGGCGTGGCCGAGGCCGTCTTGACGCCGGTCAGGCCGACATCCGGGGGCAATGGGGAGCCTAGACCAAACAGACTCTGCGCGTATTGCCAGAAGTTGGTCTTGGTCGAGGAGCTGGTATTGATCGAGCCCGAGGGATCGGCCATGGCCTCATAGGTCAAGGTCACGCCCTGGCTGACCACCTTGTTGTTGACTGTGTCGATCAACTGGGCATTCAGGGTGTTGTACGGCGGCAGGATGGAGAACATCGAATAATCCTTGCCGTCCATGCAGTGCATACCCAGGTTGTTCCAGGCCAGCAGGGTGTAGGAACCCCCGGCGGTCGGCGGCGGCGGCGTGGCGGTGCTCGAAACGGTCACGCCGATCACCACCGCATACTTCGAGTCGCGCACGGTGATCTGGGTCGAGCCGGCGGCCTTGCCGGTCACGGTCAGGGTCGAGCCGGACAGCGCCGCAGTAGCGATCGCGGTATTGGCCACGGCGAATGACAGGGTGCCGGAGGCGTTGGCGATGGTCACCGTGGCCTTCTGGCTCGGCGTCAACGATAGCGCCATGGGGCTGGCCGAGAGGGTAGCCACTGTTCCGGCCTGAGTCACCGTCACGGTCACCTTGACGCTGGAACGGCTATCCTTGACCTTCATGGTCGCCGTGCCGACGGCCTTGGCGGTCACGATCAGCTTGCCGCTGGAAATCTTCCCGGTGGCGACGTTTTTGTTTGAAGATTCAACCTTCAGACTGCCATGGACGTTGCTCAGCGTAACGCTGCCTTGCTTGCCAACCTGCAAGGTCAAGGCCATTGGACTGGCGGTTAAACTGTTGGTACTTGATGAATAACTATCGGATTCGGCGAATGCCGACCCGAAAAACGGCAGGAGCAGCCCTAGCAGCAGCCACCTGAATGAAATTACCCTATTCATGTTTACTCTCCTTCATGTAAATGGCCACCAAAGCGGTAGCTGCTCCGACACCTTGTTAACATCGCGGCAACGTCAATTCCTCCTGCTGCCTTATCATGGTGTTAAGGCCAGCTTAAGGGGACCTTAAGAGAATGGCGGCCATGCGAATATTAATTGTTGAAGACGACCCACAACTGGGCGATGGCCTGACTAGCAGCCTGCGCTCGCTCGGTTTCACTCCGGACTGGGTCCAGGACGCGGCCGCAGCCTGGCTGGCCCTGAACGGCGAGGAATACGAGGCCATGGTGCTCGACCTCGGCCTGCCCGGCGAGAGTGGCCTGAGCCTGCTCCATCGCCTGCGCGGCAACGGCCGCCATCTATCGGTGCTGATCCTGACCGCGCTCGAATCCAAAAGCGACAAGCTGAATGGGTTTAACGCCGGCGCCGACGACTACGTGGTCAAACCGGTGGACACCGAAGAGCTGGCCGCCCGCCTGCACGCCCTAGCGCGGCGCGCCCGTGGCCAGGCGCACAACCGCTTGACCGCCGGCCCGATCGAGATCGACACCCAGGCCCGGCGGGGCTGGCTGGTGGGCCAGCCGGTCAGCTTGTCGGCGCGGGAATACGCCCTGCTGGAAAAGCTCATGACCAACCAGGGCCGAGTGCTCTCCAAGGCCCAACTGGAGGACGCACTCTATGGCTGGGGCGAGGGGGTGGAAAGCAATACCGTGGAGGTGCATATTCATCACCTGCGCCGCAAGTTGGGTAGCAATGCCATTCTCACCCTGCGCGGCATCGGTTACATGATCGAAAATCCTAAGTGAATTCAGGCCCAACGAATTCCCTTCAAGTCCGTCTCATCGCCGCTTTCGTAGCCGTGTTGCTGATCTCCGGCCTACTGGCCGGCTGGGGCGGCTATCGCGCCGCCGCCGACGAGGTCTACGAAGTTCTAGATGGCCAATTGGCCGAACTGGTTCAGACCTTGCTGTTCCTGAGCCGCGCAGACAACGCCAATACGGCTGGCGACATCGGCGTCAGCTTTGATGCCAAACATAGCTATATCGTCTTTCAGGTCTGGCAGTTGAAAGACCGAGGCGACGAGATCGCTCCCACCCGGCGGCCTCGTTCGACCGGCACGGACAATCGGCCTTTCCCTCGGCTGCTGTTACGTTCCGGCGACATGAACACGCCGCTGCTATTCAGCCGCCAGGATGGCTTCAGCACGGCGACTTGGGCAGGACGATCGTTTCGAGTATTCGCCCAGACCTCGCCGAACGGCGAATTCAGGGCCATCGCCGGGCAGGCATTGAAGGCCCGAAAAGAGATGGTCGAGAATATCGCCTGGAGCAATAGTCGGCCTTATCTGCCCATTCTGCCGATCAGCGTCATCGCACTGATCTGGATCACCTATCGCGGCCTGGCGCCGATCCGGAAACTCACCGCCGACGTAGCAGCCCGCAACCCGAACCACTTGCGGCATTTCACGGTCGGCAACGCGCCCAAGGAATTCTGGCCACTACTGAAGGCGCTTAATATCCTGCTCGACCGTCTCGGCAACGCACTGGAATATGAGCGCCGCTTCACCGGCGATGCCGCCCATGAACTGCGCACGCCAATGGCCGCGTTGCGCGCCCAACTGGATGCCCTGCGCCTGGCCAACCACAAGGAGGCCCGCATTCAAGCCCAGACGCAGGCCGCCGCGACCGCCGAACGGATGACTCGATTGGTCAACCAGTTGCTGACGCTGGCCAGACTGGAGGCCATCGAAGGCGAACCGGATGCGCCCCTGAACCTGGCCGAACTGGCCCGCGAACTCTGCGGAGAAATGGTGCCGGCCGCCCTCACCAAGGGCATTCGCCTATCGCTGCACGCCGAACCGACCAATCTGCGCGGCGAGGAAGATGCGCTACGGATACTGCTACGCAACCTGTTGGATAATGCCCTGCGCTATACCCCGGCCGGCGGCCGCATTCGGGTCATCGTCAGTCAACGCACCGGGCGCACGCGGCTGGTCGTGGCGGACAACGGGCCCGGCATCGCCGACTCGGAACTGGCAGGGCTGGGGCAACGGTTCAACCGCCTGGGGCGAACCGACGCGACCGGCGTCGGCCTGGGACTGTCCATCGTCCTGCGCATCGTCGCCCGCTATCGGGGCAAACTCACATTCGGCAAAGGGCTGGAGGGCAAAGGCCTGGCCGCTACCATCGATTTCCCGGATCAGGCCGTCAGCGGCCTGTAGGCGGGACTGGTTTGTCGGACTTCAGTCCGACCTACCCTCAGTCATGTAACCGGCGTTGACGGGATGAATCCCGCCCTACAGCACATGGCCGCTCCTACCGATAATCCGCCGCCCATTCGACATAATGCTCGGCGTGGGTCCGCAAACCGGCGATCTCCGCCTCGGTCAGCGGCCGCACGGCCTTGGCCGGCCGACCGAGGTAAAGCCAGCCCGACTCCAGCGTCTTGCCTTCCGGGACCAGGCTGCCGGCGCCGAGCAGTACGCGCGCTGGCAACACCGCCTTGTCCATGACGATGGCGCCCATGCCGATCAGGCACTCGTCGCCGATCATGCAGCCATGCAGTATGCAGGCATGGCCAACGGTGACGCGCGCGCCGATAATCAGCGGCGCGCCCTCGGGATCGGCCGGACTGCGGTGGCTGACGTGCAGCACCGACTGGTCCTGGATGTTGCTGGCCTCGCCGATGCGGATGAAATTCACGTCGCCGCGGATGACCACCCCGGGCCAGACCGACACATAGTCGCCCAGCGCCACGTCGCCGATCACGGTGGCCGCAGGGTGAATGTAAACGGCCTTGCCGAGCGCCGGGTAGATGTCTTGATAGGATTCGACGGCCATGGCTCTGGATAAATGAAGAAATGCCCAAAGTATAATCCGCCCAATACCTAATTCCAGAACCGCCATGAACCCCTTGCTTAACTTTACCGGTCTGCCGCGTTTTGCCGAGATCAAACCCGAACACGTCGGCCCGGCCGTGAACCAATTATTGGCGGAAGGCCGCGCCCTGGTTGAGAGGCTGGTTGCTATCGACGCGGCTCCAGACTGGGATGGCTTTGTCGCCCCGCTGGAGAACGGCCACGAACGCCTGGCCCGTGCCTGGGGTCAGGTTTCCCACCTGCATTCGGTGCTGGACAGCCCCGAGTTGCGCGCGGTCTACAACGACAACCTGCCCAGGATTACCCAGTATTACGCCGAGCTGGGCCAGCACGCCGGCCTTTATCGCAAATACCAGGGACTGCGCGGGCAAGGCAATTTTAAAGACCTGTCGGATGAGCGGCGCCGTGTGATCGAAAATGAACTACGTGATTTCCGCCTGGGCGGCGCCGACCTGGCGGAAGATCAGAAGGCCCGCTTCCTGACGATTCAGGAGGAACTGGCCAAATTGGCGGCCAAGTTTGAGGAAAACCTGCTCGACGCCACCAACGCCTGGGACCGATTCATCACCGACGAGGCCGAACTGGCCGGCGTCCCGGATGACGCCAAGGCCTTGTTCCGCGAGCTGGCCGAGGCCGACGGCAAGACCGGCTTCAAGCTCAATCTACAGGCTCCGGCCTTCATGCCGATCATGCAGTTCTGCGCGAATCGGGCGCTACGCGAGGCGATGTATCGGGCCTATGTCACGCGCGCTTCGGAGTTCGGTCCGGCCACCATGGACAACACCCGGCTGATCGACCGCCTAGTCGAGTTGCGCGGCGAGGCGGCCCGGATGCTCGGCTTCGCCAACTACGCCGAGCTGTCGCTGGAGGCCAAGATGGCGCGCACGCCGGCCGAGGTGCTGGACTTCCTGGAGACCCTGGCACAACGCGCCAAGCCTTATGCCGAGCGCGACATGGCCGAGTTGCGCGCATTCGCCGCCAAGGAACTGGGCCTGCCAGAACTCCAGGCCTGGGATGTCGGCTACGCCTCGGAAAAACTGCGCGAGGCGCGCTACGCCTTCTCCGAGCAGGAGGTGAAGCAATACTTCCCCGAACCAGTGGTTCTGACCGGCCTGTTCCGGCTGGTCGAGACCTTGTACGGCCTGGCGATCCGCCCCGACCAGGCGCCGGTCTGGCACGACTCGGTGAAGTTTTACGCCATCGACGACCGGGCCGGACAGCGGGTGGGTCAGTTTTACCTCGACCTCTACGCCCGCGATAGCAAACGCGGCGGCGCCTGGATGGACGACGCCATCACCCGACGGCGCAAGGGGCAAGGCATCCAGACCCCGGTGGCCTACCTGACCTGCAACTTCACCCGCCCCATTGGCGACAAGCCAGCGGTGTTCAGCCATGACGAGGTGGTCACCCTGTTCCATGAGTTCGGTCACGGCCTGCATCACCTGCTCACCCGGGTCGAGGAGCTGGGCGTGTCCGGCATCAACGGCGTCGAATGGGACGCGGTCGAGTTGCCATCGCAATTCATGGAGAACTTCTGCTGGGAATGGGACGTGCTCAAGCACATGACCGCCCACGTCGATAGCGGCGCGCCGCTACCGCGCGCGCTGTTCGACAAGATGCTGGCGGCCAAGAACTTTCAGGCCGGTATGCAGACCCTGCGCCAGATCGAGTTCGCCCTGTTCGACATGCACCTCTACAGCGACTTCGACCCGGCGGCGCAAACCCCGCTGCAATTGTTGGATGCGCTGCGCCGACGCATCGCCGTGGTCGTCCCGCCCGACTACAACCGCTTTCCCAATACCTTTTCGCACATCTTCGCCGGCGGCTACGCGGCCGGCTATTACAGCTACAAGTGGGCTGAGGTGCTGTCGGCCGACGTCTACGCCCTGTTCGAGGAGCACGGCGTACTCAACCCAACCATCGGCGAGCGGTTCTGGAGCGAGATACTCGGCGTCGGCGGCAGCCGCGACGCCATCGAGTCGTTCAAGGCATTCCGCGGCCGTGAACCGACCATCGACGCATTGCTGAGGCATAATGGCATGGTCTGATCGTGTATCGGGAGGAACCTCGTGAAACGCTATGTCCTTTTTCTGCTGGCCCTGACCTTCGCCCTGCCGGCCGCCGCCGAGCTATACCGCTGGACCGATTCCCAGGGCCATGTGCATTACACCGACTCGCCGCCGCCGGCCAATGTCAAACAGATGAAACGCATCAACACGCCGAGCGCCGATAGCGATGGGGCCGCCAAATCCGGCCCGCCGGTTACGCTCTACAGCGGCAATTGCGGCGCCACCTGCGATCAGGCCGCCGACTACCTGCGCCAGCGCGGCGTGCCCTTCAGCCTGAAAAACGCCGACCGCAACCCCAAGCTGGCCAAGGAACTGAAACAACGTACCGGCGCGCTGGAGGTTCCGGTCCTGTTTATCGGCGAGTCGATGCAGCGCGGTTATTCGCCTTCGGTCTGGGACAAGATGCTGGAAGTGGCCGGCTATCCCGGTCCGGCCAAGAAAACCGTCGAGCAGCCGAACGAAACACCCGCGCCGGAACCGGCCAAAAACTGATGGCCATCAAGACCCTCCCCGAACTCGCTGCGGCCGTGAGCGCCTTTGGCCGCGAGCGCGACTGGCTGCGCTACCACACGCCCAAGAACCTCGCCGCCGCGCTAATCGTCGAGGCGGCGGAACTACTCGAACCGTTCCAGTGGCTCACCGCCGAGGAGAGCGCCGATCTGCCCAAGGCCAAGCGCGAAGCGGTACGTCAGGAGATGGCCGACGTGCTGATCTATCTGGTCAGCATGGCCAACTGCCTGGATATCGATTTGTTGAACGCCGCCGAGGACAAACTGGCGATCAATGCCCGTAAATACCCGGTCGAGAAGGCCAGGGGCAACGCCGCTAAATACGATGAGTTGATCTGACCATGAGCTACTACCGACACCACCTGTTTTTCTGCCTCAACCGGCGCGAGGACGGCGCCCCGTGTTGCACCGATCACGATGCCGAAGCGATGTTCGAACATGCCAAGAAAAAGGCCAAACAGCTCGGCCTGCATGGCCAGGGCGGCGACTGCCGGGTCAACCGCGCCGGTTGTTTCGACCGCTGCGCCCACGGGCCGGTCTGCGTGGTCTATCCCGACGCGGTCTGGTACACCTATGTCGATGCCGCCGACATCGACGAGATCATCGAATCCCACTTACGCGACGGCAAGATAGTCGAACGGCTGAAGATCGATTGACGCATTTCAGACTGCCTATCGAGGTCGTCATCGCGACGCCGATGGGCGGGCTCTGATCGTGAACAACTCTCCGCTGCGCCTCACTGGACTCACCAAACGCTACGGCGGCCAGACCGTGGTGGACGCGATCGACCTGACCATCGCCGCCGGCCAATGCCACGGACTGCTGGGCCCCAATGGCGCTGGCAAGACCACCACGCTCAGGCTGGCCCTGGGTCTGATCGAGGCCGATGCCGGTCAGGTCGAATTACTCGGTCACATCATGCCTGCCGAGTCTGGACTCGCCCGCGCGCGGGTCGGCGTGGTGCCCCAGGTGGATAGCCTGGACCCCGATTTTACGGTGCGCGAGAACCTGCTGACCTATGGCCGCTATTTCGGTCTCAGCCGCGCCAAGGTCGAGGACCGCGTGCCCGATCTGCTCGACTTCGCCGGCCTCACCGGCAAGGGTGATGCCAGCGTCACCAGCCTGTCCGGCGGCATGAAGCGACGCTTGACCTTGGCCCGCGCCTTGGTCAACGACCCCGACCTGGTGATCCTGGACGAGCCGACCACCGGCCTCGACCCTCAGGCCCGGCACCTGGTCTGGCAAGGCCTGCGTCGGCTGATCGGCAAGGGCAAGACACTGCTACTCACCACCCACTTCATGGACGAGGCCGAGCGACTGTGCGACCGCATCAGCATCATTGACCGCGGCCGCATCATCGTCGAAGGCTCGCCGCGCGACCTGATCCGTGCCCATATCGAACCCCAGGTGGTCGAGGTCTATGGCGATACCCTGGCCGATTGGCGAGTCTGCGCGCTCGACCTGTGCCAGCGCTGTGAGTCGGCCGGCGAAACCCTATTCTGCTACACCGCCGACCCTGAGCCGGTGATTGCCGAACTGGACAAGCAACCGACGCTACGCTACCTGCACCGACCGGCCAACCTGGAGGACGTGTTCCTCAAGCTGACCGGCCGGGATCTGAGAGACTAGTGATGGGTGAGGAGATAGGCGTGAGGAAAACCAACCAGCGCGGGGCTAGCCCCTCACCCCGCACGCCTCACGCCTTACTGTCCTTCTTCCCCGTCTGGCAACGCAATTTCCTGGTCTGGAAGAAACTGGCCGCGCCCTCCATCCTCGGCAACCTGGCCGATCCGCTACTGTATATGCTCGGACTGGGCTATGGCCTGGGCCAGTTCCTCGGCAAGGTCGAGGGCGTGCCTTACCTGCACTTTCTCGCCGCCGGTTCGCTGGCCTACAGCGTGATGAACAGCGCCACCTTCGAGACGCTCTATTCGGCCTTCTCCCGTATGCATGTGCAGAAGACCTGGGACGCCATCCTGAACACGCCGCTGTCGCTGACCGATGTACTGATGGGCGAATGGCTATGGGCGGCGAGCAAGAGCCTGCTGTCCGGCCTGGCCATCCTGGCGGTGATCTGGACGCTCGGCCTGTACGCCGATTTCGCGCTAACCTTGTGGCTGCTGCCGGTGATCGTACTGACCGGGCTGTGTTTCGCCGGGCTGGGCCTGATGGTCAACTCGGTGGCGCCCAATTACGATTTTTTCATGTATTACTTCAGCCTGGCCATTACCCCCATGGTCTTGTTATCCGGCGTGTTCTACCCCACCAACGCCCTGCCGGACTGGCTCGCGGGCCTGGCCGCCGTGCTACCCCTGACCCATGCCATCGAACTGGCCCGGCCGCTGATCCTGGGCCAGTCGCCAACCTTGCCGCTGCTGCATGTCGCGGTCCTGCTGGCCTATGGCGTGGCCGGCTTCACCGCCGGCCTGACGCTCACCCGGCGCCGACTGTTGCACTGACCAGGCGTCTACAGGCTGGCGGCGGTAAAGGTATTGCAGACGCCCGGCTTGCCGCCTTCCATGCCGCGTGTGAACCAGCGCACACGTTGCTCCGAGCTGCCGTGGGTAAAACTGTCCGGCACCGCATAGCCGCGCGACTGTTGCTGCAAGCGATCATCGCCGATGGCGGTGGCGGCGGCGATTGCCTCCTCGATGTCGCCCTGTTCCAGGATATGGCGGGTCTTGTCGGCATTGGCTGCCCACACCCCGGCCAGACAATCAGCCTGCAATTCCACCTTAACCGATAGCCGGTTGGCCTCCGCCTTGCTCAGCCGCTGACGTTGTCGATCGACCCGCGCCGTGATGCCCAGCAGGTTCTGCACATGGTGGCCGATCTCGTGGGCAATCACATAGGCCTCGGCGAAATCGCCGGGCGCGTGAAAACGGTCCTTGAGTTCCTGATAGAACGACAAGTCGATGTAGACCTTCTGGTCGCCGGGGCAGTAAAACGGCCCCATGGCTGCCTCGCCGGCGCCGCAGGCGGTAGGAGTGCTGCCGCTGTAGAGCACCAGTTTGGGCTCGACGTACTGCTTACCCTCGCTCTGGAAGATCGGCTGCCAGGTATCTTCGGTCTCAGCCAGCACCTTGCCGACAAAGCGTGCCATCGGGTCGTCGGCCGGCGCCGGGGCCGACTGCACCTGAGTCGACTGCGCGGGGCCGGAGGCCATATTCAGGACCACGCTGGGATCGACGCCGAAGTACCAGGCCGCCAGGGCAATGGCGATGGTGCCGATGCCGATATGCCGGCCGCCAATCGGCAGGCCGCCAAAGCCGCCGCCCCGGCGGTCCTCGACGTTGCCGCTTTCCCGCTCATCATCCAAACGCACGCCGCACCTCCATTCAACCTAGATTCAGTTGGCCTTGTAATCGATGTGGCCATCGATCACGGTATAACGCACTCGCCCCTGCATCTCGTAGCCCAGGAACGGACTATTCTTGCCCAGGCTGAGCAGCGACCGCTCGCTCACCATCCAGGTCGCGTCCGGGTCGAACAGACATAGATCGGCGGGCCGCCCCACGGCCAATCGGCCGGCGTCCACACCCAGTATGTCGGCCGCCTTGCAGGTGATTGGGGCAAGCGCGTCGGCCAGGCTCAGACCGGCTTCCCGCGCCCATTTCAGGGTCAGCGGCAGCAGCAGCTCGACGCCGGTGACGCCCGGCTCGGATTCCTGGAAGGGCTTTTCCTTGGCGTCGTCGTCCACCGGTGCATGGTCGGAACAGATGGCATCGATCACGCCATCGGCAATGGCCTGGCGAATGGCGTCCCGATCCCGCTGACTACGAAATGGCGGTGTCACATGGCAGTTGGCGTTGAAGTCGGCGACATCCATATCGGTCAGGTGGACGTGATGGATGGCGACGTCGCAGGTGACGGGCAGGCCATCGGCCTTGGCCAGGCGCACCATCTCCACGCCGGCCCGGCTGGACAAACGGCAAAGGTGGACCCGCGCCCTAGTCTCGCGCACCAGCAGGATGATGGTGGCCAGCGCCACGGTCTCGGCCGGTACCGGGATGGCGGCCAGGCCCAGACGGGCCGAGACGATGCCGTCATGCACCACGCCGCCCTTGCCCAGATGCGCGTCCTCGGGGCGCAGCCAGACCGGCAGGTTCAAGGTCGAGGCATACTCCAGCGCATGCAGCAGCACGCGGGTATCGACGGTCGGGCAATCGGCCTGGCTGAAGGCCACACAGCCCGCCTCGGTCAGTTCGGCCATCTCGGTCAGCCGCTCGCCCTTGAGCTTCCAGGTCAGGGCGCCGACCGGGTAGACGCGCGGGCCGGGGCTATTCTTGGCCCGGAACTTGAGCATCTCGACCAGGCCCGGCTCGTCCAGAGGCGGGTCGGTGTCGGGCGGGCAGGCCAGCGAGGTGATGCCGCCCGCCGCCGCCGCGTGCATCTCGGACTCCAGCGTCGCCATGTATTCAAAACCTGGCTCACGCAGACGTACCGCCAGATCGACCAAGCCGGGGGCCACCACCAGGCCGGCGGCGTCGATCTCGGCATTGGCGTGGAAATCGGCCGGCGCCTGGCCCAGGGCGACGATCCGGCCAGCGGCGAGATAGACGTCCTGGACGGCATCCAGCCCGCTAGCGGGGTCGATAATGCGACCGTTCTTGATGTGGATTTTCATGCGTCAATTCCTACCAATACCAGAGGCACGGCCTGCACGCCCGCCCCTGCCTGACCACGTTGTACAACTCGCCTTCGTAATAGGAAACGCCCGAACTCATTTGCGACTGCAATGATTTCATGGGGAGTATTTCGATGCCGACATCAATTTGATCGCCAATGTAGAAAGCGAGGTGCTTGACGAAATCTGTCTGGTTGTAACTGTAGATAGCCGCCGCGCCAGCCGCCTCGATTTCCCGTTTTTGCTCTTCAGGCGGCATGGGCAGCGTCTTTCTGATTAGTCGCGCATCGCCTGTCACCCAATAGCTCACCCGACTTTCCTGCCAGTTCTTGTCGCCCAACAAGTTCTTGAACGTCCGATTCATTTTCACCGGGCTAAAGAAAACCTGACCCTGGGTGCGTTTTCCTTTTGGGATTTTTGTTTTGCAGGCCGCGCCATCGACAGCCGTGACGACTTGCTGAATTTCATCCCACAAACCTGGTTTGTGTACCAACAAAAACTCCAGGCCGTTGAGATGCGAATAGGTTTCAACGATTTTCATGGCTGTAGCGTGCTCTGTTTTGCATTAAACGAAGCTGCTTTTCCTCCGCGCTTTCATGGTCTGCCCAAGGGGATTGGGTCAGGCTGTTACCAGCGGCCAGCGGGTCATATTTTGGCCGCCCCATCGGGCGGACGCGCAGCGTCCCTTCCATGGCAGAGGCAACACGCTCTCGCACAATAGTAATATAGCGACCGACGATTTCTGCTCCGGCGCCTCGGCGCCCGTGGCGTACAGCAGAGGCAATGGTGGTTCCCGTCCCAAGGAAAGGATCGAATACCCAATCTCCTGGATTGGTCATGGAGAGAACCAATCGGTCAGTCAACTCGGTTGGAAACTGGCAGGGATGCTCGGTTTTTTCGACGTGATTGCTTTTAACATTTGGAATATCCCAAACGTCACCCGGATTCTTGCCTAGCGGATTACAGGAATATTCCCCGGCTTTGGGCCCCTTGAAATGTTTTTTACCGGGATATTTTTGCGGGACGCGCACCGGATCGAGATTAAAAACGTAGTCTTTTCCCGGCCATGTAAACCACATGATGGTTTCGTATCTCCCGGAAAACCGTTTGGAGCAATGCAGACCATGCTCGAAATGCCAGACGATCCGATTACGCATAACCAATCCGGTTTCACGGAAAATTGGATAAAGCACCGCGTCCAGCGGCACGATGGCGCCATCGTGGACATAATTCCCCACCTGCCAGCAAAGGCTCCCCCGTTCCGCGAGGACTCGCGCGCATTCATGTATCACCTCGGCCTGCTGAGCCAGATAGGCATCCAGATTCAACCGCCGTTCATATTCCTTGCCGATGTTATAGGGGGGGGAAGTGACCACGAGTTGAATGCTCCGGTCGGGTATCTCCCCCAGCAATTCCAGGCAACTGCCGGGGAACACCACGGCCTCGGCGTCCCTCGCGAAACGATCCGAAATCGTGAATGCGGCTCTGTCCGGAAACAAGCCGTTGGGCTGTGCCCTATCCATGAGGCTCAATTCCCCGCCACCATGCTCATCACCGCCATCCGCACGGCGATACCGAAGGTCACCTGCGGCAGGATCACCGAGTGCTTGCCATCGGCGACGTCGGAGTCGATCTCGACGCCCCGGTTCATTGGCCCGGGGTGCATGACGATGGCGTCCGGTCTGGCCAGTTTCATCTTGTCCGGGGTCAAGCCCCAGTTCTTGTAGTACTCGCCCGCCGAGGGCAAGAGGTCACCCTGCATCCGTTCGTTTTGCAGACGCAACATGATGATGACGTCGCAGTCCTTGATGCCGGTCTCCATGGTGTGGTGGACGTGTACGCCCATGCTCTCGACGTCGCGCGGCAGCAGGGTCTTGGGCGCCACCACGCGCAGCTCGGGGCAGCCCAGGGTGGTGAGTGCGTGGATTTGGGAACGGGCGACGCGCGAGTGCAGCACGTCGCCGACGATGGCCACTCGGAGGTTGTGGAAGCCGCCCTTGTAATGGCGGATGGTAAACATGTCCAAGAGACCCTGGGTCGGGTGGGCGCAGCGACCGTCGCCGGCATTGACCACCGAGATGTGCGGCGCGACATGGCGGGCGATCAGGTGCGGCGCGCCGCTGGAGGCGTGGCGGACCACGAACATGTCGGCCTGCATGGCTGACAGGTTAGCCACCGTGTCGAGCAGGGTCTCGCCCTTGTTCTGCGAGGAGGTCGAGATATTCAGGTTGAAAACATCGGCCGATAGCCGCTTGGCGGCAATCTCGAAGGTGGTGCGGGTGCGGGTGGAGTTCTCGAAGAACAGGTTGAATACCGCCTTGCCGCGCAACAGCGGGACCTTTTTCACGTCCCGGTCGCCAATCGAGACGAAGGACTCGGCGGTATCCAGTATCTCGGTCAGGATGCGAGCCGGCAGGCCGTCCAGGGTGAGCAGATGATGGAGCTTGCCATCGGCTGTGAGTTGCAGGTTCCGGTTCATGGCGCCGCCCGTTTCGTGGCCAGCCGCAGGCGGCCGTGGTCATCGCGCTCCAGCGAGATATGCTGCCCCGCTTCCAGGTCCATTTTCACCCCCAGGTAATCCGGACAAACAGGCAACTCCCGCCCGCCCCGATCGACTAAAACCGCCAACCGGATGCTGGCCGGCCGACCGTAATCGAACACCAGATTTATCGCCGCCCGTATGGTGCGGCCGGTGTACAGGACATCGTCGATCAGGACAATGGGGCGGCCTTCCACATCGAACGGGATGCTCGACGGTTTGACCTCGGGGTGCAAGCCGATACGGGAAAAATCGTCCCGGTAGAAGGCGATGTCCAGCACCCCACAAGGCAGATCGACGGCCAACCGTTTGACCAGCGCCTCCATCACCCAGACGCCGCCGGTGTGGATGCCCAGCAGGGCGCTATCCGGATGCAGATGCGGGCGTATCTGCTCAGCCAGTCGGTCGATGAGTCGATTCGGATCGGGTAGGTTCATTTTGAAAAATAGTCCTGCAAAATCTCCTGGGCGGCCAGGCTGTCTACTGCCGCCTTGTTAGCTCGAATGCTACAGCCCATCTCGCGCAACCGGCTTTCCGCCGCGACCGAGGTCAGGCGTTCGTCAACCAGCTCGACCGGCAGGCCGAAGCGGCCGTGCAACTGGTTGGCAAAGCGGCGGCAACGCTTGGACAACTCGTGCTCCTCGCCGTCCAGGGTCATGGGCAGGCCCACCACCAGCGCCACTGGCCGCCATTCGCCGACCAGCTCGGCAATGCGCGCGAACCGGGCGGCGTTGACCTCCCCGGCAACGGTCTCCAGCGGATGGGCCAGCCGCATCTCCCAATCACCCACCGCCACGCCGATCCGCTTCTCGCCAAAATCGAAGGCCAGTACGGCGCCGGTTTTCAAGCGTGCCCCGCCTCCTCGGACAGCATTGACGGATCGACTCCAAGCAGGTGCAGCGCCGCCGCGAAACGCTCCTGCGGCAGCAAACCGAAGATCACCGCTGGGTCTGCCGATACCGACAGCCAGGCGTTCTGCTTGATCTCCGACTCCAACTGGCCGGGGCCCCAGCCGGCATAGCCCAGAGCGACGATGATCTGCTCCGGCCCCTCGCCGTGGCCGGTCGCCTCGAGAATATCCTTGGAGGTGGTCAAGCCGATGTGGTCATTGACCAGCAGGGTCGAGTTCCAGTTACCCACCGGCTGGTGCAACACGAAGCCGCGTTCGATCTGCACCGGGCCGCCAAAATAGGCCGGCTGCTTGGCCAGCGCCTGATTTTCCAGCTTGATGCCAATCTGCTCGAACAGCGTGTCCAGCGACATTTCGGTCGGCCGGTTCACTACCACACCCAGCGCGCCCTCTGGATTGTGGTCGCAGATATAGGTCAGCGCCCCGGCAAAATTGGGGTCCGTCATGTTGGGCATGGCGATCAGAAAATGATCGGTGAAATTGGCGTTTTCCATGGCGATGAATTGTACCTCTCCAGGCCACGCCGCAACATGCCGCTACAATGTCGAAATGAATCGTTCCCTAGTCTGGTTCCGCCGGGACCTGCGCCTCAATGACCACGCCGCGCTTTATCAGGCGCTGGCCGCCGGCGGTCCGGTGCACGCCGCCTTCGTCTTCGACACCGACATCCTCGACGGCCTCGCCGACCGCGCCGACCGGCGGGTGGCGTTCATCCACGACCAGGTGACCCAGCTCAAGGTCGAGCTGGAACGGCACGGTGGTGGGCTGCATGTATTGCACGGCGCGGCCCGCGTATCGATTGCGCAACTGGCCGCCCAACTTGGCGTCAACACCGTCCATGCCAACCGCGATTACGAGCCTTACGCCCGCCGGCGCGACCAGGCGGTCGCCGCCGCACTGGCCCGCCAAGGCCGCACGCTCCAGCTTCACCGGGACCAAGTCGTTTTCGAGACCGACGAGCTGCTCAACCTCGCCGGCCGGCCTTACCATGTCTACACGCCCTATAAACGCGCCTGGCTGGCGCAGCTCGATCCGGGCCGGCTCGCGGCTTATCCGGTCGAGCGCCATCTGGACCGCCTCGCCCCGGTTGCGGCCGGCGCCATGCCGGCGCTGACCGACCTGGGTTTCCAGCCCGTCGCGCTCGACCTGCCGCCGGCCGACGCCCTGTGGCGGGTATTCCAGCGGCGCATCGATCATTATCACGAAACCCGTGACTACCCGGCGCTGGACGCCACCTCCCGGCTATCCGTGCACCTGCGTTTCGGCACCCTGTCGATCCGCGCGCTGGCCCGTTACGCCTACGAGCGTGGCGGCGAGGGCGCGCAAACCTGGCTATCCGAACTGATCTGGCGCGAGTTCTACCAGATGCTGCTGTGGCATTACCCAAAGACCGTCGAACACGCCTTCCAGGACAAATTCGACGCGATCGCATGGCCCAACCCGCCTGGCCACTTCGAGGCCTGGGCCGAGGCCCGCACCGGCTACCCCATGGTCGACGCCGCCATGCGCCAGCTCGATCAGACCGGCTTCATGCACAACCGCCTGCGCATGATTGCCGCCTCGTTTCTGGTCAAGGACCTGCACAGCGACTGGCGCCTGGGCGAGCGTTGGTTCGCGCAAAAGCTGCTCGACTACGACCAGACCGCCAATATCGGCGGCTGGCAGTGGTGCGCCTCGGTCGGCACCGACGCCCAACCCTGGTTCCGCATCTTCAACCCGGTGACGCAATCGGCAAGGTTTGATCCGGAGGGGCGCTTCATCCGCCGCTGGCTGCCGGAACTCGGCCAGGTTCCAGACAAGTACATCCATGCGCCCTGGCAAATGCCGGCCGCCGTGCAGGCGCAATGCGGCGTCCATATCGGCGGCGATTACCCGCCGCCGATCGTCGATCACGGCCGGGCGCGCGCCAGCACCCTGGCGCTTTTCAAGGAACGGTCATAGACCATGCGTCACGCCAGTCTTATTCCGCACCCGGCCGGTCCTTGCCCCAATCTGCTCGGCATCGACGTCCGCGTCGCGGTCCAGCCCGGCGGCGAGCTGGCCTTGACCTACACGCTCTCGGGCGCCGTCAGCGGCCTGGTGATCCCAGGGCCGACGACGCCGGACCGCCGCGACGCACTCTGGCGCCACACCTGCTTCGAGGCCTTCATCATGGCGGGGGACGGACCGGGCTACCGGGAATTCAACTTCTCGCCCTCAGGCGAATGGGCCGCCTATGCCTTCCAGGGCTATCGTGACGGCAGCCCACTGGAGCCCGCGCCCAAGCCAACCCTTGTCTGCCGCGCCGGCGACAGCGCGCTCGAACTCGAAGCCCGTCTGACCAGAGCGGTGCTACCGCCTGGCGCCCGCTTGCATCTGGGCCTCTCGGCGGTACTGGAACACACGAACGGCACGCTGAGTTATTGGGCGCTGCGCCACCCTGTGGACAAGCCCGATTTCCATCATACTGGTGGCTTCGTACTGGAACTCGAACGCGCATGAAATTCGGCATTGACCGCCTACTTGACGACCCATCGCTACGCGCCCCGCTCAAGGGCCGGCGGGTTGCCCTGTTGGCGCACCCGGCGTCGGTGACCGCCGACCTGGCTCACGCTCTGGATGCCCTGGCGGCGCTGCCGGACATAAATCTCACCGCCGCCTTCGGGCCGCAACACGGCCTGCGTGGCGACAAGCAGGACAACATGGTGGAGTCGCCCGACTTCCTCGACCCGGTGCACGGCATCCCGGTGTTCAGTTTGTACGGCGCCGTGCGCCGGCCGACCGCCACCATGCTGGACAGCTTCGACGTGCTGCTGGTCGACCTGCAAGACCTGGGCTGCCGCATCTACACCTTCATCACCACCCTGCGCTACCTGCTGGAGGCCGCCGCCCAACATGGCAAAACAGTCTGGGTGCTGGACCGGCCCAATCCCGCTGGCCGGCCGGTCGAAGGCCTCACCCTGCGCGCCGGCTGGGGGAGCTTCGTCGGCGCCGGCCCCATGCCCATGCGCCACGGCCTGACCCTGGGTGAGATGGGGCTGTGGTTCCTGCGCGAGATGAAGCTCGACCTCGACTACCGCGTCATCGAGATGCAGGGCTGGCGGCCCGAGGCCGCGCCTGGCTACGGCTGGCCACTAGGCGAACGCGACTGGATCAACCCCAGCCCGAATGCGCCGAATCTATCCATGGCGCGCTGCTATGCCGGCACGGTGCTTTTGGAAGGCAGCACGCTGTCCGAAGGCCGCGGCACCAGCCGGCCGCTGGAGCTGTTCGGCGCGCCCGACATCGACGCGGCTGCGGTCATCGCGCAAATGCACGAACAGGCGCTCCACTGGCTGCAAGGCTGCCGTTTGCGCGAATGCTGGTTCGAGCCGACCTTCCACAAACACGCCGGCAAGCTCTGTTCCGGCGTGCAGATCCACGTCGAGACCGGCTACGACCACCACAAATTCAAGCCCTGGCGGCTTATGGCACTGGCTTTCAAGGCGATCCGGACGCTGCAACCGGACTACCCGCTGTGGCGCGACTTTCCCTATGAATACGAGCGCGACCGCCTAGCCATCGACCTGATCAACGGCAGCCCGCTGCTGCGCGAATGGGTGGACGATGCAGCGGCGCTGCCGGGCGACCTCGACGCCCTGGCCGCGGCCGACGAAGCCGCCTGGCGCGAAGTGCAGGCCTCACTATGGCTTTATCGTTAGCCCTTCCCGCACCGTCGGATAGTTCAACCGATAGCGCAACTCGCGCTTGATGCGATCGTTGGTCAGGCGCCTGGATTCGCTCAGGAACGAGCGCATGGCCGGCGTCACGGCGGCCATCACCTGGTCCTTCGGCAACCTCGGTGGTCGCGCCACGCCGACATGATCGGCCACCACGTCGAACCAGTCGCCCATCTTCAGGCCGCTGTCGTCGACGCTGTGGTAGAGACGGTTGCGACGGCTGCGGAACAAGGCGGTGATGGCCAGGCCGGCGAGGTCGTCGGCGTGGATGTGGTTGGTGTAGATGTCGTCGGCCGGTAACAGCGCGGGCAGCCCCTTCCTCACCCGTTCCTCGGGCAGTCGGTCGCCGGCGTAGATGCCGGGCACGCGCAGGATGGCAAGGCCGACGCCGGTCGCGGCGGCCCAGCGCCGCAACTGCCATTCAGCATCCAGGCGGCGCTTGGCGCGGGCGTTCTTGGGCTGGGTCGGCCGGGTCTCCAGCACCACCGCGCCAGCGCAGTCGCCATAGACGCCGCTGGTGCTGACGTAGATCAAGGTCCGGGGTAAACTCGCCGCGCCCGGCATCCTCGGGTTGGATAGCGCGGCGATCAGGTGGCGGGTGCGCGGGTCGCTCTCGCCCTCCAGCGGCGGCGGCGCGAAGTGGAACACGGCATCGGCCAGGCCGGCGATGCGACGCAGGTGGCGGCGGTCGTCGAGATCGCCGATGACCGGCATCACGCCGGCGGCGCGCAGTTCGGCCGCCCGTTCCGGCGAGCGCAACAGGCCGTAGACGCGGGCCTTGCCGCGCAGTTGTCGGGCGGCCCTGAGGCCGATGTCGCCACAGCCAACGATCAGTATTCGTAACATGCTCAGTCTTCAAGAGGAATTAACAATGTCTCACCAGGTCACCATCCAACCCAGCGGCCGTCAGTTTACCGTGCAGGATGACGAAACCGTGCTGGAAGCCGCGCTGCGGGAAAACCTGGCCCTGCCGTATGGCTGCCGCAACGGCGCTTGCGGAACCTGCAAGGGCCGTGTGCTATCTGGCACGGTGGACCACGGCGCACATCAGGCCGGCACGCTGCCGGACGAGGACAAGGCCAAGGGGTTGACCTTGTTCTGCACCGCCAAGCCGACCTCGGACCTGGTAATCGAGGCCAAGGAGATCGGCGCGACCCAGGACATCCCGGTCAAGACCCTGCCCTGCCGGGTGGAAAAGATGGAAAAGCGGGCCGCCGACGTGATGGCGCTCTGGCTCAAACTGCCCAGCAACGAACGATTGCAGTTTCTGCCTGGCCAGTACATCGACTTTCTCCTCAAGGATGGCAAACGGCGCAGTTTTTCGCTGGCCAACGCGCCGGAGGACGACACCCTGCTGGAGCTGCACATCCGCCATGTGCTCGGCGGTTTCTTCACCGACCAGGTGTTCGGCGCCATGAAGGTCAAGGACATCGTGCGCATCAACGGACCGCTGGGCAGCTTTTTCCTGCGCACATCGGACAAGCCCATCATCTTCCTGGCCGGCGGCACCGGCTTTGCCCCGATCAAGAGTATCTTGACGCACGCATTCCATCATGGCGGCGACCGCCAGATGACGCTGTACTGGGGCGCAAAGTCGCTGGCCGATCTATATCTGGCGGCGCTGCCGGCGCAATGGCAGACTGAACACGGCAACTTCGCCTTTGTCCCGGTACTATCCGAACCCGGCGCCGACTGGTCAGGCCGGACCGGCCTGGTGCATCAAGCTGTGCTGGCTGATTACGCCGATCTATCGGGTTACCAGGTATATGCCTGCGGCGCGCCGCCGATGATCGAGGCGGCAAAACGGGATTTCATGACCAAGGGGCTGCCCGAGGCTGAATTCTTCTCGGACTCGTTTGCCTTCCAGTAGGAGCGGGCTTGCCCGCGAGGGGGCGCGAGGCTCAAACACGGTGGCTTATCGCGGCTGCCGCCGTTCCTACAAGGCAGATGTTTGAGCCATTTCGAGCAATTTTTTTTCGGCGCTCTGGCGGGCGGCGGCCAATTCCCCGACCTCGGTTTTTATATCCTTCAGGTAATACTCGACGACCTGATTTTTACCTTCTATCAGGGCGGCATGGGCGGCGATCAAGGCCGCCAGGGGCAGGTGTTCCTTTTTCAGGGCACTGTCCGCCAGGCTGAGGGCATGGGCAGTCTGGCCGGACAGGTAGGCGGCCATGGCACGGGACAACTCGTCTTCCGCTTTATCGCTACGCCGACGCCGATGCCAGGCCCGGACATCGGCCGGTAGCCGCAGGGCAAGACGCACCAGGCGGACGCCGACATAGACAATGCCGAACAACAGCAATAGGGCGATGGCGGCCAACATGAAGGACATCTCCAATCGCCAGGGCGGCAGAACGACGACGACATAACCGGCATCGAAGCGGGCCAACAATGTGATCGCCACCGCCAGGACGAACAGCAGCAAAAACCACAGCACCGGACGCATCAGCGCACCGCCCCGGCCAGGGAATGCAGCACCCCCAGGCTGTCGTTTAGATTGGCGTTTTGCAGGGCTACCGGCATGGTTGCCAATTCTTTCAGGTCTTGCGCCACGCTACGGGTCAGGCCGTCGTTGCGGTTGAAATACTGGTCCAGCCACTGCCGGCAGGCGGCAATGTCGGCCCGGAAGGTGGCCTCGTCACGTTGCAATACCGCCAGCCGTGCTGACAGCAACCTGAGCTTGAGATTCTGACGCAGGAAATAGGTTTGCGGCGGTTCCAGCAGCGCCTGATCGGGTCGATCAAGGCGGCGGATGCGCACCAGTTGCTTGATCTCACCCCAGGTTTCGGCGCCCAGCCGCCCCATCCAATCCATCGCGCCCGTGCGTTTTTCGACGCTGGGCGATACGGGGGTTTCTCGATCGGACTCCAGTTTCAACTTGTCGACATTTTGCAGCAGGGCATCAAGTCGGGCATTGATGCCGACCACGTCGGCCGCCGGCAACAACTTGAGCCGGGCGGAATCGCGGCTGATAGCGGCCTGAAGACGTTCGAACTGGGGTTTCTTCATGCGCGCAATGCGGGCCGCCGCGCCATCCAGACCGAGTACAGCAGCCCTGACATTACCCGCCATCGCCAGTTGCTGATCGGCCAACAACAGGGTCTGCTCGATGTCGGCCAAAAGCCGTTCATCCTGGCCGCGAGCCAGTTCTCGATACATCGCCTCCAGCGCCAGTTGCTGGTTTTGAGCCTCCAGCGCCCTGGCATCGAGGGCCGCAGTACGCGTCGCCAGGGCATCGACGGTCGTACGCACCTCGCGGGCGGCGGCGCGCGCCTCCTTGCTGGAACTGTCGAACTCGCCTATCCGCCGGGCCAACTGAAATTCCAGGTCATGGATGCGCGTCTGCATATACCAGAACAGGCCGCCGCCAGCGGCCAGGATCAGCAGCGCCAGGATCAAGACCAGCGACAACAGCCAGCCGCGTCCCGGCGCTGTGCTCGGCAATGGCGAAGAGATAGTCGTTTCAGTCATGTCGGACACTGTACCAGTCCAGCAAGCCTGCAACCAGACCGGCGTCGCCCGGCGGAGTTACGATCACGGTCGTCACGCCACGGTCGCGAGCGGCGGCGGCGATGCGCTCGTGCATGGCGAACAACGGCGTGGCGCGTAACAGCTCGGCGCCCTCCTGGCCCAGCAGTTCGAACAGGTTGGCGACTATTTCCCGGCTGGTCACGGTCACCGCCTGGATAGCGTTTCGACGCCATAACGCCAATAAGGGCCGCGCATCAGCCAACGGCTTGACCCGCCGGTAGGCCTCGGCATACGCCACCGTCGCGCCGCGCTGGCGCAGGGTATCGGCCAGCATCTCCCGGCCGCCCTCGCCGCGCACGATTAAGATGTGTTTGCCGGCCAACTCGCACAGGGCGGGAAGGTCAAGCAGGCTCTCGCTGTCGGCGCCCGCCGCAGATACCAACACCGTCCCCGCGCCATAACTCGCCAGCGCGCGAGCCGTGCCCTGGCCGACTGCGGCCAGGGCAAAACCATGCGGCCAGTCGCCATGCCGTTCCAGAATGAACGGCCAGACCCGCTCAACCGAGGTTGGGCTGATGAAGATAATGAGGTCGTAGTCGCGCAAATTACCGATGGCATGGGCCAACGCCCGCGTATTTTCCGGCGGGGCGATGGCCAGTGCGGGGAACAGTATAGCGTTGCCGCCTTGGGCCTCGACGACCGCGGCCAAGCCCTCGGACTGCTCGGCCGGCCGGGTAATCAGGATGCCGCGCCCGGCCAAGGGGCCAGCGCTCATCCCAGGCGCTTAATCAATTCGGCCAACAACTGATCCGCGCCCTGGTCGATCAGTGCCCGGCCAACGCGATCGCCCAACGCCTCGGGATCGGCTTGCTCGCCTTCGGCTTCAGCCCGATAGACACGCAAACCTTCCAGGTCGGCGACAAAGCCGCGCAGATGGAGCCGGCCATTCTTGGCCGTTGCATAGCCGCCGATAGGCGCCTGACAACCGCCCTGCAACAGCCGGCTCATGGCCCGTTCAGCCCGCACGCAGGCCGCCGTGACCGGATCGTTGAGCGGCGCCAGTAGTTGGGCGATCTCCGGCTGACCACTGCAAATCTCGATGCCCAGTGCGCCCTGACCCACCGCCGGCAGGCTTTCTTCGGGCGACAGGATGGTGGCGATGCGCTCGGCGAAACCCAGTCGTTTCAGGCCTGCGGAGGCCAATATGATGGCGTCATACTGGTCCTCGTCCAGCTTGCGCAGACGGGTGTTGACGTTGCCGCGCAGGGTATCGACATCAAGATGCGGGTAGCGGGCGCGCAACTGTGCCTGCCGGCGCAGGCTCGATGTGCCGACCCTGGCGCCCTGGGGCAGTTCAGCCAGTGACCGGAATCGGTTCGAGACCAGGGCGTCGCGCGGATCCTCACGTTCCGGGATCGCGGTCAGCTCGAAGCCTGCCGGCAGGTCCATGGGCACATCCTTGAGCGAATGCACCGCCAAATGGGCCTGGTCGGCCAGCATGGCCTGCTCCAGTTCCTTGACGAACAGGCCCTTGCCGCCAACCCGGGACAAGGGCGAATCGAGTATCTGATCGCCCAACGTGGTCATGCCCAGCAACTCGACGGTCAGACCGGGATGCAACGCCTGGAGGCGGTCTCGAATATGGTGCGCCTGCCACAGGGCAAGCTGGCTTTCACGGGTGGCGATGATCAGTTTTTTGGGCATGAGGGTGGGCCGGCGAAGGTAGGCTAGAATCGAGCCAGGATTAATGGAGTGCGGAGTATGACTAAAAAAGTTGTTGCATGGTTGACTGCAATATTAGCATGTGCCGCGTTCGGCGCATGGGCCGCAGAAGGCGTGCCGCCGGTTCGCAACCTGCATAAGGATGGCGTGGCCGCTCGGGCCATACATGGCGCCATCCTTCTGGTCCTGGTGGAAAAGGGCTGCGTTTATTGCCAACACGCGCTCGACGATTTCCTCATTCCGATGAGCCGCAACCGGGACTATCGGCGCCGTCTGGTCATGCGCCGGCTGAAGGTTTCGGGCAAGACAAATATCACCGATTTCGATGGCCGCCTTGTCCCAGCCAAAACTATCGCCGGCCGCTATGGCCAGCAGATCGTGCCCGCGGTCGTGCTGCTCGACAGCCAGGGACGCCTGCTCGGCGAGCCGCTGGTCGGTCTGACCACGCCCGAATACTATGGCCTGTATCTGGACCAAGCCATAGACGCCGCCGTGGCCAAGGTGCGCGGCCAGACACCGCCGCCCTGAGACTGGGGCAGTGGCATAATTCACCTTTAAGCCGACCCTCCGATCCGCCATGTCCAGCACCGATAAAACCTGGTCCGAACGTTTTTCCGAACCCGTTTCAGAACTGGTGAAGCGCTACACCGCGTCGGTCTCCTTCGACCAGCGGCTGGCCCGCCACGACATCAAGGGCTCGCTGGCGCACGCCAGGATGTTGGTGAAACAGGGCATCATTCCGGCCGATGACCTCGCCGCCATCGAGTCCGGCATGACGGCCATACTCGCCGAGATCGAGCGCGGCGAGTTTGTCTGGAACCTGGACGACGAAGATGTCCACCTCAACATCGAGAAGCGCCTGACCGCCCTGATCGGTGACGCCGGCAAGCGCCTGCACACCGGCCGCTCGCGCAACGACCAGGTGGCCACCGATATCCGCCTCTGGCTGCGCGACGAGATCGACCGCATCGTCGAGTTGATCGGCGACTTCCAGACTAGTCTGCTCGACCTGGCGGAACGGCACGCCGCCACGCCCATGCCCGGCTTCACCCATTTGCAGGTCGCCCAGCCGGTCACCTTCGGCCACCATCTGATGGCCTATGTCGAGATGAGCCAGCGCGACCGGGAACGGCTGCTCGACTGCCGCCGCCGGGTCAACCGCCTGCCGCTCGGCGCCGCCGCCCTGGCCGGCGCCAGCTACCCCATCGACCGCGAGTCTGTCGCCGCCGAACTGGGCTTCGATGGAGTGTGCGAGAACTCGCTTGATGCCGTCTCGGACCGTGACTTCGCCATCGAATTCACCGCCGCCTGCGCCCTCTTGATGACCCACCTGTCGCGCCTGTCGGAGGAGTTGGTCCTGTGGATGAGTCCGCGTTTCGGCTTCATCGACCTGCCAGACCGCTACTGCACCGGCTCGTCGATCATGCCGCAGAAGAAGAACCCGGACGTGCCGGAACTGGTGCGCGGCAAGACCGGCCGGGTCAATGGTCACCTGGTCGCGCTACTGACCCTGATGAAGTCGCAACCGCTGGCCTACAACAAGGACAACCAGGAAGACAAGGAACCCTTGTTCGATACTGTCGACACCGTGATCGACAGCCTACGCATCTATGCCGATATGCTGGCCGGACTGGGCGTCAAGGAGCACGGCGTGCGCGTCGCCAATATGCGTGCCGCGCTGACCCAGGGCTACGCCACCGCAACCGACCTGGCCGACTATCTGGTCAAGAAAGGATTGCCCTTCCGCGACGCCCATGGCGCCGTGGCCAAGGCCGTGCGGATCGCCGAGACCACTGGCCGCGACCTACCACAGCTCGCTCTGGAAGAACTGAAGGAATTCTCGCCGCTGATCGAGGCGGATGTATTCGAAGTGCTCACCGTCGAAGGCTCACTGGCCAGCCGCAACCACATCGGCGGTACCGCGCCGGCGCAGGTGCGGGCAGCGATCAAGCGGGCGCGGCAACGGCTATCTCGTTAGAAATAGCTGGCCTTTATCCATTCGTGTTATCTTTAACATATTCGGATATACAACTCGACGACACCTAAGTATTGACGATGCCGCCACCGAACACGATACGTGATCGAAACAATCATCGGCTAGAAGGGGAATCTCAAGATGGATAGCGGAACATTAAAGGGAAGCATTCGGGTCAAAATACTGGGCGGGGTTCTTGCCCTGGAAATTTTGCTGGTGGCCTGTTATGCCAGCGTCCTCTACTACTCCGCGAGTCAGAACATCAACCTGAATTCGCAAAAAGCAGTGGAGCAATCGCAAGGCGTTTTTGGCCTTCTCATGGAGAACGATACCAAGATGCTAGGCGCGGCCTTGGATTCATTCGACACCAATTCCGCTGTCAAACAAATCTACCTCGACCATCAGGATAGGCAGCAGCTTCTGGCCGCCACACAGAACCTCTATCGCAGTAATAAGCTCCACTATGGCATCAGCCATATGTACTTCATCGACAAGGATGGAACCTGCTACCTGCGAGTGCACAATGCGGGAAGTTTTGGCGATACCATCGACCGTGAAACATTCCTGCAGGCCAGGGCCTCGGGACAAGCGGCCAGCGGGATCGAACTCGGGAAGCACGGTGAATTTGCGCTGCGCCGGATCATGCCGTACATCCACAACGGCAGCTTGATCGGCTATCTGGAGTTCGGCGAGGAAATCGACCATTTCAATAGCCTGATGAAAAAGCAGACCGGCGTGGACGTTGCCGTATTGGTGGCGAAGAGCTTTTTGCAGGAGGCCGATTACCGGGGTGGCATGAAGGTAAAAAACCGGCCTGACAACTGGGACGCCATGAAGGACTACGTCATGGTCAACAGCACACTGGACGACCCTACCAGGGTAGTTTCTTCCCTACAGGGAGATCAGCTTCGCGCGGTCAAGACCGCCTCCTATCTGGGGACGGTCACTAACGGCCCTGCCACCTTTGCGAAGGGGGTATTCCCGCTCAAGGACGCGGCCGGCAGGCAGGTGGGCGTGGTGCTGGCGCTGAGCGATGTGACCGACCAGATTCACAGCCAACGTTCATCCTTACTCTTACTGATCCTTATCTCGGTGGCGATCTTTGTCATCAGCTTCATCGTGGCGCTCAGGTATCTGCGGGTCGAGATCATCGATCCCCTGGTATCGCTCGCGGAACAAGCCAACGACATCAGCATGGGGAACGTCGAGAAGAAGCTGGAGACCAAAAGGGAAGACGAGATCGGGCTACTCATACACGCCTTCGAACGGATGAGAGTGAGCTTGAAAAAATCGCTCGCCTTGTTGGCCAAGCGGTCCTAACAGGGCTGATGGTCCTCTTAGTCGCTTTCGCCGGTCGGGAATGACGAGCCATGCGCGAACATGAACATCTGAGCTACGACGAACTCATCGAGGAGTTGCGGATACTGGTGCGCGATAAACATACCGGGATCATGTTCATACGCACCGAATCGGACCATTCGGTGCGTATTGGTCTGGCCCAGGGGCGCATCGTTTCATACAACTACCGAATGCACCGAGGACCGAAGGCAATTTCCCTGATCCGTCGGATTCAGTCCGGGGAATACGCCTTCACGGAGGAGGTTCCCGGTATCGTATCGGGGATCATATCCGGGGAGGCGCAGGCCAGCGATATCGATTTCTTCGCAGAACTCGCGGCGATCCCAGATCGAGATGTCTTTGCCGATCAGGATGTTTTTTTCGCGCCGCCGCCGGCTAGCGCGCACATGCAGGGAACGGCGGCGGCTGAGGTATCGCCGCCATCGGCCTCTGGCGGCCCGCAGATCGGCGGCGGCGAACTGTTCGAAACCGTGGTACGCGAACTCACCCGGTATCTTGGACCGGTCGCCCGCGTGGTGGCGACGGAGTATGAACAGGAACTGCGTTCCGCCGCCAGCCGCGAGCAAGTCCACACCATCGTCTCTCATCTGGCGCAGGAGATCGACGATAGCCAGCAGGCCGGAGAGTTCAAGACGCGCATCTTGGGCCTGGTAGCCAGTTGACCCACCAGTACGTCATCAAGCCAGTCTGACCGCCTCGCCAGCCTGCTGCGACACCATCCGTTCCAGCGCGGCGAACAGCTCGTCGCCGCTGCGAGTGTCGCGCCACTGGCCATCCTGCCAGCGGTAGTGGAAACCGCCGCTCTTGGCCGCCACCCAGATTTCCTGCATCGGCGTCTGCCGGTTGACGATGATCCTGGAGCCGTCGTCGAAGTCCATTTCCAGGATGCCGCCGGTGGCCAGTTCGTAATCGATGTCGGTCGCCTCCAGGGCCTGATCCAGGCGGTGAAAAAAGGCATCGGCTAGTTGAGCGTATTCGCTCTCGGTCATGGTCAACCTCTCGCGTGATAGACTTGGTCCATCACATTGTAGCCAGATTCCAATGCGCCTGATTTTCCTCTTTATAGTCACGGTTTTACTGCTCACAGCCTGCGGAAAAAAGGGCGCTTTGTACCTACCCGACAGCACGAAACCAGTAGCGACTCAATCATCTGCCCAATGAATCCGTTTACCCGCCATGACGGCTTGCTGTATTGTGAGTCGGTCGCACTCGATACCATCGCCTGCGAATTCGGAACGCCCTGCTATGTCTATTCCAGCGCCGCACTAACCGCCGCCTACCGCGCCTACGACGACGCCTTCGCCGAGCACGAGCACCTGATTTGTTATGCCGTGAAGGCCAACCCCAATCTGGCGATCCTGCATCTATTCGCAGAACTAGGCGCTGGCTTCGACATCGTCTCGGGTGGCGAACTGGTGCGCGTGCTGACCGCCGGCGGCGACCCCGGCAAGGTGGTGTTCTCCGGTGTCGGCAAGACCGAGGCTGAAATGGTCGCGGCATTGAACGCCGGCATTCATTGCTTCAATGTCGAATCGGAACGCGAACTCACGCGCCTGAATGCCGTGGCGGAACGGCTGCACAAGATCGCGCCGGTGAGCTTCCGGGTCAACCCCGATGTCGATGCCAAGACGCATCCCTACATCGCCACAGGCCTGAAGAAAAACAAGTTCGGCATCGCCTACGCCGACGCACCGCGTCTGTACCAACTCGCCGCGCGAATGCCACACCTGAAGGTCATCGGCGTGGACTGCCACATCGGCTCGCAACTCACCGAAACAGCGCCCTTTGCCGAGGCGCTCGACAAAGTACTCGACCTGGTCGAGCGCCTCGCCTCGGCCGGCATTGAACTCAGTCACATCGATCTGGGTGGCGGACTCGGCGTGCGCTATCAGGATGAGGCGCCGCCGGCATTGCACGAATACGCAAGCGTGCTGTTGTCGCGACTGCGCGAGCGCCGGCAAAAACTGATTTTGGAACCGGGTCGTTCGCTGGTAGCGAATGCCGGACTGCTATTGGCCAAGGTCGAGTATCTCAAGCATGGCGAAGCGAAAGACTTCGCCATCGTCGATGCAGCGATGAACGATCTAATGCGTCCGGCCCTCTATGATGCCTGGCACGATGTGCAGCCAGTGCGTCTGCGCGAAGGCGAAAAACGTTGTTATGAAATCGTCGGCCCGGTGTGTGAAAGTGGCGATTTTTTGGCTCATGATCGCAAACTCGTATTGGCTGAAAACGACCTTCTCGCGGTGCTTTCGGCCGGCGCATACGGCATGAGCATGAGCTCGAATTACAACAGCCGACCACGTGCGGCTGAGGTCTTGGTGAGCGGTGAACAGACCACGTTGATTCGACGCAGGGAACGATTGGAAATGTTGTTCGACGATGAAATCGTCGAACGCTGACAACAACGCTGAAACGCGCGCTAAAAAAATACTTGTACCCCTTGATGTATTGCAGTTTTTTTGCACTAGAATCACGAGCAACACGCACATGCGTGGAACTCATTGAGGCATAAGGCTTTCCGGCCTTCCAACCATAAGGAGTGTGAGACATGCCTGCTGCAAAATCCACTAAAGCAAAACCCGCTACAGCGACTACCGCTGCCAAACCTGCTGTGAAGAAGGCCGCTGCAAAACCTGCCGCGAAGAAAGCGGCTGCTCCCAAGGCGGCCGCCAAGCCCGCTGCAAAGAAGGTTGCCGCCAAGCCTGTCGCCAAGAAGTCTGCGCCCAAGGCCGCTGCAAAACCTGCCGCGAAGAAAGCTGCTGCTCCCAAGGCGGCCGCCAAGCCCGCTGCAAAGAAGGTTGCTGCCAAGCCTGTCGCCAAGAAGGCCGCGCCCAAGGCCGCTGCAAAACCTGCCGCGAAGAAAGCTGCTGCTCCCAAGGCGGCCGCCAAGAAGGCCTGAATCCTTTCCGGCCACAAACAAAAAAGGCGGGTCACCCTGCCTTTTTTGTTGCCTGTTTCTGTCGCCGCCACCATAGCCGCACCCCCAACAAAACAGCGAGTACGGCAGCATAAATGACCGGCAGGGTGACATCCTGTTTCACCAGCCAGTAGTAATGCAGCACGCCGCAGATTGCGGCAGGGTAGACCAACCTGTGCAAGCGCAGCCAGTTGCGTTTCAACACTCGCACCGAGCGGTCGTTCGAGGTCAGCGCCAACGGCGCAAGCATCAGTAACGCCGCCATGCCGGCGGTGATGAAGGGCCGTTTGTAGAGGTCCTTAAAGATCGCCATCCAGTCGAAGAACTGGTCCAGCCATAGATAGGCAGTAAGGTGCAGTACACCGTAGGAGAAGGCGAACAGACCCAGCATCCTGCGGTAGCGCAGCCAACGGCCATCACCGGTCAGGCGGCGCAGCGGCGTAATGGCGAGAGTGATGAGCAGTAGGCTCAGCGTCCAGGTGCCCAGGGAGCGAGTCACGAACTCGATCGGGTTGACACCCAGTCCGTGGCCGAGGCCGAGCGCGAACAGACGCGCCAGCGGCAGCAGGCATAACAAGAAAACGGTATAGCGGGAAAAGCGTGACCAGAGATACGTGACAATATCTGCAGGATAAAGACCCGCCGAATCGTCACCCATTACGCCTTTATCGTCACGTCTCATTGGTCACGCCGTTCAAAAATATTTCTTCAAATCCATGCCGGCATAGAGCCGCGCCACCTGATCGCTATAACCGTTAAACAGCTCGGTCTTGCGCTTGAAGAACTCGCCGATGCGGCGTTCGCGAGCCTGGCTCCAACGTGGGTGATCGACGTCCGGATTCACGTTCGAATAGAAGCCATACTCACGCGGCGCCGCCGCCATCCATGCGCTGATCGGCTGGCGCTCGACGAAGCGTATCTTGACGATCGATTTGCCGCTTTTGAACCCGTATTTCCAGGGCACTACCAGACGGATCGGGGCGCCATTCTGATTCGGCAATTCCCGGCCGTACAGGCCGACCGACATGAGCGTCAACGGGTGCGTCGCCTCGTCCAGGCGCAGGCCCTCGACATAGGGCCAGTCGAGCGCCGGCCAGCGCTGACCGGGCATTTGTTTGGCATCGTGCAGGGTAATGAATTCGACATACCTGGCCTTGCCGGTCGGCTGGGCCTGCCTGATTAGTTCAGCGAGCGGGAAGCCCAGCCAGGGGATTACCATGGACCAGCCCTCGACACAACGCATACGGTAGATGCGTTCCTCCAGCGGGAATGCCCTGGTCAGCGCATCAATGTCCCAGACCCTCGGCTTCAGGCATTCGCCTTCCACGCTCACCGTCCACGGCCGCGTGCGCAGGCTGCCGGCGTTCTTAGCAGGGTCTTCCTTGTCGGTGCCGAACTCGTAAAAGTTGTTGTAGCTGGTGATCTCTCGCCAACTGTTGGCCGTCTGGCCGCCGCCGACTGTGGTCTTCTTCCAGGCCGGCAGAGCGGCTCGTGCTGGCAGAGCGGCACAGAGCGCCAAGGCGAGCGAACCCGTAAGAAACTCACGGCGTCTTTCATATACCCTCTCGGGCGTAATTTCAGTCGGTAGAATGCGCGGTGTGGAATCGGCAGCCATGATGGCGACCTCCTGTAGCGTTGGCGGTGATCGGTTGTCGTATCGACGACGAGTATCCGACCGCCATTTGCCGAAATAATTTCCGTGAGGCGATACATGCGTTTTTTTCTCAAGGTATTCATTGTCATACTGGCCCTGGCCGGCGGCATTTATCTTTACCAACGCCCAGCGCCATCCGCCAAGACCAGTGAGAAAAAAGACACCACCCCGGTTCCTGTCCTGGCGGCTCAGGCGATCACCCGCGATCTAGCCATTGCCATCGACCTGGTCGGCCGTGGCGAGGCCTATGAGTCGGTCTCGCTCAAGTCCCGCGTTGATGGTCAGGTGCAAACTGTGTTGTACCGAGAAGGTCAGCACGTCCATGCCGGCGACGTGCTGTTGCGTCTCGACCCATCTGATTTCAATGCCCGCCGGCAGCAGGCCGAGGCCACCCTGGCCAGGGATCGCGCGCTGCTTAAACAGGCCCAGGCCGATGCGGCTCGTTACCAGACGCTGAAAGAACAGGGCTTCGTCTCAGAAGAAAAACTGACCGGCCTGCACGCCGCCGAGGCGGCAGCCAAAGCGACGGTGAACGCCGATCGGGCCAGCCTGGAACTGGCCCGTCTGCAATTGAGTTATGCCACGATCCGCGCGCCTATTTCGGGCATCGTCGGCGCCCGTCTGGCCTTCCCCGGCACGGCGGCCAAGACCAATGACACGGTGCTGGCGATCATCAACCGGGTGCAGCCGCTGCTAGTCGCTTTCTCACTGCCTGAGAACCACCTGGCAGAACTACGCAAGGCACTCGCCCAGGGCGATCTAAAGGCCACCATCGGTATACCGGACGACCCGAAAATCGCCTACCCGGCCAGTGTGAATTTCGTCGACAACATGGTGGACCCGGCCACCGGCACGGTGCTGATGAAGGCCCGGCTGGAGAATGCGGACGAGCGGCTGGCGGCGGGCCAATACCTGCGCGTCACGCTGATTCCGAAAACTCTCAAGGACGCCGTTGTGGTGCCCTCGGAGGCGGTGCAGCAAGGACCGAAAGGCAGCGTAGTCTATGTGATCAACCCGGACCACAGCATCACCATCCGCAAGACGAATGTCGCCGCCAGCCGCGACGGCCTGTCGGCCATCGCCAGCGGCTTGAAGGCCGGCGAAACGGTGGTGACCGACGGCCATCTGAGGTTGACGCCGAAATCCAGGGTAAAGATCAAGACAGCGGATGGCGGCCAATCCGCCAAACAGTGAGGCCGCGCCGTGCAACTATCTGAACTGTGCATCCGCCGCCCGGTGATGACCACGCTGCTCATGGCGGCGCTCTTGATCTTCGGTCTTATCGCCTATCGCGGCCTGCCGGTCTCGGAGTTGCCCAAGGTCGATTTCCCGACCATTTCGGTCAGCGCGGCGCTGCCTGGCGCTTCGCCGGAGACCATGGCGGCAACCGTGGCGACACCGCTGGAGGCGCAGTTCTCGACCATCGCCGGGGTCAGCTCGATCAACTCCACTAGCGCCCAGGGCGCGACCTCCATCACCCTGCAATTCGATCTCGATCGCAACATCGACGCCGCCGCCCAGGATGTGCAATCGGCCATCGCCGCCGCGCAGCGCAAGTTGCCCACCGACATGCCGGCGCCGCCGTCCTTCCGCAAGGTCAACCCGGCCGCCTCGCCGATCTTCTACCTCGCCATGCGCTCAGACACGCTGCCCATGTCGGTCGTCAACAACTACGCCGAGACCCAGTTGGCGCAGCGTATCTCGACCATCGCCGGCGTCGCCCAGGTGAATGTCTACGGCTCACAGAAATTCGCCGTGCGGGTCCAGGTCGATCCGGATCGGCTGGCTGCTCGCGGCATCGGTCTGGACGAGGTATCCCAGGCCATTCAGTCGGCCAACGTCAATCAGCCGACCGGCACGCTGGAAGGCCCGCACCAGACCTTCGCGATCAGGGCCAACGGTCAGCTTGAATCTGCGGCCGCCTACCGGCCACTGATCGTCGCCTACAAGAACGGCGCGCCGGTACGGCTGGAAGAAGTGGCCACGGTGCGCGACGACGTGGAGAACAACAAGCGCGCCAACTGGCTGGGCGACCAGCGCGCCATCGTCCTGGCCATCCAGCGCCAGCCGGACGCCAACACCCCGGCCACGGTAGCGGCCATCAAGGCCATCCTGCCCGCCTTCCAGGAGAAACTGCCCGCCTCCATCGAATTGAGTGTGCTCTACGACCGCAGCATTTCCATCAGCCAGTCGATAGCCGATGTGCAGTTCACCTTGGTGCTGGCCGGTTGTCTGGTGGTCCTGGTGATCCTGATGTTCCTGCGCAATGCCTCGGCCACAATGATCCCGGCCTTGGCGCTGCCGCTCTCGGTGGTCGGCACCTTCGCGGCGATGTATGCGCTTGGCTTCAGCCTGGACAACCTGTCGCTGCTGGCGCTGACCTTGTCGGTCGGCTTCGTGGTCGACGACGCCATCGTCATGCTGGAAAATATCTCGCGCCACGTCGAGGCCGGCGAACCGCCGTTCCAGGCCGCCATCAAAGGCGCGCGCGAGATCGGCTTCACGATTATTTCCATGACTCTGTCCCTGATCGCGGTGTTCATCCCGGTGCTGTTCATGGGCGGCGTCATCGGCCGGTTGCTGCACGAATTCGCGGTCACCATCAGCGCCGCAATCCTGGTCTCCGGCCTGGTCTCGCTGACCTTGACGCCAATGCTGGCCAGCCGCTATCTCAAGCCACATGACACCGAACGACACGGCCGTGTCTACAACCTGCTCGAAACGCTGTTCAACCGTATGCTGGCCGCTTATCGAGGTAGTCTGACCTGGGCGCTGGGCCATCCGCGCCTGATCCTGGCGGTCTTCTTTGGCACCTTTCTGGCCAGTGCCTGGCTCTATTTCCAGATACCGAAGGACTTTCTACCCAGCGGCGACTCTGGCCAGATCGTCGCCTTCACCGAGGCGGCGCAGGACGCCTCTTTCGAGTCCATGGTGAAGAAGCAGCGCCAGGTGGCCGCCATCGCCGCCCAGGACCCCAACATCGAAACCTTCATGTCGGTGGTCGGCGCCGGCGGCTCGCGGCCCACCGTCAACACCGGCCTCATGCTGTTCAAGCTCAAACCATTTGGGCAACGCCTCGCAGCCGACCGGATCATTCAGGAGCTGCGGCCCAAGTTCGCCGCTGTTCCCGGCATCAAGGTCGCTATGCAAAACCCACCGCCAATTCGCTTGTCGGGCCGACTCACCACCGCGCAATACCAGTACACGCTACAGTCGATCGACCTGGCCGAACTCTATCGCTGGAACGACATACTGCTCGACCGCGTCCGGCAATTGCCCGGCCTGGTCGACGTAAACAGCAACCTCAACAACAAGAGCCCGGTCATTTCGCTTGATGTCGATCGGGATAAACTGGCGCCGCTGGGCCTGACCTTTGGCCAGGTGGAAGATACCTTGCAATCGGCCTTTGGCAGCCGGCAGATTTCCACCATCTACGGCGACAGCGACCAGTACCAGGTCATCCTGGAACTGGCGCCCGAGTTCCAGGCCGACCCCGCCATGCTCGCGCGCCTCAAGGTCCGCGCCGGCAACGGCACGCTGGTGCCGCTCGACAGCGTTGCCCGGTTGACCCGCAAGAACCAGGCCCTGACGGTAAACCACCAAGGCCAATTGCCGGCGGTGACGATCTCCTTCAACCTGCTCCCCGGCGTGTCATTGGGCACGGCGGTCAGCCGCATCCGCGCCCTGGAACAGGCGCTGAGTCTGCCCGCCTCGGTCAGCACCAGCCTGCAAGGCACGGCGCAAGCCTTTGAGGACTCACAGAAGGGGCTAGGCATTTTGCTGCTGGTAGCGGTGCTGGTGGTCTATATCGTCCTGGGCATCCTCTATGAAAGCTTCATCCACCCGCTGACCATCCTGTCCGGCCTACCCTCCGCCGGTCTGGGCGCCCTGCTCACCCTGTACATCTTCAAGGTGGACCTGTCGCTTTATGCCTTCGTCGGCATCATCATGCTGATCGGCATCGTCAAAAAGAACGCCATCATGATGATCGACTTCGCCCTGGAACGGCAGCGCAAAGAAGGTATGGCAGCGGCCGAGGCGATCTACTCGGCCTGCCTGATCCGCTTCCGGCCGATCATGATGACCACCCTGGCGGCGCTGGCCGGCACCCTGCCCATCGCCCTGGCCATCGGCGCCGGCGGCGAGGTGCGCCAACCACTCGGTCTGGCGGTAGTCGGCGGCCTGGTCGTATCGCAGTTCCTCACCCTGTACATCACCCCGGTGATCTACCTCTATCTGGAACGGCTGTCGGCCCGCCGCACGGCCCGCTGACGGTTTGCCGTAAAAGGCATTCGACACCATCTTGAAGGTAATGGGCGCTCTGGGTCTCAAGCTTCATGCCCAACCCTGCGCTCCAGGGGACGCGCCGCAAGTGGCGCACTCATGAGCTTGCACGTTGATTGATCCACGATCGACCGGTCAGAAGCCTATAGCAGACGTATTTTCCGTGCTGAACAAAGGGCCGCTTAGGCCGAGCACTTGTCCGTGAGTACGCGCAATGGGGGTCTGCTGCACTCGGTTACCTGCCGTTAGACCATTGACGCGACCAATGGCTGCACCGGGTGCAAAGGGTGAGTTCGGTTGAGCGAATTTCTACGACGGCTTCAGGTTCTTTGCAGACTTCCAGACAAGAAATCCAACCCTGGACCCGGCCCTTGAATTAACCCGGATAGGTCTCGTAGAAGGCTTGCACGAAGGCGTCGAGTTGTGCCTCCGGCAGGTTGTTGATCCCGGCCGCCGCCTTGCGCCCGCCACCGCCCTCGAAGCGCTGGCAAAGGCTGTCGGCGCCTACCCGGTTATTGACTGGGGCGCGCACGCTGACTAGGTAATGGTCTTGGGCCAATGGCGTCAGCAGGGCATGGGCCCGGTCTGGACGGGCCTGGGCCAGGGCATTGGCGTAGACGCCCGAGACCCGCCGCGCCCAGGCGGCATGGGGCAGCACGAATACCGCGCCGGAGGACCGCTCGACGTAGGGCCAAGTTGCTTCGGCCAACCGCATGTCCTCGGCATAGCCCGCCCTGAGCCGGACGAATTCCGGCGCCTCGGCAATGAAGGCAAATGGGTCGGCGTAGCCATGCAAGCGTCGATACAGCTCGGCGGGAGAAAAGTAGAGGTCGTCGATACTGTCGCCATAGGCATTGTAGTTGAGGCACTCGCCTAGCTCCTGTAAGGCGGCGAGTTGCGGCGGGGCCAATTGCAATGGCTCGGCGGCCCGCCGGGCGGCCTGGTGCAGGTTGTCGCCGAAGGCCCCGGCCACAGCCCAGGCCCGATACCGGCCAGCGAGATAGCGATCCACCAGCAGGCTGGTGCAGACCTCCGCCGCCGTGTCAATGTGGGGCTCAAAGCCGGGCTGCACCGGCAGCTCGCCGGGGTTGTGGTGGTCAAACCAGCGCACCTTCACCCCCTTGGCGAGCAGCGACTGCAAGGCGGCCAGGTTCTTCTCCACCGTGATGTCGAGGACCGTGACCCGGTCCCCAGCCTCGGCCGTCACGCGCTTCAGCAAGCCGATGTCTCGCTTGACCCCGGTGACCAAGGCGGCTTCGGCCGGCTCGGCCAGGCGAAGTTGGTGCAGGGCGCAGAGGCCATCGGCATCGCCATTGAATACGTCAAAAATCATTGTGCTTTCCCTTAAAAATGGGCAGGCTCAAGGCCGTAAACCCGATGGCACATTTCAACTACGTCCATGTTCGCAAATAAGTCGGCCGCGTTCCGATATGTCTTGATCGCCTATGTCATCGCCATCGGCTTAGGCAGCCTGTATCCGTTCGCCGGCTGGCGGCCGCTTTCGAGTTGGTCGGCCGACTTTCTGTTCGCGCCGCCGCCCCGCTACTTTACCCGTAACGACGTTAGCACCAACCTGCTGGCCTATCTGCCGCTCGGCTATCTGCTGGCGCTGAATCTGTCCCAGCCTGGCCACCGCAACCTGTCTATCCTGCCGACCTTGCTGTTCGGGGCGCTATTCAGCCTGGCCATGGAGGGTCTGCAAGTCCTGCTGCCGGGCCGTATCGCCTCTAACCTGGACATCTTCCTCAACAGTCTGGGCGCCCTGACCGGCGCTCTGCTGGCGCTGCATCACAGCCGCTGGCTGCGCGCCGGACAGGCCTTATATCATTGGCGCCGCACCTGGTTTCAGGACCATGGCGACACCACCTTGGGGTTTTGGTTGCTGGCGCTCTGGGCCGTGACCCAGTTCGCCCTGGTGCCGCAACCCGGCGTCGGCTGGCCAGCGATTCGCCTGTATACGGTCGCCCCGGCGCCGGCCGGTGTTCAGTTGTTCGACGCGCCCTGGTTCTTCGCCATGCTCGTGGAGCTGATCGTCATCGGCGCCTTCACCGCTTGCCTGCTGCGACCAGGCCGCTATGTCGGCGCCATCTTCCTGCTCCTGGTCAGCGTCCTCGGCCTCAAACTGCTGGCCTGGGCCGTGCTGCTAAAACCTAAGGTCATGGGCGGCATCCTATCGCCGGAGACCCTAGCCGCCTTTGTGGTCGCGCTGTGGCTACTACTCCTGCCCACTGTTTCCAGACGCCGCCGAAGCGTGGCTATCGCCTTACTGATCGCCACCGACCTGGCCCGACTGCTGTTCGTTCCGGCGCCATTGTGGCCTTCCGGCAGCCCGCTCAACCTGGTCGGCCTAGCCCGCCATCTGGCCGCCTTATGGCCTTGGCTGGCGCTGCTTTATCTGCTCAGGAAGACGGTGAATCATCCGCCCTCTCTGTCTCGCTGAGGGCAGCTAAGCCATCTGTCTTGCGACTGGCATCCAGGGTCAACACACCTTCCAGTTTGCGCACCAGGCAATGGACGCTCTGCCGGCCGGTATCGAGAACGATGTCGGCGGTCTGCATATATAGCGGGTGGCGCATCTCATACAGCGCCTGCAAGCGGGCCAATGGATCATCCGTTTGCAACAGGGGCCGGTTGCGGTCGTGCCGGGTGCGCAGGTACAACTCATGAGGATGGCAACGCAAATAGATGACCGTGCCGCGCGCCTTGAGCCGGTCACGGTTGAGCGGATCGAGTATCGCGCCGCCGCCGGTGCCCAGAACGATGCCATGGCGCCGCGACAGCTCGTCGATCACGCACGCCTCGCGCCGCCGGAACCCCGCCTCGCCTTCGATCTCGAAGATGGTAGGAATTGAGACCCCGCAGCGGACTTCGATCTCGTGATCGGAATCGGCGAAGGCCAGATTGCGGTGCTTGGCCAGCAGCCGCCCGATCGTGGTCTTGCCAGCGCCCATGAGGCCGATCAGGAAGAGGTTGTCGCTTGGAATCATGGTCCGATTTTACGCGATCAGGGCTTGCGCTGATGACTGAGCAGGCGTTCGACTGCGGCCTTGAGTCCGCTCTCGGGCAATTCCCGGTCGAGTGCGTCCCATGCCGACAGGGCACTCCGACCCAAGGCCTTTTTTTCCGGCCGATCGGGTCGGCTCCAGCCAGCCTCGACCCGAACTCGCAGACGATCGACCGGACAGCCGGAACTGGACAGTGCCTTGGCCGCCGTGGTCGCCAGGCTGCGCAGACGGGACGCAGCGGCGCCGTTGGCGCAAAACACCCTGGCCTCGCCATTGGCCACTGCGACCACATGGCAAGCGTCGGCCACGGTCGGAGGCAGGGCGCGACCAAGGCGCAGGTTCATCTCCCGCAGGCGTTCCGCCTCGGGCAATAGAACGGCTAATCCTCGGTCCTCGCCTATGAGGGCGCGGATGCGGCGAAGCGGCTGCTGGAAGGCCATGGAAATGTAAAAAGCCGAGTTGGGCTCCTATGGTAACATTCGGCAATTTTTCTAATTGAATAAGTGGTTTATACCGTTCATGTTCGTCGATCTACTCAAGAAAATATTTGGCAGCCGCAACGAGCGGCTACTTAAACAATACCGCTCCATCGTCAGCAAGATAAATGCCCTGGAACCGGCCTTCGAAAAACTTGGCCACGAGGAGTTGCTCGGCAAAACGGCGGAGTTTCGCGCTCGGCTGGCCAAGGGCGAGACCCTGGACCAATTGTTGCCGGAGGCCTTCGCGGCGGTGCGCGAAGCCAGCAAGCGGACCCTGGGGCTGCGTCATTACGATGTCCAGATGATCGGCGGCATCACCCTGCATCAGGGCAAGATCGGCGAAATGCGGACCGGCGAGGGCAAGACCCTGATGGCGACCCTGCCCATTTATCTGAACGCGCTGCCCGGCAAGGGCGTTCACGTGGTGACGGTAAACGACTACCTGGCCTCCCGCGACGCCCAGTGGATGGGCAAGATCTACCGCTTCCTGGGCATGACCGTGGGGGTCATCCAGTCCCAACAGCCGCAGGAAGAAAAACAGGCCGCCTACGCCGCTGACATCACCTACGGCACCAACAACGAATACGGTTTCGACTACCTGCGCGACAACATGGTCTATGCCCCGGACCAGCGCGTGCAGCGACCGCTCAACTACGCCATCGTCGACGAGGTGGACTCGATCCTGATCGACGAGGCCCGGACGCCGCTCATCATCTCCGGTCAGGCCGACGACAACGTGTCCCTGTACCAGGCCATTAATGTGGTGCCGCCCCGCCTGGAACGCCAGGAGCGGGACATCAAGGATGACGAGCCGGAAGACCAGCGACCGGCCATCGCCGACTATGTGGTGGACGAGAAGACCCACCAGGTGACCCTGACCGAACGGGGCCACGAGCGCGTCGAGGCCATCCTCGGCGAGATGGGCCTGCTGCCCGCCGGCGGTTCGCTCTACGACGCCGCCAACATCACCCTGATGCACCACGTCTATGCCGCCCTGCGTGCCCATGTCCTGTACCACCGCGACCAGCATTACGTGGTGCAGAACAACGAAGTGGTCATCGTCGATGAATTCACCGGCCGCCTGATGACTGGCCGCCGCTGGTCCGACGGCCTGCACCAGGCGGTCGAAGCCAAGGAAGGCGTCGAAATCCAGCGCGAAAACCAGACCCTGGCCTCGATCACCTTCCAGAACTACTTCCGGATGTACAAAAAGCTGGCCGGCATGACCGGTACGGCGGACACCGAGGCCTATGAGTTCCAGGAAATATACGGCCTGGAAACGGTGGTCATCCCAACCAACCAACCCATGATCCGCAAGGACATGAACGACCTGGTCTATCGTACTGGCGACGAAAAATGGAAAGCGGTCATCGCCGACATCGCCGATTGCCATAAGCGCGGCCAGCCAGTGCTGGTCGGCACCACCTCGATCGAGATCAACGAATTTCTGTCCGAACGACTGAAAAAGGCCGGACTGCCGCACCAGGTACTGAACGCCAAACAGCACGCCCAGGAAGCGCAGGTGATCGCCCAGGCCGGCCTGCCCGGCGGCGTCACCATCGCCACCAACATGGCCGGCCGTGGCACCGACATCGTCCTGGGCGGCAGCATTGCCAAGGAGATCGACGCAAACGAGAACGACGCGGCCCTCACCGAGACCGACAAGGCCGCCCGCCTGGCCACTATCAAGGCTGACTGGCAGAAGCTGCACGACGTGGTCCTGGCCGCCGGCGGCCTGCACATCATCGGCACCGAGCGGCACGAGTCGCGTCGGGTCGACAACCAGTTGCGCGGCCGTTCCGGTCGCCAGGGCGACCCCGGCTCATCGCGCTTCTATCTGTCACTGGAAGATTCGCTGCTGCGCATCTTTGGCGGCGACCGTCTGGGCGCGATCATGGAACGCCTGAAAATGCCCGAGGGCGAGGCAATCGAACACGGCATGGTCAACCGTTCCCTGGAATCGGCCCAGCGCAAGGTCGAGCAACGCAACTTCGACATCCGCAAGCAACTGCTCGAATACGACGACGTCGCCAACGACCAGCGCCGCGTCATCTACAGCCAGCGCAACGAGTTGCTGGAGACCAGCAACATCGCGGTCGGCATACTGAACATGCACGGTCAGGTGCTGAACGACCTGATTAGTGAACATATCGTACCCGGCAGCATGGCCGAACAATGGGACGTCGCCGGCCTGGAGCGGGTATTGGCCTCCGAGTACCTGCTGCAATGCCCGATCCAGCACTGGCTGGACAGCGACGACACGCTGGATGAGCATGGCCTGCGCGACAAGATCATCGCCACCGCCCGCGCCACCTATGCCGAGAAGGAGGTCGTGGCCGGCGACAACCTGCACCAGTTCGAACACGCCATCCTGCTGCAAACCCTGGACGGCCACTGGCGCGAGCACCTGGCCGCCATGGACCACCTGCGCCAAGGCATCCATCTGCGCGGTTATGCCGCTAAGAACCCCAAGCAGGAATACAAGCGCGAGGCCTTCGATCTGTTCGAGACCATGCTCAGCGCCGTCGCCCGGGAAGTGACCCGGGTCACACTGACCGTGCAGATCCGCGCCGAGGAAGACGTCGAGGCGGTCGAGGCTCAGGAACCGGAGCTGAGCAACGTCCATTACCACCATGCCGACTTCGACCAGGCCCTGGCCGGCAAAGACGAAGCGATCGAAGAGACCGCGCCGCCGCAACCGATCGAGCGGCAATCACCCAAGGTCGGCCGCAACGACCCCTGCCCCTGCGGTTCGGGCAAGAAGTACAAGCATTGCCACGGGCAGTTGAACTGATCTCGCCAAACGGCTTGCCTGGCCGGGCGTTTTATCCGACAATTCTTGTCAACATTTAACGGAGTTGTCGGATGCCCTACTTCATCTACGAAATTGGCCCGCTGAAGATACTGAACAAGCGCGGCCAAGCCGCCAGCTTCAAGGAGGCCAAGGCCCAAGCCAATGTGCTACGCAAGGACCTGGACCCTAATAGCGGCCTTCAGATCAAGATGATCTTCGCCGAAAACGAATTACTGGCTGAGGACATCCTGTCCCAACCACGCGAGGTTGGCGATTCGCTGGCCGGCGACGACTACTGAGGGGCCGGCAATGAGCGAGACCTTCTGCGATCTGGCCAAGGGCAAATGCAAACCCTGCGAAGGCGGCATCCCGCCGCTGTCCGCGCACGAAATCGAGACCCTGCTGAAAGGCCTGAACGGCTGGGCGGCGGTCGACGGCAAGCTGGCCAAGGATTTCAAGTTTCCCGACCACTATGTGACCATGACCTTCGTCAATGCCGTGGCCTGGGTCTCCCACAGCCAAGGCCATCACCCCGACCTGGCGGTCGGCTACAACACCTGCCGGGTCCAATACATCACCCACGCCATCGGCGGCCTGTCCGAGAGCGACTTCATCTGCGCCGCCAAGATCGACCGGCTAACCGAGCTTTAACCTGGCCATGTCCGGCTACAACGAAGACGCCTACCAGGATGCCCGCGAGTCGGCCATCGGCCTGATCTGCCCATTCGAGCGGGCGCTGCTGTCGCGTTGCGTGGTCTGCGACAAGGCCCATCGCCTGCTCCTGGCGGAACGGGAAGCCATAAGCTGTACCGAGCAGACGGCCTGCGACCTGTGTCAGCGTTTTCACGCCGAGTTACACCAGAATGCCCGCTTCGCCCTTCATGCCGAGCCCAATCAACCCTGGCCATTCGGCAAGGAAATCCGCGTCCAGTGCGGCGGCGTCCTGGGTCTGGCGGAGACGTTGGAAAACCCGGCCGGGCCGACCACGGATGTCGCCCTGTCGGTGGCTGAAGGCCGCCTGCGCTTCGGCGAGATCGGCCGCTTTCCCTATTCCGAGATCATGCGCGCCGTGGTCCATTACGAACCTCGCCGACGCAGGAAATGAAGGTCGCGGTCATCGGCGCCGGGCCGGCCGGCATGTCCTGCGCCAACGCCCTGCTCAGCTTCGGACTGGAGCCGGTGGTGATCGAACGCGCCGCTCAGGTCGGCGGCATCCAGCGGGCCAATTTCCACCCTAACCTGTGGATGCTCGGCATCCCCGGCGAAACCGGCTGCCAGATCACCGAACGACTGGCCCGGCATTACTTCGACCTGCCCGTCACCACCCTCATGAATACGCGGCTACTGGCCGTAACCCGGGCCGGTACGGCTTTTAACCTGCGCCTTGCCGGCCCGGAAGGCGAATCCGAACAGGTGGTCGCCGCCTTGGTGCTGGCCACTGGCTCCCGACCTCGGGCCACGCCGGAGCTGGAGGCCCTTGGCCGGCACTCCCGCCGGGTGGTCATCGGACCGCTCAACGACCGTATTCGTGACGAGGTGCGCAATGCCCGGGTGTTGGTCCTGGGCGGCGGCGACAATGCCCTGGACCATGCCTTGTTTCTGGCTGAGCGCGGCAACCACGTGACCGTATCCGCGCGCAGCCGATTCAGCGCCCGTAGACAGTTCCAGGGCGCCTGTGACGCGTGTACGGGGATTGAATTGGTCAGCGGCCAGGCGCCCACGGCTTTGGCGGCGGACGACGACGGTATAAAGGCCGCTTGGCCTGACCGGAAGGAACGCTACGACTGGTTACTAGTGATGTATGGCTATCGGCCCAACAACGACCTACTGGACGTCTTCGAGCCCGCCATCCGGCCGACGCTGACCGCCTCCGGTCATATTCATGTTGATCGCCGCCAACAGACCACCGTGCCAGGTATCTATGCCGCCGGTGACATTACCGACAGCATCCAGCCCAGCGTGCCGACCGCCATCGCCCAAGGCCTGGCCGCTGCCAAGGCCATCGAACAGGATCAGGTTACGCAATCGACATAGTAGCGGGTGCTGCCGCTGGACTTGTCCTTGACCAGGCCATGCACGTCGGTCTCGAAGCCAGGGAATTTCTCGTTGAACTCGCGGGTGAACTTGAGGTAACGGACGATGGTAGCGTTGAAGCGTTCGCCCGGTATCAACAGCGGGATGCCCGGCGGATAGGGCGTCAGCAGGATGGACGTGATGCGGCCTTCGAGGTCATCGATCTCGACCCGGTCGATCTCGCGGTGCGCCATCCTGGCGTAGGCGTCGGCCGGGCGCATGGCCGGCACCATGTCGGAAAGGTACATCTCGGTGGTAAGCCGCGCCACGTCGTGGGCCTTGTAGACTTCATGTATCTTATCGCATAGCTCTTTCAGGCCGGTCCGCTCGTACAGCGGCTGCTTGGCGACGAAGTCCGGCATGATCCGCCACAATGGCTGGTTGCGGTCGTAGTCGTCCTTGAACTGCTGCAGTTCGGTCACCATGGTGTTCCAGCGGCCCTTGGTGATGCCGATGGTGAACATGATGAAGAAGGAATAAAGCCCGGTCTTTTCGACGATGACGCCGTGCTCGGCCAGATACTTGGTCAAGATGGCGGCCGGGATGCCCCAGTCGGCAAAGTCGCCGTCGACATCCAGGCCGGGGGTGATGACCGTGGCCTTGATCGGGTCGAGCAGATTGAAACCGGTCGCCAGCTTGCCGAAACCATGCCACTTCTCGCCGGCCTTGAGCATCCAAGCCTCGCGCTCTTCTATCCCTTCTTCCGATAAGTCCTTGGGCCCCCAGACCTTGAACCACCAATCCTTGCCCAGCTCGGCATCAACCTTGCGCATGGCGCGGCGGAAGTCCAGGGCCTCGGCGATGGACTCCTCGACCAACGCCCGGCCGCCCGGCTCTTCCATCATCGCTGCCGCGACATCGCATGAGGCGATGATGGCGTACTGCGGCGAGGTCGAGGTGTGCATCAGAAAGGCCTCGTTGAAGACATCCAGGTCGAGCCTGCGGGTCTCCGAGTCCTGCACCAGTATCTGCGATGCCTGGCTCAAACCAGCCAGCAGCTTGTGCGTGGACTGGGTGGCGAACACCATCGAGGTCTTGCAGCGCGGCCGATCAACGCCGATGGCGTGCATGTCCCGGTAGAAGGGGTGGAAGGTGGCGTGCGGCAACCAGGCCTCGTCGAAGTGCAGGGTGTCGATCCGGCCATCCAGCATCTCCTTGATCTCCTCCACGTTGTACAGGATGCCGTCGTAGGTTGACTGGGTGATGGTCAACACGCGCGGCTTGGCGTCCTTGGCCGCAAAGGGATGATTGGCGATCTTCTTCTTGATGTTTTTCCACTCGAACTCGGACTTCGGGATCGGCCCGATGATGCCGTAGTGGTTGCGGGTTGGCATCAGGAAGACCGGGACAGCGCCGGTCATGATGATGGCGTGCAGCACCGACTTGTGGCAGTTGCGGTCGACCACCACCACGTCGCCCGGCGCCACGGCGGAATGCCAGACGATCTTGTTCGAGGTCGAGGTGCCATTAGTGACGAAGAACAGGTAATCGGCGTGAAAGATGCGCGCCGCGTTCCGCTCCGAGGCGGCGACCGGGCCGGTATGGTCGAGCAGTTGACCGAGTTCCTCGACCGCATTGCAGACATCGGCGCGCAGCATGTTCTCGCCGAAGAACTGGTGGAACATCTGGCCGACCGGCGACTTGAGGAAGGCGACGCCGCCCGAGTGGCCGGGACAATGCCAGGAATAGGAGCCGTCGGCGGCGTAGTGCACCAGCGCGCGGAAGAACGGTGGCGGTAGCGAATCGAGATAGGTTCTGGTCTCGCGCACGATCAGGCGGGCGACGAACTCCGGCGTGTCCTCGAACATGTGAATGAAGCCATGCAGCTCGCGCAGTACATCGTTGGGGATATGCCGGCTGGTGCGCGTCTCGCCATACAGAAAGATTGGGATATTGGCGTTGCGAAAACGAATTTCCTCAACGAAGGAACGTAGCTCGGCGATGGTCTCGTCAGCCTCTCCGGAAGAAAAGTCCTCGTCGTCGACCGACAGGATGAAGCCCGAGGCTCGACTCTGCTGCTGGGCGAAGGAGGACAGGTCACCATAACTGGTAACCCCCAGCACCTCCATGCTCTCCTCCTCCAGTGCCTTGGCCAGGGCACGGATGCCCAGACCCGAGGCATTCTCGGAACGGAAGTCCTCGTCGATGATAATGACCGGAAAATGGAAGCGCATGGCCTGTCCTCGCTGGACGGTTAAGTTACTCGCGGAATTATACGAACTGCGTCCGGCCGAATAATTAAATTTTCGGTAGCGTGACGCCGGTCTGGCCCTGGTATTTGCCGCCCCGGTCGCGGTAAGAGGTCTCGCACACCTCATCGGACTCGAAGAACAGCATCTGAGCCACTCCCTCGTTGGCGTAGATACGCGCCGGCAGCGGCGTGGTGTTGGAGAACTCCAGGGTCACATGACCCTCCCACTCCGGCTCCAGCGGCGTCACGTTGACGATGATGCCGCAACGAGCATAGGTGCTCTTGCCCAGGCAGACCACCAGGCAGTTGCGCGGGATGCGGAAATATTCGACCGTGCGCGCCAGGGCGAAGGAGTTGGGCGGGATGATGCAGGACTCGCCCTGCACCTCGACGAATGAATTCGGGTCGAAGTGCTTCGGATCGACGATACTGCTGTTGATGTTGGTAAACAGCTTAAATTCATTGGCGCAGCGCACGTCATAGCCGTAGCTGGAGGTGCCGTAGGAGACGATCTTCTGTCCGTTCGCCGACTTCACCTGGCCCGGCTCGAACGGCTCGATCATGCCCTGCTCCGCCGCCATGCGGCGGATCCACTGATCGGATTTGATAGACATATAAAGGCAGCCTGTAGCGAGTAGTCGGTAGCTTATGGCAAAAAGCAAAGCCGCGCCCGGAGGCGCGGTCGATATGCTACTAGCTACCCGCTACCCGCTACCAGCTAAATCAGGTGTTTTGAATCACGATGCTGGGGAACTTGGCGCTGTGGTCGACGGCCAGGTCGCCGACCTTGACCGCGACCCGGCGGGCGATGGCGCGGTAGATCTCGGCGATGCGCGACTCCGGCTCGGCCACCACGGTCGGCTTGCCGGCATCAGTCTCTTCCCGGATACGGATGTCGAGCGGCAGGCCGCCAAGGAACTCGACACCATAGTCGTTGCACATCTTCTGGCCGCCGCCGGTGCCGAAGATCGGCTCTTCATGACCGCATTGGGAACAGATGTGCAGGGACATGTTCTCGACCACGCCGAGGATGGGCACGCCCACCTTCTCGAACATCTTGAGGCCCTTGCGGGCGTCGATCAGGGCGATGTCCTGGGGCGTGGTGACGATCACCGCGCCAGTCACCGGCACGCGCTGGGCCAGGGTCAACTGGATGTCGCCGGTGCCGGGCGGCAGGTCGACCACCAGGTAATCGATGTCCTTCCACTTGGTCTGGTTAAGCAACTGTTCCAGCGCCTGGGTGACCATCGGGCCGCGCCAGACCATGGGGGTATCGACATCGATCAGGAAGCCGATCGACATGGCTTGCAGGCCGTGGCCGATCATCGGCTCCAGCGATTCGCCATCGGCCGACTCCGGCCGGCCGGTAATACCCAGCATGGTCGGTTGCGACGGGCCGTAGATATCGGCGTCCAGCACCCCGACGGTAGCGCCTTCGGCGGCCAATGCCAGGGCCAGGTTGACGGCGGTAGTCGACTTGCCGACGCCGCCCTTGCCGGAGGCCACGGCGATGATATTCTTGACCCCGGGGATCAGCTTGACGCCGCGTTGCACGCTATGGGCGTTGACCTTCCAGGAGACATTGGCCTCGGCGGCCGTCACGCCGGGAATCGACTTGATCTTGTCTTCGACCAGCGCCTTGATCTGGTTCATGACCATCTTCGCGGGATAGGGTAAGGACACGTCGAGTGTGACCTTACCGGCCTCCACCTTGATGTTCTTGGCCGACTTGGAGGTAATGAAATCCTTCTGGGTATTGGGATCGACCAGCTCTTTCAGAGCGGTCTGGACCTGCTGTTCGGAAACCGGCATAACGTACCTCGATAAACAAAAAAAGGGTGATGGCCAAGTGAGGGCGGACTCGCCTTAATCAAGGCCGCCTGGCCAGGGAGCTATACTTGACAAGTCTACTCGATTATCGGGCGCTTGGGCAGCCAATCTGCACGCCGTCGCCATCAGTTGTTCAAATGTTCGCCAATCTCTGCGAAGTTGTGGGCCACCGGCACAGTCTGGATGGTGGCGCCCAACTGGCGGCCAATCTGAGAGGCGGAAAACAAACCGCGCAACTCCGGGCTCTGGCCCGCCCGCCGCTCCACCGCCAGGGCATGCTGACGGCCCTGTGTCTGAAGGGTGGCGACGATGTCGCCCACCTTGGCCGGACGCAAGTCATCCATGGCGATAACCTCCAGTTGTTCGCACGGCGTCATGATGTCTTTCACCAGCACATCGGCATGGCGTATGCCCTGGTTCTGGATGATGCGCATCGGTCGTTCGCTGCTCAGGTCGAACGCGGTGATGATGCCAAGTATGCGGTTCTGGTCGTCGGCCACCAGCAACGAGCGGACGCCGACATGGATCATGCGGGTGCGCGCGGCTTCGATACTCTCCAGCGGCAGGATGGTATGGGCTGTGACCTGCGCGAAATCGGTCATCACCGACAGGGCCGGCTGGTCCATAGTCACCGTCTCGGCAACCTGTTGCCTGGGCGTCACGAAGGTCGCCCCTTGCTGCAACGGCGCCACCGGTAAAACGCGATAGGTAGCAGTCATGATCCTCTTTTCTCCTTGGCGGATGGGCGAATCAACGCCCGTTCTCGGCACTAAGCCCATGGCCGTATGTCTGACTATGGTGTACCCGGCTATCGCCCTGTAAAAACTGTCGGAGTTCCTCCAACGCCTTGCGGTAGACCTCCTGCTTGAAGTTCACCACTGCGTCAACCGGATTCCAGTAACCGTTCCAGCGCCAGGCGTCGAACTCGGGGTGATTGGTCGCCCGCAGACAGACGTCGCATTCGCGGCCAGTCAAACGTAGCAGGAACCATATCTGCTTCTGGCCTCGATAATGGCTGCGCCACTCCCGTCGCACCCATTCCCTGGGCACATCGTAACGCAGCCATTGCCGCGTCCGGCCCAGTATTCGGACATGCTCGGGCAGCAAGCCAACTTCTTCATTCAATTCACGAAACATGGCCAGTTCGGGGGTTTCCCCGTACTTGATGCCACCCTGGGGAAACTGCCAGGAATTCTGACGCACCCGTTTTCCCCAAAAGACCTCATTGCGGGCATTGCACAGGACAATGCCCACGTTCGACCGGTAACCATCCTTGTCGATCATGGCCGTCCCCGAAAATCATTAACTGTTTGAATTCTCGCATCCTTCGCCTGGCTTGCAAAGTCGGTCTTGGCCGGTCAAACCACAAAACCGCGCTCCGAGACCAGGTTGAAATGCCGCATCCGCTCGACGAACACCGGCATCTCCAGGCCCAACCGGGCTTCCAACACCCTAGCCTCGTTCGCCAGATGGGCAAACCCGGCGTGGGGTAACGGCGGCTTGAAGGCGAGTAGTTGAATGTTGCCCTTCTTTTCGGCCGGCAAGGTCAGGGTGCGGTCTGCGAAGGCCTTCGCCACCCGGTCGAAATAGATGTCGAAAAACCGGTCGCTACCCCACAGGTTGAACACCGCCACGCCGCCCGGCGCCAGGGCGCGCAGGCAGGCATCGTAAAAATCCGGCGAGGCCAGCGCCTCAACGATGCGGTTGGCGTCATAGCCATCCACCAGCAGCGTATCCAGGCCGCCATCCTGCTCGCGTACATACTCGGCGCCATCGCCTACGACAACCCGCAAACGCTCGTCGTCCGGCGGCAGCAGGAAAAAACTCCGCGCGGCGGTTACCACTTCCGGATTGATCTCCAACGCGGTCAGACTGGAATCGGCCAGGTTGCAATGGATAAACTTGGCCACAGAGGCGCCACCCAGGCCGATCAGGGCGATCCGGCTGGGCGCCGGGTTGAACAGCAAAAAGGCCATCATGGCCCGGGTATATTCCAGCTCCAGGGCATACGGTTCCTTGATCCGCATGGCGCTCTGGATGGCTGGGCCGCCCAGGTGCAGATAACGGATACCTTTTTTCTCGCTGATCTCGACCGGCTCGAAATCGGATTGCCGTCGTTGTCTTGCAAAGAGGCGCATTTAGGTAAAATCAACCTTTCGATAATTTCGCTAGCCTACCATGCGCACTTCGCAATTTTTCCTCTCCACCAGCAAGGAGGCCCCGGCCGAGGCGGAACTGATCTCGCACAAGCTGATGTTGCGCGCCGGTCTCATCAAACGCCTGGGCGCCGGTCTGTATACCTGGATGCCGCTGGGTCTGCGCTGCCTGCGCAAGGTCGAGGCCATCGTCCGCGAGGAGATGAACCGGGCTGGCGCCATCGAGTTATTGATGCCCGCCGTGCAGCCGGCCGAGTTGTGGCAGGAATCGGGCCGCTGGGCGGTGTTCGGGCCGCAGATGCTGAAGATCAAGGACCGTCATGGCCGCGATTTCTGCTTCGGTCCAACCCACGAAGAGGTCATCACCGACCTGGCGCGCAAGGAATTGAAGAGCTACAAACAACTGCCGGTCACCTTCTACCAGGTCCAGACCAAGTTCCGCGACGAAATCCGGCCCCGCTTCGGGGTGATGCGGGCGCGCGAATTCCTGATGAAAGACGCCTATTCCTTCCACCTGGACGAGGCCAGTCTGGATGCAACCTACCGGGCCATGCACGCCGCCTATTCCCGCATCTTCACCCGCCTGGGGCTGAAGTTTCGCGCCGTCGCCGCCGACACCGGTGCCATCGGCGGCAGCGGCTCGCACGAATTCCATGTCCTGGCCGATAGCGGCGAGGACGCCATCGCCTTCTGCCCGGCCTCCGACTACGCCGCCAACATCGAGATGGCCGAGGCGCTGGCGCCCACCGCCGCACGACCGGCCGCCAGCGAAGTCATGCGCGACGTCGACACGCCCAAGCAGACAACCTGCGAGGCAGTCGCTGCCCTGCTCGGCATTCCCTTGCAAAAGACGGTCAAGCTGATCGCCGTCATGGCCGAGGAAAAACTTACCTGCCTGTTGATCCGCGGCGACCACACCCTGAACGAGGTCAAGACCGCCAAGCTCGCCGGCCTGGCCGCATTCCGCTTCGCCACGGAAGATGAGATTCGCGCCCATTTCAACTGCCCGCCCGGCTTCCTCGGCCCGGTCGGCCTCGACCGTGGCCGGATTCGCGTGATTGCCGACCGCACCGTGGCGGCGATGGCCGACTTTGTCTGCGGGGCTAACCGTCCGAAATATCACCTTGCCGGCATCAACTGGGGTCGCGACCTGCCCGAGCCTGACCTCGTGGCCGACCTCCGCAACGTCGTCGAAGGCGACCCCAGCCCGGACGGCAAAGGCGCGCTGGGCCTATGTCGCGGCATCGAGGTCGGCCACATCTTCAAGCTGGGCGCCAAGTATTCCGAGGCACTGGGCGCCACGGTACTCGACGAACTGGGCCAGGCGCGCACTGTAATCATGGGCTGCTACGGCATCGGCGTCTCCCGCATCGTCGCCGCCGCCATCGAGCAAGGCAACGATGAGCGCGGTATCCGTTTCCCGCAGGCCATCGCGCCGTTCGAGCTGGTCATCGTGCCGCTTGGCTACCAGCGCAACGCGCAGGTCCGGGAAACCGCCGATGCGCTCTATAATCAGATGGTTAGCGCCGGCATCGACGTCCTGCTGGACGACCGCGACGAGCGGCCGGGGGTGTTGTTGGCCGACATGGAACTGATCGGCATCAGCCACCGCCTGGTGGTCAGCGAGCGCGGTTTAAAGGAGGGCCAACTGGAATATCTGGCCCGCGCCGACGCCGCCGCGAGCAAGATCGCCCAGGCCGGTGCGGCGCAATTTATCGAGGAACGCATCAAGGCATGTCGAAGCTAAAAGACCTGATCTGGCTGGTGCTGTTCGGCACGGGCTCGGCCCTGGCCGGGGCGCAGCAGTATGAGCCGCTATCGGCTAGCGTCCAGGCCGCCATGTCCAAGGCGATATCGGACCAGGCGGCGGAAACCCGGCTGACCGAGAAACCAGCGGTGAAGACCTGGCTGGCGGAAATGTCCCGCCGGCTGACCCGCAATATCCCCGATCGGGATTACCGTGAAGACCTGCTAGCCACGGTCTATTACGAGGCCAGCCGCGCCGGTCTCGACCCGGAACTGGTGATGGGCCTGATCGAGGTGGAAAGCGGTTTCCGCAAATACGCCGTCTCGACGGTCGGCGCCCACGGCTACATGCAGGTGATGCCCTTCTGGGTCAAGCAGATCGGTGCCCCCGGGCAGGATCTGTTCCATCTACGGACCAATCTGCGCTACGGCTGCACCATACTGCGCCACTACCTCGACATCGAACGCGGCGACCTGTTCCGTGCGCTCGGGCGCTATAACGGTAGCCTGGGCCAGGCCGAATATCCCAACATGGTCCTGGCGGCCTGGAAGAGGCACTGGGTCTACGATGCCAGCTCGGTCGGGAAACAGGCAAAAGCCGAAAACTGAGCCGGCGGCCTAGTTCCTAGTGTAGTGTCGCACTCTTTGGAATGCTTATATGTAAGCCCTTGTCGGGATTCAACCCGACAAGCCGGGCATGTCAGCGGGGTTTTGTAGGTCGGGATTCATCCCGACGACGCGGGTTCCATGGGCCGGGTTGTCGGGATGAATCCCGACCTACGTCCGATGCATTGGTCTTCCCTTGTTCGCATATCTGCCAAACAACGGGCAACACTACACTAGATGCCACTGACCGATCATGGCGATCACTTCGTGAGCGCCATGAATAGCTCGGGAAGCTTTTCCGGCAACCGCTCGATGTTGTCGATGACCGTGTACTGACGGCCGAAGATGGTGCTGACATAGTCGTCGGCCTTCGGGTCGAGGCTGATGCAATAACTGAAGATGCCATCGCGGTCGAGTTCCTTGACCGCCTGGCGGGCGTCTTCGATGAGCAGGCGTTCGTCCTGGACATCAACATCGGAGGGCTGGCCGTCGGTGAGGATGAGCAATAGTCTCTTGTCGGCCTGACGGGCTTCCAGATAGTGGCCGGCGTTACGCATCGCCGCGCCCATGCGGGTGGACCAACCGGCCTGCATGGCGGCCAGGCGCGCCTTGACGTCCGCGTTCCAGTGTTCGCCGTAGCCCTTGATGTGCAGGTAGCGCACATCGTGGCGGGTGTTGGAATGGAAGCCGGCGATGGCGAAGGCATCGCCCAGTTGTTCCACCGCCCAGGCCAGCAGCGTGACGGCCTCCTGGCTCAATTCGAGTATGGTTTGGTCGCTGCCCGCCGCCTTTTCGTTGAGCGATTCCGACAGATCCAGCAGCAGCATGACGGCGATGTCGCGACCATCGGTGCGGTGGCTCATGTTGATGCGCGGGTCCGGCGTGGCGCCGCCCTTGAAGTCGATGAGCGAACGGATGGCAACGTCGAGATCGAGTTCGCTGCCTTCTTCCTGGTAGCGGATGCGCACCTTGTCCTGCGGCTTCAAGAGGTCGAGCATCTTCTTCAGCCGCTTGGCGAGCGCGCCATGCTTTTCCAACAAAAGATCGATGTCGGCGGCATTGCCACTCGGGTGCAGGTGCTCGTACAGACTGACCCAGTCAGGCCGGTAGGTCTGGCTGGCGTAATCCCACTCAGGGTAATGGCGCGGCGGCAGGCCGTGGACCTCTTCTCCCGGCTCGATCTTGCGCTCCTCGTCAACGGCATCTTCCTCGTCACCCGCCTCAATGAATCGCCACAACTGGCGATTATCGTCGCGGTAATCAACCACGGTGTCGTCGAAGTAAATCTTGGCGAACTGGTCGCTCTGGCGGCGGGTTTTCGCAACGTAGGCGAGGGCCAGCGCGGCGATCTCCGCTGTGCTCGATTCGCCCGCGTCCATGACGGCACGGAAGCGGGTGACGAAATCGTTGAGGTCAGAATTGCCGTAGCCGTAACCGGGATCGAGCAGTGCGCGCGACAGCATGGCCAGCCGGTGGCGTAGACAAGAGGTCGTCTCCGGATCGCAAGCACCTTCGACGGGCTTGGGATGCAACGCGAGAAAGATATGGCGCAGGCCGGGGTATTCGCGGATCAGCAGGGTCTCGACTCGGCAGTCCTCGAAGAACTCTACCGCCATGCGCTGGAAGGGACTCCAGTTGTCGGCGATCTGCACTGAGGACCAGCGCCGGTGGCCGACCATGTGGGCCAACGCGGCGCGGTAACGGTCGAGACCGGAGATGTCGCCCGCGTCGTCATACACGTCGGGCAAACGGATGCCAAGCTGGTCATAGTAGGGAACCGGCTTGCGGATTGCGTCGAAGGCGGTCGAATATGGCACCAGATGATCGCTGTCCCGCCACAGGGCGCGCAGATAGATATCCAGCTTGCGCTCCACGTCCGCCAGCAAGGTTCCATGCCGTTCGCGTTGCAGCACAGCGCGACTGTCAGCGGACTGGACGTTGAAGTAGTCCTTCTGCCGCTCGGGGTGGTTGCCATAGTTGCGGATGCCATAGTCCACCCAGTTCTTCAACCCGGCCAGGCTGAGCTGGGTAAGCAGGAAGGGCGCCTGGGCGAAAAAGTCAGGCAGTCCGGGACTGGGGAAGGTGGTGTGGTGGCCGTGAATAGAGCCGGTGGTGCGCACCATGAAGTCCAGCGCAATGTCAAGGTAATGGCCAAGCTGTTCGCGCGATTGCAAGGTACGCGCCACGGCCGCCAGGGTTTGCAGGAATGGCGTAATGGCGCGGCTGTTGGGCGACTTCTGCATCTTCATGACCAAGGCCATGACCTCCGGCAGCGCCGCCTCCTCAGCCAGCGTCCTGACCACGGAGGGCCATTCCTCCATGAACGCCAGCATCGGCTCGACGCCACGCCCCAGCTTGCCGATGAGGCGGGCGGCGTCGAGATAGTGGTAGATGTCCTCATGGCTGAGGATGGCCAGTGCTTCTGCCATGACATCCTCGAACACCGCTTCGACCTCGACAAAGCGGGTGTCGAGCTGCGCCCAGTAGGCTTGCATCAACGGGTGCTGGTAGGCGGTATCGGTCATTTTCTTGGCCTGTAGCGTGTAGTCTGTAGGAGGTAGCTTGTCGTGCGCCGGTGGCACGCCGTGTTTCGGCTACAAGCTACCGGCTACTGGCTGAACACCGCGTCGATGGCGTGGTCGAGCGTCGCGCGAATGTCAGCGTCATCGGTGATGGGGCGCACCAGCGCCATGCGGCAGGCGTCGAGCGGGTCAACGCCATCCTTTATGAGCATCGCGGCGTAGACCAGCAGCCGGGTAGAGATGCCCTCGTCGAGACCGTGGCCCTTCAGGTTGCGGGCGGTCTGGCCAATCTTCACCAGCTTGGCGGCCGTGCCTTCGGCAAGTCCGGTTTCCTGGGCGAGAATGGCCGTTTCCAGTTCTGGCGCGGGGTAGTCGAAATCGAAGCCGGTGAAGCGCTGCTTGGTGGACTGTTTCAGGTCCTTCATCAGCGACTGGTAGCCGGGGTTGTATGAGATTACCAACTGAAAGTCGGGATGCGCCTGGAGCAGCTCGCCCTTCTTGTCGAGCGGCAAGGTGCGGCGGTGGTCGGTGAGTGGGTGGATCACCACTGTGGTGTCCTGACGCGCCTCGACGATTTCATCCAGATAACAAATCGCGCCGATGCGAGCGGCGGTGGTGAGCGGGCCGTCCAGCCAGCGGGTGCCGTTGGCATCGAGCAGGTAACGACCGACTAGATCGGAAGCGGTCATGTCCTCGTTGCAGGCGACAGTAATCAGCGGGCGGTCGAGCTTCCAGGCCATGTATTCGATAAAACGCGATTTGCCGCAACCAGTGGGGCCTTTCACCATCACCGGCAGGCGGTTTCGATAGGCGGCCTGGTACAACGCGACCTCGTTGCCCTGGGGTTGGTAGTAGGGTTCCTGGTGAACCTTGTATTGCGCTTTATCGGCCATGAGCCGCTCCTTTCAATAAAAAACGCCCCCAGCGAACCGGGGGCGTTTCGCTACTTACATTGCAGCGGCGGTGTGCGACTTATTTGTGCACGCCCAGCTTGTCACGCCAGCCCGGGAACAGCTTGTCGGCATCACCAGGGAAGGACTCGAAGGCGCGCGCGAATTCCTTGTGCTCCTTGGCCCACTGGATCGGGTCGGCGCCCGCCTTCCAGCAGTCATAGGCCTGACGCAACGATTTTGCACCGGCGGCCGGCGAATCGATGTGGCCATAGGCGCCGCCACCGGCGGTGTTGATGACGTTGCCATGGCCGAGGTTCTCGAAGAAGCCAGGCAGGCGCAGCGCGTTCATGCCGCCGGAGATGATTGGCGTGGTGGCCTTGATGCCGTCCCACTTCTGGAAGTAGACCGGACCCTGGCACTCGTCGCGTTCGATCATGTAGGCGATGACCTTGTCGTCGCCGGCGCCTTCCATCTTGCCGTAGCCCATGGTGCCGACGTGGATGCCGGAGGCGCCTTGCAGACGCGCCATCTTGGCCAGGATGAAGGCCGTGTAGCCGCGCTGTGCGGAGGGCGAGGTAATCATGCCGTGGCCGGCGCGGTGGTAGTGCAGGAACTGATTGGGGTACTGGCGACGGGCGGTGGTAATCATGCCGGGGCCGCCGACGAAACCGTCAACCAGAAAGGCCAGTTTGTTGGCGTCGGTGCCGAAGGTTTCCAGCGCGAAGTCGGCGCGGGCGCACATTTCATAGTGGTCGTCGGCGGTGATGTTCATGGAGAACAGCTTGGCCTGACCGGTCTCGTCCATGGCGCGCTTCATCGAGTCATAGACCAGTGGCAGCACCTTCTTGATCGGGGCGAAGACCTGGTTGCCCTGGGGCTCATCGTTCTTGATGAAGTCGCCGCCCAGCCAGAACTGATAGGCCGCTGCCGCGAAGGGCTCGGGACGCAGACCGAGCTTGGGCTTGATGATGGTGCCGGCGATGTAGCCGCCATCCTTGACCGGGCGACCAAGGATGCGCCACAACTCTTCGATGTTGGTGGCCGGACCATCGAACTGGCGCACCACTTCGGGCGGCACCCAGAAATCGATCATCTTGGCGTAGGCGATGTCGCCCATGCCCTGGTTGTTGCCGATGGTCAGGGTGAGAAAGGAGACCATCATGAAGCGGCCGTCGATAACGTTGCGGTCGAACAGTTCCAGAGGATAGGCGATGCGCATGTCCTCGGTGGCCTCGTCGATGTGATAGACCAGCGCATCGACGCCCTTGGTGAAATCGTCGGTGGTGGAAACCTCGACATTGGTGCCGGTCGAGGACTCGGCAGCGAAGTGGGCGGCGGCTTCGAGATAGCCGAGGCCGGTCTTGGGCTTCATCTTGTAGGCCACCAGGATGTGGCGGCCACCCTTGATGAGGTCTTCTTCTTTCAGGGAAAGATCGGAATAACGGGCGGACTGATCCATGCTCTGCTCCTTGTCGGACGGTCATTAAATTCGCGGAAAACCGGGATTGCCAAGTTTCCATGCGGGTAACTGGAATGCACTATAACCGCGCCGTTCCATAAGCAATATTCACGATTTTTTATGCAAAAAATAAGTAATCCATTATGATTAAACCATGTTGCATGTCACCCTGCGCCAACTCCAGGTATTCGAATCTGCGGCCCGCCATCTGTCATTTTCGCGCGCGGCGGCGGAGTTGCATCTATCCCAGCCCGGCGTATCGATGCAGATCAAACAGCTCGAAGCCACGGTAGGCCAAGCGTTATTTGAACAACTGGGCAAGAAGATTTTTCTGACCGGTGTCGGCCGCGAGGTACTGCGGGCCGGCCAGGCCATCGCCCAACAACTGGTTGACCTGGAGGACACCCTGAACGATCTGCGCGGTTTGAAGCAGGGCGCGCTCACCGTCGGCGTGGTCAGTACGGTGAGCTATTTCGCCATCGGTCTGATTAGCCGCTTCCGCCAGGAACACCCCGAGGTACGCATCACCCTCAACGTGGTCAATCGAGAAGCCTTGCTGGCGCAACTGGCCAACAATGAAGTGGACCTGGCCTTGATGGGCCAGGCGCCAGAGGGTCATGACCTTGAGTCCACACCTTTCATGGAGAACCCGCTGGTGGTAATCGCACCATTCGACCATCCGTTGGCAAAGCGCAAAAATATCGCCTTGGCCCGCATCGCCGAGGCGGATTTCGTCGCTCGCGAACCCGGTTCAGGCACTCGTGGCGCCACCGAGGCATTCTTCCAGGCACACGGGATGGCCCTGCGCGTGGCCATGGAGATGAACAAGAACGAGGCCATCAAGCAGGCGGTCGAGGCCGGTCTGGGCCTGAGCGTGGTGTCGCGCCATGCCGTAACCCAGGAGCTGGCCGCCCGCCGGCTCGTTATTCTGAATGTGGAGGGCTTCCCGATCCGCCGCCAATGGCACCTGGTACACCGCCGCAACAAGCACTTCTCGGTGGCCGCCGACGCCTTCGCCCGGTTCGTGCTGACTCAGGCGGCCAAGACGGTTTAACCTCCCTCCCTCACGATCTTTGATTCGCCGCCAACCATGACACCTGCCCTACTCGATGCCGCCGCCGCCGCCCTTACCGATCTGCTGACCTTTGCGCAGCCGGCCGATGTCGCGTTATCGGCGTTCTTCCGCAGCCGGCCGAAGCTGGGCGGCCGCGACCGCACCTTCATCGCCGAAGCGGTCTACGGTGTGATCCGCCGTTTGCGCAGCCTGGAACAGGTCACCGCCTCGGTCGCGCCCCGTACCCTGCTGCTGGCCTGGCTGGCCCGCCATGGCGGCCACACCCTGCGCGAATTCGAGGCCATCGTCGCCAAGGACGAAATGGCATGGCTGAAGGCGATCAAGGCCGCCCGTCTGGACGATGCCTCGCCGGCCATCCGGCTCGACCTGCCGGACTGGCTGTACGAACGCCTGGCCGGCCAATATGGCGACCGGATCGAAGCACTGATGGCCGCGCTGGGTCGCCCCGCGCCGCTCGATCTCAGGGTCAGCCGGATGAGCCGCGAGGCCGCGCTGACCAACCTGATGAACGATGATATCGAAGGCGCGCCGACGCCCTGGTCGCCCTGGGGTCTGCGTCTCAAGGGCAAGCCGGCCCTAAATAAGAATGCCCTGTTTCTGGAAGGCGTGATCGAAGTACAGGACGAAGGCAGCCAGTTGCTGGCCCTGCTCACCGGCGTGCGACGCGGCGAAATGGTCTGCGACTTCTGCGCCGGTGCCGGCGGCAAGACCCTGGCGCTCGGCGCCATGATGAAGAACACAGGGCGCCTCTACGCCTTCGACGTGGCCGAGAAGCGGCTGGCCAATCTGAAACCCAGACTGGCGCGCTCGCAACTATCCAATGTCCAGCCGCAACTGATCGCCAATGAGAACGACATCAAGGTGAAGCGACTGGCCGGCAAGTTCGATCGGGTGCTGGTCGACGCACCCTGCTCCGGCCTTGGCACCCTGCGCCGCAACCCTTATCTGAAATGGCAACAGACCCCGGAATCGGTGCTGGCGCTGACCGCCAAACAGGCCGCCATCCTGGCCTCCGCAGCACGACTGGTTAAAACCGGCGGCCGCCTGGTCTATGCCACCTGTAGCCTGCTGCCGGAAGAGAACGAGGCTGTCGTCGAGAACTTTCTGGCCGGCCATCCGGATTTTGCCCTCAAGCCCGCCGCTGCGGTCCTGGCCGAACAGGGCGTCGCCCTGGAGATGGGCGACTATCTGCGCTTGGACCCAGAAAAACACGGCACCGATGGTTTCTTCGCAGCGGTGCTGGAACGATGCGAGTAAGAGCGGCGGTAGCCGCGACCCGACGGCAGAGCATTGCCGCTGCCGTCGTTCTCACATTGGCGCTCTGCGTGGTGTTGCTGGCGGCCCCCGCCCGCGCCTCGCCACCGCTTGAATTTACCCTGCAAGGCAGCGCCCAGATTGCCTTTACTCCAGGCGACGACGCCGGCGCGCTGGTGACAACGGTCATCCGCCAGGCCAAGACGCAAATACTGGTCCAGGCCTACAGCCTGACCCACCAAGCCATCGCCAATGCCCTGGTCGCCGCCCGGCAACGCGGCGTCGATGTCCAGGTCATCGCCGACCGCGAACAGGACCGCAACATCGCAACCTCCAAAGTGGCTTATCTGGCCGCGCACGGCGTCAGCGTCTTTGTGGACGGCGAACACGCCGCCGCGCACAACAAGGTCATGATCGTCGACAACGGCCAACCTGGCGTCACCGTCATCACCGGCTCGTTCAACTTCACCACGGCAGCCCAGTATCGCAACGCCGAAAATCTGCTTATCCTGCGCGCTAACCCATTGCTGGCCGAGGCCTATGCCGCCAACTGGCGGCGCCACCGCAGCCACTCGCTACCGCTACGACCATGACCGCTACTCACGACCAAAGCCTGGTTGCAAACCTGCTCGCCGATCTATCCAACACCGTCCTGCTCGGCCAACTCACCGTGCTGCTGGTTGCCCTCGGTCTGGCCTGGCTGGCCGCACGCAGGATCGAGCTCAACCAATCCGGAAAGACCCGAGATATCTGGCATGGCAAGGGATGGAAGCGGTTTCTGCTGCCGCTGATCGCGCTGCTGCTGGTCCTGGTCGCCCGCCCCATCCTGGCGCGCTGGGAAAGCACCCACCTGCTCAACCTGGCCGTGCCATTGCTGCTCTCGCTGTTCATCATCCAGCTCGTCTTTTTCTTCCTGCGCGTCTTGCTCAACCCCGGCCCCGGATTGCGTAGTGCCGAGCGGACCATCGCCTGGCTGGTCTGGGGCGTCGTGGCCATTCATATCGCCGGTTATCTCGGCCCGGTGGTCGAGACCCTCGACGACATCGGTCTGACGATCGGTAAGCAACACATCTCGCTCTACACCGCCCTGCTCGGTCTGGTCTCGATCGCCGTCACCCTGGTCGTCGCCCTCTCGCTGGGCCGTCTGCTCGAAAGCCGGCTGATTACCACCAGCCACCTCGACCTCAACCACAAGGCGGCGCTGGGCAAGATCGTCCGTACCCTACTGGCCTTGATCGCGGTGCTCATCGCCCTACCCCAGGTCGGCATCGACATCACCGTGCTCTCGGTATTCGGCGGCGCCTTGGGCGTCGGCATCGGCCTCGGCCTGCAAAAGATCGCCAGCAACTACGTCTCCGGCTTTACCCTGCTGCTGGAAAACTCCATCCGCATCGGCGACATGGTGACCGTCAACGATCGCTACGGCGAGGTCCGCGAGATCGCTACCCGTTACACCGTCATCAAGGAGCTGGACGGCAGCGAAACCCTCTTCCCCAACGAGACCCTGGTCACCTCCGCCGTGACCAACCACAGCCTCAGCAACCCGGATAACAGGGTCGGTATCCCGATCCAGGTGGCCTATGACACCGACCTCAGAAAGGCCGAGGCCATCATGCTCGATGCCGCGCGGCGCAACCCTGAGGTGCTGGCGGAGCCAGGGCCGGAGGTCCGCCTGGCCGACTTCGGCGACAACGGCATCAACCTGAAACTGGTGGTCTGGTTCAAGCACCCCGAGCAAGGCAACATGGCCCTGGTGTCCGCTCTGAACTGGGCGATCTGGGAAGGTTTCCAGCAGCAAGGCATTGAAATACCGTTCCCTCAACGGGTGGTGCATATCGTCGGTACGGGCTAGTGTAATGTTGCTCTCTTCGGAGCGCTTATATGCAAGCCCTTGTAGTCGGGATTCATCCCGACCTGCGTCCGACGCATTGGACTTTCATTGTTCGCATAGGCGCCAAACAGCGTGCAACACTACACTAAGACCCATAAGGCCGCATACGCGGCAGGTGGATATGCCAGCGGATCGCCGCCAAGCGTATGGCCACCACCATGGCCATGGCCGCCATCAGGGCCGGGTCGTGGGCCATGCCGAGGCGATCCAGAGCGATGAGCAGAAAGGCGCCCAGCAGCGAGGCGGTGGCGTAGATGTCGGTACGAAAAATCAACGGCACCTCGTTGCACAGTATGTCGCGGATGACGCCGCCAAACACCCCGGTGACGACGCCCATGAGCGCGGCGATAAACCAATGGACATTCGCCCCCAGGGCGATGCTGACGCCGATCACGGTAAACAGGGCCAGGCCGATGGCATCCGGCAGCAGAAAGAAATCCATGGGGATCGCCAACCGGCGTTCGAGGAAGAAGGCGAGCATGGCGGCGACCATGCCGACGATCACATAGATCGGATCATGTATCCAATAGACCGGTAGCCGGCCGAGCAAGATGTCACGCACGGTGCCGCCGCCGATCCCGGCAATGATCGCGATGACCACGACGCCGAACAGATCGAGTTCGCGCCGCCGCGCCTCCAACGTCGCGGTGACTGCGCACACCGCGACCGCGCACAGGTCCAATAGATAGATCAGGCTCATGTCTGGATGGTCTTGGCCAGGTTGTGCAAGCGGCCGATGAGCTGGTCCCGCAGCGCCGTCAGCTCGGCCATGCGAGCTCGGGCCTCGCCATTCCGTCCGCTGTAGCAAAGGCCGCCGATCTCCTCACCCAAGGCGTGGATTTGCCGGTGTAGGGGGTCGATGACCTGGAATTCATCGAGGCTGCCGTAATGCAGCCGGCCGGGCCCGTGATACCAGCGTCCGAAGCGGCACAGACGCGGGTCCATGGGCGGCGGCTCGATTTTCTCTGCCGCGACACTGTCAAGACAGGCTTGCAGGTTTTCGACCCAGATGCGGTGATCCATCTCGGCGCCGAGTAGCACGGCGTCGTCCCGCGACCAGGTGGCAGGCGCCTGCCGCCACGACGGCACAGGCCGGTAGGTTGCGACCCAGCCGGGCAGGTCCTCTCCAGGCATGGGCCGGGCAATGCCATAACCCTGTCCCAGGGAACAGCCCAAATGGATCAGCGCAACGCCCTGCTCGGCGGTTTCCACACCCTCGGCGATTACGCTGATGTGGAAAGCCTCGGCCAGGCCGATGACGCCCTCAATGATAGCCAGATCGTCCGCGTCGCTCAGCATGTCGTGCACGAAGGACTGGTCGATCTTGATGAGGTCGGCGGGCAGGCGCTTGAGATAGGTCAAGGAGGAATAGCCGGTGCCGAAGTCGTCCAGCGCGACCGTTACGCCAAGGCGCCGGCAGGCATCGATCAGGCGGGAGACATGTTCGATGTCATCGAGTGCCGCGCTCTCCAGCACCTCCAGTTCGAGCCGGTTCGTCGGCGTGTCCGGGTGGCGGGCGAGCAGCCATTTGAGGCGTTCGGCGAAGTCGATGCGGGCCAGGTGCGGCGGCGCGATGTTGACGGCAACCGGCAGGTCCAGGCCGGCGGCGCGCCAGGCGGCCATCTGGGTGAGCGCTTGGTCGATCACCCATTCGCCGAGCTGGGTTTCCAAATCGACGCCGGCCATCGACGGCAGAAAGTCGGCAGGCTCAACCAGGCCACGTTCCGGGTGGCGCCAACGGATCAGTGCCTCGACCCCGATCACCGTCCCGGCGCGCATATCCACCTTGGGCTGGTAGTAGAGGCAAAACTCGCCCTGGGCCAGGGCCGCTTCCAGCCGATCCAGGAAGGCGCGCCGCTCACGCATGGCGTGGTCGTAGCGCGGATCGAATACATGGTAGCGATTGCGCCCTGCCTCCTTGGCCGCATACAGGGCCTGATCGGCATGGCGCAGCAGGGTGTCGGCGTCCGCCCCGTCATCGGGGAAAAGGGTGACGCCAATGCTGGCCGTGATCATCAAATCGGCGGTGTCGATGACAACAGGCCGCGCCACTGCCTGCAATAACCGCGCCAAGGCGGCTTCGCATTCCACCATGTCGGCCAGGTTCGCAAGTAGCAGGGTGAACTCGTCGCCGCCCAGCCGGGCCACGGTATCGCCGCCCCGCACCGCGTCGACGAGCCGCTCGGCAACAACACCCAGGAGGCGGTCGCCGATGGCATGGCCATGGCTGTCATTGACCCCTTTGAAGCCATCGAGGTCGAGATAACAGACCGCCAGCTTACCCCCAGAGCGCGCGGCCTGGGCCAGCGCCACCGCCATGCGGTCGGCGAGCAGCAGCCGGTTGGGCAGCCCGGTAAGCGGGTCGTGGTGCGCCTGGTGCTGAAGCTGCGCTGAGGCCTGGCGCAATTCGATGTCCCGCTTGCGTTCGCGCCGGAACCAGAACCCCATCCCCAGCAGGCCAAACAGCCATATGCCGCCGTGTGAGCCGATCAACAGCACCTTGTGCGCTTGTGCCACTGCGGCAAAGGGTTCCAGCGGCAGTTTGACGCCGATGCCGCCACGCAGGTCGCCCACGCTGTAGCCTTGCTGCTCGTGACACTTGAGGCATTCCTCGGCCACCACGAAAGGCCGCAACAGCCTGACATAGGGTTTGCCGTCGATCTGTTGCACCGCCACCCGTTCCTTCAGCACCTGCTCGAAGCTGTGTAATGCCTTCGCCTCCCAGACGTCCGGGGCATTGTTCGGGTTGATCGGCTTGAGGCTGGTAATGCGCGAGCGTGCGCCACTTTCGCCGGGGAAGTCCTGCTGCAACTGACGCAGCATGTAGGCTGGATTCATCAGGGTGAGCTTGAGTCCGGCGGTGGTGACGACCACCTTGCCGGGAACGCGAAGATAGGGATTGGGCGGGGTGCGCTCGGTGACCGGCACATAGACACCGCCGTGCGAGGCGCCCCACTTGCGGAAAGCGATGTCCTTGTCGATAGTGGCGCGGGCGGCGGCGGTCGCCGTTGCCAATATCGCCTCGTCCACCTGTTTCAGGTTCCAGGCCAGCGACAGGCCAGCCAGCAGACTCCAAATGACGGCCATGACGGCAAATTTCAGCGTCTGGGAAGACACGGCGACAGGCAGGGCGGTGGTGGCCATGAAGCGGATTCTAAACCGGGCACGTCGGCAGCGAAATGGCGGCGCTTGAGCCTAGGAGCCTGTCGGACTTAAAGGAAATCGGCGGCAACACCGTCGGAACGGTCCATATTCCGCCGCTTTCTCGGGCAATAGAACGGCTATTGCCCGGCGAAATCGTCGAAATCTGTCCTCGTTCAGCCGATTTTTGCGAGCAGCCGCTTTGCGGCTTGCCTGCTTGACCCGCTTCGCTTCGATTCTTCAAGTCCGATAGGCTCCTAATGGCGATATTCGAGTAGCCTTGGCGCATGACCGACTCGCTACTCCCCTTCGACCCCGCGCCGATACTCGCCTCGCTGCCCAATCTGCCCGGCGTCTACCGGATGCTGGGCGAGGCCGGCGAGATATTATATGTGGGCAAGGCGCGCGACCTGAAGAAGCGGGTGTCTAGCTATTTCCAGAAATCCGACCAGTCGCCGCGCATTCGGCTGATGGTGGCGCATATCCGGGACATCCAGATCACCGTCACCCGCTCGGAATCCGAGGCGCTGCTGCTGGAGAACAACCTGATCAAGGGCCTGGCGCCCAAGTACAACATCTTGTTCCGCGACGACAAGTCGTATCCCTGGCTGCTGCTGACCGGCCATGCCTTCCCTCGGCTGGCCTATTTCCGAGGTACGCCGGACACGCGCGATCAGGCCTTCGGGCCATTCCCCAATTCCTATGCGGTGCGCGAAAGCCTGCATATCCTGCAAAAGGTGTTTCGCCTCAGAACCTGCGAGGACACGGTGTTCGGCAACCGTTCGCGGCCCTGCCTCCTGCACCAGATCAAGCGTTGCAGCGGGCCGTGCGCGGGCCTGATCGCCAGGGAGGACTATGCCCGCGACGTAGCCAACGCAATGCTGTTTCTACAAGGCAAAGATGACAAGTTGATGGCCGACCTGATGGCCAAGATGGCGACCGCCGCCGCCGCTCTGCGCTTCGAGGATGCGGCGCTGTATCGCGACCAGGTGCAGGCGCTGGCGCGGGTGCGAGAGAAGCAGTTTGTCGAGAGCCGGGGCGCGCGGGATGCCGACGTGGTCGGCCTGGCACTGAAGGGCGGCGCTGCCTGCGTTTACCTGATGATGATCCGGGCCGGGCGCAACCTGGGCGGCAAGGCCTACTTCCCGAGCAACGCCGACCAGGCGGGGCCGGCCCTGGTGCTGGAGGCCTTCCTGTCTCAGCACTATGCCGGCCTGCCGGCGCCGGCCGTCCTGGTGCTGGGCGCCAGGGTCGAGGGCATGGCGGATTGGCTGAATGAGTGCGCCGGGCACAAGGTTCAGGTGGTCGGCAACCCGATCGGCGAACGGCGCAACTGGCTGCGCATGGCGGAACACAATGCCGAGCTGGCGCTGATCGCTCGCGAGGGCCAGCGCGCCGGCCAGGCGCAGCGGTTGGCGGCCTTGAATGAAGCGCTCGGCGAGACTGACATCGAGCGTATTGAGTGCTTCGATGTCAGCCACACCCAGGGTGAGGCCACCGTGGTCTCCTGCGTGGTCTATGACAATGGCGGCATGAAGGCGTCGGACTATCGCCGTTTCAACATCGACACGCCGACGCCGGGTGATGACTACTACGCCATGCGCGAAGCCTTGACCCGGCGCTACTCCAGGCTGGCCAAAGGCGAGGGCAAGCTACCCGATCTGCTCCTCATCGATGGCGGCCGCGGCCAGCTCAACGTGGCACTGGCGGTGCTCAACGAGCTGGGCCTCGGCCAGATCGCCATGCTCGGGGTGGCCAAGGGCGAGGCGCGCAAGCCGGGCCTGGAGCAGTTGGTACTGCCCGACGAGAAAGCGCCGCTACGCCTGCCGCCCGATCATCCGGCATTGCACCTGATCCAGGAGGTGCGCGACGAGGCGCACCGTTTCGCCATCACCGGCCACCGCGCCCAGCGGGCCAAAAAGCGCACCACGTCGAGCCTGGAGGATATCGCCGGGATCGGCCCCAAGCGCCGGCAGCGGCTGTTGCAGACCTTCGGCGGCCTGCGCGGTATCCAGTCGGCCGGCATCGAAGAGATCGCTCAGGTTGAGGGCATGAGCCGGGCACTGGCGGAAAAGCTGTATCGGGCATTACACTGACGCATGGCCTTCAATCTGCCCAATATCCTCACCTGGCTGCGCATCTGGCTGATCCCGCTGTTTGTGGCGGCGTTCTACCTGCCCGATGGCTGGCTGCCGGCCCATCTGGTCAATATCATCGCCACCGGCATCTTCGCCTTGGCTGCGGCGACCGACTGGCTGGATGGTTATCTGGCCCGACGGCTCAATCAGACCTCGGCCTTCGGCGCCTTCCTCGACCCGGTCGCCGACAAGTTGATGGTGGCGGCGGCGCTGATCGTGCTGGTCGATCTGCAACGGGCCGGCATCGCCGCCTCGCTAATTATTATCGGCCGTGAGATCGCCATCTCCGCGCTGCGCGAGTGGATGGCCAAAGAAGGCAAGTCGGGCAGCGTCGCCGTGTCCTTCATCGGCAAGCTCAAGACCACGGCGCAGATGCTCGCCATCGTGCTTCTGCTCTTCCATGACCCGCTGTACGGCCTTGACAGCCAGCAGATCGGCGGTTGGCTGCTCAACCTCGCCGCCTTCCTGACCCTGTGGTCCATGCTGCATTACCTGCGCATGGCCTGGCTGGCCATGAAACACCAGACCTCCTGATCGCCGTGACCGAACACCGCGTCATCACCGCCCGCCCGGTCACCGACGTGCCACCGGTGGTCGAGGAGCAGCTCGATGCGGCCGAACGTGCCGGGCTGAAGACCCGCATCAAACGACTGATGCAGGCCCAGGACGCCTGCCTGCTGGCCCACTATTACACCTCTGGCGACTTGCAGGACCTGGCCATCGAGACCGGTGGCTGCGTCTCGGATTCACTGGAGATGGCCCGCTTCGGCCACGCCGCCGCCGCCAAGACGCTGGTCGTCGCCGGCGTGCGTTTCATGGGCGAGACGGCCAAGATACTCAACCCGGAAAAGCGCGTCCTGATGCCGGAGATCAAGGCCGAGTGCTCGCTCGACCTGTCCTGTCCGGCCGACGACTTCGCCAAGTTCTGCGACCAGCATCCGGAACGCACCGTGGTGGTCTATGCCAACACCTCGGCGGCGGTGAAGGCGCGCGCCGACTGGATGGTCACCTCCAGCATCGCCGTGCCCGTGGTGAAATATCTACACGAACAGGGCAAGAAGATACTCTGGGCGCCCGATCGCTTCCTGGGCGACTATGTGCAGAAGGCCACCGGCGCCGACATGATCCTCTGGCAGGGCTCCTGCGTGGTGCATGAGAAATTCAAGGCCGAGGGTATCCGCGCCCTCAAGCGGGAACACCCCGAGGCCGCCGTGCTGGTACACCCGGAATCGCCGGCCGAGGTGATCGCCCTGGCCAACGTGGTCGGCTCCACCACGCAGCTCATCAATGCCGTGCGCGACCTGCCGCAGCCGACCTTCATCGTCGCCACCGACAACGGCATCTTCCACAAGATGCGCGAGGCGGCGCCGGGCAAGCTGTTATTGGAAGCGCCCAGCGGCGGCCGCGGCGCCACCTGCGTGTCCTGCGCCCATTGTCCGTGGATGGCCATGAACGGGCTGCGCAATCTGGCCCATGTCCTGGAATCCGGCGCCAACGAAATCCATATCCCCGAAGACATCCGCGCCAAGGCGGTACACGCCATCGACCGGATGCTGGACTTCGCCGCCGCGTCTGGCGTCACCGTGCGCGGCACCAGCGGCGACTGAGCGCTAGCTGCTCCGGCGCTGCTTCCATTGTTGCAGGGCCTGTAGCAGCCAGCCGCCCTTTTGCCGCTTGTTGAGGGCTTGCAGTTCGAGCGCGGCGCGGGCATAGCTGATCCGCTCGTTGGTCAGGTCCTGATAAATCCGGTTAGAAATCTTGCGCCGCTTGATGGCGTCGCCGGCATCGAGAAAAGACTCGATGCCGGCGAACAGTCTCTCCTGCCAGCCGCTGGCGCGGGTCACCGTCATCTGCTCCCTGACTTCCTGCATGGCGCGGTCGAGACGGGCAGCGATGATGTTGAGTTCGCTTTGAAAGTGCTCGTTCTGCGCCTGCGGCGCGGCCTTGACCGTGGCGATGACGGTTTTTACATGCTCTTCGCAGAGTAGCCCGAATTCCTGAAACGAGGCGAGCGTCGCCAGACCCTGGCGGGCGACCTCCGGTTCCTGGCTTTGCAGCAGAGCGCAGGCGCGGTGGCAGGTATCCCAGGCCTGCCAGCGGTAGACGAAATCGAGGCCGGTGCCCTTGATGTTCTGGATGCCCTGGATGCGGTTCTTGAAGCCCGGTGGCGTGGCGTGGCAAAGGATGTCTATGATCTGGTTGCCGCTGGCGTAGTAGTCCTCGACAACCAGGAGGCGCCGTTCCAGCCAGCGCCAGACAAGCTCCCGGAAGGCCGAGTCGAGCGCGGCGTCACGCGCCGAGGCGGCATCCAGAGCTGAGAGGCGCTGCGCGAACTCGGCATACTCGGTCAGGCTCAGCCGGTCGCGTTCGGCGTAGTCGATGATGGCGTCTGCCTCAGCGCTGCCGCTGGCGCGTATCGCTGCGGCCAAATCCGCCGGTGTGTCCCACGCCGCCAGAATAGTTTCGGTGCCGGCGATGCCACAGCCAGCAAGCATGGCAGCCAGCCTTGCCCTGGCGTGGGTGGCCGTGTGCACCACGCGCCGGCGCCGGGCGATGCCAGCCAGCGCCTGCGCCGGTGTGGAACCGTCGGCCGGCCACAGCGACAGCCCGGCGGCGTGGGTTTGCCACGACTCGCGTATATAGCCTTGCAGCCCATGCAGGTTGGAACCGATGAGCATGATCTGATCGGCGCTGATGTCCTCCACCAGTATGCCGGCGAACACACGCGACCGGGCGATGCGGTCGGCGCGGTTGTTGACCACCACGCTCAGCATGACGCCCGGCTCCGCCTCCATGTCGTGGCTGGCGAAGCCGGTGCGCTGCCAGTTGCCGAGGCAGCCGAAGCGTTCGTTGGCGGACATGCCGTTGACAAACTCCAGCCTTCGCGTAGCGAGCGGCGCGGTGGGATAGACCTTGAGCACACCCAGGTCCGGCACGACGCGGTCGGCCATTTCCTTGAGGGCGAAATCCTGTGGTATGCCGAGCTCATCCGCCAGGGCCAGCACCAGCGCGATGTTGTCAGGATGCTCCTGGTAAGGGAAGCGGGCCAAAACGTCGGGCGCCAGCAGTCCCGACTCCATCCAGCCCACACCGCGCAGCGGCGTCCCCATCGGTCTCGCGGCGGCGCTCAGTATGGGGCGCATCTGCTCTTCACTGGTGAACAGATACCCCTGCTCCGGAATGAAGTTGGTCATCACCTCGGGGATGTTGATGCCGGCCGGGCCCTGCAGGTCCTCATGGTCGGGAAAGGTGTTGGTGATGGTGGAGAAATCGTCGCGCATCCAGCGTCGTTGCAGCAGGCGCACGAAGGCCGGCGTCAGCGCCATGCATTCCCACAGGAAGACCTCACCGCCCAGCTTGCTCGCCAGCCGCACGACATTGTGTTGTTCCCAGATGGTGGCCTTGTCGTAAGGGCGGAACAGGAACATTTCGCGCAGTTGCCCATAGGCCGGGCCATGCAGGAACATCGCCTCGCAGCCCGTGGTCTTGCTCACCACGCTGTAACCGAGCGCATTGAAGAGCGCCGCCTTGATGCGCTCGGTGCCCGATTTGCCGCGCGTGCCCCAGCCGCCGATGACCAGGGGAAGACGGGCGCGCGCTTGGTGTATCTGCCGGTTGAGGTAAAGGTGACGGATCAGGAACGCCAGCAGGGCCATGGCGGTAAACAGGATCAGCTCCGGCAAGGTATTTTCGAATACCGAGAAGAAGTAGTTCCTGAGTCCCGGCCACCAGTCGAACTCCAGGCCGGTGAGGGCGAAGCCGGCGGGGAAGAAGCGGCGCACCTGCGCGTCGGGCGCGTCGCCATAAGGCTGGAAGCGGATAGCGAAGCCCAGTTCCGTCATCGCGCGCAGGTAGGCAGAGGGGGTCTGCTGACCGTCCTCGTGCCAGTTGCGCAAGTGGGCGTAGCGTTCGAAGCGCCAGCTCAATTTGAACGCCGCCATCAGCCGGGCCATGATGGTGTGTGGGGGAGTAATTTCAGTGACACCTTCGGCGCTGTGGATCGAGACCGGCTTAACCGGGAATATCTGGTCGAGCGCCGAGAGGAATTCGTCCACTAGCGGCAGATAAGGCCGCCAGCCGCCCTCGCTGGCGAAATGCAGCGGCTCGCCTGGCACCTTGGTTTCCGCCAGCTCGGCCAGAATGGCGGACGGGGCGCGGCGATGACCATGGAAGACCCGGCCTAGGGTGTGCAGGAAGCCCTGCCGTTTGTCCGGCGAGGGATGACGGAATTCGTGCAGCATCCGCCACAGGCGCCGGCGGAACACGTGGCCGCGCCAGAGACGCCAGCCCGTCCAGGTCTTTTCCAGGTCCAGGCCGAAGTCCTGCTGGCTGGCCACGGCGAGGAGGCGGCCGATCTCGGCCTGCTCCCAACCCTGTAGCAATCGGCGAGGAAGTCGGATGGAACGGCCGGGGGGGCAGCGCGATAGCCGTCCTTGCAAATCTTGCAGCCATTGCAGACGGCGGTCGTCGCTTTGGCACCACAGGGTCTCCCGTGTCATCGCCGCGTATCGGCGGACCGGCAGAGAGGGCGAGCTCAGGTGGAGTGCCTCGATCGACGGCAGGAAATACGCCGTCCACTGCCGCCGGCGCTCGGGGTCGGCGCGCCAAAGTGGCAGGGCTGGTACTTGTGCGATCACCGTCAGGGCTACCTTCAAGACAAAGGGATCGTCTTCCTCCGTCAAGAGCGTCGTCAGCCAGGCGCGCAGGTGATCGGCGAGGGCTGGACGCGCGAGCAGAGCGGGGATTTGCAGCGTGGCTGCGGCGCGGACCTGGGGCGTGATGTCCTCGCGCAGCAGCATCGGCATCAGGCGGACGAGGCTGTCGTCGTCCGCCTGCGTCAGTGCCTCGGCCAGGGCCTGGCGGACATAGGGGCTGGGATCGCGCCGTGCTGTGTCCAGCAGTCCGACCAGCGCGGGCCGCTGCGCCAGTTTTTGCCCGACGAGCAGAATAGCGCGCCGGCGCACGAACAGATCGTCGCCGGCGCGCGGCTGTTCGAGGCGTTTGCCGGCGACCGCAGCAAACGCGTCCAGCGCCAGCGAGGCGAGCAGGTTGATGGCCGCGCACTGTATCCAGACGTGTTGGCGCGGATCGGTGGCGGCACGGAACACATACTGCAAGGTGAAGTCGTTGATGCTGCGGCTTTGCATAGAAGCCGGTATTTTCTGCAGGGCGTTGGCGAGACAGGCGAAGGTCTCGATCCTGATGCGCGCGTCACCGTCGTAGGTCAGCAAGGGTGTGAGCAGCGCTTCCAGGCCGAGTTGCCGCCATAGCGTCTCGGCGTCGGCGTCGGCGTCGGCGTCGAGCATGGCCTGACCGGCGATCACCCCGAGGCGTTGCAGGAAGAAGGCCAGCCGACGCTCCGCCCTGGCGACGCGATTATGGTAGCGATCGGCCATGGCATCGTGGCCGAACCAGCGGCCAAAGGCTTGGCGATCCCCCTTGAGCTGGCGACGATCGGCACCCAGGGCGGCGGCGAAATCGAGTATGTGGCGCTGTTTTTCCTCAGCGAGCACGGCGCGCGCGTAACGCTTGCTGAATTCCCCATAGTCCCGTTGCAGGCGGTCGATGGCCTGTTGCTCCTCGTTGACCCGGCTGATCAAGAAGCGCAGCAGGGGGACATGGCGGCTGCGCTCGCCGCGCAAGGACTCCTGCGCCGGATACCAGGCAATGAAGGCGTCGACCAGCTCAGCGATGAGCGGCGCCTCCACCTTCCGCCAATGTGGCGCCAAGGCGTATTCGAGCAGGGCGCAGATGTCCTTGTCGGTCATGGCTCACCGGCCTCGATACGGTTGTTGGGGTGATCGGGCTGATTGCGTTGCCTGAGATCGCGGAAATCGACCGTACCTGGTGGCCAGTCGCGGTAGCCCCGGCCGTTCTCCAAATGCCAGCGCAGGCCAAGCCAGCCGGCGGTGAAGCCGGTGTCGACATGATGGGTGAGGTCGAAGAGGGCCTCCAGGCGATCCTGATTGGGCCGCCAGCCTTCCCAGGCAAGGCGCAGGCCTAGCTCGCGCCGGTCGAGGGGACCGGCGCGGTCGGCGTCGTCGAAATAATGGGTCCAGGCCGCGTGTGTATCGGCCTGCCAGCGGCCCAGCAACTGTTGCCACTGCACCGCCACGCGCGCCTTGTCGGGCGTCACCAGGTTCTGATTGCTGGTGACGCCGATGCCAGCCTGCAACAGGCTGTCCAGCCAAGGCCGGTAGCTGAGACGGTCGCCGATCTCGTAACCGAAGCGGTGCTGCGCCTGGTAGCGGGTGTGGATGTCCTGGTCCACCTGTTCGGGGTGGAGCGCGTCACCTGCCCCCGTTTTGCGCGCATAGACCGTTAGCCAGGGTGTATGCCAGGTCTTGGGATCGATGTCGCGGTGCTGGCTGAGGCCGGCCTTGAGATGGGCGGACCAGTCGTTGCCGGTGAAGGGCAGGGTCTGGGCATAGGCGCTGGCCTCGGCGAAGGCATCGAGCGGCCAGGGATCGAGATGCCGGTCGGCGCGCACCGTCAGTCCCAGTGTCGGATCGCCGGCCGCACGCAAGCGCAGCAAACCTTGCGTGGTGAAATAGGTCCGCCGTGCCGGGTCGTAGTAGCGATGCGTGAGCGCACCCTCGATGTATTTCTCTGCGGCATCGCTATCGGCGTCGTAGCGCGAATGCGCGCCGGCCGACAACGTCCAGCTGCCGTCTTCCTGCCCCCCGAGGGTGAAGGCATCAACCAAATGCACGCGGGCGGCCACGACCGGGTCGTCGAGATGGAGCAGCGGCGGCGGCACCGCCACCGTTGCGGTGACCAGCGGGCGCGGTGGCACGGCCGGCCGGGGTGGTAGTGTGCTACGCAGATGCAGGCGGAACAGCGCTTCGCGCTGGCCGGCGGCGGGCGACAGGGTGACAGTCTGCCAGGGCTCGGACAAAAGCTGGTAACGGCTGTGTGTCTGGCCAGCGCGCCACTCGTCCACGCGCAGCCAGGCCGGCCCCGGCAGCTGGGCGCGCAGCGGCTGTGCGGCGGTGGCGATCTGGTATGGCCGCTCGAATTGCTGGACGATGGCCTGGCCGCGGCGCTCACGCAGCCGCAGGCGCAGCAACTGGTTGGCTACCGGACTCGGCAGCCAAACGCGTAAGGCATGGTGGCCCGCCGGCATATCCAGGCGATGCGCCTGCCAGTCATCGTCCGGCGCCAGTGTGATGAGGCGCGGCGCCTCGTCATCACGCTGCACGGCTACCTGTAGGGGTTGCGCCGGCAGGCCGCCAAGATCCTCGGGCCTCAGCTCGAAATCGATCCAGCCTTTTTTGCCGTGGCGCAGGGAAAGCAGCAGGCGCGTATGGCCGCCGATGACCTGTTCGTCCTCGGCCAGCGGTGGCAACAACGCCTTCTGCAGGCGCGACGACGGGCTTTCCGGCTGCCAGCCGGCGACCGGCAGGAGGCGCACGCCGGCGCTTTCCTGCGCCATCTCCTGGGCGCTCCAGCCGCTGTTGCGCGTCAGCCGGTCAACCAGGCGCGCCAGGCCGGCGACGCCGGGGTTGGCGGCAGCCAGGCCCTGGCCGGCGGCGAGGGCCCGCTCGGCATGAGGCGGCGAGGTCTCGGCGATCCACAGCAGCCAGACCAGGCGTTTGAGCACCTGCTCGGGCGGGGCCGGGGTCAGCGGCAGCCCGGCGAGCAGCCGGTCGAAATCGTTCTCCGCCAGCAGCCGGGCCTCATGCTCGGCGATCGGGGCCTCGGCTAAATGCGTCGGCGGCGGCGGCGATGGCGATATCACCCGGCGGTATCGCCTCGACGGTTGCTGCGGATCGCTGTCCGGCACGATCAGGCAACCTTCGCAGGGACGCGGCCAGGTCGACTCGACGGGTTCGAAGCCCAGCCGTTCGGCGAGGCGATCTTCGGCTGCCAGCCAGGACGGCGTCGGCAGCACACCCAGGGGCAGCGCAGGCTGCTCGACATAGACGCGCACGGCGATCGTCAGCGCGCCGGCGGCAACCTCGATGGACTGCCGGCCGGCCGCCACCGGGATATCCAACGCGACCTTGCGCCCGACCCAGGTGCCGTCCGCCAGTTGCAAGCCGGTGTTGGCCTGGTTGGCGATAATGGGGGCCACCCATAGCCCTTGTACCGACCGGGCCGTGAGCCAGCCCTCCAGGTTCCCGCCCATGGCCGAGGCGTGTATGGGCCGCGCGTCCAGGCGCAGCCGGGCGGGGCCGGTCACGGTCAGGCGCAGCGGCCGTTCCGCGCTGGCTTTGTAGAGCGAGAAATGCAGGTCGCGGTCGATGGCATAACCGGGCAGGGCGCCGGCGAAATCGCTGACGTACTCGGGCGCGTCGCGCCAGCGGCGTGGCCCAGGCGCTTGGCTTCGCAACTCGGCCCAGCGGCCGTAGGCCTCGGCGCTAAGGAGAGAGTCGTGCTCCGTTGCTTGGCGCAAGGCCAGTGCACGGCCGAGATGATCGGCGAAGACGCGCCCGTCGTTGCCGGCGGCACGCCAAAGCCGCCGGACCGTCTCGAACTCATCGGTGGCGGCGGCCCGCATCCCCTGCCAGAAGGCGCGACGTTCCACGTCTTCGAGATCGAGACGCAGGCGATCGAAGGTCTGCCACCAGCGCAGGCGCCAGCTCGCTTCGAGCAGCGCTTCGATGGGGCGCTGTCGCGGCGGCAGGGCGAGGCCGGCCAGCAGGGCGAGACGGTATTCGCCTTGCTCCAACAGCACCTGCGTGAGTTTGCGCCAGTAGGCCAGGGCGTTCGGCTGCCGCTGCACAGCAATGGCATAGAGACGCAGCCGCGCCTCATCGCTGCCGGCAGATGCGTAGTGTTTTTCCAGCCGGTCGAGGGCGTGGCCACGCCTCTCTGGGTCGGGGTCGAACAGCAGTATCTGTTTGAGTAACTGTTCATACATGAAGTCCTCGCCCAACTGGCCGAGGGCGTCGATACGCCCCCACTCGGCTGCTTCGCGTTCGGCTCCGCGACTGTGCGCGAACCAGACGCGGCTCCATTCTTCCAGCGCCAGCAGCCACTGACCCTGCGCCGCCGCCGCGCGTGCCCGTTGCGCCGCGTCGCCGGCCACCGGCGCTTTGTGCTCAGCGGCCGCCGGCGCGCGCACACCGGCAGCCGCCTGACGCAATTCCGCCAGCAGCAATCGCGCCAGTGGCCGCCACTGGCTGGCGAGCTGTTCCGGACCGGTGCCGTCCGCCTCCTGCCAGCCGGCGCGCAGCGCCAGCCGTAGCGGCAGACCGCTATCCTGATCGAGATTGAAGAGGGAAAGGAACTCGCGCTCACTCAATTGGAAAGCGGCGGCGGCCTGATATTGCACGGCCACGCGCAGTCCGCCAGCTGCGGCATCGGCTCGCCACAGGCGAATCTCGCGGCTGGTGGCGGGCAAGATCAGCTCGATGCTGGCCGCGGCGACCATGGGCGCCGCCACCCGGTAACGGCCGAAAGCGGGACTCATGCTGCCGTCGCCGCGCACATCATCGCCGAGCCGTTGCAGGAGCAGCCCGCCCTCGCCAGGGCTGGGGGCGAAGGCCGCATCCGGCAGCCGGTCGCGCGGCGCGAAACGCAACCGGCGAGGGGCCTGCTGATCGATTTGCAGAAAGAATTCGGCCTCGGCCTCGCCGTAGGCGACCAGACGCAGGGTACGTGGGGCATAGGCTGGCGGTAGCAGGTAGCGGGCACCGTCGGCTCGTGGCATCGGTGCCGCGACGGGCGGCGGCGGGTGAGCGGCGGGTGGCTGCCAGGTGATCTCAACCCGCCGGTTTTGCTGCCGGCCGTTGCGGCTGGCATTGTCGGCCACCGGGTCGGCGATGCCGCGCCCCGTCGCTTTGACTATCCTGGCCTTGAGGCCGAGCGTGGCGAGCGCCTCGGCAACGGCTGCGGCGCGCTGTTGTGAAAGCCGTTGGTTGTAGGCCGAGACCTTGTCGCTGGCGGTGTAGCCGCGTATCTCCAGCAGACCGCCGGCCAATTGCCGCTGGCGCTGGGCGAGTGCCCGCAGGCGGGCCCGCGCCGCTTGGGTGAGGCGGGCGGAATAGGGTTCGAACTGGATGACCTCGCGCACGCTTTCCGGGACAACGCTTTGCACGGCCGGGAAGGGCGGGGTAGCGATAGCCGGCATGACCGGGCCGTGAGGCGGCAGGGTGATGAAATAGCCGCTGCCCAGACGGTCGAGCAGCGCCTCCCGGTGCTGCGCCGCCACCACCAGGTTACGTACCTCCTGGCCGGGTTCCAGCAGGTGTGGCAGGCGGAACCAGCGATAGGTCATGGCGGCGGACTCTATCTTGGCCACGGGCAGCAGATCGCGGAAGAAGGTGTGGGCGCCGCTGAAATGGCGGGCACGGGTCGCTAACGTCTGATCCTCCGGCCGTGCTAGGGCCGCCTGCGCCAACAGCGCGGCGCCGACGCTGCCGCCCTCGCGCCAGCGGGTATCCATGGCCAGACGCAGGGCGGCGTGCTCGACGGCGCTGACGTTGGCGGTAGCCAGGGCGGCCGCGGCGATCTCGCGCGGGCCGCGTTGCCAACTGCTGCGGCCGGCCTCGTCCGGGTCGAGGTCGGCGCGTGCCGCCTCGGCCGTGAGGCGCGGCTGGTTGAGTTCCGGAAAAAGATAGTCGGTGGACGCTTGCGCCAGCAGCCGCGCCAGCAAGGGGGCAGAAGCGCGCAGCCGCAGGTGGTGTTCGCCGGACGGTATCTCCAGATAAAAACGCTCGGCACGGCTGACCACCGTACTCGCCCGATCGACGAATACCTCCTGCCTGGACTCGACGTTGCTCTCCATCTCGGCAGTGTGCAACGGCCTGTCGTCCAGCCAGCATTGCACCCGCCACGACTGTAGCAAGCCGCTTTCGCTGGCGGGGTAAAGCATCCGATTGTCCAGCGCCAGGCGGCGTGGCCCGGTCACCTTGAGTGCTATCGGCTGATCGCTTTCCAGCCGCCAGTATGTTTGCGCGGCGGCGACTGCGGCGGCGCGCAACGAGACAGCCTGGCCGGGCAGGGGCAGCACCTGGCGATACGGCGCCAGCTCGCCCAGGGGGGTGTGCCGGGAGGCGAACAGGGCGATCTCCAGCGGTCCGCTGTCTTGCCCGATGTGCTCCAGGCGATAGATCGACGCGGCCGCAGTCTCGGCCCCGACCAGCCAGTGGCGGCGGTCGGAACTAGGCTGCGGCATGACCTCGGCATACAGGCCGCGGCCATTCGCGCGCATGAGGCGCAGGTCGGACGGGGTGAATGCGCCTTCGACGGTGGTAAGGCGCAATTGCTCTCCGGCGGCAACGCGAACCTCGGTCCACTCGCCCAGGGTCAACCGGACCGTGTGGTAGCCCTTGTCCTTGCGGTAGACCGGCTGGACGCCACCGAGCCAGGCCGGGGCAGCCTCGATGTTGTCCCAGCGCAGCGGCACGGCATAAGGCGCCAACAAACGCGAATGGATTTCATCCAACTCGCCATGGGCGAGACAGGACCAGCCCAGTAGCAGCAGGGCGAGCAGACGCGGCCGGCGCAACAGCATCAAACCTCGCCCTCCAGGCAGCTCAGCAGCTTCCGTTGCTGCGCCGGGCTGTGCGCTAGATCGGTGCGCAACGGACGGCTCATCTCGATATGCACGAAGCCGACGAAACCCTCGCGCCGCAGGGCGGCGGCCACCGTGTTGGTGGTGGCACCCAATTCCCGGACATCCTCGGGATAGGTGAGGACGCGGGCGCCTGTCTTGGCGGCGATACAGGTGGCGAGCCGGTGCAGCGCGGCCGCAGGTGTGCGGCTGCCGTCGCTGAGGATGGCGGCGGCCTTTCTGGCCGCGTCGCTGAGGCGGTTTTCCTGCTCGAAACCGTGCAGTTGGTAGAGGTGATCTTGCGGATGACGTTGCGCGAAGGCACGGGCGAAGGCAATGAAGTAGCTGTCGTCAAGATGCGCCATATCGGCATCGACGCGCCGGCCATCCGCCACAAAATCGCGCGGCACCGTATTCCAGGCGGCGGCGCCGAAGCGACCCCGCCGGAACAGGGCGATGCCAATCTGGCCGGTCATGGCATCGTTGAAGGCGTGTGGCATCTGTAGTGCGTCCGCCCCGTCGGGGCGGAAAACGAAGAAGCCGCGGCCACGCCGCGCCTCGGGGCGTTCCTGCAGCCAGGTCAGACCCTGCTCGGTGTCGTTGACGAGCGCAAAACCGAGGTCGGACCAGGCCTTGCCGAGTACTTCCCCCCGCTCACCCTGCA
>Ga0210021_1000062_pt1 | contig 131085 bp, 133 predicted proteins | sample CryGeymeta201517_FD_183981 | JGI IMG/M metagenome (GOLD analysis project Ga0210021, IMG submission 183981) | Groundwater microbial communities from Crystal Geyser aquifers in Utah, USA - Crystal Geyser metaG 2015-17 (SPAdes) (version 2) | ecosystem: Environmental > Aquatic > Deep subsurface >... | reverse complement strand
CGGAGATAAAATTGTTCGTGAAGTAATTAATTTTATTAATCAATAAAACATGAAAAATGTAATTATATTACACGGTACTGGAGATTCTCCCGAAGGATTTTGGTTTCCTTGGTTAAAAAAGGAGTTAGAGAATGAGGGCTATGATGTTTGGGTTCCTCAACTACCAGATGCAGATGATCCTGAAATGGATAAATGGTTACCCTTCATACTTGAGAATGGTAAATTCACGGAAGAGACAATTTTAATTGGACATTCAGCAGGAGCCGCAATTATTCTTGCTTTACTTGAAGATCTTAAGGTAAAAATCAAACAAGCTATTTTAGTTTCAGGATATTCATTCTCTACAGGTAAAGATGGAGTTAATGGAGTTCTCAGAAAAGTCTATGATTGGAAAAAAATCTCTGAGAGTACACAAGAAAAAATTATTTTCATAAACTCTGATAATGATCCTTGGGGCTGTAATGATTTTCAAGGGAGAAGAATGATGGACATGGCAGGCGGTATTCAAATCATTATTAAGGGTGAAGGTCATATGGGCTCAAACTCTTTTAACCAACCATACAAAAAGTTCCCTTTGCTTAGAAAATTGATTGCATAGTATGAATACGAAACCAAACAAAAAAAGAATCCTCTGCTACGGTGACTCTTACACATGGGGGTATATCCCTTCATCAGGACATGAGAGATTTTCTTCAAATGTAAGATGGACAGGAGTACTACAAATCAATCTTGGAATGAAATACGAAGTTATTGAAGAAGGTTTAAACAGTAGAACTTTAAATAGTGATGATCAAAGAGAAGGTAAAGAAGGCAGGAATGGTTTAATATACCTAATACCTTGTTTAGATACTCATGACCCTATTGATCTGGTTATTTTAATGCTTGGCACAAATGAATTAAAAGACTCATTTGAAACAACAAAAGAGCAGTTCGCCTCAGTAGTTGAAAATCAATATGTTAGAACAATATTAGGTAGAAAATCACAATTCTCAGAGAAAACTCCAAAATTATTATTGATATCACCACCATTGCTTGATTTAACACAAGAATATGCAAAGAAGAGATATAGTAACTCCAAGGAATTGAATGAATATCTCCCTGTCATGTATCGTGAAATTGCTAAAAGAAATAATTGTGCATTTGTATGCTCTTCGGATTATGTAACTGTTGGTTCAGATGGAGTTCATATAGATGCAGATAATCATAAGAAATTAGGAACGGCAATATATAATAATGTTCAGGCAATTATTTAAAGCAATATGACCTCAAAGCAGAAGATGTTATTTACTTTGAGCATAATGCAGATGCAGTTGAAAGTGCCGAATCTGTTGGGATTATTACACTCTACTATGACAAAGATAAAAAAGATTTAGATGAACTTAAATCATTTCTAGATGAGAATCTTTCTTAGTATGGAAGAAGTAGTATACGAAACAAACTATTGGAAGGTAGTATTATCAGAAAACCAATATTACTTAGGCAGAAGCTTTGTTATCTATAAAGGAGAAGCAACTCATCTATCAGATCTGTCGACAGAAGTATTTATAGATCTCAAGAAGGTTATTGATTTGTTGGAAGTATCAATTAAAAAAGCCTTTGGAGCGACACATTATAACTGGACATGTTTGATGAACGATTATTACAAACCCAAAAACAGAGATAAAAAGAAAGAACTGCACCTACATTTATGGGTTAGATATGAAAACAAAGTTGAGTTTGAAGGAGAAACATTCAAAGACGAGGTATTTGGACACCATTACGATAAGACAAAGGAAAAACTTGTTAATCAAAAATTACTTTCTAAGATAGCGAAGAAGATTTCTTCATTTATTCCTTCTTAAAATAGTTAATAACGCAACCCACAGTATTTGGAACGGAAACAAGAATATACTAGCCAGATAGCCATAATTCTTAAACCCTGAATTGTGATAAACACTAGCCCCTTTTCCTCTGTTATAAATCATAATAATCGCCCTAACAACTTAAATCCAATTGAGTAAGCTCAGATAAGAACTTCCACTTATACTCAAACTCCTTAAAACATGAGATAATCGTATCAATATAAGGGAGGAGTCGTTCGTACATAGTACGATCGCCCCGACCAAAGTTACACATTATGAAAACTAACATACCTACTCCCAAGGGAGAAGAAAAGATAGTATCTCGGGGAAACATACTTGAACTTGTGCAGCAAGATATGCAAATCGGTTCTAAAGTAGTTACCTTTGAAAAGGCACGTAGGGCCCCCGGTGTAAGGTTAATCATTATATCCCCAGATAATAAGATTTTATTATCTAAAGAGTGGAGAATTGAATTAAAAGATTGGGATTTTAGATTACCTGGAGGCAAGGTTTTTGACAAACTTACGGACTATAATAATTTTTTATCGATCAAGAGGGATATTTTAAAACAAGCAGAGGAAGCTGCTATAAAAGAAGCCTCAGAGGAAGTTGGTATTGTGGTTAAATCTTTAAAGCATTTTCACACTAGTAGGTGTGGGGCGACAGTAGAGTGGGATTTATATTATTTTGTTGTTAAGGACTTTTCTAAAAATGAAATTCAAAAATTAGAACACGGGGAGAACATTGAAGTAGGTTGGTATACTTTTAAAGATGCAAAAGAAATTTTACTTTCCGGTAAAGTTAAGGAAGACAGATCAGTAGGTGTTTTATTAAGATTTATTCTCACAAGTTAATATTCATTCGTCTCTAAATTAAACATGGATCACGTAGCTATTCTTAGAAAATCTAATATCAAAAAAGGTGATGATCTACTAGGTAATATATTGGCAGGCAATAAAACCATTGAATCTCGTTGGTATGTAAATAAAGTGGCACCCTGGGGTAAAATTTTTAAGGGAGACACGGTTTATTTTAAAGAATCTGGGTGTGCTATTACTGCAAAATCAAAAGTTAAAAGTGTTTCGCAGTATTCCAGCTTGAATGAAAACGTAATCGTTCAAATAATTAAAAATTATGGAAGGCAGATAGCACCCGATACACTCTCAAAAGAATTTTTAGCCTGGGGTAAAAAGCAGAGTAATAAAAAATACTGTATTTTAATTTTTTTAGAAAAGGTAAAAAAGGTTGAACCTTTTAATATAAATAAAACTGGGTTTGGTAGTTCTGCTGCTTGGCTCTGTGTTGAAAATATTGATAAGGTTAAGATTAAAAACCCGTAGTATCTACTAAGTTTACACTACTTAAATTTAGCACCTGCCCTGTTTTAAAAGGACTTTATTAAAACAATTGTAGGACTTTGGCCTGTAAAGCTTATTTTAGTGCTTTGTATTTTATGATTAGGGAAGTATTTTTTGGCATATTTTATTAGTATTTGTGGTTTGTGAACCAACAGGCACAGACTTGCATTGGGTTTTAAAATTCGTTGATATTCCTTTAAGCTATCTATATATAAATTGGTAATGCTCTCTACACCCACTTGCTTGTCCCAAGGTAAATTTGATGCGACTAAATCAAAGTAATTACTGGGCCAGTTAGTTTTTGTAGCATCTAACTGTTTAATATTTTTAGAGTTTTTAAAACTTAGGTTGGTTAAATTTTTATTTGTGTTTAAAACATTTAGGAGTTCTATATCTCCTCCATAAATATTTAAACCTAAGTTAAAAGCTTCTGCCAAAATAGTTCCGCTTCCGCAAAAGTTATCCACTACATTTTCTTCTCTTTTGTCGGTTAGTAAAAAAATCATTGCTGCTGCAACAGTAGGTTTTAGCGACCCCATTGAGCTATATTCTTTGTATTTTCTTTTGTGTAAAGATTCTCTTGCTAATTTAACTGAAACAAAGCCTATTTTTCGGTTTAAAAATAACCGAATATCAAAATTTGAGTGATTTAATGGGGTATACTCCCAACTATATTTTTTTGTTATTAATGTTGCTAAGTTATTTTGTAGATCTAATTTTTTAATTCTTAAACTACTTATACTTAAAGTAATTGAAAAGGTATTGTCCAAATTTCTAAAGTTTTGAATTTGAGCTGTAGTTTCTGTTAAATTTAAATTGATTACTTCTTCTACTAAATCTTGTGCAATAAGTTTTTTAGGTTTTTTTAACTGCAGTATTACAATTCCAATATCATCTATAGTTTTAAGTTTATCTAAATTTATGTCATGTATATCTGCATTAAAAACCACAAATTTATCACCCAACTCCTCTATTTTGGAATTAATTATATTATTTTCTATTTCGCCCGCGGCAATTTGCTCTAAACCTTTAACTGTGTAAGCTATAAATTTCATAGTATTTGTTGAACATAGCTAACTCAAAACAAAATGGCCGCTCTAAAAAAAGCGGTCATTATGTTTTAAAAGTTACTTATATTATATCAATAAGTTTGCAGGTCTAACTTACTGGTTACTATGTTTTGATATGTCTATAATAGCATTACTATTAAGAGTTAATTTACCTAAATGGAAAAATCAGTGCAAAAATTCAACAGGGAAGAATTACGATATCGAAACGGTGTAGTTGCTTATATTATAGACGGTTTGGGAAATATTTTATTGGTTCAAAAAACTACTTACCCAGATCACTTATGGACATTTCCTGGAGGTGGGGTTGAAGAAGGGGAAGATTTATTACAGGCTTTGTTTAGAGAATTAGAAGAAGAAATCTACACCAAAGAACAACTTTATAAATTGGTTGGTAAAAGTACTAAAACTTTAGACTACGAGTGGGATGACAATACAGTCAGCACCAATATTGAAAAAAAAGGTTCTTCCTACAGAGGTCAAAAAAACCATCAGTTTGTTCTTAAATACCTAGGGGATAGAGACAATATAAAACCTAATGAAGAGGAAAAAATAAAAGTAGCAAAATGGGTGCCTATTTCGGATATTGAGGAATACCTAAATTTTGAAGGTCAAAAAGAATCTGTAAGACCTGTTTTAGTGGAGTTTAGTCTGTGAATTTAACTATAGTCCTCTTTATTTCGTTTTCTGTATAATAATATTATATGCCCTCACATTTAATTTTTGAAAAAGCTGAAAAGTTATTTACCGGTATTTTGTTTAAAGAAACAAAAAAATACCCTACATTTACTTACTACACATCGTACTTTAAAGAACCTTGGTGGAATTGGATTGTTCCTAATTGCTCTCCCGAAAATTTAGATGAGTATTCCTTAAATAAGCTTTTAAAGACAGAAAAAATGCTAAACAGGCAAAACTGTTTTTATATTAATCAAAGTCAGCAAACAGAGTATCAAAGTTATTTACACTCAAAGGGTTATACAGAGTCTGATAGTGACTTTTACCTGGGTTTAAAATTAACAAAGAAGTTTATTGTCCCCGACGCAGAAATACAGGAACTAAATGACTCTAATATTAAAGATCAGATACTTTTAGCAGACGGAGTTTTTGGCGATGATTTTGATAGTAAAGGGTACACCGAACTTTTTGAGTATAATCATAAAAAAAATATTACTGATAAACATTTTCATAATCTGCTGTTATATAAAAATGGCCTTCCAGTGGCTTTTGGTTTTTTAATAGTAGATAAAAAAGATAATATAGCCTATTTGCATAATGCGGCAACACACCCTGCACACAGAAGAAAAGGTTATTTTGATACTTTGGTAAAATATCGGTGTAACCTAGCTTTTGATCATGGAGTAAAAAATGTTTTTGCTATTGTACAAAAAGAAGGTGCTAGTTATAACAATTATTTAAAATTAGGTTTTAAAGAAAAAGATACTTTTTTTACTTACACAAAAAAATAATTATTTTCTTATAATTTTTCAACCCCTCTGTCTTAGCTTCTTCTTAAGTTTTTAACTATAATAGCTATATGAAAATACTTTTAGTTGAAGATGACCTTAAGTTGTCTAAAAACCTAAAAACTGCTTTAGAAAGAGAGTCTTACGTTGTAGACCCCGCATTGAGCATAAAAGCTGCATTGGCTAAATTTTACGATAACGAATACTCAATTATTATTCTCGATATTAATCTTCCTGATGGTAATGGTTTTGAATTTTGTACCCAAATTAGAGAAGACGGTTTTAAAACTCCTATATTAATGTTAACGGCTAGAGACTCAATAGATGATAGAGTTAATGGTTTAAGTGTGGGTGCCGACGATTATTTAATTAAACCTTTTAGCACCGCAGAACTTTTTGCTAGGTTAAAAGCTTTAATTAGAAGAACCTCTAATAATTCTACTAATATAATTAATTCGAACGATTTTTACCTAGATATGGATAAAAAGTTGGTAAAAGTGAAAGAAAAAGAAGTAGATTTATCTAGCAAAGAATACGCACTTTTAGAGTATTTAGCTTTAAATAAAGGAAAAATAATTTCTAAAACTGAAATATTAAACCATGTTTGGGAAACTGATATAGATATCGAAACTAATGTAGTAGATGTTTATATTGGTTATCTTAGAAAAAAAATAGGCAAGGAGATAATAAAAACTTCAAGGGGTATGGGATATAAAATTTCCTAAATTGTATGGGGATAGAACTTAAAACAGCAAGATTAAAACTTACTTTAATTTATATAATAATATTCTTGTGTATCGTAAGTATGTCTTTTTTAGTTTCCTTGACTACGCACAGGTCAGAGGTGCAAAAATTTAGAATGAATGATGACGCTGTTGAAAGAACTCTGCACCGAATGGAAAATAGATTTCAAAATTTGGAATACAACTTTAGGAATAGAACTTTAATTTTTGATTTAGTTTTACTTATTCCTTCAGCCTTTGTAGCTTACTTTTTAAGTGGGGCAACTCTTAAACCAATTGAAAAATCTTTAAAGCAAAAAGAGGAGTTTGCGGGGGATGTTTCTCACGAACTTAGAACCCCTGTACAAAATATAAAGCTAGAGGTAGAAAATATTAAGGCTTTAAAAAATGCTTCTAAAAATGATTACGCCAATTTTATATCTAGTGTTGAAGAAGAGGCTGATAGGATACAGAGCATAACAGATAGCCTACTAACATTAGTTAGAATAGATAAATCCAAAACGCAAAACGAAAAATTTAAAGCTAAAGAAATTATAGATTCTTGTATTGAAGGTAAAAGGTATTCGGCCAAAGAACAAGGGTTAACGATCGTCGATTCGATTTTAGATAATTTTGTAATAGAAGGGTCTAAAGATCAGATACAAACTAGCTTATCTATTATTCTAGACAACGCTATTAAATACTCAAATCCAAAGTCTAAAATTATAATTTCTTCTAAAATTAAAGATAAAAACAAAATTATTTCGGTACTAAACCAAGGTATAGGCGTTAAAAAAGAAAACCTTGGTAAAATATTTGAAAGTTTTTATAGAGAAGACAATACTGTAACCCGAAAAGTTCAGGGTTCTGGAATTGGGTTATCTTTAGTAAAAAAGATTGCCGAAAAAAATAACTTTATTGTTGATTTGAAAAGTAGAGAGGGCCGAGGCACTGAAGTTACCTTAACTTGGAGTTCCTAAAAATAGCCCTTTATTATTGCCCTCCCCTTATTTTTTTATTAACCTCGGCTTACCTTACTCTTACTTTGGGTTGCTAAAGTATACCTAGTATTAATTTCATAAATAATTATGAAAAACACAAAATATAAATCATATATTTTGCCTGCCGTTTTAATTTCCTCCACCCTATTTTTTAGCGGGGTTTCAGGCGTATCCGCCTTTGGAGGAAACGGCGCTGGTGATGGACAAGGATTTAAAATGCAAAACCCAGAAGCTCGTCATGAGCAAATGGTTAATTTAACTCAAGATGAAAGAGATGCGTTAAGATCTGAAAGACAAGGTCAAAGAGAGCAGAGAATGGGTGAGAGATTTGCACAATTAGAAGAAGCGGGGTTTAATACTGCAGACTTAAAGAATCAAGAAGAGGCTTTAGACAGTGCAAGAGATGAAATGCATAATTATATGATGACTGAATCCGAAAATTACGACAAGACAACTTTAGAGGGAAGAGAAGAATTTAGATCTGATACAGCAGATGTTAGAAATTCTTTTAGAGAAAAGGTAGCTGGTTTTAGAGATCAAATAAGATCTGTATTAGAACAGTACGGTCTCTCCTTGGGTAGAAACAGATAAAAAACCCACAGTGAAAGTTTAAAAGCGGGGCGTCAGTGCCCCGCTTTTTTGTTTACCCCTTAGAAGCTTCATTTTGTCTGCAATTGGCTATATAGTATTCTCATGTCTTTTAAAATAATTCTTCCTTATTTAACTATTTTTGCTAACTTTATTTTTCTACTAGTTGGGTTAATGAACTTGTCTAGCATTATTTTTAAGTTTAGGTGTTTTTGTACCAAATATATTAAAGACTGGGTCTTATTTTTAAATCTGATAATAGTTTTTACCGCTACTATAGGTAGCTTATATTATTCCGAAATTTTACAGTATGCACCCTGTAAGTTGTGTTGGTATCAAAGAATTTTTATGTACCCGCAGGTTTTTTTATATTGGTTAGCTATAATTTTAAAAGATAAAAATATCGTTCGCTATACTTTAGTTTTGTCCGTTTTAGGTGCTCCCTTGGCCTTTTATCATTATGCTTTACAGAGGGGTTGGGCTACGGGAGCTTCTTGTTCAGCTGTGGGTTATTCTTTAGATTGTTCCCAGCAATTTATAATGAATTTTAATTACGTAACAATACCTTTTATGGCTTTTTCAGCTTTTATGCTTACTGCCTTGTTTTCTGCTATTTATCTTTTTAAAAAACAGCCAAAATAATTACATACTCTACGATTAAAAGAGCAAATACTAAAACAGGTGTAAAATAAGCTATTTCAAAGGCGAATTCATTTTTTTGTCTTGCATATTCCTTTTTAACATCCAAAATAATACCTTTTAATAGAAGGTTATTTAGTTCTTCCTCTTTCTTTTTTAAAATTATTTCGTAACTTGCTATTCCCGCTAGGGCACCTATTACAAAGTTACTAACTTGAGGAAGGTAAGGTAGGTGGTAGGTCAATCTAAAAACTTGGTATATAAAGTATATTCCAAAGGTATAGGTAATACCCAAAATTATGGAGAGGGCAAAGATAAATTTTACGTTACTGAGTTGAAGTAAGTTATAATTGCTTTCATATGCTAAATCAGGGTTTTTTTCAGTAAGTTTTTTTAATAGTCCCTGTACTTTTTTTTCCGAATTTTCAATTTTATTACCATTCACATAGTAAGTTTTTGGGCTTTCTGCTCGCTTTTTTTTAAGGGCAATTATTTCTTCTACACCCTTTCGATTTTTTTCAGAAACTTTGCTAATGTCCTTAATTGAATTTTCATTTATGTCTAATATGTATTTTTTAACAAGATTAGGACTTTTATCGTCTGGCATTACTTATATTATAGATTGTTTATAGATTTATACTAAGAGAAAAATTAGAACTCGTGTTAAGATATACTTGGTACCTGAGTTTAAAGTTGCTCATAAATGGATTTAAAAAAGTACAAATTTTCTTGCCTAAATGAAGAAGCACGTTGAAGATATTGCTAAGTATTCTTATATACAAACTAAGTTGGCTATAGAGAGGACTGCTTTATCTTACGCCAGAACTTCATTTGCCTTTATGGCCTTTGGACTTGGTATTTTTAGTTTTTTTGAGGGCCCCAATACCTATTTATTAAGTTTATTTTTTGCAGTTGTTGGGACAATTTTTTTAATTTTCGGTGTAATCACTTACATAAGAAGAACAACTAGCTTAAACTAAAGTTTTGTTCTATTTTAAAATTTAAATAACTATGGCTTATAAAAATATTTCTTTTAAAGAACAGCGGGTAGGGGTTTTTGTGGATGTTCAAAATATGTACTATTCCTGTAAAAACTTGTACTCCTCTAACTTAAATTTTGGTGAAACCTTATCTGCGGGTGTGGGGGATCGAAATCTAATGCGGGCGTTCGCCTATGTTATAAAAGCAGACGTTGGAAAAGAGCAGGACTTTTTTGATGCTCTAGAGTCACAGGGTTATGAGGTTAGAGCTAAAGAGCTCCAAATTTTCTCTGGGGGTGCTAAAAAAGGCGACTGGGATGTGGGTTTAACCATAGATGCAGTAACTTTAGCCTCTAAAGTAGACGTAGTAGTTTTAGTTGGGGGGGATGGTGATTATGTTCCTTTGGTAAGGTATCTACAGAATAATCAAGGATGCAAGGTTGAAGTCATGTCTTTTAGAAAAACTACAAGTAGCTCTTTGATAGAGGCCGCTGATAAATATACAGATTTAGGAGAAGACCTGTCTAGATTTTTGGTAAGACAAAAACGAAGATCTCTAACTAATAGTAATAATGATAAACCAACTACCTAAGGTAAGGTTCTCCTTACCTCCTATAAGCGGGGCTTTGTATTTTTTTAGCATTTGTTTTTTTGCTGTAGCCTCCTACAATTTTTATTTTTCAACCCGTATACTTCCTGGTGTTTATGTTAATGATCAGTATTTTGGTGGACTGACTAAAAAAGAGGCACACGAAAAACTAAAAAACTTATATTTTAATCACCCGGATACTATTAAGCTTTATTTTTCTTCTACAGCAGACGGAGAGAAGAGTGTTTACGAAATAAGTTTAAGTGATTTAGACTTTAAATATGATTTAACTAGTACTTATACGAAAATATTTAGCACTGGTAGGCAGAATTTTTTATCCCCGTTAACTTACGCCATTGGTTTTTTTAAACCTGTAGAAAATATTTCTTTAGATTACCACTACGAAGAATCTAAATTAAACTCTTTGTTAGCTAACTTTTCGGCGCAAAAATATCCTCAGGTAAGTAATGCAAGTTTTATATTAAATGATCAAGAAGAATTGATAATCCAAGAAGCCCAGCCGGGTTTACTACTGGATTTACTAAGTGTAAAAAAAGATATTGAAAAAGGTTTTTTAACTTACAAGTTTGAACACCAGTTAGTTACCAGTGAGTATGTTCCTACGATATTTGGCAGCGACCTAGAACCCTTTACTCAAGGAGTCGAGTATTACTTACAGTCCCCCTTGTTTTTTACATATAAGAATATTGAGGTTTCTGCAAACTCTTCAGAAAAATTATCTTTATTAGATTTTAGTAAAAACCCCCAAGGCACGTTGCTAATTACCCCAAATAAATATGGTATTTTATCTTTTATAAATATTGTAGGGTCTAAGGTTGATGTTGAAGCAAAAAGTACCCAGTTTGAGCTAAAAGAAAATGGGGATATTGTGTTTAGTCCTCCTGTACTAGGTTTATCAATCAACAGGTCTACACTCGAAAACGACTTATCCCAGTATATTAAAAGCTATGATTTTAACGCTTTAAAAGATGTTAATAATTCTATTGCTTTAGACATTTCGGAGACACGGCCAGAACAAAATGCCAACGATTATGGCATAAAAGAACTAATCGCAGAGGGAGTTTCTTATTTTTCTCACAGTAGTTCTAATAGAATTAGCAACATTGCCACTGCCAGCCAAAAAGTTAAAGGAACCTTAGTTGCACCTGGAGAAAACTTTAGTTTTAATGATGCTGTTGGTCCAATTGATGTAGAACATGGTTTTAACACGGGTTACATTATTAGCAAGGGCAGAACTGTTTTAGGTACCGGGGGCGGGGTTTGTCAGGTTAGCACAACTGTATTTAGGGCAGCTCTTTATGCCGGTTTACCTATTGTTAAAAGAACGGCGCATGCCTACAGAGTCAGCTATTACGAAGAAAAGTCTCCTATTGGTTTGGATGCCACAATCTACCAACCTTCTGTAGATTTCGTTTTCAAAAATGATATGGAAAATTATATATTGGTATACACTGTTTTAGATATTCAGGCTAAAAAACTCGAAGTTAAAATTTACGGAACAAAAGATGGTAGAACTGTTGACTTGAGTGAGCCTAAAATCTTAAGTCAAGTTCCCCCTCCAGCACCAGTTTATGTTGATGATCCTTCCTTACCAAAAGGTACTATTATTCAAGAAGAGTGGCCCTCATACGGAGCCAGCGCCTCTTTTACGCGCAAAGTAACTAAAGATAATAAGGTTTTATACGACGATGAGTTTAAAAGCTACTATGTGCCTTGGGCAGCCTTGTACCGACGAGGGATTTAAATTAATGGGTTAGTTGTTCTCGTACTCTAAAGTCACTAGGTTTTTTTCTTCCGACTCTTTTTCAACCTTAATGTAAATGTTTTTCCCCTCTAAGGTATAGTTTTCTGGGCTAATTTGTTTCCAACCCTCTAAAATAGATAGCTCTTTATAATACTGGTCTAGCTGATCTTTAGTAAATCTTGTGGTGTATACAATTTGTTCTGAATTTTCGGTACTGTCTTGATTAATTACTAGAGCATCTACAGGAGTTTGAATCTCTCTTGATTTTGTGGTTCCTTTAACATTTGTGCTTTGTTTGTCGTTCTTATTAAAGTAAAAAAAAGATCCTACAAAGACGAAGAGTGAAAAGAATATTACAGAATACTGACTTTTAGGAATACTCATTTATATAATAATAGCCTATGCTTACTTAAAACAAAAACCCCAGGTCCAATTACTTACCCGGGGTTAAAGTTAAATTATGTTATCTAATTTTATTTCTCCATTTTTGGTATTTCTTGTGCACCATCTGCATCGTTTACAAACTCCATGTCTAAATTTTGCTGTAGGCACTCTTGTGTACAGGCTTCAATGTCTGTAGCATTCTGGCATTGTTTTCCACAAGCAATCCCTGTGTTAACTGCATTTCGTCCTTCTGGATTTATAGCTAGTAGGATTACCCCAACAACTAAAGGTATCATGATTAACCAAGATAGTACCGAAAAAATAGTAACAACAATTTTAACCCCTACGTGCCAAGAGGCTTTCCACCACATATAAAAAACTCCAAAGGGGTTGATAAATAGTAAGGTTAAAATTGCTATTAAAGTACTATTATCATTGACTGGAACTTGCTTTGAAACTTTTGGGGAGGGCTTTGTTGCTTCCATTTTTTTATTTAAAATTAATATTTAGTTCTATATGAATTATTCTAGTTTATGTTTATGTTTTTATCTATTGTTTAAAATTTCTTTCTATAAAGTTATCTTTGTACTATTATTATTTAAATGCCTAAATCTTCTAAAACGAAGTTTAATATTCTAAAGTTTTCAAAGTATTTAATAGCTATTTTTTTGTCAGTTGTACCTTTAGCTTATTATTTTCTGTTTAATTTTGGATTGATTCACAAACCTGTACCGCCAAAAAATATTTCCATTGAAGAAGATTCTTTTGTACAAAATAATGATTCAGAAAAAACTGTTTTAGGCACATCTGCGTCTAATAGTTTTTCTTATATACATATTTCTGGGGGTGATTATGCCTACAGTATGGGTGGGGTTATTTCATATTCTTCTGTTGATAAAATTAACTTACGTATTGGTGCCTATAAAACAGCTAAAAACGGTAAAATTGCTCTTTATAAAACGGATATAGCGGAAGTTTTAAAATACCTACAATATAAAACAAATGATAATGGCTCAACCGAACAAACTAACAAACAGCCCGAATTAAATGACGAGAGTTACAGCTATTTAGGTTCTTTAGACTTTGATGTTCCTTTAGGGGAATATGACTCCGGTGAGGCTAATGTAGACCTTCCTATAAACGAAGCCGGAATATTTTACATTGACATTAGTTTAGGCGATCAAAGTTCTAAAGCTTACGTTATAGTTTCTAACTTTGGGGTCTACAGTACCCAAAATAAAGATAGTTTTGTATTTTGGGGACAGAGTTTTTTATCGGGTAAGAGTATTAACGAAGGAAACTTAGACATATACAGCCTTAAAGATAAAAAAGACAAGATTTCAGAAAAAAAGTTTTCATCTCAAGGCTTAATAGAAACTGAACTAGACTCCAAAGCTGATATCGCTCTGGCTTACTACAAGGATCAAGTGGCACTTATCCCTCTTAATTTAGTTTATTTGAACTCTTACGACTATGATAGATTTACCAAATTTAAACCTAGTCTTAAATACTTTGGTTTTACTGACAAACCTATTTACAAACCCGGGGATAAAATAAATTTTAAAGTTTTTACAAGACAAGACAATGATTCTCAGTACACTATTAATACAGCTCCTTTAATAGTTGAAATTAGAGACTCTTGGGAGGGAGATCCTTTGTACTCTCAAACTAAGGTTCCAGATGAGTTTGGGGGTGTTTCCGGTGAGTTTATTCTTCCCGAAAAGACTAGTACTAATAAATCTCATTATCTAATTGTTAGAGATCCTACAAATGAAAAAAATTATGAAACTCTAGTTTACTTTGATGTTGAACATTACCGTAAACCAGAGTACACAATTAGCATAAAGGCCGATAAAAGTACCTATACAGTAGGTGAAGATATGGCTTTTTCAATTCAGGGTAGTTATTTTTCGGGCCAACCTTTATCCAATTCAAAGGTAAATTATTCTATAAGTTCTGCAGATACTTATACTTATACTTATTTAAGTAACTTTTTATCCACAGAGCAACATTGGTATCCTAATTACGGCGTAGGCAATTCAATAAAAACCGGTGAACTCGAGTTAGATAATAATGGGGTTGGTATACTATCTTTTAAAGCTGTAAAGAACAAAGACCCTTTAAGAAACCAAATTTATAATATCGAAGTGTCTTACACTGATCAAAGCGGTAATCCAGTTAAAGACGCAGTTAACGCGTATGTTTACAACGGAGAATTTAGTATTTTACAGCAAAACTACTCTTACTCTTCTTTAGTAGGTAAACCAGTCGACTTAGATATTATTCTTAAAAACAATACAACTGATTTGGTTAATTTAGACAACATAAATTTAACTTACGAGGTTAAAAGAATTTGGTGGGAAAAAATTTATTCAAAAGATTCTAAGTATCCTAATTACGAAAAAAGAGAAGATAAGATTCTGGAGTCTGTAGGAACTACCAATGAAGAGGGGGAGGTAACACTAAGCTTTACACCGCAAAAATCAGGATCTTACGAAATACTGATTAGCGGCACGGACAAAAAAGGTAACATCTTACAAAATAAATTTTATGCTTGGGCTACAGATAAAGAATATGTTGGTTCCTCTGATCTAGATAGCACCCTTAACATAAAAGCAGAGAAAGATTTCTACGCACCTGGAGATACAATAAAATTTTTAGTTAATTCGGATACCTCTCGAGATGTTTTATTTAGTGTTGAAAGAGCTAACACGCATAAATATAAAGTGGTTTCTTTAAATACCGGCATTAACACTATTACCGAGAAAGCTTTAGATTCTTATGTCCCAAATATTTATTTTAAAGTGGGGACCTTTTCTTTAAATCAATACATTATTAGCAGCGACTCTTTAGATATTTCTTCTGAGTCAAAAAAACTTAATGTTTCTTTGTTACCTTCTTCTACTAAGTATGGACCCGGTGAAAACGTTGAATTAAAAATTAATACAAAAGATCTAACAGGTGCAAATAAATCATCTGAGGTAACAGTTTGGGTTGTGGATAAAGCCTTGTTTGAGTTGTCTACTAGTAGAATGGGGAATATTTTCGATACCTTTTGGTATCAAAGATATAACAATACTACTTATTCTCACTCTCTAGAGGGCATAGTTGTAAATACTGCAGAAAGAGGAGGAGGGTGTTTTGCTGGTGACACAGACGTACTTATGCAAAATGGTAAAACAAAAAATATTCAAGATATTAAAGTTGGGGATTTTGTAAGTACCTTAAGTAGTGATGAAAATGGAGACATGGTAACGGCTAAGGTACTAAAAACTTTTAAGCACACAGTATCTGGGTACCTTATTATAAATGGGAGTTTAAAAGTTACTCCTGAGCATATTTTAAATTTAAATGATACCTGGCAAGAAGCTGCAGATACTGAAATTGGTGATCATTTAGTAGGTATCAACGGCCAACAAATAACCGTAGGCTCTGTAGAGTACATAAAAGGAAGTTTTGAGGTCTACAATTTAGAAATTGAAAATGAGCATACTTATATAGCAGGAGGCGTATGGGTTCATAATGACAAAGGAAACCTTAGATCTGAGTTCAAAGATGTTGCTTACTGGAACCCTAGCGTGATTACTGATTCAAATGGCAATGCTAACATAAACTTTAAGGTTCCAGACAACTTAACCACCTGGAGTATCTTAGCTGTAGCAGCCTCTAAAGACACTGCCGTCGGGCAGAATGTAACAGATATTACGGTATCTAAAGACCTAGTTGTAAGACCTATATTGCCAAATATTTTAAGGGTAGGGGATAGTATAATTTTGTCTTCTTTAATACAAAACTTTTCTGAAAATACTCTTGAAATTGAGGCAAAGTTAGAGTCTGAAAATTTAGATATAAAATCTAATTTGAGTAAACAAATTAGTTTAGCTACTAAAGAAATATCTCAACTTTTTTGGAAACTTGTTCCAAAAGAGGCTGGCGATACTAAAATTAAATTTTCAGCGCTATCAAGTAATTTATCGGACGAGGTTGAGGTTTCTATCCCAACTATTACCCCTGGATACTGGAATAAATATGCCTTTAATTCCTCGGATTCTTCGAGCTTTAAGTACACCCCAAGCAAAAATTATGACCCAAAGATTTCTAAACTAGAGATTAACTTAGCCCCCTCTTTAGCCACATCTTTACTCTCTCAAATGGACTATCTTATTTACTATCCATATGGGTGTGTTGAGCAAACAACTAGTAGATTAGTTCCTGCAATAATTGCTGCAGAAAATCCAAATATATTCCCTAATCTTAAACAAGCTAAAAACCTAGATGAAATTATAAATAAAGGTATTTCCCGACTTATGGAGTTACAAAAATACGATGGAGGTTGGCGATGGTGGGGAGATGGTGAATCTGATACCTATGTAAGCTCTTATGTGTACGAATATTTAATTAGGTCTAAAAATTTGGGTTACGAAATGGACGAATATAAGCTTTCTTTGGCTAAAAGCTATCTTCTTACCAAAGCGAATAATATTAATACAGATAGCACTATAGACAGAATCTTTGCTACTTACGCATTGTCTACTGACCCTAGTTCTAAGTTAACTGTTAAACCCCTAGATGCAGATTTATTTAAAAATCTTCCTGCTGATGTTGCAGCAACAGGAGTTTTACTTAATACCAATCTCGGTGTTTTAGACCCCGGTAAAAGTGGTTTAAACGAATTGTTAAGTAAAAAATCAGAGCTTGGTGATGGTATTTACTGGGACTACCGTGATAAAGACCGTTTCAACTCTAACTATATCCCTACTGCAACCGCTTTAAAGGCTTTGGTAAATTCCTCTACTCAATCCAAAGAAATTAAAGGAGTTAGTGAGAGTGTTGTTCGTTATATTACAGCAGGGTTAAAAGATAATGGTTACTACTGGTCTAACACCCATGCCACAGCTAAAGTTATTGATGCTTTAATAAGTTACTCCAAAAATTCTGGTGAAGTTAATCCCTCTTTTGATTACGAAGTAACAATCAACGGCATTTCTATTTCTAATGGTAAGGTTACCGCTATAGGTCAGAGTATTTCCACAATAGAGGTAGATTCTAACCTCTTAAATAATAAAGATAACACTGTAGAGATAATCAAAAATGGCGAAGGTAAACTCTATTCAACTGTTCTTTTTAAAGAGTTTGTGAATGACCAAAATGATAAGGGGGCCTCTAACGGTATAACAATTTCTAGAAAATATATTAATACTAAAGGCCCGGATTACAACATAGCCGTTGGAGATTTAGTAAATGTGATGATTGAAGTTAATACTTCCGGAAGCCCTTATAGGTATAGTGTTATTGAGGATAAACTTCCCTCTGGAATGATTCCCGTTAACACCAAACTAAAAAACGAGGCCAATAACAATGATTATAATTTGGGAGATATAGAATATCTTCCAGACGGCGTAATAAAGTACCAAAATAGTTTAGATAGGGAAGTATTTAGTTACACAGCAAGGGTTATAAATGCGGGTGAATTTACAACACCTGGAGCCTATGCTGAAGTTATGTATTCTCCCGAAGTAAACGCAAGATCAGCTTCTGAAAAGGTAAAAATTGATTTAGAATCTAAGAAGTCATTAACAAGTATCACCAAAAACTTTACCAAAGAGTACCAGAAATATATTTTTCTTTCTATTGCGGTACTATTTATATTTCTTTTAGCTATCTTTTTTAGAACTAAATATAGTCAAAAAACAAAGTCATTCTTAAAGTTAAAAGGTAAAAAAACCAACACGGAGTTAAACGAGGATAGTGAGGTTTAAAAAACTACTTTTTATAGTAATATCGCTCTTAATAATCACTGCAATATTTTATTATTTAAATTATTTTACTTGGAATCCAAAAATTACTGTTCCGTTTGAATCTGGTCAGCCCACAAATACAGATTTTATAGATTTAAGCAGTTTTAACCCTTTTTATTTGCAAAAGGGTTTAGAGTTAGACTTTATACCCGATTCAAATCCCCGTATTATAAAAACTGCAGTTATACCTCACCACTTATTGCCCTTTTTTATCCACGCAGATTTTTTTAAAAGGTTACAGCTTCAAAAACCTACAAATGTAATCTTAATTGGCCCAAATCACCCGAATATGGGAGATTACAGTGTGATTACAACTACTAGTAACTTCAAGAGTATGTATGGGCAGAGCAACACAGACCCCGGTTTAGTTAAAAGCCTGATAACTGAAATTAAATGGGCTGGAGAGGATACTCAGGTTTTATCAAAGGAACACTCTGTTACAGAATTAATACCTTATTTTCATTTTTACCTTCCTAATACTACTATTACACCTTTTATTTTAAAGCCAGGTATTACCGAAGAAAATTTAGATAAATTTTATGAGCAGATTTCTATAAATATTAAAGAGAATACCGTTGTTGTTTTTTCTATAGATTTTTCCCATTACCTAGATTCTTATCAGGCTAGAGAACACGATAGCCAAACTTTAAAAGCTCTACAGAATAACGATTACTCGACTGTTTTAAGTATGGGTAATAATAATGTGGATTCTCCCGAGAGCTTGGGATTATTTTTAAATTTTACAAAGGGTGCATTTAACGATTCTTGTGAGATTATGCAAAATACTAATTCTGGTGAAATTGTTAAAGAACCTTTTAAATCTACAACTAGCTACTTTTATATCCTTTGCTACTAGTTTTTGTTTTCTCACACAATTCCCATATTAGTTTGGTAAAATGATTCGGTGCAAATACTAATTGTTGAGGACGAAGAAAAAATAGCAAATTTACTACGTAGAGGATTACTTGAAGAACACTACGCTGTAGATATTGCCCGCGATGGTGAGCAGGCGTTAGAAAAATACGAAATAAATGAGTATGACCTGGTTATTTTAGATTTAATGATTCCAAAAATAAGTGGAGAAGAAGTTTGTAGATCTATTAGAAAAACCAACACATCGATTCCAATTTTAATGCTTACAGCAAAAGATTCAATTTCCGACAAAGTCTCGGGTTTAGATGCAGGGGCAGATGATTTTGTTACTAAGCCTTTTTCTTATGATGAACTTTCAGCAAGAATAAGGGCGTTAATTCGTAGAAATAAAAAAGCAGATCCAGTTATTTTAACCCTTGATGACCTGTTGCTTAACCCCGCAACAAAAACCGTATTTAGGTGCAAAAAGGAGATTGTTCTTACTTCGCGCGAATACAGTTTATTGGACTACTTTATGCGAAATCAGGATATTGTATTAACCAAAACAAATATTTTAGAACATGTTTGGGACTATAATTATGAAGGGTTTTCAAATATTGTGGAAACCTATGTTAAATACCTTAGAAAAAAGCTAAAAGTTACAGAAAAATCCCAAGACCTTATTCACACCAAAAGGGGTTCTGGATATATATTTTCGCTTAAGAAATAATATGTTTACAAAGGTACAAATAAAACTAACACTCCTTTATTCTTTACTGTTTCTGAGTTTATTTTGGGCATTTAGTTTTAGTTTGTATTTTTGGATGACAAAGTCTTTCGGAGAGGACTACATTAGTCAGGTAAAAGAACGGCACAGTCAACTCGGAGACACAGATGACTTTGAGGATGTTAAAACTACAGTTGTTACTGTTGCGGGGGACATAGCTTTAGAACAGCTTTTTGCTTTACTATTAGTTATCAATGGGGTGTCTTTATTGGTTGTACCTACCACTTCATGGTTTCTAGTTAAAAAGTCTTTAGAGCCTATTAAAGTTGCCCATGAAAAACAAAAGCAATTTGTATCTGACGCCTCGCATGAATTACGAACTCCTTTGGCTATAATAAAAGGTGAAACAGAGGTGGCTTTAAAAAAGACCCGGACTATTAAAGAGTATAAAAATATTTTAAAAAGTAGTAACGAAGAAATGGTTCGCTTATCAACGCTTGTTGAAAATCTTTTGTTTTTAGCAAGAGAAAATCCAAAAAACAATATAAATTTTAGTGAAAATGTAGATCTAACAGATTTAATTTCTAACATAGTTTTCAGATTAAACCCCTATATTAAAGAAAAAAATCTTAAGGTCACTTTAAAATCACCCTCTGAAAATTTAGTTACGAGAGGTAATAAACAGCTCTTAGGTCAACTTTTCTACAATCTTACTGACAATGCTATTAAATACACCCCGGTAAAGGGTAATATTACTTTAGATATGGTCAGAGACCGAAACTGGGCAAAAATATCAGTAAGAGACACAGGTATGGGCATAAGTGCTAATAATAAATCAAACATTTTCGATCGGTTTTATAGAGTGGAAAATTCCAGATCTGTAATAAAGGGGTACGGATTAGGGTTGTCTATTTGCCAATCTATAGTTAATTATCATAGTGGGAAGATCTTTGTAAAATCCCGATTAAATAAGGGTTCTGAGTTTATAGTTTTACTTCCAATTTAAACTAAAGATATGTCACTTAAGGTTAGGTTAACAGTATTCAGTTTATTTTGTCTCTTACTCTTGGGCTATTTAACTTTTAAAGTTATGAATGGCGCAATCTTTTTTTACGATCAACCTATTTGGTTATTTTTATATTCTTTAAGGAGCAGTGTATTAAATATTTTAATGAGGTTTGTAAGTTTTTTGGGAATGTATGGAGTAGTGTTTACCTCAATCTTAATCTTACTTTATTTGTATTTAAAAAATAAAAGATATTTAGCTTTAATTTTTGCAGTAACTTTAGGAACTGGGGAGGTTGTTAATGTGATATTTAAAAATTTAGTTGGGCGTTCTCGTCCTTTAATTTCACCTTTAGTAATTGAAAAGGACTTTGGTTTTCCCTCTGGTCACAGTATGTTGGCCGTAATATTTTTTGTGTCAGTAACTTATCTTTACTTTGCTTTAACCCAGAATAAAAAAGGCACTAAAATCCTAGCCATAATAAGTTCTTTTTGTATTTTATTAATTGGTATTAGTAGGGTATATTTAGGTGTTCATTATACAAGTGATGTTTTAGCGGGGTTTTTAACCGGGTTTATTTGGTTAGCTTTTATTTACAGAGTTCAGCTATATTTTAAAGACTCTTTTGTCCTTAAATTTATTAACAATAAATACCCTCAGCTTAAAATTTTTTAGTCCTAGCTTCTCATTTAAACTCCTTACTAAATTCACGTTCCTCTCATACACAAATTAGTAAACTTAACACAGTATTAAGTTAGAATGAAAAGAGGTGATTTAAATGAATAAGAAAAAAATAATACCATTGTCTTTACTTGCTTTGGTGATTGCCGGGTTAGGATTTGCGGGTTTAACCAATTACAATTCCGTACCTGTAAGTGCTAACGGCGAAATTACCACTGGGTCTTTGGCAGAAGTTACCAGTTCTAAGGAAGTAAATCCAGACTCTACTTCTGGTTCTGAAATTGTTAAATCAGAAGACAGTGTAAACGAAAAAACGGAATTATCTTCTGAGAATAACGAAAAAGAAGATAAAAGTTCTTCTGACTCAGCTCAGGGGGAGCACGAAGATCAAAGTGATGATAATGGTGTGGACTTGGACTAAATATTATCGATTGAACTAAAAAAATAAGCACTAGCAAGAGGGGAAACCCTCTTGCTTTTGTTTTTGTGTGTCTACATAATATTTTTATATTTCATGCGTGTTAATATATTGTTATGCGTGTCAACCCTAAAATTTTTTATTCCCTTGTTCTTACACTATTAATAACCCTAACTTTATATTCGTGGTATCCCCAAAACGCATTAGCCTACAATAAAGAGTACCAAACGAATTTTGACCGTATTTACTCTGACTTCTATAACTCTAGTAGATACTCGTATGTTTTAAATGTTCCGTACTCAAACTTTCCTTATTTATCCGGTTTGTCTTCTATGTATGAGTCTACACAAGATACCAAATATCTGGATTCAGCTCTGGGTTTAATCGAAGGGTCTTTTAACAGGCAGAAAGACCTTAATGGTGATGGATTTATGGAATGGGAATCCTACAATGGCCTTTCTCCCTTAGATCATGATAATAACGCTTCAACCCCTCCTAGACTATCTTGTTTGTATACGCAGAGAGGAATTAAAGAGGCTTCTCGAGTTGTTCGTATTATAAAAAATGAATCTTGCCTAGATAAAAGTTATCAGGACAGGGCAGATATAATTATTCAAAAGATTAAGAAAGATATTATCAATGACCCAAATTGCTACCAAAGGTTTAAACCTGGTTTTAGTACAGTACACCACATAGTCTCACACCCTGCAGTAATTTTATTAAACCTTTACCTTGCTGGTGAGGATAACATAGAGATAAAAGGAGAATCCTTTAAAATTTTAGACATTCTTACTGTCCAGACTAATTTAATGAGATCCTCTCAATTTGATCAGCCTGAAAATGATGGGACCGTTTTTTGGGGTAATACCTCCTGTGAAGAGATTAAAACAGACTACCCTACTTGTTATTTTGTAAATGTTCCAGGGGTGCCTGCTTGTAAGGATTATAGTAATCACTCTTGGTGCCAACCTTCCGATGTTAGTCATGCTAACGATTATGTGTATGCCACTACAGAGTTTTACAGATCGGGTATTACCTATACTCGTAACGATATTAAAAGCTTGTCAAATACCTTAACTAAAAAGATTTGGAATCAGGATTCTACACAACCAAAATTTAGAGATTTTTTGGATGGAAATCTAGAGCCGGAAGGTGGGCAGTATGGTGCCTGGAAAATGGGATCTAACTTAGCTCCAGGATGGATTAGTCTAGGGGCTTTTGAGTCGGGATTACGGGATATATTTAGCCGTATTGAACCTGACTCATTAAATATGGTTGGGTATTATGGTGAACTTACTAAAAATGATGTAGTTGGAGATTGTAAATACTCCAATAGATCCAAAGAAATAACTGATGGTGTGGACAATGACTGTGACGGATTAATTGATGAAAATAGTTCCTGTACTTTGCCTTCACCCTGCCCAGGAAATGTAGTTGGTGATAGTTGTCAGGTAGATATGCTAGATTTATTAGAATTACTCTCACAAATAGTCGGTCACCCTAATGATAATAATCCTAAGTATGACTTAGACGGCGATACAAATGTAGGAATGTCGGATTTGTTATTTCTTCTAGATATTATTTCTAGGTAGTAATACATGAAAAAATCATTTAATAATCCATTAATATTAATAATCCCTGGATTGGGGGATGACTCAATTTCTTCAATAAAACGGATTGAGTTTGCAACTAATCATTTTAAAAAACAAAAATTTAAAGTTATTGTTTATCCTGTTTATTGGCGAGATGGTAAAGAATTTAAATCTAAATTATTAGGTTTATTAAAGCAAATTGATTTATTAAGTAAAACAAACGAAATTTATTTATTAGGTACTAGTGCCGGGGCAAGTTTAGCTTTAAATGTTTTTTTAGAACGGAGAAACAAAATCCAAAAAGTTGTAAATGTTTGTGGGAGGTTGCGAACAGGCAAACACAAAATTAGATCATTAGAAAATATGGCAAAAACCAGTATTGCTTTTAAACAATCGGTACAGGCTTTTGAAAAAAGAGAAAAAGAATTATCTAAAGAAGATAAACAAAAAATATTAACAATTAGGCCTTTTTTTGGTGATGACTTAGTTCCAGCGGATACGGTAATAATTGGTGGTGCTTTAAATAAAGTTGTATACGTTCCAACTCACGTCTTAGGAATTGCTTATTCGTTAAAATTTTCAAAACTAATTTCTAATTTTTTTAAATAGTGTGTCTGGGTTTATACTATAGTAAATGAAGGGTATTAAATTTATATATTTTGATATCGGTGGAGTTTTGCTTTACCACATAAATTCTCTAAAAACGATTGCTCGTAAGTATAGTTTGCTCGAAAAAGATGTTTTAAAGCTATTTAATGATTATGGTGACGATTTAGATAGAGGAACTTTAGGTCTGCAGAAGTTTGAAGAAATTTTTTATAGTAAGTTAAAACCTAGTTTAGAACTTAAAAATTCCTTTTTTACTGAATTTGTTAGTAACCTAAAAAGTATAAAAGAAACTTATAACTTAGTTTTAGATTTGCAGAGTAGGTTTAAAATTGGTTTGCTTTCGAATATACCTGAAGACTTATTTGATTTGATTGCAAACAAAAATTTACTTCCAAATATCAAGTATTCTGTTGTTGTTAAATCTGGTCAATTAAAAATGATTAAACCTGAGAAACAAATATTTGAATATGCCTTAAAAAAATCTGGTGTTTTACCAAGCCAAATATTATTTATTGATGATACGAAGGTTAATTTGCAAGCAGCAGAGGGTTTTGGTTTTAATACTTATCTATTTAATACTCTTAATCCAAAACAATCGGTGGCGGAGATAAATAATATATTACTCTTATAATTAGCCCCTGTTGATTTTTTGTAGTTAGGCCCTTAAGATGTGACCTAATGAATGTATCCGATTTATATAGGGTTTTACTAGATTACAGGCCAGCGTTTTTATCCTTTTTAGGCACACTTGCTATACTTTTTTTATTTAAAAAGTTTGTTCTTTTTAGGCTCGACGTACTAGCTAAAAAAACAAAAATTACTTTTGATGATTTAGTAATTGATATTGTCGAAAGTGCTAACTCCCTTTACCTTGTAGTAATATCCCTTTTTGTATCTTCTAAATTTGTCGATTTTAATTCTACTTTTAGCAAGGTGATTAACTATATTGCTTTTGCTTTCCTTTTGTTTTTTGCAGTTAGTAGCTTGCAAAAAGTGGTTAATTATTTTATTGAAAACTTAATTAAAGTCAGGTCAAAAAAATACAGATAGTCAGTTTGATGGCTCTCCCTTTAGAGTTTTGAGCAAGGTTTTAAAGGGTATTTTGTGGGTTTTTGCTTTTTTAATTTTTTTACAAAATCTTGGCTATAATATTTCTACATTACTGGCAGGAATAGGGATTGGAGGAGTCGCAATTGCTTTTGCTTTACAAAGTATTTTAGAAGATGTTTTTTCTTATTTTTCTATATACTTTGATAAGCCTTTTGTAGTTGGTGATTTTTTAGACGTTGGCGGCCAATTTGGAACAGTAAGTTATATTGGAATTAAATCCACCAGATTAACTACACTACAAGGTGAAGAGCTTGTTATTCCTAATCAAACGTTAACTTCATCAAATGTACACAATTACAAAAAGATGAAAGAGAGGAGAATTCAATTTTCTTTTGGAATTTTATATGAAACACCTGTTGAAAAAGTTAAAAAAGTTCTACAGATTATAAAAGAAATAGTTGATGCAGAAGACAATGACCGATTTGATAGGGCACACTTTAATAACTTTGGAGACAGTAGCCTAGATTTTGAGGTTGTGTATTTTATGTTAACTGATGACTATAAAGAATATATGAATACTCAGCAAAGTATAAATTTAAAAATGCTACAAAACTTTGCAAAAGAAAAAATAGAGTTTGCCTACCCAACAAGAACGGTATTGGTAAAGAACGAATCTAAATAGTTTTAAATTACTAAAAACCCTTTCGTATTAAACTGTTATCCCTATTCGGTCCCTTTTTAGCCATAACATATATTAAAACTTTATATTCGACCCTCTGTTTTGGTTGTTTCATCTTCTTTGGGTAAACTACTATCTAACAATTCCCGTACTACCGGCCCAAAATTTTCTAAAGCAGCACTTCTTAATTCAGTTAGGCTACAAGGTGATATATCTTGTAACATGGCGTTTGCCGCTTTAAGAGAATTTGCCTGTTCAAAGAGATCATAAATTTCGGGGGCTAGCTTGTAAGTGAAAAAAAGATTTGCCATTTGGTTTTTAGTAGCGTTAATAACTTCTCTAATAAATTCTAAAGAAGGTATTGCAATTCCTTCTGCAGATATTCTAAGTGCCATGCCTATTAAGGCAATTTGATCTTGCTTGTGGAGTGAGTGAATTCCATATCCTTCAAATTCTTGTTGATGCTCTCTGATAACTTCCCATGAACTTGGGGCAAAGCATATTACCGTGGGGCGGTTTTCTTGGGGAATCTTGAGTAATGCAGGGGCTAATGTATATTGAATAAATTCATGACCCCACTCTCCTGAAGTTGCCTGAAAGTTATTGTCACAAATAATTGCACTATATCTTTGCAAAGCCTGGTCAATTGAGTAATTATATTCGTGTAAAAAGGCACTTGGGGAGTCATAAATAATAGGTATGTGCCCACCTATTCTACTAGCCGCATAAGCAGCACGAAACCCGTCTTCCGGCGTGTCGTCAATTACCGCAACAAGCTTCGGTGATTTTATAGTCGGAGCCATAACTATAGGATTATATTATAGACCTTGAATTCACACAACGTGGATTTTTCTACATCAGTCTTTAATTGCCAAAAAACGTTGTAAACCTTATACTATAGAGGAATTTTAAGGCCCTATCGTCCAGTGGTTAGGACACCAGGTTCTCATCCTGGAAACCGGAGTTCGACTCTCCGTAGGGTCACCAATAGGGATATAAGCATTTTCAAACTGGTAAATGTACTGATACAACGGGCTAATTTCAGGGTTCGAATAGCCTGGATAGCCCCAAGCCAGTCCAGAGGGAAATATCGAACCAAGAAGCACTCTAATCTGGCTTATATCTGACTGCTGGTAGGTTTTCCCAAGATCTGCAAATTTATCCTTTATAAACTCTACAACCGATTGTAAGTTGTATTTTTCAAGTAGCTCGTCATCTTTGGTCATTTGTATTGTGGTTATTTGTTCTTCAATAAGCTTATTTTGTTCTTTAAATATTTCATCACTATAAACACCCGACAAATTCTTTTCTATCAACGATTGTCTAAGGCTATATAACTTTTTTAACTATACCTCTGCACTATTTTTCTTTTTTTGTAAAATTGAGGCTCTTTTATAGTAGCTATTTCTAAGTAAAGCGATAAAAGCATCTAAACACTCTGGAGTTGGAGAAATATGCCTTAAATATTCTGCTGTAGTAAAGTCTAGTTCATAAGCTTTAACTGAGGGTACTCCACAACGATTTCTACAGAAATAATAAGCATGCTTTGTCGTTCTCCCACTACTCCAACCACCTGTAAAAGGAGTACCGCATTTGCCACATTTAACGAGCCTTCTAAGTGGAAAATCAGGGTTATCTCTGTTTTTTACAACAATGGGTAGCTTGATACTATTATTTCTTCCAGCAATTACAGATTGCACTTTATAATATTGAGCTTCTGTAATCATAGGAATATGTTGACCTTTAACTTCCTCTGGATAACTTGCAGAAGTTAATGTTCCAAAGTAAAACTTATTTTTATATATCCTGCTTACAGTTTGAGGTCTAATCGTGTACTCTTTGCCCCTTATTATTTGTTTAACACCCTGTTTATTTAAAAATTTTGCCATATCCTCCAAGGTGTGTTTCCCCGTAGCCATTAGATCCCAAGATTTTTTAATACTGCTCCACGTTTCAGGATCTTTAGTTGCATATCCATCACTCATTTTATATCCCATTGGTGGGTTACCATTTTGTAGCCCTGATAAAAACCTTGCACGCATTCCATTTTTAGTTCTTTCACTTCGCACATCGTTATCAAGTTGTGCAAATCCTGCCAAAATTGTCTCAACGAGCTTTTCAGTTGGGCTGTTTCCAGTTGGTTCCGTAGCAGAAAGTAAAGTAATATCACATGTTGCAAGTTTTTGTCTAATTGCCAAGTAATCTGATGTTTTTCTTGAGATCCGATCCAATCTATACACAATAACTGCATCAACTTTTCTCTTATTTTTCCGACAATACTCAAGTAATTCAATAAGAACAGGTCTACCTTTAATCGTTTTTGCAGACCTACCCTCTTCTCTAAAAACTTTTACGACTTCGATACCTTTTCTTAAAGCCTCTTTGGAACAAATATCCGCTTGAGTATCTAGTGAAAAATTATCAACTTGTTCTTCTGTAGAAACTCTCAAGTAAATTACTGCCGTTTTAATCTCTTTATTCTGTTCATTCATAGCTGTTCACCTTTCAATAAATTTTGTAATGTCTTACCGCCAAATATTCGTTTTTCGTAGGAATCTAACCAAGCATCAATTAAAAATTGGAAGTCGCTAAGGATTGTTTTCAGTTCGCTCTCTTTAAGATTTTTTGCAGATTCCCCCAAAAGTTTTTTTAATCTTGAAAGTTGAGTTTGCTCTGATTGTTCAAGAAATATATTGTTTAAAGCAGTATCTAGTTCTCTATAAGGCTTTGTAGGAAATGGCTCAATAATTGGTGTTTTAGCCTCTGTATGAGGCTGTTGTTCATAAGAAGTTTCTGCAGATTGTATTAGTAATTCTTGGGCATACATAAGCTTAATTAACTATATCTATAGAGATAGTATATATCCACATCGAGATAGTTGTCAAGTGTATTTATATCGAAAATTGCAATAATGCAGTTTTATATAGTCTAGCTAAATTTATTAGCCTTTAGTAAGATAGAGGTAACACGTATGGCAAGTGATTTATATACACGATCTATAACAGAATATTGTGAAAGAGTTGGAAGTTATTTTTACTCAGAGCCAATTAATGCGCTAAGTAATATTGGGTTTTTTATTTCTGCATTACTAATTTACAGGTTATTTAAAAATAAAAAAGTTAAACATAAAGGTTATTGGTTACTTTTTGTTTTAATTGTGGTCATTGGAGTCGGCAGCTCTTTTTGGCATACAGTAAGATCGCCAATTACCCTGGCTCTTGATGCTGTCCCTATTTGGATATTTTTTTTAGTATTTATATTTCTGTTAGTTCAAAAGTTAACTGGTTCAAAAATAAAAACATTTCTTTTTCTGCTTGGATTTTTCTTATTACAATTAACGATTTCATACTTTTTTCCAGAAGTTCTGAATGGCTCTATTAGACATGTTACTAACGGACTGACATTTGTTCTGATTTCTATTTGGTTTTATAAAAAATATTCTTATTTAAGTAGAAATTTAATTATTGCTTTTATACTTTATATTTTGGCAATTGTTTTTAGATCTGTAGATAGTAGTGTTTGTTCCTATTTTTCAATTGGGACTCATTTTCTTTGGCATATTTTCAACGCAGTTGCATTGTATTTTGCGGTTAAGCTTTTATTAGAAATCGAAAGGATTCGAGGTAAATTTGAGTAAGTCAAAGCATACTTTACCCTTCAAACCATGAAGTTGAATGTGCATCTACAAAAATATAGGTGCATTATGATCTATAATTAATGTTTCTTACTCACGTGGCGAGGTTCTCAATAGAATGCTTACAATACCTCGGTCTGGCTGGGTACTCACTGAGGCCTCAATTATGAAACCATCTTGTGGCACAGAGGCTATGAAAAATCCAGGCTGATCTGAATTCAAATCTTCCTTCTGCCAATGCTCGTTAAGAAGAGTTGCGAGTATCTCATCATATACATCTTTTTTTGTGTAATTGCTTGTAGGTTTGTACTCGATGATTACATCTGCGTATACTGGCTTGCCAAGTGTTGTGCCGTTATCTTGAACCGATCTCCTCACCTCAATACCAGTTGTGAGTGACATGGTTGTAGCCGAAGTGTTCAGCATAGCTTTAAGTTCTTTACTTTGTTTCAAAGTGATGAAACTAACTATCGCTCCAATAATTATTATCAGGATGATAGTAATAAAAACGCCTTTATTTCTCATTTTACTAATATTATCATAAGAGGAGTTTATATTTTATAGAATCTCACTATTGGTTCACTTTCCCTATAGGCTTTGATATACTTCACTTCAAAGTTGCCTAAAATAACTTATGCTGAATACACAACAATTTTATGCTGTATTCTTGCCCATCATTAACCCCTTAGTTGTTCGTTTTATTTTGCTTGGCATTTTTTTATATCTCTTAATCGTTATTATTAGAGAACTCATTTCTATTAAATATAGGTTGTCTGAAAAGTACACTTTTTTAGAAATAAAACCATCTGATAGAACATTAAAATCACCACTTTCAACTAAACAGCTCTTTACCGTCCTGCACTCTCTAGAAAAACCAAAGTACATAATTGAACAGCTTTTTAAAATTAAAAAAACAATAAGTTACGAACTTGTATCTACAAAGGAAGATGGAATCCGCTTTGTGTTTAGAATTTCTGATAAAGATACTTCTGCGATCAAAAAAACATTGCTTGCATATCTGCCTGATGTTCAAATAACAAAAATTAACGATTACTTGCCAAGCTTTGATAAAAACAACCTTGCCACAATTAAAACAATTAAACTTTCAAACAAGTTTATTTATCCACTTCAAGATCAATCTTCTTTAAACCAGTACGATCCGATAGCATATATTACTGCCCATATGACCAAACTATCTTCAGATGAAATGATTTCGTTACAGTTTGCATGTAGCCCCGTAAGTTCAAGCACGCATTTTCAAATATCCAGTCAAGTTGAATCAATAAATAAAGCATTTTTAAATAACGAAGATATTTCAAGCAAATTATCAACTCCATCACTGCTTAATTTATTACCTTTTCAATTTCTTTTTGATTCATTACTGTTTTTAGCCCTACTTCCAATAACCTTAATTAGTTGGTTAGTAACTAACGAAAAAGAGATGTTTCCAAACTGGGTATTTGAACATAAAAAGAAAAGGTTATCTGATTTAGGAAATAATAAACTCGAGATTTATCAATCAATAAAAGAAAAAATTAACCAGCCGTTATTTGAAGTAACAATTAGGGTTTTTGTCGATAGCAAGTCAAATAAGGTGGAACAAGAGAGAATTTCTGGTATTGTTTCATCTTTCGAAACTTTTTCAACGCCAGACCAATCGCTTATCCTTTATAAACCATTTTTCAGAAACCTACTCCACAACAAAATAATTCACCAATTTCAGTACATGCTATTTAAAAATCGAATAAATCTATTAACAAGCAAAGCTATCTTATCGGTCCTTGAACTTTCTTCTATATACCACCTACCCTACACAGAAACGACCAAAACGGAGGATTTAATACAAACTAAAAGTCCAAAACTCCCAGCGCCATTATCTTTAAAAAAATTACAAACAAACTTAGATATTACCTTTGCAACCAATATTTATGGGGAAACAACAGTTCCAATTGGTTTAACAATGGAGGAGAGAAGACGGCATGTATATGTTCTTGGTGCTACTGGTACGGGTAAAACAACACTTTTACTACAAATGCTCTATCAGGATATACAAAAAGGCAATGGTCTTGCAATTGTTGATCCTCATGGAGATTTAACCGAAAGGCTTTTGAACATTATTCCAAAAAAAAGAATTAAAGATGTTGTTTATGTAAATCCTTACGATATAGAGTTTCCACTTGGCTTGAATGTGTTGGAGATTCCAAAAGGACTGTCTCAAGTTGAACTACAACGAGAAAAAGACTTTATTACCTCAACTTTAATATCGATATTCCATAAACTGTATGATGCACGGTATTCAGGACCAAGAATGGAACATATTTTAAGAAATGTTATCTTAACTGCTCTTGAACAAGAAGACCCAACGCTATTTACTATTTATAAACTTTTAACTGATAAAAAATACAGGAAAAAAATAGTAGCAAACTTAAACGACGAAGTATTACAAACCTTTTGGAAAAATGAATTTGAAAAGCAAGGTAGTTATCAACAGGCAGAACAAATTTCTCCAATAACAAATAAGCTTGGTAGATTTTTAACTACCTCAATGACTAGAAATATATTAAATCAAACCAAAAGCAAGCTAGATTTTGAAGACATTATGAATAATAAAAAGATTCTTATTTGTAATTTATCCAAAGGAAAAATTGGAGAAGATACCGCCTACTTTTTAGGTAGCCTTGTGATTGCAAAAATACAGTTAACAGCATTAAGAAGAGTTCATAAGCCAGAAAAAGAACGTATTGATTTCTTTTTATACATAGACGAGTTTCAAAACTTTGCCACTCAATCTTTTGCTGAAATATTATCAGAGGCAAGAAAATATCGACTTGCAGTAACGCTTGCCCACCAAAATACAGTACAAATTGACAGTCAGCTACTCGAAACAATAATTGGTAACAGTGGTACTTTAATTTGTTTTAGAACATCAAGCCCTCAAGATGAATTTAAATTATTGCCTATATTTACTCCACAGGTAGAGAAAGGACAAATTGCTAATCTACCCTCTTACAGCTTTTACATGAAGATAAATGCAATACAGCCCCAAAATCCATTTACAGGAGAAATTGATGATTTTACTATTCAAGGATCAAGTGATATTAGAGATCAAGTGATTAAGTACTCTCAAGATACTTATGGTCAAAAACAGCTAGCAATTGAAACTAAAAAAGTAACTGATCAAGTTAATAATAAATCTGAGTCAAAACAAAAACCATTACCCAGCGAGAACTTTTTTGAGCAGATGAAGTAAAATACCTTTTTACTTCATCCCACCTTTGCAGTAATATATATCTATATGACAGCGAATGAAGAACCAGTCAATCAGCTTAAGCAGATCGAACATGAGACAACAAATAGAATCAGTTGGAAAACTGTTGCAATTGTTTCTCTTGTGGTGAGTGGTTTATTGTTCTTAATTATTTTAACCTTGATTGCAAACAGGCCCGCTGAGATTGCTATGCCAGATACTCAACAAGATGCGGTGACTATCCAAAACTCTTATTTTGACAGTAATTGTTCAGTTCAAATTGTTTTAAGTAACGGTCAAAATTTTACTATACCTACCGACCATCAATACTCAGATAACTCGATAGACTGTTCTCAGAGCAAATATATTAAGATTTCCCCCGATACCAAATATGTTGTTTTTGAAGGATCTAAGTGGGGTGAAGGACCTTACTCCTTTGGAAATTACTTAGGAGTTTATTCAGCCGATAAAAACGACTATTTTATAATAACGAGCTATGGGGCGGCCCAAGTTAAAAAAGTAACATTTGAGTCACAGGATGATTTGTATTACGAGATTGCTTACGAGGGTGATCCTTTCGTCTTGAGCGATATTTTTTCTCTTAGAAATGCCGTAAAAAACTTTGAACTAAATGTCAATCCAACAACCAAAGAGTATATTCCATACAATGATGAGGGTGATAGCAAAAATACCACAGAACCTGTAATGGGCACTTTAGGAGAAAAGGTTACTGCTTTGGGTGTAATTAAAAAGGAAGAAATTCCTGCAGATCTGGAACTGGGTGAGTTTTGGTATTGGTTTTATTTTGATAAGCCATTTTTACTTAAAGATAATTCTTATGGTTATCCAATGATGATTAACAAAATTCAAATTGTTAAAGGTACCAACTACAAAAATGCGAATGAAAAATTCGATGAATATTTAGACAAAAAATTAGAAATTAATGGTGAGTTATCGTGGGGCTATGCTGAGTCTAGAATTCTAGTTTTAGATTCAGTTGAGCAGATGAAGTAAAACACCTTTTTACTTCATTCCACCTTTGCAGTAATATACATCTATATGGCAATGAACGAAGAACAAGTCAGTCAGTTTAAACAAATCGAATCTCACGCAATAAATGGTATCAGTTGGAAAACTATTGCAATTATTTCTCTTGCAGTAAGCGGTGTATTGTTCTTACTTATCTTAGCCTTGGTTACAAGAAGACCGATGCTACCTCCCCAACCTCTAGGACCATTGATGCCTGTGACTACTCAATCAGATATGCAGCAAGATGCTGTGACTCCAATACCAACTAGCGAAGAGATTGAAAAAATTAATGCAATCACTTTTCCGAGTGACGCTTTTTTTCTTTCCACAGGCGAAGCAACAGTAAAGTCACTAAGTCAAAATTTTGAGACTAATAAGGAGGTAGTCGAGTTAAATTTGAGTTTTTTTGGAACGGACGAAGAAAAATCGTACACCATTACAATGCCAGCACATGATGCAATTTATGAGCCAAAAATTTCATTTCAAGAAAAATATGCTTGTTTTACTATCAGTACATCGGGATATTCTGGTTACTATATTTTTAAGCTTCCAGATGGAGAACATATAGACACTGGTAAACAATATAGCAGTTGTGTGACTTGGATAGATGATCATCGAGTTATAATTGCGGACAAACCTTATTTTAATCCAGAACAGACTACTTTTTATATCTTAGACGCAGAAACTAATACTAAACAAATTATTAGCTCTCCACTTCAGTTAAAATAGTATACTTTTTACCCTAGCCGACTAGGGCATTCTTTTATTTTCTTTTGCCTTTAATACGCTATAATTAGCATGAGTTTGTAGTCTCTTTATTCTTATAAATAAGAAAGAAACTTATTTCCTCACATATATATGGGAGGATTATAGGTGGGCACTAATAACATTATGCTACTTCCTACAATTACAAATAAACAAAAAGAAATACTTCTCATACTCTATAGATTCAGATTCCTCAATCGTATCCAAATTCAAACCTTACTCAAACACAAAGATCCTAAAAACACCAATGTCTGGCTAAAAGATCTTACAGCCAAAAATTACACTGGCAAAATCTTCGAAAAAACAGCGGGTATCAATAAACCAGCCATCTACTTTGCAAGCAATAACGGAATCAAGTTTTTTAGCTCTGCCGAGGGAGCAGATAGGAAAAGTTTGAGAAAACTATATCAAGAGAAAAGAAGATCTCAAGCTTTTATTGATCAGTGCATACTCATAGCTCAAGTTTACCTCAAGCTACTAGCTCAAAACTTGCAAGACTTCAAGTTCTATACACAAGTGGATTTCCCTAAAAACTCTGTTGTTCACGATCTATTGCCGAGTTTTGCCTATGTCTATACAAAAGAAGCCGAACTTCAACACTATACTTGTGACATTATCAAAGAGGGCACACCACGTTTTGCTATTCGTTCAAGAATTAATCAATATATTGAATTTTTTAAAGATCAACCAACCATGCAGATCGTATTTGTCTGTCAATCAAAAAAAATACTTGAGTTTGTACAAAAATACATAGAAAAAGCTCAGGCCGAGGTCGACACTGAGCTTTCTATGCACACAACGCTATTCTGATTCTAACCCTTCAAACCAATTTAAATGAACAAATTAAACAATTAAGTGAAACAGTAGCGGGGAATATTTTCATTAGTAGTTTATAACTGTATACTGAATATATGAAAATTAAGAGTACAAAAAAACTATTCTTTTTTACTTCAATCATCATATTAGGTGTTATATGCGTAGCATCTGCTAAAATTTATTTTCAAGAAAAATCCAATGTACAAAACGAAAAACTTCTAATTTCAAAGTTTTTAACTGATAAACCTTTTAAAGAAACAATAATAAATATTGATGGTGAACAAATTAGCGATTACATTTTTTCCTCTGACCTTAAAACTATTATATATCTATCATTCAAGCCATTAATCCTAGAAGAGAAAGATAATTACTACTCTAGCCATAAAATTAAGCTGGTAGAGGTTGATACAAGAACAAATTCTTCACACATTCTGCTTGAAAAAATGTTTCTAACAAACAGGTATGGTCAGGGAATACGTTTGTACCCAACTGGAACCAATGAAGTGGCAATTAAAGTCAATTTTAAAGAAAGCATCGATTCCTCCGAAGAAACTGAAAAATATTTTTCAGTTAATCTTCTAAGTAGAGAACTAGAGGAAGTCAACCAAATCCCAGAAATAAACAAACAAGAAGTGGATAAACTTACTAATTATTACATAAAAACCCCGCTTAACCGCGTATCTGCAGATGAGATAAAGTATAAAACTAAATATAAAAAAATTGAGTATTCCCCTGATACTTATATAGAACAATTTTTAAATTGTGAGATACCAAGAAAATGTACTTGGGGTGGGCCTAGATACGAATATGTAATAAGAACAGGCGATAAGTCATATCTTGTAAAAAATATTCAAATGCCTACAATTACTAGCCAAAACCACCTGAATGATTTTTATGGGAATATTTGGTTTTTAGAAGGGTATAAATTAAAAAAATTGGAATAATAAAAATCCGCAGGTAGCTGTTTCCAACTACCCACGGATTAGTTTAACTTACTCTGACTCTTTCAAAATCTCATGCCCTTTGATCATGATCTTGTTGACCAACACAGTAACAACGCCTTGTAGGTCACTGGTTGTAAACTCGTCACGATTTTCAATCAACTCCAAGATCTCACTTTCAAATGGTTCTGTTAGTAATGGGTTTATCATATTTTTTGTATCCTTTAACTATTAATAATAATCTGTAACTAAATCCGCAGGTAGCTTTCACTACCCACGGATTAGTATAACTTACTCAAGTATCGCACTTGGCATTACTTTGCTCATTCTTTGTTCCTCAAAATGTAGATCTCTCTCAATTCCTAAGCCAAATCTACCAACGTAGCTTTCTAGCTCATCAAGAGAAAAGTATCCCCATTCATCATTATAATCACCAAATATCGATACAAATCCAAAAAATTCTTTTGAATTAGGATCGTATTCAGTTGCAAGCCAAGTACCTGCTCCAGATGGATTAAAGAATTTAGCAATAACAAGTGGATCTTTATCATCCTCTTGTCTACCAACCTTCTCAAATCTCATCAACAACTCCTTTGTTAACAATTTCATAACTTTCACCTCCTTTAGGGGAATAAATTAATAACTACTACCTCTAAATAAGCTCATGATCTTTAAAGCTATAGAATTCTTTATCGGTAAAAATGATGTGATCTATTACATCGATTGCTAGTATCTTTCCGGCCTGACACAAGCGATTGGTTATGCTTATATCCTCATAAGATGGGCTTGTTTCACCGGATGGATGATTGTGAGCCAGTATCACCGCAGATGTTCTCTTTCCAATTGCTCGAGTAAACACTTCTCGAGGATGGACTAGCGATTGATTTAGAGTTCCAACGCTCACTAGATCCAAAAGCTTTATTCTGTTTCTCACATCCAGATGGAGAACAAGAAAGTATTCTTTATCCCTATCTACGGCATCTAGAGTCTTAAAGTAAGCCTTTAACAACTCATATACACGCGAAGGACTAGCTACTGATACTTTGGCTTCTTGTAGTTTGATAATCATCTCGATCTCACCCCCTTTCTTTAATAAATTAATAACTCGCAGATAGATTTTTATTCCTATCATGCAAAAAAAGGGGTATGGGGTAAAAATCAAACAAAGTGGTCTGTCAAAAGTTTTTGCGAAGCTATGCAAAGTCAAAAAGGATTTTTAGTGAGGAACGAGCTAAAAACCCACCTTTTGACAGATGATTTTAACCCCATAAGATGAAGAAGCATGATAGGAAGAAAAGGGGAAACACTAATAAATAATCAAATAAGATGATAGAGGAAGAAGGACTGGAGAATATAACTATAAATTGTACATATAACAAATAATACAAGTTCCTATAAATCAGTCTATAATATTAGCTATGACAAATTGGCTTACATTTGCATTGTTAGCACCTCTTGTTTATACAGGTGTGAATTTTATTGATAAATATATCGTCGAAAAAGAAGTTAAAGATTACAGAGGCATGCCTATTTATGGAACAATAATGGGGCTGATTATGGGAACCTTATTTTGGGTATTTACAGGTTTTCCTATCCTCAACTTAAAAGACACAATAATATTACTTCTTACAGGTTCAATCACTATTTGGGCAGCTGCTTTATATTTTCAAGCTATTTCTATGGAAGAAGCAAGTAAAGTTATTCTTTTGTTCCAAATGACTCCTGTTTTAGTATTAATAATGTCTTATATTTTTCTTGGAGAAAGAATTAGCTCTCAACAGCTGATAGGTTTCTTTCTAATTTTGTCAGCAGTAATAGGGGTATCAGATAGTATCAAAAAGGGTGGCTTTCAGTTATCGAAAGCTTTCTGGCTTATTTTAGCAGTTGATTTTATGTGGGCGCTTTCTGCAATATTAATTAAATTTTCTATAAACGAAACTTCCTTTACACAAGTTCTTAGTTATGAAAGTTGGGGGTTAGGACTAGGTGGACTATTGTTGTATGCATTTTTTCCTAGTATTAGAAATAGCTTTAATTACAGCATTAAAACTGTTAGAAAGACTGCACTTGCAATAATGTTTGGAAATGAAGGTTTATTCGTGTTTGGAAAGTCATTACAATTTTTCGCTTATTCTTTAGGAAATGCTGCGTTAGTGAGCATTATTGGAAGTACACAGGTTTTTATTGGAATTATTGTTGGAATAGTCCTTACAATATTTTTACCTCATATTATTAAAGAAGATATAACGAAAACCATCCTAGTTAAGAAGTTAGCACTGGCGGTAGTTATGTTTATTGGATTAGTATTAATTGGTGGGTAATTTATACTTGTTAATATAGACCTATGGTGAAAACCACAATCCAGCGGAATTAATGTTTTCATTACGCTATTCAAGATTACTAACCCGTAATATATCCTAAGCCACCAATCCCCAAAATAATTAACGCAAAACCAATTAAGTCTTTTAAATTTACTTTCTCTTTTAAGAATACAATTGCTAGCAAAATAACAATTCCCGGATAGGAAGCTGTTATAGGCGATGCAATAGAGGCTGGAGCATATTGAAATGAAAGCCATAAAAATAAAACTGTAATAACATTTAGCAGTGAACCTAACAGCGCGAATTTATACACTGAGAATTTTTTAATAATTGAAGTGAATTGACTTAATTTCTGTTTTTCAATTTTAAGATATGCCAAAGCTATTGGAATTTGTACGAGCGCCAGTGCAAATAAAAATGACGTGGCCGAAGTTTTATCAATAATAGACTTAGATAATGTATCAGAGATACCTACAGTGAAGGCACCCAACAGTGGCCAAATTAAAAAACTTTTCTTTTTGAATTCTTCTTTATTAATTTTATCTGGAATAGATACTAAAAGCGTTCCGATAATTACTACAGTAACAAGAGCCCACTGACTAGGTAAAAGTTGTTCCTTATTTATAAGTACAGAAAAAAATATTGTAAAAAGTGGGTACGTTGAAAAAATTGTGCTCGTAAAACTAACCTCACCTTTTGACATCACATAAAACACAAAAGCTTCAGATAAAATTCCGCTGATAAATGCGTATATTAATAACGTTGTTAAGCTTGCGAAATTAACGCCAATAATTAGAGAAAAAGGTATCCAAATAAGAAGTCCCCAAGCCATGTCTAAAAAGAAGGCAACCGAGGGCGTAAGTTTATCGTAACTTTTTTTAAGCGAAACCCATAAAGTGGCTTGGCTAAAAGCCGCAAGTAAAGCAAAAGTAATACCCATAATATAGATTATAATATAAATACAACTAACTAAAGATTAGTTACATCATCAAACTTGACTCGAGCTTTAATTGCCATTTCTAAAGGACCCAAGTAAGGAAGAACATCGTAATCTTTGGAAGAAATTTGAATATTATCCCAACCGGGTCTGCCATAAATTTCTGCACCATTAAATAAACCGCTTTGAACTTGCTCCCTTAACACTTTGTATTCTTCGTCCCTGCAAACAAAGTCTATATCTCCAAGGTATTTACCATAATCCGAAGGATCAAATTTTCTGATATATAAATGAGTAAAAGTATCAGCTGGGTAATCATTATATTTAAAAGTAATTGGCTCTATTAATTCAAAATATTTTTGATTTGGGTTTTCAGAAGGTTTTGTTACCTGATTTTTAAGTTTATTTAGTATTTGAAATTCATCATCACTTTGTGCAAAAATTGCTATGTTTCCAGATGATTTATAATCCTTCCCCATAACTAGGTTCAACAACTCCTTCGAGCCTTTGTAGATATGTTCTAATTTTTGAGTTAAATCCTTTTGGTTCATATTTATTTAATTAGTTTCCAGTTATTTAGATAATAACTCATACTATTTTCTAAAGTTCCAAGAAATACGGTATCGTTTCTGAATTTAATATTAACTCGATACCTTTTACCATGCCCAACTTCTAAAATTACTTTTTCTGCAATTAGGCGATCAATTTCATGAAATGGTAATATCAAGAAATTATTATTACTTACCCCATGAAGAACAAAAATATAATAAATATTCCCTGAGTCGTGTCTTTCAAAAGATGCTTTTCTAATATCAAACACATATGTTTTAAAAGAGTTTAAGTTTGAAGTTTTAACCTGTATTCCATACATTTTGGAATCTTTGGTAGCAACAATATCCAATCCAACATCTACACTCATGATACTTGCATTAAATCCTCTAAATAAAAGCTCAGAACAGACTAAATGTTCTCCACCCTTGCCTGTAAAGCCACTTTCCACTTGAATTTTTTCATCTTCGTCTTGATCTTTTTCAATAGCTTTAATATTTGGTTTTGTTTTTTTGTTTGGATTTAAAGAAAATATTGCAGAAGCAGTTTTTATAAAATCAGAACTTTTTCCCTTATTTTTGATATCCATAACAAGATGAGCATTCATACTGGCTTCTGGGGTAGCACCATCAGTTTCTAAAATACCTTCTTCTAGGGCTAAACGGGTAATCTCCTTATAATGTAAAGGCTTGTTAGCTTGTTCTAAAATTTGAATTGCAGAATCTTTGAACTTATTCATTATTTTTACTAATCTGAAATATTGCAGCTTTTAATGTCTGCCAACATAGTTTCGCTGTATGCTCGGAAGGATTAAATTTTTCAGAGCATTGTTGGTATGGATGAATATAATTTCTAAACTCTCTAAGCACATGGCTAAACTTTTTAACATCTTCTTGAATAAAACCTACTTCTTTTGCAACATCAATAAAGTTTGATAAGCTCCATTCACTAAAAGCTCGTGTTTTTCCAGTTGAATTGTCTTTGGGAGCAGATTTAGCTTTATTAAAATCCGCAGGATTATTTGAGGCTATACCAAGCAGTATCCCTTCAAGTGTACTCCCACACAAAAATATAACCGATAAAGAAGCATTGCACTTTAAACACTTCTTTATCTCTCCCAATCTTTGTTCCAAAACAGAAGTTACAATACTATCAATTTCTAATTTTTCCAAAGATATTTCCTCAAAATCTTTATTTAAAAATTCGTCTTCTGGATAAACCTCTTTTTTTTTAAATTTTACTTCAGAAACTTTTTTAAATGATACTTCTTTACCGACTAGTACCACATTCCAACCATCAAATGATAAATATTGATTAAAGTCATTTATAAATTTATCTAAGTCATCAAATCTACCAATGAAGCCCACAGGGGAGAATAAAGTTTTTATACACTTGTCAAGATTTGAAGTTCCATTAATAAGTTTTAATTTTTCATCTGTATATATCCATCTGGAAGGAAATCCCTGACCATATGAATCATTAAAACCAAGTAATTTAAAAAATTCTATTAATTTCGGGCCAGAACGATATTCAGTTTCCTCGTTAATAAGAAGTCTTAATTTTTCAAGAGTTTTAGGTTGTAAGTTCATATCCAGTATTTAGTCTTATAGAGACCAAAAATTCAGACTACTCAAATCTCTCCCCAGTAATACCAAAAAATCTCTCAAAGAAGCTCATCAATTTCGTAAGTACACTTTCCCGCTTTTTTGTCCGCTCACCAGTTGGGGAGAAGCGCGATACCGGAGGTAATACTTTTGTAATAGCAGTGCCAGTTGTAGCAATATTGCCATTTCGGAATGCATTTTTAATAAATGCAAATGTGGCATCTCGGTCAAGATTTTCGCTCGCAATAATCTGCTCAAGCTCCTCCACTTTCCTGCTTTCAACAAACTTTCTCCAATCGTCATCAACTACTGAATGAACATCTAGGGTTGATATAAACTTATTAATCAAATCTTTCTTGTTCCTAAGCTCAACACTAGCATCAATTGCTTTATTAATATCAATTAACACATCGCGATTCTTTGTATGATCCTCATGGTATTTCTTAATAAGTCCTAAAATATAATCTATATTAATCTCAACCTGTTTAATAAGTTCCATCTCAAAAACAAGGTCATCATTAATATTTTCCTTTTCTTCTTCTTTGCCTTTTCTAAACTCGTTATAAATATCGATATATGCACTGTGATAATCTTGTACATCTCGATCAGTTAATATTTCATTTCCTACAAATTCATCAAAGGTTGTTAAGATATTTTTTATACGCAAAATTGAGCCATATAATTTGATAAAATCTTTTTGATTTTGTTCTCCAATAATCTGTTCGCCAACGGGGAATTTTGCCAGTAGTTCTTCAACTAAGCTTGAATAACCTCGAACTTCTTTCTCTCCATCTTTGTATCCATTGTAATAATCTCCATATGCTTTCAAAAGCACAACACCACTTGCCTCTTTGTCACCAAAAAGTGCTATTGATTCGTTTGTAGCTTTTTCTAAATTTCTAAAACAAATAATATTTCCAAAAGTTTTTACGCTGTTTAAAATACGATTTGTGCGTGAATAAGCTTGCAACAAGCCGTGCAATCTGAGGTTTTTATCTATCCACAAAGTGTTTAGGGTTGTTGCGTCGAACCCTGTTAAAAACATATTTACAACAATGAGTATATCTATCTCCCGATCCTTGACCCTCTGACTCACATCTTTGTAATAATTTTGGAATTTATCAGAAGAAGTATCATATGAAGTACCAAATAGGGCGTTATAGTCTATGATAGCGTTATCTAAGAAATCCCTTGAGCTTGCATCTAGTCCTGTGGTATCTTCAGAATTTTCATCAACCATGCCATTACCATCTTCATCATTCACCCCAAAGCTATAAATAATGGCAACTTTTAATTTTTTATCACTAGGAACATCTGATAATTGTTTTTTAAATTCTCCATAATATTTTTTGGCAACTTCAATAGAAGAAACTGCAAAAATAGAATTAAATCCAGCCAGTCTACGATCCTTAAGTTTGTAAAAACTATTGCGTTTCGTTTTTTGATCAAAGTGCTCCCGAATATAGGTAACAATATTGGTTAATCGCTCTGGTGAGGAAAGTACAGCCTCACGATCAATATCACTCACCTGTGAATCTTCAATATTTTCAGCCTCTCTGACTGTTGAGACATAGTCAACTTTAAACGGCAGAACATTCTTGTCAGCAATCGCATTAACTATGGTGTAGGTGTGTAGCTTTTCTCCAAAGGCCTGCTCAGTAGTTTTTAAATCAGGTCGACCACCGGAAGATGAGTTTTTAGCAAATATTGGAGTACCTGTGAATCCAAAAATATGGTAGTTGTTAAAAGCTTTCGTAATTGCAGCGTGCATATCACCAAATTGTGAGCGGTGGCATTCATCAAAAATGAGTATTACATGCCCATCAAAAATTGTATGATTGGTATTTCGCCCAATAAAGCGATCAAGCTTTTGAATTGTTGTAATGATAATGCGTGCATTACTGTTTTCAAGTTGTCGTTTTAAGATAGCGGTACTCGTATTGCTATTAGCTGCACCTTTTTCAAACTTATCGTATTCCTTCATTGTTTGGTAATCCAAGTCCTTACGATCAACAACGAAGATAACTTTATCTACGAAACTTAGTCTGCTTGCAAGTTGTGCAGTTTTAAAACTAGTGAGGGTTTTACCAGACCCTGTGGTGTGCCAAATATATCCGCCAGCTTCTACCGTTCCCAGTTTCTTATAGTTGGTACTTATTTCAATGCGATTAAGAATTCTTTCTGTTGCCACAATCTGGTACGGTCGCATAACGAGTAGTGATTTCTCGCTTGTAAAAACACAATACTTAGTCAAGATATTTAAAAGTGCGTGTTTAGCAAAAAATGTTTTTGCAAAATCCATTAAATCAGTAATTGGCTTGTTCGTTGCATCTGCCCACCAGCTCGTAAACTCATAGCTATTGCTGGTTCGTTTGCCTTTGTTTACAGAACCTTGATTTGTATCTTTTATATGTTGTGACCGTGTTGTATTGCTGTAGTATTTTGTACGTGTTCCGTTTGAAATAACAAACAACTGCACATACTCAAAAAGCCCACTAGAAGACCAAAAGCTTTCATTCTGGTATCTATTGATTTGATTAAATGCCTCTTGAATAGCCACTCCACGACGCTTGAGTTCAATATGAACTAATGGCAAGCCATTCACCAAAATAGTTACATCATATCTATTGGCACGTTTTCCATCCTCCGTTGCGTATTGGTTGATTACTTGCAAACTATTGTCATGAATAGAATCTTTTCGAATTAGATATATATTCTTTGTTGTGCCATCTTCTCTAGTGAGATTTTTAATATGATCTTCCTGAATTGTTGCTGTTTTTTCTTCAATACTTTGATTAGGGTTTGCCAATTCACTTTTAAAAAACTGTTCCCATTCAGTATCTGTAAAAGTAAAATCATTTAATTTTTCAAGTTGCTTTCGCAGGTTAGCAACTAAATCGGACTCTATTCTAAAAGTTACATATTCATATGCTTGGATTTCGAGCTGTTTTATAAATGACCGCTCAAGCTCTGCCTCAGACTGATATCCAGCATCTCGCGCCATCGTTACATCAGGAATATACTCTGCAACCACTGTACTTTTTGGGCTCTGTGCAACCATATCGTATCGTATAGATCTATTATTCATATTCTTTAAAAGTTAACAACTTATTTCGATAATACTCATACTGTGATCGACGCGCAGTAAGTTCTGCTGGCAAACCAATTGAAATGTCATTCACGAGCGCATCAAATTTATCCAAAATTGAGACGATACGATTTTGTTCTAAAAGTGTCGGGACTGGGATTTTGATTTTTTTTAATTCTGCCATCGGAATACTCATGACAGGAGATCCAACAATTTTATTTTCAATTTGCTTTTTTGCAATTATAGAATTAAGGAAAAATAACAAAAATTTTGAATTTATAAACTTTTGATTTGGTTTGATTACATATACGCCCTCTTTTATGTTCCAATTCTCTGGTTTCTCTTTTACTAAAGCCGTTCTACCAATTGTTCCTGTTCCAGAAAACAAAACATCGCCAACCTCCAAATTAGATCTATTATTTATCAACCTTAACGCTTCACTATTTACTCTGTCAGTCTTTTCAAAAAAAGTTACATTTAAGCCATTTATTTCACGAACCGTGACATAATAATTTTTAGCATCTGGAGTATTTAAAACAAAGTTTTTACGTGGATTCAAGCCTGTTTTAAGTGATAAAATGATATTGCCCAATGTATCCTGCTTAACGTTTTCATCAAATACAAATAGTCCAGAGCGATAATGCTCATATTGTTTCTTCCTTGCTTCTAGTTCTGCTTCTAGTTCTGCTTCTAGTTCTGTAAAACCATCCAGAATTTTGACAATTTCTTCTTGGATAGCAAGAGGTGGGACAGGAATTTTTATTTTGTCTAAAATCGCTTGCGTCAAGCTCGGACGTCCTGAACCTGTATCTAATTTTTCTAAATCAATATTCTTTATAACGTAGTAAAAAAACTTTGGTATGACTTGTGTGGTATCAATTTCTGTATAGTAAATAGTGTCTACATTCCAAAATGGTTTATCAAGATAGAAAATATTTGTGATTGAGCCTTTGCGAGGGATGAGAACGGTTGGCTTATCATAGGCAAACGTATCAACATGACTCATGATGCCACCAGTGCCATACACCGGAATATTCCCTTCACCGAGGCGCTTCCAATCTTTCCCATTTTTTATTTTAGCGACTTCTTTAAGCCTCTTGAACTGCACCCCATTTGGACAAAGTTTAGCAATTAGTTTTTCTATTTTTGATTGACTGTTTTTCATATTTTAAAACGGTACATTGTTTATATTAATTTCTGGCATAGTCAAAATCTTGTCTGTTTTTGATATACCAACAAGGCGCCTTGCTCTTTCAAGTAGGTGATCATAAGTAATAATGTTTAAAGTTGTATAACTTGAATTCAGTACACGATATGCTTCCTTCTCATCATCACCCCAAGATTGTGATCGCCCATAAATAAGAGTTATACGTGGTTTTACTATTGGCGTATGTTGAATTTTTTTATTAAACTCAATGTCGTTTATTTTTCTTTCGGTCTGTAAGATATACCTATTACATTGCATTGTTGCCAAAGTTAAATCACTTTTTGGAATAAATTCAGTTGTCCAAAAAGGAGCAGATGGTAATTTAAGCTCAATAATATCAACAAAACCGTCAAATGACTTCAAAAGGTAGTCAGTGATATTTTCTACATCGATACGGCGCTCATCAAGAATTTCAACAAAATCAGATCCAAGAATCCATGAATTTTCAGAGAAAAATCTTTGCCAAACTTCTTCATCTTTGCCTACGCCAATTTGAATCTTATATTTATTAAATTCGTCGCTTGTATTTAAGATTTTATCGAAAAGTTCTACAGCTTCCTTTTTTTGAACAACACTATCTATGTCACCAACCTTTATCAAACCATAATTTTTTGCTATTTCAGCGACCTTTTCTTTTCCTAAAGGGTCTGAAACGATAAGTTTCAGAAACTTAGAAACTTCATCCGAGTTGCCAATAATAGTATTATCAAAGACGACGGTCTTATTTACTACTGCTTTTAAATCAAGTTCTGAAAATAATGATAAGAGTTGGAGAATTCTTTCAAAATCTAGAGTAGAAAAATGTATTTTTTCAATTTTATCGCCATCAACTTTTGCAATTTCAACCCCATTTATTTTTTCATTATTAGTCAGATATGTGATGCGCAAATGTATCCTTGATGAAATTTTCACATCGAGATCAGCAGAAATTCCACTTTCTGTTATCGATATATATTTCCCAGTTCCGCTAGGAAAATCTGCAACATAAATAACACCATCTTTTTTATTCTGGATAATATCTGCTTCTGATGTTTTAAATATATTAAAAAGTCCCATATATTAATTTATTTCTCATGTTTTCTCTGTATTTTCAATATCCGCAACTATCTCATCAATCGCAGTCCTTAGCTCATTCTGTCTTGTAACTATCTGGCTGATCTTTGCATTAAGATCAGTGATATTCACAACCTCTCGAGTATCTTCTGCCACCACATAGCTTGAAACTGCAATATTGTAGTCATTTTCAGCCACTGCTTTATTGTCCACGAGCTTGGCAAAGTACTCTATATCTTTGCGATTACTAAATGCCTCTAGAATTTTCAGCCTGTTTGTTTCACTCAGTTTATTCTTATTTCCACCTCGTACAAACTCAGCGGATGCATCAATAAAGAGCGTTTTATTATCTTTCTTGCTTTTTTTCAACACAATTATGCATGTTGCAATCGAAGTTCCAAAAAATAAATCAGGGGGAAGTTGAATAACAGTATCAATATAATTATTTTCCACTAGATATTTTCGGATCTTTTGTTCTGCTCCACCTCGATAGAGAACTCCCGGAAATTCAACAATAGCTGCCGTACCACTTGTAGAAAGCCATGAAAGCATGTGCATAGTGAAGGCCAGATCAGCTTTACTTTTTGGGGCAAGCACACCAGCTGGTGAAAAACGAGGATCGTTAATGAGGAGTGGATTGGCATCGCCATCCCATCTAATCGAGTAGGGAGGATTAGAAACAATCGCATCAAATGGTTCGTCATCCCAGTGTTTTGGATCAATAAGTGTATCGCCGTGAGCAATGTCAAAATTGTTGTAATTTACATCATGCAAAAACATGTTGATACGACAAAGGTTGTAGGTAGTCAGATTGACTTCTTGACCAAAAAAACCTTGTCGTACATTTTCTTTTCCGAGAACCTTGGCAAATTTGAGAAGAAGAGATCCAGAACCACAGGCTGGATCGTAGACTTTATTTACTTCTTTTTTACCAACGGTTGTAATTTCAGCCAAAAGCTCACTAACTTCTTGTGGTGTATAAAACTCGCCACCAGATTTACCTGCATTTGATGCGTACATAGTCATCAAAAATTCGTAGGCATCACCAAAGGCATCTATCGTGTTGTCTGAGTAGTTCCCAAGTCGCAGATCACCAATTGCCTCAATTATTTTTACAAGTTTTTGATTACGATGTTCAACTGAGTTTCCCAGTTTATTTGAATTTACATCAAGATCAGAAAACAGACCCTTCAGGTCATCCTCACTACTAGCTCCTTTTGCAGAGTTTTCGATATTTTTGAATGCATTAAAAAGGGATTCATTTAAATTTTTATCTTTTCGGGCATTATTTCGAACATTCACAAATAGCTCGCTTGGGAGAATATAGAATCCTTTTTCAATAACTGTTTCTTTTCTACCAAATTCAGCAGTCTTATCATCGAGCTTGGCATAATCAAAACCAACACCCTCACTTTTTTCATCATTCAGATGTCTTGTCAGATTTTCACTGATGAACCTATAAAAAAGCATTCCAAGTACATAGGTTTTAAAATCCCATCCATCAACACTGCCTCGCAAATCGTTGGCTATCTGCCATATTGCACGATGCAACTCTGTGCGCTCTTGTTCTTTGGTAGCAGTGTTATTTGTGCTAGTAATCTTTGAATTTGTCATAAACACATTCTATCCCAATTATCAATTTATTCCTCGCTCTATTATAGCCAAAAAATCAATCTTTAGTATAAGTTAATCTGGAAGTTTGTATTTTAGTCCATCGAATCAACATTTATTGTTGACAAATACTATTTGCCTTATTATAATTCGTTTGTTCAATCTTATAGTAACGTTATAAGTTCTGCCCCAAAGAAAAAAAGTACTATGGCAAACGGAATACCGGGGTATGACTCAGCTCAACCCATTCAGTTTACAAACCTTGACAGTCTTCTATGGGGTATAGTTAAGACCCTTCAATACTTTTCACTTCCAGTGATGGCATTATCTATTGCCGCATTAGGGATCGCCCTAATCGCAAGTGGAGACGATACAGACCGTAAATCCCGACTAAAAGGATGGATATTTAATATATTGATTGGCGGTCTTTTGGTATTTGGGTCAGCCAGTATTGCGAGCATATTGAAACAGTTTGTTGGTGGCACAAACTAACAAAAGGCGAAGATCGCAACTGTTAGATTTATGAAACATTTGGTACTGGTATGCTCATTCATACTATTATCGCTATTCTTAGCAACACCCGCCCTTGCACAAGAAGAAGACCAAACAGCCCAGCAACCACAAATAACGTGGACTAATGAATTTGCTGTTGAAGACGATTCATCTACTGTAATTTCCCTACTTAAAAACTTTGTACAAGGCTTTGACTCACTTTTGGGTGGCTTTATATTTTATACGCCAGATTCACTTGCAGATACTATTAAGCTTAAAGATGATTCTGTAATTCCCGGAGTTACTAAATATCGAGACATCTTTTATCAAATAGCTATTCCAATTCTTGCCATAATCATATCTTTTATTGCCATAACTAAAATCGGCTCAGACAACACATACGAACTTAAATCATTTGCAGTTCGGCTAGTAATTGTTGTTATTCTGTTTTTGACTGTTCCTCATGTACTTTCGTATAGCATTCAATTTAACAATCTATTAGTAGCTAAAATCAGCCAAACACAGCAATTTACAGGATTTTTAGAAGAGTATTTCGATAAATCGCAAGAAAAAATAGACGCAAACGAAAACTCCGAACAATTTGGTATTCCTTCTTTTGATATCGCCCTTAGAGGCGGCATATTTAAATCATTAGGTAAGTTTATAGTGCAGGTGTTTTTATTTGCCCTCACCTTTTTGTTTTTACTTTGCGGATTTCTGTATTTAGGTTTTCAATTTGTAATTCGTTTTTCAACTTTATTATTTTTAGGTGTAATTTATCCAATCGTGCTTCCATTCGCTCTAACTGAAAAAACACAAAATATAGTACAAACATTTTTTAAAACTTGGTTTACCTTTTTAATACAGCAACCTGCATTCGTTTTAGGGTTTGCTATTGCAACTGATATTTTTAAAAGCATTTTAGAGTCACAAGGCCCAAGTGTTGGCATGCTGTTTTTCTATACTGGATTCTTATTCTTTTTAGGAGGAGTAAATATGCTAGTTGCCAGAATCTTTGGAGATGTTTGGTCTTCTATGTCTAATAATATGATGGCAGCCGTTTCAACAAGAACCATAATGGCACCAATTAACTCGAGCATTGGCAATTTTAAAACAGGCGTAACAGGAAATAAAAGCTTTAGTAATGCACTGGGCAATCAGATTAGAAATAGATTTTTAACCAAACAATCATTTTCAGATTACAGTAGTTCTAACTCTCAGAATAAACAAAGCTACAGCTCCAATAACACAAATAAAGAATATAAAGAAAACAAAACTAGCTCCCCTGTTGCTCCATTTTCTCAAAGCCTTTCTCAAAAAGGTTTTAACATTCAATCTGAAAATCCAAAACAAGGAATAGTTTCTGTATCAGGCAGAGCATACAAACACGAAGATAAAAATGGCCTAACTTCTTACTACCCAACAATTACAGAGGCCATACAAGACGGAATATCTCAAGATAAGGTCACGCAGGTGGATCTAAACAAAGAAAAGTTTATCGATCTTTCTAGCTTTAATAAAAATAATCCAAACCCACACAATTTTAATGCAATGCAAGAATCTAAAAAACAAGGCAAAGAGATTGATTACGCTTATGTTAACGAGTCTAGCCCTCCGCATAAGGTTAGACACTTTTTAGATTTATCCGCAACAAGAAACCAAACCTTTGGAGTAAAAGGGGTAATTGTCGAAAGGCAAGCTAAAAAAGGATCAGATTCAGTAATAAGGTTGTATTCACAAAAAACATATGAGAAACGTAAGAATATATAAAGACGATATAAGAACGCACATTTTGCGAAGCCTGTTTTTTACAGACACTGCAATTGTTACAGGCGGTAGCTTACTTATTGCACTAATTTTATACCTCATTTTTACTTATGGCTTTCACTTTTTTAATTGGGGATATTATCTTTCGGCACTATTTGTTTCGATTGTATTTTTTATCGCCTTTGTCAGTCAAAAAATTGATAACCAACCCATATTTAAGATTGTCCCAAGAGCTACAACATTTAAATCGAGCAGAAAAGAGCAAAGGGTTACCAATCTTGATCCATATTTTACTGACTTTTATATTCAAAATGATTTAATTATAAAAAAGGATAAAATCATTCGCATTTACGAGGTCGAGCCTTTTGATATTGCTTTACTAAACGAACAAGACAGAGAACATTTTTTCATCAAAATGAAACAAGCAATACATGTACTACCATCTCAAACACAATTTATTGTTAAAAAGGTTCAGGCAAAAAGCGAAGATTATTCAAAACATTTCTTTTCTTTATACAACAGTTCGTCTACCGACAGGGAGTCCTTAGTTAAAGAATATATCGAAAACCTTACCAAACTTGTTGATTCAAATACCTTTTTTGTGACTAAACACTTTGCAGTTATATCGGTTCCTTGTCATACACAAAAAACTCAGTCGGTGATAGAGGGAGTTAAAAAACTGAATGATATTGGAACAAGACTTGCCTCAAGCTTATCTGTTTGCAACATATCTACCAAAGTAATAACTAGTGATGAATTAAAACAATTTGTTCGAAGTATATTAAGATGAAAAAACAAACTATCAAAAACAAAATAAATACGGTTATTCAGAATATTAGAAACTTTATCCTTACTTTTGAATTAAAAGACCAAGTTAATAAATTAGCTTACGAAAGGGATATTTCAACAGACGAGCTATATAAACTTAAAAAAGAATACGATTTAGTCAAAAAAAGGAATCAAGGATTTAAAAAGATACAAAAAAGCTTGCTAAATGCTGATTCTGAAAATTCAACTGAAAAAGCTTTGAAAGATGAGATAAATAGGCTTATTAAAATTATAGATTCACAAGCTGAAATTATTGAGAAAAAGCCATTCCTAACAAATAAAATTTCTGTATTAAAAAAGCCTAAAAGAGCAAAGAGTAGTACCCCTATTGGCTATATAAAAAGTTATTTTCAGTTTAAAAAAGACACTAAAGAGTATGAAAAAAAGATTCTGAATGAATCAAAAGAAACATTCCATCTGGTTTTAGAGAAAAACAACTCAAAAGTTAGTGTTGATAAAGTATACGAGAGCTCTTATAAAAGTGAATATATCAAAGAGTACAGCACCCATTTAGATGTTGGAGGAAAACTTAAGCGATTTTATTACTTGGCTGATATTCCTGCATATCTTAGCCCTTATGTGTTTTTCCGCCTTCTGACTTCTTCACTACCATTTACGCTTAGTATTTTTATTGAACCAGCATCAAGTACCGAGCTACTGAAAAAAGCCAGACAAAGATTGTCGGTTTTAGAAATGCAACAAAACGAAAGATTAAAGGCAGGTAAAATTCGAGATCAACAAATAGATAAAAATATTGGTGAGGTAATGAGTTTTATTGATGAACTTGTACACGAAGCAGAAAAAGGGGTTGTTTATTCATTGTATCTACAACTTGAGGCAGATAGTAAAAAAGAACTAGATGCCCTGCATAAAGAGTTACAAAATATCGCAGGTAGTATGGATTTAACTTTTAACCAGTATACGTTCGGTCAAAAACAGGCATTTAAAAACTTTTTGCCATTTGCACAAGATCATTTGCAAGAAAACAGAATTCTACAGTCTACCGCAGTCTCTTATTTAATGCCGTTTGTTTCAAAACACTTACAAGATGCAGATGGAATATTTCTGGGAGTTAATGCCTATAACGATTCACTCATATTTATGGATCCGTTTACCTCAAGAAATAACAACATGAATATTTTTGGTGTCTCGGGCTCTGGAAAAAGTGTTACATCAAAAGTTTTAATGAATCGACTTTATATGCGAGGTGTTCAGATTTTAGCAATTGATCCAGAAGGCGAATATGTAAATCTCGCAAAATCGTTGGGTGGAGAAGTAATTCAGTTTTCAAGAGAAAATGGTATTAATCCATTTCACATAAATAGCACCAAAGAAAACGATATTTTGGATCATATTTCGACACTAAAAACATTCTTTAAATTCTTTATTCCTCAGGATCACTATGATGGAGCCGTGCTTGATGAAAATTTAATTAAACTTTATGACTCGGGAACTCCAAACTTTGAAAATCTGTTAGAACTTTTGGGTAACCACTCAATGGCAAAAGATTTAAGCGTTTTATCAACCGGAAGTTTACGAGGAATATTTAATTCTAAACGAAAGCTTGAACTTGATAATAACTTCATTGTTCTTGATTTGCATGATCTAAAAAAAGATGAGAAGCGCGAACCTGCTATGTATTTACTTACCTCTTTAATTTGGAATCTGATAAATATACAAAATGGCAAAAAGCGGATGCTATTTATTGATGAAGCCCACAAGGTACTTGTTGACCATGAAGTTGCCGTATTTTATAGAGAGTTAGTAAAGCAAGCACGAAAGCGAAATACTGGAGTTGTTTCAATTACTCAAGATGTAGAGGACTTTTTGCATAATGAATATGGTAAAGCAATTATTACTAACTCTGAAACAAAGATTTTATTAAAGCAGTCGTACGCGGCGTTATCTGAAATAGGAACAATTTACCCGATGACCGATGAAGAAAAGCAACAGCTAGGGCACCTTGGGATTGGTGAAGTAATTCTGTTTAGAGAGGCGGAGCATTTAAGGTTAAATACTATTGTGTTGCCCTTTGAAAAGCCCCTTGTTTTTACGAGTGATCAATAACTTATGAAGGCTCTTGAATACGCAAATGCTTTTAAGAAGCTCAAAGATGATCCGCTCGGATTTATTGGTGATTTGCTAACGACAGTTATTGTAAATATTTTTGCGCCATTTCCATTGCCAAGTGCTGTGGTCGCGCAGTTTAAAGTCCCACTCATAGGTTTTGTTGCCTCTTTAGCCATATTATTTTTCTTTATGATCATGATGGTTGGCACGCTTTTTATGTCACCACTTATTGTGAGCTCTGGCTACTGGAGCCAATTTACTGATCTATTTGATAACAATTCTGGTGAATTTGAAACTGATTCAGCATTTAGGAGCACGCAGGTGCCAAAAGTAAGCCCATTTGGCGGAAGCGGTATGGAATATGTGGCGGTTACTGCCTACTTTCTTGACCCAAGTTACTATTTGCGCTTTGGCAGAAATCATACGGGCATTGATCTGGTGCCGTCAGGGTCGTACTATCAAAATAGCCAAGTCTATAAAGATACTGGCAAAGTTATTATCTTTGCAACCGTAAATGGGTCGGTAAGTTATTATATTGACCAATATGGAGGGAATACTATTGAAATTACCAGCGATAATGGTTCAATTAAAGTACTGTACATTCACTTTAGTCGAGTTTTAGTAGAATCTGGAAAAGTGACCGCAGGCACACCGATTGGGATTATGGGAGACACCGGCAATGCCACAGGCGAACATGTGCATTATGAGGTGCGTACTAAAAATGGTAATAACTGGCGGGCAGTAAATCCGTTAAACCATATAGAGTGATAAATATAATTAATGTAAGTTATGACTAAAAAAATGCCTAAGAGGAATATCCGCCCCGGGATTGATAAATATGGTAGAAGTGATTTACATTATGCTATCGTTGAAAACGATGAAGATAAGGTAATGAAATTAATTCAAAACGGTTTTGACATTAACCTTCCCGATGATAATGGATGGACGCCTCTCCACTTTGCGGCACAAAATTATTCTGAGAAAATAATCAAACTCTTAATTGAGTCTGGTGCGAACATTAACTCTACTGATGCCTATGGGAATACCCCTCTATTTAAAGCAGTTTTTAATTCAAAAGGTAAAAACCTAAAGATCTTAGATTTATTTATCAATGCAGGGGCTAATTTGCAAAAGAAGAACAAATCCATGGTTTCGGTAATTGACCTAGTAAACACAATTGATGATCTTGAATTAAAAGAATTTTTTAAAACAAAAAAACAACTTAATATATGAAAAACATAGAACTAAATCAGCTAACTACAAATCAAAGAAGATTATTACAACTTGGCGTAGCCATTGTGCTCGTTGTTTTCCTTGCTGGATTTTTTCTCTTGAGAAAGTCTCCAACACCAGAGCCAGAGCAGAAAAATGAAACCGTCTATATTCAAGACTCAACACTCTATGTTTTTGATGACACCATCTCGATTGCAGAGTACCCTTAGCCGAGTAGCCGTGCATTATCCATACCTTTTGGTAATACTCCCTAAAAAACAAGTAACGCATGTTTACAATCTTGAGGAAAAGAAAAAAGAAAAGGATTTTAGCGAAACCATTCTTGATTATGCAGAAGGTAAAGTTCTGCGCAATGGTGGTAAAACAACCATGCTTGATAGTTTGGATCTGGGAGTGCTCTGCGACAAGGGCTTTATTCAATCAAGTACAGAGGTATTATGTTTAACTCGAGTAACTACAAATAATGTTGAAAATAAAGTTATTTCTATCTCTATCCCAGACAAAAAACAAAAAGAAGTATATGTTTCTGGAGATATTATCACTGACTTTTCAGTTATAAATGGTCGTATGTATATTGGTGAAATAAATCTACACAACAAGCAAAACTACTTGCTTGTTGATGGAGAAAAAACAGAAGTGCCGAGTGTAGTGAGCTTGATCTATGAGCTAGGTGGAGAACCACACTTTGCAACACTGAAAGGTGCACTCAGTCAAGAAGAGAACTGGTATAAGATTGAAAATGACAAAACTTTATTAATTAACTCAACCAAAATATATCTTCTCAGGACTGAAAATTAAATTTGACAATCACCTCATCTAACTGATATATTTTATATATGTTCAATCGTTCATATATTGATGGCCATAAGGATCATCCTCACTACATAGCTGACTCAACAATAGCTTCTCTGAAAAAGAACGTTTCTTTCACTTCTGAAGAGGAGGAAATCGTAAATACAATCAGAAGTCTTTCCGATCCAACAAAACTCAAGATCTTTCTCGTTTTGCATAAAGTAGATGAAATTGCTGTTACAGATATAGCTATAATCTTGAACCTATCACAATCAGCTGTTTCTCACGCGCTTTCTGATCTTAAAAAGTTAGGACTAGTCACATCTCAAAGATGCGGACAATTAACTTGCTATTCTCTTGTAGAGTCTAAAACTAAAGACAAATTGTTTAGTTTTTTTAGTAAATTTTTATAACAATAAACATGAAATCATTTAACTTTTTTATAGTGGCTTCATTAATAGCAATCCTAGGAGGATTTATTTTCTTAAAAGATGGTTTTAAAGGTGGTCAAAATACTACAACTAATCGAGTTGAAAAACCTGAGCTATTAATGGATGTTATGAGTTATACGGATTATTCAGATTCAACATTGGCTAATTCGCAGTTAAAAGGTACTTCAATACTTTTTTTTGCAGCAACTACTTGGTGTCAAACATGCTCAGAACTTGAAAAGGAAATTTTATCTAGAGTAAATGAAATCCCCACAGATATGACAATTTTAAAAGTGGACTACGATAATGACAAAGCAATGAATGCAAAATGGAGCGTGACAAGTCAACATACTCTAGTTGTATTGGATGAAAATAGTAAAGAGGTGAAACGATGGATTGGTGGAGGCTTCGACACTCTATTACAGCAAGTTAACGAAATATAATATGTTACTGCTTATACTTATTGCATTTATATCTGGAATATTAACAGTATTTTCACCCTGTATACTGCCAATTTTGCCAATAATTCTTACTAGTGGCATTGATGGAAATACTAAACGAATAAAGGGCATTATTTTAGGTCTAATCACAAGTTTTACTGTTGCTTCATTGCTTCTAGCCACAATTGTACGAGTGCTTGGTATTCCCGCTGATGCAGTTCGATTGATTGCAGTTGCACTACTCATTGTATTCGGAATTAGTTTAATCTTTCCTTCACTTTGGCAAACAGTACAGGCTGCTATTGAGAAATACTGGCATTTTCAACCCAAAAGACAAGAGGAGGGATTTTTTGGAGGTTTCCTCACAGGTGTTAGCTTAGGAATTGTTTGGACACCCTGTATTGGTCCTATTGTCGCAACAGTTGCAACTCTAGCAGCAGTTAGTTCTTTTTCTTTTTCTGCAGTATTAATTGCCGTCGCTTATGCAATAGGTACTGGAATTCCTCTCTATTATATTGCAAAAAGTGGAAGTAACTTTTCAAGCAAGTTTGGTTTTGTAAAAAAAGAAAATCAAAAAATTAGACAAGTATTTGGGCTTATTGTACTTACCTCCGCATTGTTTATTTGGACGGGTGCCGATAGAGCATTGCAATCTTGGACCTTGACCAATCTTCCAGGGAGCTGGACAAGACTACCCACTGCCTTTGAAGAACAATTCGACTTAGATTCCAGTATTGAAGAATTAAATAGAAACAAAAAGTAAAAATAAAAAATTCATACAACATGATCAAAGATTTTAAAGTAAAAAAAATATTATTCATATTTTGGGTTCTAGTAATTAGCATTTCTTTGTATAGATTGTTCACACTTGGTATCACTTTAAGTGAATATCCATCATTTATAGCAGAGAAAGTAGCTTCATTTGGAGTTTTGGCTCCTGTATTCTTCATTTTACTATTTGCTATTCGCCCCCTCATTTTTTTCCCAGCGACACTACTTAGCCTATCGGCAGGAGCTTTATTTGGACCAGTCAAAGCAATATTTATTTTAATTATTGCTGAGAATTTGAGCTCACTTATCTCCTATACTGTTGGTAAATATTTCGGAAAATCAATAATTGATACGCTAGATAAAAATAATATTTTCATTCACAAATTTGAAAAATATTTTCATCAAAATGGATTTATTTCCATTTTGATGTTACGACTTCTGTATGCACCATTTGATTTAGTCGGATACTTCGCAGGAGCAAGCGTAATTTCATATAAAGATTTTGCGTTAGCAACATTTGTCGGTATAGTACCGGGGCTTATCACAGCAGCTTTTTTAGGTGGATCTGTACATAGCCCCTCCAACTTGCTTATTTCTGGATTCTTTTTCATGTTTGGATTAGCAGTATCTAAATTTATTAAGAAAAATAATACATATGTCACAAAAAATAATTGAACATGATTACCTCGTTATTGGTGCAGGCTCAGGAGGGTTATTAGTTGCAGTGGGATTACAAAAACTTGGTAAAGATGTTGCGGTAGTTTCAAAAAATATTGGCGGTGACTGCACGCACTATGGATGTGTGCCTTCGAAAACGCTCCTTCATATAGCAAAAGAATACCATCAATCATGCGACCCTATAGCAAAAGAAAAAATCAAGAAAAACGCATTAAAAGAAGTTGCTAAAAAAGTGAATTTTTTTGCACAAGAAGAGAAAGATTTGATTAAAGAAGAAAGATACATTAATGGTTCAGCAAGCTTTATTGATCAGAGCACGGTAAAAGTTAAGAATGGTGATGAGAGACAGCATGTACGTTTTAAGAAAAAATGCATTATTGCAACAGGTAGTAAGCCACGAAAAATCACAATAAAAGGTATACCTTCTGAAAAATTAATTACAAATGAGGATTTTTTCTATTTAGTATCCCTTCCTGCTTCTATTACTATCTTGGGAGGTGGACCGATCGGAGCTGAGTTGGCAACTGCCTGTGCTCATCTTGGGATAACAACCTATTTGGTCTCCAATAGTTATTTGGCAAAGGAGCCGGAAGTAATCGCCCAGCGAAGCCTTGAATCTCTCAAGAAAATTGGCGTTAAGTATCATCCGGCACGACCAATAGAGCTAAAAGATACAGTGCTCACTTTAGACAATAACACAAATATCCCTGAAACAGAATTCTATCTCTCAGCTGTAGGAAGAGTACCGAACACTGAACTTGATTTAGAAAAGGCAGATGTTGCGTATGATAATACGGGAATAAATATTGATCGCAATCTAATTACAAGTAATAGAAATATCTTTGCAATTGGCGACTGCACGCAAAGTCCTCAATTTACTCACTTGGCAGCCAATCAGGGAAAGTTTGTTATAAAAAAAATTGCAGTGCCATTTGCTCAGAACAGGCAGCGTTCTTTACCAAGGGTGACATTTACATCCCCGTCAATTTCGAGCACTGGAGAACTGGAGAAGACGGCTAATTCTCGTCTGTTTGAGCTTGATTTATCTCGTACAGATAAAGGTAGGACACATTATGATAGGAATTCTTATGGTGTGGTGAATATTGATGTAACAAGCGGGCGTGTCATAGGAGCTTCATTATTTGGCGATTTTGGAGAGGATTTGATTAACCTGTTTACTTTGTTGATTGATGAGAAAATTCCTGTTTTAACCATGACAGATTTTATTACGCCATATCCTACCTACGCAAACATCATGCATAATCTTTCCCTAGATTTTTTAACTTATTTAGCCAGCAATTGGAAAAACCATCCAGTTGGTTCAGTACTGCAACTTATTAAATATGCCATCAAATAACCGACTTGTACCAAAACAAACTGCACCGGATTTTACAGTTACAGATATTCAGGGTAAAGAACGGTCGTTGTCAGACTATAAAGGCAAAAAAGTAATGCTATCTTTTTATAGATATGCATCATGTTCTTTTTGCAATTTGAGAATTGCTGAACTAATAAAAGTGTATCCAGAACTTTCAAAAGATATCGAATTTTTGGCTTTTTTCCAATCTCCAACAGAGAAAATCCTTTCCTATGCAGGAAGCCAGAAACCGCCATTCCCCATTTTTCCTGATCCAGAACGAAAAGTCTACGAGATTTATCAGGTCAATGAATCTTCAAAAATGAAATTTGTTTTTGGACTTACCAATATTTTAAAACTTGTAAATGCATTTTCAAATGGTTTTATTAAGGGTAAAAAAGATGGTGATCTATACTCTATACCAGCTGACTTTCTAATCAATGTAGACCAAACTATTCATACCGCATATTACGGTAGGGATATATCAGACCACATTTCTGTATCTGCTATACAACAATTCACTAACGAATAAAAAAGAAGGGAAGCATATGAATGCTAAATCAAATACAATATTATTTTACGGTACACCCTACTGTCCAGACTGCATTCGATCAAAAGCATTTTTGGATTTATTAGGTTGTGAGTACAGATATATTAATATTGCAGAAGATCCTTCCGCTGCAGAAAAAGTTGTTGAAATTAACAATGGGTTTCAGTCTATACCGACTATACAATTTCCAGACGGAACTGTTCTAGTTGAGCCCACAAATGAAGAGTTAAATCAGACTATTAGTAAATTAGAGAATGAAAATTATATTATTCATCGCAAACGCTAATAACCTAAATCTAAATTATTTGTTTATTTAGCATGCTTTTTTTAGCTGTCGAAAAAATCCCTAAGTTGCTATTACTTTTAAATTTTGTTCTATTTTATTATCCACCTTATCATGCGCAATTATATGCGCTGTTATTTGCATTCCTTGCAAAAATTTTATTGCATTTTCTCTGGTGGCTTCTTCTTTTTCCTTGTTTGTTTCAAGGTAATTGATAGCTTTTTGAATATCTGCTTCTGTTATATCTAAAGTTTGTTTTTTCATAGATGGTCTTATTATATCAAAATACTACTTATAACTTGAGAAATTCAAGCATTTCTTGAGCATGGTTACCTCCTTCCAATCTTCTCATAATTTCTTTACTTTTGGAGTAGGACAATATATTAAGACTGCCTTCCCACAGAATGGCTTTATCTATAACCGCTAGTTTTCTATGATGAAAGCCTGTTTTAAGTTGCACATCAATTCCTAATTTTTTGCACTTTAATATTTCATTTGTTGACTGGTGCCTAAAATATTCATCCCCATGATCTGCTGGATCCCTTGTTATTAGATGTATTTTTATATTTTTATGTAATAAACCTTGAAAGACTGGATAAAGAGTTTCCATTCTGGAAGATGTAATATAAGGACTTTCAATAATTACCTCATTTTTGCTACAACTTAAGTCTTTCAAAAATCTCTTATAAAACGTCTTCTCATTAAATAATTCTGATTTAAATGTGTTTGAGCTTGGGCTGAACATAGCAATTAGTTGGTACTTTCAATATAATAAGTAGGTAAAGACCTTGAAGGTAAGCCTTCCTTCTTGTCTTTCTTCTCTTGATCAGAAGGATATGCAAGCATTATTTTGTAAATCCAAGGGAAAAATGGTTCGAAACAAAATGCATTAGGGTCACCATTCTTCATATTTCTCGGGAATGTGTACAATACCCATATTAACTTTGTTAAATCCTGTGCTAAAATTTATCCATGGTCCAGCCTGAGAAAAAATTAATTAAATTGTTCAAAATAGTTTTTTCGTTATTCTTTGGTTTGTTACAGAGTGCCCTTGTTGTTTCAATAGTCTTCACTCTTATAAATTTCGGTAAACCTCATGACGCTGGGGATTTAGCAGGATTCGTACTTATACTTTTTTTAACCCCCATTTTAAGTATCCCTATTTCTTTTATGTTTCATTTAGACATTGCTTCAAAAAGTTTAAAGCCGGCCTTTTTTAGACTTTTTACTATTACATTCATATCTTTTATTATTTACTTTGTGCTAGATTTTCTGCTTCGGGGTAACTAATAGCTAGTAATAAGTAGAAATATATCACTTCCATTATTTGGAAAATATTTTAAATTCCCATTTTTTCAACAGTGCGTGATTATTCCTTATTATTGTATATCTTTATTTTATCTTTATTCACGTTTTTAAAATCAGTTGGAACTTTATAGTTATATCCGTGCTTGTATAAAAAGGCACACTGTTTAATACGTACCATAAATAACCCATCTCTTCTTCTGCGGTTTGTACTCTAATTATTAATTTTGGTTTTAACATATATTTTAGTACCCTGATACTGTTGTCTCACAACAAAAGTAAATAACAAGTGAAACAGGGTTTAAAGATTTAAATGTGCTCTGATTACAGAAATACAATTTACTGTTATTCTTTGTAAATGAAATTTGTTTTAATTCCTATATCTGTTGGGGTGCCCGATATCATAACTTCCCAAATGCATATTATTAGAAGAACTTATTTTACAAAGTTAACTAACAATGGATTAACACCTCTTCTAGTTTCTACATTACATTCAAAAGAAGAAATAGATTATTTTTATAGATTAGCCTCGGGTCTTCTCTTAATGGGTGGTACAGATATTAACCCTAAGCTTTATGGTCAAAAGCAACATCGAAAGACCAAGGTAATAAAACAATCCTTAGGTATTTTAGAATTTAAATTGGCTAAAAGGGCTGTAAAAGATAAAAAGCCGATTCTTGGAATTTGTAGAGGTTGCCAAATGATTAACGTAGCCTTAGGAGGTACTTTAATTCAACACGTTCCCGATAAATATAATGAAAATCACGAGGTAGAAAACTACGAACATTTAGGAGAAGTTAAAACTAAAGTTACAGTCATTAAAAATTCTAGACTTTGTAACCTGACTACTCTTTCTAAGACGGTTGTAAATTGTGGCCATCATCAAAGTGTAGATAAACTTGGAACAGGGTTACGAGTTTCGGCTCTTTCTCAAGAGGGAGTGGTAGAGGCTATCGAGGGGGCGGGAGAGTCTTTTGTTATGGGCATACAAAGCCATATAGAAACTCAAAATTCTAAATTTTCAAACAACATTTTTAAGGCCTTTGCAAAAGCAGCGATATAATTATAGATATGTATTCTAAAGACCTAGGCCCTAGGGATGTTAAAAAAGAAGATTTAAAAGCTTATATATCTAGATATAATACTTACACTGGGCTGGTATTTATTTTCTTGTCTATTATTCCTCCTTTTATTACATTCTTAACGGGCAGTCACTTAACTGAATTATATAATACCTTAGGCTTACAGCTTGGATTTATGTCTAAAAATGCTTTTTTAATGTCCTTAATTGTATCTTCAGCGCCTGTTTTTTTAGGCTTAAAGATAATGTTTAGAGGAACAATGTTTTTGGATCAGGATAAAGATTATATAAATGCTAAATTTGGAGATATGCTAGATGCTAATAAATATGCCCCAAAGTTTTTAGAGGCGATTGCTTTTATATACCTAGGAGTAGCTGTGGGATCTTTAGTTACCTCTGTTATTATTCCAATTTACAACCTCTCTTCTAAACTTTAAATAGTATATACTACTATCAAAAACCTTCATTTGTTCTCCTTTATTGCCTAAATACCCTCGTTGCAATATAATTCTCACGTAGTTTTAAGAATCGAATGTTCTTTAACGGAACAAAATGGGTTGGTAGCTCAGTGGTAGAGCACCTGGCTTTTAACCAGGGTGTCGAGAGTTCGATCCTCTCCCAACCCACCATTTTCTTTATTTTATTTATAGTAGATTCGCTAAAAAAGCCTTTATAAGGTATAATAACTCCATGAATTCTTCTTTATACTCCGACTATGTCAAACTTTTAAAACAGGCAGTTTCTATAAAAAGCATTTCTACAGACAAATCTTTTTCAGCAGATATCGCTAAAATGTCTAAGTGGTGTGAAAGCACTATGAAGGAGATAGGTTTTAAAACTAAAACTTTTAAAGAATACGGAAACCCTATTGTTTTTGGTCATTTGGTAGTGAATGCTAGTTTACCTACTGTTTTACATTATGGTCATTACGATGTTCAACCCGCTGATAAATCCGAGGGTTGGGATACCCACCCTTTTAAAGTAAAGGAAAACCCAAAAACTTTAGTAGGTAGGGGAGTGGTAGATAACAAAGGACAATTTTTAATATATCTTTCTGCTATAGCAAGTTTGACAAAAGAGAAAAAGCTAAAATACAACGTAAAATTTATTATCGAAGGTGATGAAGAAACAGGATCTGGAAGAATGCAAGATTTTATAGCCGAAAACAAAGAACTTGTTAAGGCTGATTTTGCGTTGATTTCTGATGGCGAGCAACTAAACGACCAACCAACTATAGATGTTAGTTACAGAGGTTCTATGAATGCCACAGTAACTGTTTATGGGCCTATTACAGAATTGCACTCAGGTCTATACGGAGGACTTGTGCAAAATCCTATTAATGTTTTATCGTCTCTAGTTTACAAATTAGCAAATGAGTACGGTGACACTCTTTTATTTAAGAAAGGAGTTTCTGTAGTTTCAGAAAAAGATGAAAAAAAGATGGCTGGTAATAGTTACAACAGGGAGTTATTTACAAAAATCACGGGTCAAAAGCCTAGATTTAAATATAACCACGAAATTTTCAATTATTTAGGTTTTGAAAGCACCATTCAAATTACTAGCATAATAGGTGGTTACTCTGGTGAAGGTTACAAAAATGCGGTTCCTAATAAAGCTTCAGTTAAAATTAATGTTAGGTACAATCCCGATTTAGAACCCGAAAAAGTGGCAAGTGAATTTACAAAATACATTAAGCAAAACTTTTTATCGGGTGTAAAGTTTGATATTAAAATAGATGATAACTCAGCCGGTGTTTCATTAGAATCTAGCAATGCTGTTTTTGAAAAAGCATCTACATTACTGGCGGATATTTACCAAAAGCCTGTTATGTATAATTATTGCGGAGCTACTTTACCCGTAGCCGCGGATTTAAAGAGTCAACTTGGTATTCCTACAGTATTTGTCGGTTTAGCCAATGAGGATTGTAATATGCATGGTGCTAATGAAAATCTAAATATCGGTATAGCCAAAAAAGGTTTAGAGTTCGTTAGCGAATTTTTGTCTAAATAGATTTAACTAGTTTAGTAATAAAAAATCCTCCGTAAACTCCATTTGGAATTACTCTAAGAGTTTTACTAATATCTTTATTTAGTTCTTTGCCCTCAATTTTAGTAAATCCAGATTTTTTATTTTTTAAATCTATATTTATATTTTTAACCTTTAAACTCCCGTATTTTTCCAGTATCCAGTTTACATTTTCTTCATTTTCCTTGGTATTTAGTGTACAGGTTGAGTAAACTAAGGTGCCCCCTGGTTTTAAAAGTTGTGCGGCAGTATTTAAAAGTCTTCTTTGTTGGTTTTGCATTTCTTTAACCTTTTTTAAGTTCCAATACTTATATGATTTTGGTTTGTTTAAATTAAATCTTCCTTCACTGCTACAAGGAGCATCTAGTAAAATTTTGTCAAAAAAATTTATAAACTCTGGATATTTTTTATGTAAAATAATTGCATTATCTAATTTTGTGGTTATATTTGCCCCCTGCAAACTTGTATTATATTTAAGTTTTTTATATCTAATTAAATCTTTTTCTACTGCTAATATATGTGCCTTATTATTACTTAAAACTGCCATTTGGGTGGTTTTACTTCCAGGGGCTGCTGTCATATCTAAAATATATTCACCCTCCTTAGGGTCTAAAACAAGGGGAGGGATCATACTAGAAAGTTCTTGTACATAAATTAAACCTTTGTTAAATTCCATAGTTTCGCTAATTTTGGTATTTAAAGATTTTTTTATAATATAAGAGTTTTCAATCTCACCTTTATCAAATACAAAACCCTGGTTTCTTAAAGATTGTAAAATTTCTGGCGAATTATGCTTTAAAAGGTTAACTCTAAATGTTGTTGGTTTTTCTTTATTGTAGCTGCTTAAAATATCTTTGTAATTTGACTTGTATAAACTTAAAATTATATTGGTAAATTGTTCTGGTAATGTTTTCATAAGGTAGCAGTAATGTTTAGATCTTTATAAAAGTTGATTTCATTCCTTTCTAAGTTTAAGGTTACCAGGGCTAAAATAAATTGGTACTTATTCCTCGGGATGTTTTCTTTTGAAATATAGTATTCGCTCTCCCCCCCCCATTGCGTTTAATTTTCTGTTAGTCCTTGTTTTAACTTCAACAATGTAGATTGTTGATTTTTTTAACGTAACTAAATCAATCTCACCAAAAGGAGGACATTAATAATTTTGATTCAAAATTTTATACCCTTTATTTACCAGATATTCTCTAATCTTAAGTTCTCCTTTTATGCCTGTGGCATTTTATGTATAAGTACATTATAGCAGATTTTACTTTAGTAACAGCCTTTACGTTAGGTTAAGTTGCTATTTAGGCGCTTTTTAGTTAATATACCCACATCTATGGTACTTTTCCAGGCAAAAAACTATATTGAAGAATTAGACTTAATAATTCGAAATAAATTCGAAAAATTAGAAACGGACAAAAAATTAGCGATAATAAATATCGGTTCCAACTACTCTTCGGAAAAATTTATTGAAATTAAAACTAAGGTTGCTGCTATTTACGGCTTAGGTGTTGAGGTGTTCTCTTTTAAAATCAGTGCTAAAAAAACCGAGGTTTTTGAGCAAATGGAAGAAATAAACAATTCCCCTCTGTACGGTGGTCTTGTTGTTCAATATCCCTTTCCTCCAAAATACGAGTTTTCTGAAATTGCTGAAAAAATATCACCGGTTAAAGATGTAGACTTTTTTAACCCGTTAACCTATGGGCATTTTGCTTTGCAAACTAAAGAAGATTTAGCCCCTCCAACTGTAAAAGCTTTAGATTTTATTATCAACACTTTTAAAATGGAAACCAAAGGTAAAATTTTTACAGTAGTAGGGCAAGGTCCTTTGGTAGGTAAGCCTTCTGTTATATATGCTTTAAATAAAGAGGCAACTGTTATTTCTGTAAACGAATACACGGAGTCTAAATCAAAAATTTTAAGAGATTCTGATGTAGTGATATTAGCCTCTGGTGTTCCCAGATCTATTAAAGGTACCCAGTTAAAAAGGGGCGCTTGTGTTATAGACTTCGGTTCTGGTGACGATGAAAATCCTGGAGTAGGTGATTTCGATATAAATTCAGATTTTGATCATTTAAGTGTGGTAAGTACTGCTCCCGGTGGAATTGGCCCCCTAACAGTAAGGTTTTTATTCATAAACTTTTTAGACTTTATAGAGGCTAGTCGTTAACGACTACCTTTATTTTAATACCCCGTATGTGCTAATCTATACTCAGTTGTAACTTTCTGCTAATAATGGCTAAGATACTTTTAATTGAAGACGATTTATCCATCGCCAAACTTTACAAAACTGAACTAGAGCTAGATGGACATAATGTAACGCACTTAGAAAATGGTGCTAAAACTGTAGACACTGCAAAAGCTGAAACCCCAGATATCATTTTGTTAGATATCCAACTACCCGATAAAGATGGTTTAACAATACTGGCCGATCTAAAAGATGATGAGTTAACCAAAAATATTAAAGTAGTAATGTTAACTAACTACGCCAATGAAGAAAATGTTGAAAAAGCCTTAAACATGGGGGCCGAAGATTTTATTCCAAAACATAGAATAGTACCTCAAGAACTTTCCGCCAAAGTAAATTCAATGGTTTAATAAAAAATGCTGCCCGAACCAATATTATATTTCTTGTTGTTTTTATTACTGTTTTTAGTGGTTTTTTTAGCTCTGTTTGCCTATTCTTACAGATCTAAATTACTTCAAACCTTTAAAAACGATGAAGATCTTTCTCAGGACATTAGTAGTTATAAAAGTTTATATTCTTTTAATAATTATATTAATCAAAAGCTAGATAAGATTCCTAGCATAGACTTTTTTTCTAAGTCGCTTCTAACTGTACTTTCAGCAGTTCCACAGTTTACAGTCTCTGGAACTGTTTACGTTAAAGATAAAAACCTTTATTTTACAGTTAATAAACCGGTAAACTTACCAGATTCTGAATATAAAATACTTGTTAGAGATTGTGTAAACTATTTTTCTAAAAACACAAAAATCGATGTTGGAAATTTGAATTTTTTAGAGACATTGACCGAGTCAAAGAACACTATTTCTATCCCTAGTGTAAAGGGTAATGTGAAGTTTTCTTTACAAAAAGTAGAAGATGTACCTGTACTTACTTTTGTTTTAACTTCCGATTTAAAAAAAGAAAAGGATTTTAAAAAGCTAGTTTTACTTGCTACAGAAGACTACTTAAATTTAAGTAAGTCGTTAAAAACATTTTCAAATCAAGACCTAGAATTTGTATCTAACATTTTTAATTCTTTCTCGCAGGGTATTTTGCTAGTAAAGGGTCACAATAAATTGATTTACGCAAATAAACTTGCAAAAGATACTTTTAAAATCGATAGTTACCCTTTAGACGTTGAATTAGCCTTTACTAAAGTTTTTAAAGAAGATAAATCTGGTATTTTTAAAACTATTTTTTCTACCAAAAGCAAAAAACAAAATATTAATATTTTTGATCACACTTACGAAGTAAACTCACAAGATCTGGGTAATTCTATTTTACTGATTAGGTTTATAGACATAACCAATGATTTAAAAATTGAAAAACTTCGAGTAGATAATACAAATATGATGGTTCACGATCTTAGAGCCCCTTTAACGGTAATAAAAGATGCTGCGGATATTTTAGTTAAACGAGATAGTCAGCTAAAAAAGAGCCAAAAAGTAGATATGTTAGAAGATATTAAGGGTAGTGCTTTAAGTTTGTTAAATACAGTAAATAACCTGTTAGACGTGTCTAAAATAGAAAGCGACGAATTTATAATTAATAAAAAATTAGAAGATTTGGGTAAATTTGTAGCTACAAAGTCAGAACACTTTAGAGGTACTGTGGAAAACCGGTCACTAAAATTCTTTGTTAAAGTTCCAAAAACACCTATGTACGCAAAGTTTGATCCCGAGCTTATGGAAAGGGTAGTTAACAATTTAATTTCTAATGCAAATAAATATACTAAAAAAGGAAGTATAAAAGTAACTCTTACAAAGGTTAAAAATGATGCTCAAATATCTATTACGGATACCGGATTAGGAATGTCTAAAGTTCGTAAAAACGAAATATTTCACAAGTTTATAAAGGCAGGTACTCCTGTTAGTAAATCTTTTAAAAGTACCGGTTTAGGTCTTGTTATAGCTAAGTCTATAGTAGAAAAGCACGGTGGGAGAATCACGGTTACTTCCACTGAGGGAGAAGGTTCTACATTTAGTTTTAACTTACCTTTAGCTAATAAATAGCATATAATAAATTTAGTAAATTACATGCCCAAATATGCCTGATCAAACAATTACTTCCCTAAAACCTTTAGTAGCAAAGTTTCACGAATTAAACAAGGGTAGTTTAGATTTAGCCGGAGGAAAAGGAGCTAACCTAGGCGAAATGATAAACGCGGGTATACCTGTGCCCGATGGTTTTGTTGTTACCTCCGAGTCTTACTACCAGTTTTTAGATAAAAGTTCTTTAAGACACAAAATATCCACCGAGTTAGCCAATTTAGACGTTCAAAACTCGGATACCTTAAAAAAAGCCTCAGATAATATAATGCAAGCTATCTTAAGTGCAGAATTACCTGGAGAAATAAAAGAGCAAATAACTTCTAGTTATCATACATTATGTGGTAACCAAGATCAGTTGGTTGCTGTCAGATCCTCTGCAACGGCTGAAGATTTACCAGATGCCTCTTTTGCAGGACAACAAGATACCTACTTAAATATTAAAGGTGCTGAAAACGTAGTTAAAAATGTTCAAATGTGTTGGGCTTCTCTATTTGGTGCAAGGGCTATATATTACCGACAAACTCAAGGTTTTGATCATTTTAAAGTTGGTATAGCTGTTCCAGTTCAACTTATGGTTCAAAGCGAGGTAAGTGGAATTATGTTTACGGTAAATCCTCTAACCAACGACACCACCCAACTTTCCATAGAGGCAGTTTACGGTTTAGGACAACCTATTGTTTCTGGAGAATTAACTCCCGATCAATATTTAATTGATAAAAAAACATTTGAAATAGTTAAAAAGTACATAGTAAAACAACAGTGGCAAGATACTATTTCTGGAAAAATAGACGTAAGTGCCGAGTATAAAGAAAAGCAAAAATTAGAAGATAATTACGTTGTAGAATTAGCTAAACTTGGAGCAAAAATAGAAGAACATTACGGTAGACCCCAAGACATAGAATGGGCTTTACAAAAAGGAAAACTATACATTGTACAAAGTAGACCTGTTACAACCTTAAAAATAAAAACAGAAGATTTAACAGTTGATATAGGAAACAAAGACCTACTTTTAACAGGTTTAAGCGCTTCCCCTGGAGTTGGTGTTGGAAAAGTTAGAATTTTAACCAGCGCTAAAGAAATATCAAAAATAGAAAAGGGTGATATTTTGGTTACCGAAATGACTGACCCCGATTTTGTGCCTGCTATGCGTAAAGCAGTAGCAATTGTTACCGATAAAGGTGGTCGAACTAGCCATGCTGCAATTGTTAGTAGAGAATTAGGTATTCCTTGTATTGTGGGATCAGAAGTAGCTACAAAAACCTTAAAAGAAGGAGACTTAATAACTGTTAATGGCTATAAAGGTACCGTGTATATGGGGGACAAAAGAGCAGAACTTAGCGAAAAAATTATTGATTACGAACATAAAAACGAAAAAACAGCCACAAAAGTTTACTTAAATTTAGCTGAACCTGATTTGGCTGAAGACATGGCTAAACACAAGGTAGATGGTGTTGGCCTACTTAGAGCCGAATTTATGATAGCTGATATTGGTAAGCACCCAAGAGCTTTTATAGAAGAAGGCAAAGGTGAGGAGTTTACATCTAAACTTGAAGAAGGAATGCTTTCGTTTGCTAAAAGCTTTAGTCCGCGACCTGTAGTTTATAGGGCTACCGACTTTAAAACAAACGAGTACGCCTCTTTAGAGGGGGGAGCCAAGTTTGAAACTCAAGAAGATAACCCTTTAATTGGTTTTAGAGGTGTTAGCAGGTATGTAGAAGATGCTGAGGTATTTAAATTAGAGATTGAAGCAATGAAAAGAGTTAGAAACAAACACGGGTTTAAAAATTTACACCTAATGTTACCTTTTGTTCGAAATGTTCCAGAATTAAAAGAGGTAAAACAAATTGTAGATGCGCACGGTCTTAGAAGAAGTGCCGACTTCCAACTTTGGATGATGGTAGAAATACCTTCTAACGTAATATTACTAGAGCAGTTCTTAGAAATTGGTATAGACGGATGTTCTATTGGTTCTAATGACTTAACTATGTTGTTACTTGGTGTTGATAGAGATAATGCTAGGGTAGCTAAAGATTATAACGAGATGGACCCTGCTGTACTTTGGGCATTAGAAAAAATAGTTAGAACATGTGCTAAAAATAATGTTACCTGCTCTATCTGTGGCCAAGCACCTTCAGTGTTTCCTGAGTTAACAGATATGTTAGTTGACTGGGGAATAACCAGTATTAGTGTAAGCCCTGATGTAATAGATAGAACAAGACATCTAACTTACTTAGCAGAACAGAAAAAACATAGTAATTAAGATTTTTCTACCCCGGGTAAAGTCACCTACCCGGGGTAATTTATAACTATTTATGCCAAGCCTGCTTGATAAAATACCCAAAAAAGAACTAAATAAATTATTTGTTTTTGACGCAGCTTCGGCGGTTGCTTCTTTAAAAAATCCCGGAAAATCCAGGGGAGAAGATCTCCCAAAAGGTGACTTAAACAAAAGACCTTTTATAGTAGTTTTTAGACACGGTCAAAGTGAAGATAATGTTGCTAGAATACATAGTGGTTGGAGAAACAACGCAAAGCTTACAGAACAGGGAATTAGGGACGCAAAAGCCCTAGCCCCAAGACTTAAAGATTTTGAGTTTGATTACTTTTTTACTTCGGATCAAACAAGGGCAATTGAAACTTTAAAATACTCAATGGGGGAAAGGGACTATACCGCTACTATTGACTGGAGACTTAAAGAAAGAAGTTACGGAGATTTAACTGGGACCAGTAAGAGTGATTTAATAAAAAAAGACCCGTTAAGAGCTGTTTTATATCGTAGAAGTTGGGATTACCCTCCACCAAATGGAGAATCTCCTCAAATGGTTTACTACAGAATTTTACCTTTTATAAAAGAGTTAGAGTGTGTTTTAAAAAAGGAAAAAGCAAGTGCTGTAATTGCTTGCAGTAGTAATACCATGCGGGCAATTCGCTATCACTATGAAAAACTGAGCCCTAAAGAAGCTGTTCAAATAGAAAACCCTACCGGCAAGGACTATTGTTTGTATAATCTCTAATAGTGTGATTGTAAGCAAAAGTATACCAATTAAAGATAGGGTACTTTCTTATTATGATACAAATAACTCTCCGGCAAAATATACTTTGCTGTTTTTTTCTCCAGGTCCAACAAGCGGTACTTATTTTCACCCCTTTTTTAAATTATTCCCAAAGAGTTTTAGGTTAGTTAGTTTTGATTACTACGGTAGGGGCAAGTCTTCTAGATGTGATAAATTTTCCTACGAAATGTTTGCTAGGGACGTAGAGTACTTAATTAGAGAGCTTAAACTCCAAGATATTACCTTGGTGGGTGTTTCGTTTGGGACTTGTGTTGTTAATAGTATTGTTGAAGGGAGAAGAGTGTCTATATCTAAAGTAGTATTAGTTACCCCAGGAGAGTTCTTTAATAATTTTGTTACCTTATTACTAAGAATTGCCTTTATACCCCCGAAGTTTTCAAAAAGAGTACAACTGTTTTATCGTTATATCCTTACTAGTAAGCTGCGCTTTTTCGGCCCCGACTTTCCTAAAACTAATTTAGATTTAATCCTGAGTCAGTGGCTATACGCCATAAAATATAAAATTCCATTAACCTTGTATAGTACTAAGCCCTGCATGATTGTTACTTATAAAAATGACTCTATTGTCACCAAAGAATCTAGGGTTAGGCTAAGGCATTGTTATCCAAATAGTTTTGAAATATGGTTTAATGGTCCTCACACTATCTCCTACCAAGGAGGAAATTTAGTTAGGTGGAGAAAGCACTTGCTGCCTGCAATAACTAGTTTTGTAGAAGAAGAAATAACTTAGAATTAACTCAGCATTTACTTAATTCTCTTTAATTCCAAAACCTTATCTCTTATTACACTAGCTTTTTCAAATTCTAGATTTTGAGCGAGTTTTTTCATTTGGGACTCTAGTCTTTTAATTAAATCTTTTTTAGCTGTTTTAGCCATTGTTTTATACTCATAATCTTCTACTTGCATATCCTCAGAAGTAATCGAGGAATCTTTTAAAACCTGAGCTTTGTAGTCTTTTTCCTTATTTTTGTCTTCTCGCTCAATAATTACTTCTCTAAAAGGTTTTATGATACTCGTTGGTGTTATGTCGTGTTTTAAATTATAAGCTCGTTGTATTTTTCGTCTTCGCTCAATTTCGTCCATTGCTCGCTTCATACTTCCAGTTATTTTATCGGCGTACATTATTACTCTACCATCTAAATTCCGGGCCGCTCTACCCATTGTTTGAATTAAACTTTTATCACTTCTTAAAAACCCTTCTTTATCGGCGTCTAAAATTGCAACAAGGCTTACCTCGGGTAAGTCTAAACCCTCTCTTAAAAGGTTTATACCTACAACTACATCGTAAGTACCTTTCCTAAAGTCGGCTAAAATATCTGCTCTATCCAAAGTTTCTATATCACTGTGTAAGTAGGCTACTTTAATACCCCTATCTTCGATATACCTACTTAGTTCTTCGGACATTCTCTTAGTTAGAGTTGTTACCAATACTCTTTGATCTTTAGAAATAGTTTGCTTTATATTTTTTATTAAATCTTCTATTTGACCTTCTGTTGGTTTAACTTCTATTTCGGGGTCTATTAATCCTGTTGGTCTAACAATAAGTTCTATTATCCCTTTATGCTTTTTAAGATCACTAAAGTATTGCTTGGTTACCTCAGGTTTATCCGCTAATTTACCTTTTTTCTTTGAGGTAGAGGCTTTAATTCTAGTTAATTCAAAGTCCCCAGGTGTGGCACTGGTATAAATAGTACTTTGGCCCATTCTTCGTTCAAATTCCGTAAAGTTTAAAGGTCTGTTATCCAGAGCACTCGGTAACCTAAAACCGTATTCAACTAAAGTTTCTTTTCGACTCCTGTCTCCTGCAGACATACCTCCAATTTGGGGTACCGTTATATGTGACTCGTCGATAACTAATAAATAATCTTTAGGAAAAAAGTCTAATAAAGTAAAAGGGGAGTCACCCTGTTTTCGTCCATCAAAATAAATTGAATAATTTTCTATTCCGCTACAGTACCCTACCTCGTTAATCATTTCTATATCGTGTTTTGTTCTTTGCTCTAAACGATAGGCTTCTACAACTCTTCCACTTTGTTTAAGTTCTTCAATTCTTTTATTTAAATCAATTTCCATATTTTTTAAACCCTGCTCTTTTCGTTCTTCTGCGGTTACGTAATGTTTAGCTGGAAAAAGACTAAATTGGTTAAGTTCTTGCAAAATAATTCCAGTAATTGGATCTACTCTAAAAATATTGGTTAGGGTATTTTCTAAAAAAACAAATTTAACAATTTCTTTTTCATAACTTGGGTAAATATTAATGCTATCTCCGGCTACTTTATAAGTAGATCGTTTTAGTTCAAAATCGTTTCGCTCGTACTGCAAATCTGACAGTTTTAAAAATAGGTCTTGTCTTCGTAAATTCATTCCTTTAACAACTTCTATAATATTGCTTGCATACTCGATAGGGGAGCCAAGATTATAAATACAGCTTACAGATGCAACTACTAAAACATCTTTTCTAGTACTAAGACTAGTAGTTGCAGAAAGTCTTAAACGATCAATTTCATCGTTTCTCTCAGCCTCTTTTTCTATATAGGTATCACTGCTTGGAATATAGCTTTCAGGTTGGTAGTAATCATAATAACTTACAAAGTACTCGACAGCATTGTTTGGAAAAAAGTCTCTAAATTCTTGAAAAAGTTGCCCAGCTAAAGTTTTATTGTGACTAATAACTAAGGTGGGCTTGTTTATTTCTTTAACTACATTTGCAATTGTATAGGTTTTACCACTTCCAGTAACACCTAGTAAAACTGTGTTTTTCTCTTTATCTTTTACTCTTTTTGTAAGTTCTTTAATTGCCCTTGGTTGATCTCCTGCCGGGGAATACGTTGATACTAAATCAAACATTTCTAAATATTTAAATTTAGTATTTTCTAATTAGTCCTTTTACAACACCCTGAACTATACAGTTATCCGGAAAAATTGGTTGCATTTCGCTATTTGCAGGTACTAACTTAATTTTCCCTTTTTCGTTGTAGTATCTTTTTAAAGTAGCAAATTCTCCGTCAATTAAAGCAACTACAATTTCGCCGTTACTGGCTGTTTCTCTTTGTTCTATTACCACATAGTCTCCGCTGTTTATTCCATCTTCTATCATAGAATTACCAACTACTTTTAAAACAAAGTTACGTTTACTACTACTTATCATATTAGGTGACACTAAAATAGTTTGATCCATATCCTGTATCGCCTCAATAGGCTTTCCAGCTGCAATCTTACCTACCACAGGAAGCTCGATTGCTTCTAAGGCTGAGTTTGAGTATGCATCTACTAATTCTATCCCCCTTACTTGTCCTTCAAATTTTCTAATAACCCCCTTTTTTTCTAAAGCTGCAAGGTGTTCGTGCACTGTTGCTAAGGAAGATAGTCCCATAGCTTCGGCAATGTCTGTTAAAGTTGGTGCATAACCAAATTTCTGAATATACTGATTTAAGTAATCTACTAGTTCTTTTTGTCTCTTATAAAGTGTGATAGGCATTGTGTAATGTAACTTTTGGGTTAAATTTGGTACTACACAAATTATACCCGAAATAAGACGATTGTAAAATACCTATAATTTACGAATTATTGCCAACCAGTTAGTACTTAGGTAATCTTACTTTATGCAAAAAATAAAACAAAAAAGATCTTTAAGAGACTATATTAAACTGTACTTTTCTGGTGTTTTAATGGGCTCAGCGGATTTAGTACCTGGAGTAAGTGGTGGGACGATGGCATTTATACTTGGTATATACGAGGAGCTAATCTCCGCAATTTCGTCCATAAACAAGGAATTAATTACCAAAGTATTAAAATTTAAAATTAAAGATATTTTAAAAACATTTCCTTGGCAGTTTTTAACCGTGTTAGGTTTTGGAATTGTTACAGCAATTTTATCGTTATCTCACGGTTTAGAATACTTACTTAAAAACCAGCCAATCTATATTTGGTCCTTCTTTACAGGTTTAATTTTAGCCAGTGTCCCTACTATATCGAGTAGGGTTAAAAAATGGGAAATAAAGCCTTATCTCTTTTTTGCTTTTGGTGCAGTTTTTGCTTTTGTTCTAGTTGGGTTGGCTCCTTCTAAAACTCCGGATACACCTTTATTTATACTTTTAAGTGGTGCTTTGGCTAGTATGGCTATGATCCTGCCTGGAATTTCTGGGTCTTTTATCTTGGTATTACTGGGAAAGTATGAAACTGTTTTAAGTGCTGTGAATAATCGAGATTTTATAACAGTCGGGTTAGTGGCTTTAGGAGCAGCCCTAGGTTTAATAGTTTTTTCAAAATTATTAAAATATGTTTTTGATAATTACCATGATCTAGCAGTGTCTTTATTAGCTGGATTTGTTTTGGGCGCAGTAAGAAAAATATGGCCATTTCAAATTGTAAAAACGCTAGGAGAAGTTTGCGAGCCTGTAAACGGAATTACTTTAAACTGTGTTAAACATACAGAGTCTGTAAGTAGCCTTCCTAATCTTTATAATACAGAGCATTTGCTTGGAATACTGCTAATCTCCTTTGGTGCTCTGTTTGTTTATTTTATAAACAAAATGGCGGTTAAAAACCCAAATTAGAGGGTTTTTACTTGCGACTGTTATACTTTATAGATGGAAGAAAACAAACTGTACGTTGTAGCAACACCTATCGGTAACTTAGAGGATGTTTCTAGCCGTGCTATGCGTGTTTTACAAGAGGCTGATTTAATAATTACTGAAAATCAACCAACTACTCGAAAATTATTTTCACTTTTAAACTTAAATATTTCTGGTAAAAGACTGGTTACCTTTGCGGATTTTAACAGCAAACAAGATTTACCTAAAGTAATAGAATTACTTAAAAATACTAAAAATTCAGCTTTAGTTTCGGAGGCAGGCACCCCTTTAATTAGCGATCCCGGTTACGAAATTATTAGTTTTATACGTGCTAATAAACTAGAAATTGAAATTTTGTGTGTTCCTGGTGCAAGCTCGATCATTTCTCACTTATCCATTTCGGGTTTACCCACAAATAATTTTATGTTTGTAGGCTTTTTACCTAAAAAAATAGGTAAGTGTACCAAAACTTTAAACTCTTTTAACGATATAAATAATATTACAAAAACTACATTTGTAATTTTAGAAAGTAAACACCGTTTAGAAAAAACTTTAAAATTAATTTTTGAAGTATATCCAACGTGTTTAGTTTCGCTAGGCTTAGAACTTACTAAAAAGTTTGAACGGGTGTATTATGGAAATATAGAAGAAGTATTAAAAACAATTTCTGCCAGTAAAGTAAGTGGTGAGGCCATTTTACATCTGCAACTTTTGCCCAATGAAACTTCAAAAAATTGAGTTTAAAACCATTCTTAATTCTTTAGGAAAATGGACTATTGAAATATCCTTAACCGACTCATCTGGAAATTCCACTGTAGCAAGTGTTCCTCAAGGCGAATCTTTTGGAGAAGCGGAAGCGCTAACTATTGACCCCTTAAAAGCCGAAGAAAAGTTAAACAGCATTAAAGCCGATCTTTTATCTAAAGACTTTAATACGTTAAAAGACTTTGATACTTTTTTAATTGAAAAAGATGGTACTGCAAATAAGTCTGAACTTGGTGCAAATCTTATATTAGCTTTATCTATTGCTGCTACCAAATTATTTGCTAAGGCCCAAAAGTTAGAAACTTATGAGTATATAAGTAGTACTTTCGGTTTTATCCCTAAATTACCTAAGTTCTTTTTATTGATCTTTGAAGGGGGTAAACATGGAAGTAAGTATATTACTGCGCAAGAATTTATGCTTATTACCGAAAGTGTTGAAGAGTCTATGGATCTAATTTCAAAGTTTAAACATCACTTAGATGCAAATAGTTTATTTACTGGGTATGGGTTAGAGGGGGCTTTTACAAGCAGTACCTTGCATGACTCAGGTGTGCTTTCTTTAATTAAACAAATTGCCCCTGACAAACAAATAGCTATTGATATAGCCGAGGCCTCAAGAGAAGGAGATGCTTTTGATTTTGAAACTATGCTTAAAGATTACAATATTTTTTCTATCGAAGACCCTAAAGATGAAAAAGACTATTTAGGCTGGAAAGATTTTTATTTAAAGTACAGCAACAAAATTAGAGTAGTAGCTGATGATTTAACAACAAGTAACAAACTTTTAATAAAAAATGCTCAAAAAGAAAAAATGGCTAATGCGGTAATAATAAAACCGAATCAAATTGGTACCATAACCGAAACTATTGAAGCTATTAAAACTGCAAGACAAGAAATTTGGACTATTATAGTTAGTCACAGAGGGGGGGACACGAACGACGATTTTATTACCGATTTGGCAGTTGGTGTTGGAGCCGAGTACGTTAAGTTTGGCGGCCTACAAAGAGGCGAGAGAATAGCTAAGTTTAATAGGTGGTTAGATATTAAAAAACAATTACAGACTGAGAGTATTGTTTAAAGTATCTAGCCGAAGGTATTAAAAGTTTTATCCAAAAGTTGAGTAATAAAAATCTCCCCAAGATGCTCCCCTATGAAGTTCCGTTTCATCTATTTGGGAGAGATCGGATAAAAGCTTGCCGATATTCTGGATCCGAGTTATGTCTGCCTCATTTAATGTTCCTATTACAGAACTTTGGCCTCCCACTCCAACAAAAGATATTTTTCTATCTCTATCAACTACCGTAACTTCTTCTGTATGTCGGCTGCGCATAATTTCTTTATTGTCGGGATAGCAATCGAAGACATATTTAATAAGGTCTTTTGGGGGTTTTTGATACCTGTACTCGGATTCAATAAACATTCTATCTTTATCTCTAGAAAGATAAACTTTGTGTCTATAGTTTGATCCCTTGTGTACTAAAGTAATAATGTGGTAATCACCATCTAATGATTCTGGGACAATTTCGCAGGCCAGATCATAAATCCTCTCAGCTTCAGTTTCAATTTTTTCCGCTAACTCATATTGTTTGTTTTGTAGTTCGGCACATAGAATTAAAACATTTTGTTGATCTATATTCCAGTTTATCAGGTATTGCTTGATTATAGCCAAAGCAACTCTAGTTTTATGTAGATCTTTGAAACTCACAGGATATAATCCCGCATTTTTATCTATTTTCAAAAATTCTCTTTCCCAACCCCAAAATTTTTCTGGGTCAAATAAGAGTAAGTCTCTTGGGAGTATATTAAGCGCGTAAAGTTCATCATCTGTTAGAGCGCTCATATTAGAATTTATTTGATCATGACATAAATTTGAAAAGTAACCTATGTGTCGTGCCAGACCTAAAATTTTAATTGATGTAATTTCTTGGACCGTTAGAAAATCTTCTTTTATATCAATATACCCACCTTGGTAATTAAATCTAAATATGGGACCATGTCTATGCGCGGGTATTAATGGACAAGAGCGAATTATATATTCGAATTTTCTTAAGTCTGGTAATAAGGAATCTGGTTTTGGTGTGGTAGTAGAGAAAGTATGTTGGGTATGTGAGTACACTATACTCTCGCGTACTTCTACTCTATCTTCGTATTTTTTTGTGGGAAATTGTGTATGAAAAAATTCAATTATCATTGCTTCATTTTCTAGTAGATGTACTCTTATTTCTGCAAGTGAGTACTGACTACCCTCTATTGACCATTCTATTACATGTCTGTTTTCGACCTCTCTATTTGCAAGTGCCCTAGTTACTGCATTAAATGTATTTTCACAAAGTGCTGAGATTTCCTTTCTTACCAGTTCCTCTACTTTTTGGGGTAAGGGTATATCTTTAAGTAAGGCCACCAATGGTGGACTAAAACCCTCTACTAATGCGGCGCTCGAACTTAGTACAGGAGTTTTAATAAGAATTTCGTGAAGCCTAGTAGTTTGATTTGAGAGTTGAGCCACCCCTATTTCTTCCTGGTCCACCCATAATTCCAGGTGTTGCCCTTGCTCTATAGAAACATCCATTCTAGGATCCCCAGGTTCAAGATTATACTTCATTGAAATTGAAATCCTACCATCTGAATTAGGGGTCAGCGTGTACTCTTCCTGGTCGTTCGTTACCCCTAGGTACTGACTCTCAGGATCGACAAAGGATCTTTCACCCATTACTCTATCAAATTCCGCTTTAATACCCAAGATAGTATCTTCTAGCCCTTCAATTTCGGGGTTGAATTCTAATGCCCTTAATCCAGATATACTTTTCATACTAAGTTGAATTTGTTATGGTTGTTCGATTATGGAGCCGAGTATCGTTGGAAGTTTGACATAGTTTGCCAATGTGGATTGTATTTAAAACCCATAGTAAGTATAATAGGGTAATGAATAGTGTATATATTAATTATTCTGTCTATACCGAGTCAGCTAGAATACTTCACACCTTAGAAGGTATCTTAAGTGGGTTCTATATACAAAATGGATGGGCCGTTTTGGATGATATTAATACCAAAAATTATCTATACGAAAACTCAATAATTCTTCCTAGGTTAGATTATGCAAAGATACTTACTAAAAATTATCCCAAAAAAATAACGAACTCTGAGTTATCTAACAAAGTTGTACTGCAATTGGTTCAAAAGGAATTATTTAAAAAACTGACGGCAAAATATTTGTTAAAGTTAGAAAAAGACACTACAGGGTTAGTCCTTAGCGCTTTAGATAGACTTGTAGATTTAATCCCTTTCTATAAAGGGCATACTTTTGAGGTTGAAATTATCCCAACTCATTTTGGGGTTTATATGTCTTTTAAAACTTTGCGAGGAAAAAAACTAAATTCGAAACATCACAAAATACAGATAACAAAAAGAGTAGATGCGCCCTACGGAACAATTTTAGAAGGACTGGCTTCTAGCATAACTAAAGGTTTATTAGAGAAAGAGTACAGTAAAAAAGTTTCGTGGCGAGAAACAGAAATGGTAAGTGACTTTATAACAAAATTTGTATTGAATGCAAAAGACTTTAAAACTACCCTTAACGTTGTTGATCAAGAAGAGAATATAAAATTAAGATCAAAAGGTCTTGAATATTTAAAGATTCTAAATTTGCCCTCCGGTATTAATTTTTCCTATGATGAAAAAGAAAATAAATTAAAACTATTTAATAAAGATATAACTAAAGATTTTAGCCCGTATGAGTTTAAGGTTTTAAAGGTTTTAGTAGTTAATGCTAATCACACAGTAAGCTTTGATGCTTTTTCTAAAGAATTATATGGTGTAGAAGACAGTCTTAAGTTTTCTTTTTGGGGTATTTCTAAATTAATTCAAAGGGTTAGAAATAAGTTGAATTTATACGGGTTGCCCGAAAATACAATTGTTAATGTAAGGGGATTTGGTTTTAAGTTAATGGTTTAGGTATATTTTTAAACCAGTAATTCACTTAAGGGTTGACAGTGATAGATATATAAATTATTTATTGCCCTTGTACACATAACAAAAAGTTTTTTTGCTGATAGGGGAGTAGGTGGAAATAATTTTTGGTTAGGGTCAATAATAAACACCGTGTCAAACTCTAAGCCTTTTACTAACTCTTGGTTTACTAAATAAATCCCAGTGCTGGTAAAATTTTTAAAGTCTTCTGTTATTAGGCTAAATTTTAGTTTTTTGCTTTTTAGGTAATCAAAAGTTTTTTGTAAACTTTTATCGTTTGGCTCTAGAATACCTACTGCTCCCTTATTTCCTTTATTTTTTAAATCTGTAATATCTTTTATGATAGATTCAAGAATTTGCTCTTTGGTGGCTACCTCAATTACCTTGGGATTCTTTCCATTTCTGTCAAAGGGTTCTGGTAAATATTTAAAATCTTTAAACTTTTCTAATATTTTTCTACTGTACTCACTTATTTGTTTAGTGTTTCTATAACTAGTTTTTATATTGAAATTCTCGATCTTTTTATCCTTAAAAACTTTTTCTAAATCTGACCAGTCGCTAATACTTCCGGAGTCCTCTGTAGATTGGTTTAAGTCTCCTAAAATTGTGTAACCCGCTTTAAATCCTAAGTCTTTAATAATTCTAAAATGTATCTCAGATAATTCCTGGCCCTCATCTACTACAATTTGTCTAAATTTATCTTCATCTTCTACGATCTGAACTAAACCATTAGCTAGGTAATATAAAATTACGATATCTATTAAACCCTTGCTTGCTGAAGGTAATTTTGGGTAATGGGTTTGCAAAAATTCTTTATATAAAACTTCTATTTTTAAGTCTTCTTTTATAAATTTTAAATCGGTAATAGTTTCTTCTATTACATCTATTTTACTTTCTACAGTAATATTGCCTTTTTTTCGCTCTATTTTTACCTCTAACAATTGTTGTTGTAGGTTTTCTAATATTCGGTCGATAATAGTAAAAACAGGTCTCTGATTACCCCTATCAAAAAATCTTTGCAGGTTTAAAGCTTTAAAATATTTAGCCTCCGATACAAAATCAGTAAAATACTCATTTTTTTCTTTAATAAATCGATCAAGATTGTTTAAAAATTTAGGGCTAGTTTTTATTAAGATATCTTTATCTTTAATTTTTTTTATTGCTGTGGTAAGTTTTAAAATGTTCTTTTGTTTAAGTTTTTTAAGTAAAAAATCCTCTAAAGTGTCTCTAGTTAGTGCGTATATCTCTAGCTCGGGGAGAGTTTTTTCAATGTAATTTGCTAATACCTTACTTGCCGATAATAAAAGTATTTCTTTTTCTTTAAGATCGGGGTGGGAGTAAAGTAAAAAAGAAATTCTATGAATAGCTACTGTAGTTTTTCCACTTCCTGCGGTTCCTTGTATTACTGCAACAGCATTTCTATCGGTTCTAATTATTTTGTTTTGGGTTAACTGAATAGTTTGAACAATGTCTTGCAAAACTCCTCCTGTTTTTTTACTAATTTCTTTGTTCATTAAATCTACCCGAGCACTGTTATCATAAATTGCAATTAGCTCGGGTTTTTTAATTTTTTCGTTATACTCCGTATCAATACTTCTACGTAAATTTAAATCCCCATCAATCTTTTTATGAATTGTTTCTTTAATTCTTATGGGATTATGTACATCAAATTCATAAGTTACGGTCTTTTCGGGGCCAGGATAATTATAGTAAAGTGAACATATCGGGGCTCTCCAATCGTATATTCTTAAGTTACTCTTATTAGTATTAAAGTTATGTTTGCCTATGTATAAATCTAATTCTTCCTTGGTATCGAAAGGGGTGAATTTAATTCGGGCAAAATAAGGTTTCTGCTTCTGGCTTTTTAATCTTTCTGCTAAAGCTTCTTTGTATCTAAATCCTCTAAGCTCCATCATTTGGTTTAGGGCCGCCATTTCTTCAACGACGTTGTCTTGCCTGTCTCCACTTCTTGCTGCAGCTTTTATCCCCTCGCGGTATTTTTTAAAGAGGTCTTTAGTTTCGGTATCCAAAAATTTAAAGCTGTGGTCTAAAAGTACTAGGGTATCCTTAAGGTGTTTTTGTTCGTATGTAAACTGTGGATTCAAAGTGTTAATTAGTTTTTAGGACGCATCTAAATATAGCATTAAAAGCTTGATAATTCAAGGTATTAAGACTTTTTAGATTCTACAATAGTATCTTTCGATTAAAACCCATACTTTACCCGAAAGGTGATTTTGTGTTATACTTCTTTTTGCTGTATTAAGTACAAAAACAAGAACTACACCTAATCAACTGATCTGCTATATAGCACCTCAGCACATTAGTGTATTAGCTCTTTTGCACAATTTTGGAAGATCAAATAAAAGTACGCGGAGCCCGCGAACATAACTTAAAAAACGTAGACCTGAATATTCCTAAAAATAAACTCGTAATTTTTACAGGCGTTAGCGGCAGTGGTAAAAGTAGTATGGCTATGGATACCATTTACGCCGAGGGGCAAAGAAGATATGTAGAAAGCCTAAGTAGTTACGCAAGACAGTTTTTAGGGGTAATGAATAAACCCGAAATAGAAAGTATTGAGGGTTTGTCTCCAGCAATTGCGATTGACCAAAAAACAACCAGCAAAAATCCTAGAAGTACCGTGGGTACTGTCACCGAAATATATGACTATTTAAGGGTATTATTTGCCCGTATAGGTAGAGTTTATGATCCAAAAACAGGAAAAGAAATAAAAAGACAAAGTGTAGATGAAATTACAGATAATGTTTTAGACCTTATAACAAATGATAGAGATATTAAAATAAAAGGAGTTTGGGCTCTTGTTTTATCTCCAATTGTACGAGGAAGAAAGGGTGAATACAGTAAACTTCTTGAAAATTTACAAAAGCAGGGATACACAAAAGTTAGAGTAGACGGTTTAATCCATTCTTTATCCAAGGATATTAATCTTATAAAAACAAATAAGCATACTATCGAGGTAGTTGTTGATCGAATAGTTATAGGTAAAGAAACTTTAAAAAATGACGAAAAATTAAAAGAATTTAAAACACGTTTGTTTCAAAGTATTGAAACTTCTACCAGGTTAAGTGATGGTCTAGTTACTTATAGTAAGGTATTAGACTCTTCTGCAGAGTTCCCGGATAGCCCTAAAGACATGCAAGATACCGTTTTTAGTGAAAATTTTGCATTTGACGAGAGCGGGGTCGATTTTCCTGAGGTGGAGCCTAGAATTTTTAGTTTCAATACTCCCTTTGGTGCTTGCCCAAATTGTAGCGGGTTGGGAAATATTTTAAAAATTGATACAGACCTAATATATAACCCAGTACTTTCTGTATTAGAAGGAGGGATATACCCCCTAGGAGACATAGGTGAAAAAAGTAGTTGGACTAGAAAAAGGTTAGAAGCCGTTGCAAAAGATGAAAAAATAAACTTGTCTGTCCCCATGAAAGATCTTTCTGAGGAACATTTAAACATTTTGCTTTTCGGCTCTATTAAAGGACGTATATCTCAAAGGCTTTTAAATAATGTGGCCAATATTAAAGATAAAAAAGGAAAAAAATATAAGGCACCTTGGGTTTCTGCAGAAGGTGTTAAAAAGACTTTTGATTTTAGGTGGGAAGGTATTATACCTAATCTAGAAAGACGTTATGCCGAAACCGACAGTGACTATATAAAAAATGAGGTAGAAAAGTATATGATGAAAGAGCAGTGCCCCCTTTGTAAGGGTGCTAGATTGAGACAAGAAGCCTTATACGTACGAATTAATGGTTTAAGCATTGCAGATGTAGCCTCAATGCCTATTAAACAATCTTTTGAATGGATAAGTAATTTAATGGCTGACCCAAATTTAAGCAAACGAGAAAAAGACATTGGCCAGTCTATCTCTAAAGAGGTATCTTCTAGATTAAATTTTTTGGTTAGTGTTGGTTTAACTTATTTAACTTTGGCCCGCTCCAGCAGCACTTTAGCTGGGGGAGAGGCTCAAAGAATTAGACTTGCTAGTCAAATCGGGAGTGGTTTATCCGGGGTACTTTACGTTTTAGACGAACCCTCTATTGGACTTCATTCTGTAGATCACGACAGGCTTATTACTACCCTTAAAGACCTTAAGGCCTTGGGTAATACAGTATTGGTGGTCGAACACGATGCTCAAACAATGCTTGAAAGCGACTATATAATAGACTTTGGTCCTGGTGCGGGTGAACTTGGAGGTCAGGTTGTAGCACAAGGTACTCCTGATGAAATAATGCAAAATCCCAATAGTTTAACTGGTAAGTATTTGTCTGGAAAAAAGAAGATAAACCCCGAGGAATTTTTAATTAAGGAAGAAAAACAAACATTAAAAGATATTAAGGATGAGATTAAGAAGTATGGAAAAGGTAAGGTTATTAAAGTAATAGGTGCTAGGGGGCATAATTTAAAAAATGTGGATGTAGAGATACCTTTAAGTAAGTTTGTTTGTGTTACTGGTGTAAGCGGAAGCGGGAAATCTACCTTAGTAAATGAAACTCTTTTAAAAGAACTTAGAAAAGAACTAGGATTAAAAAACGACAGTGCTCCTCAAGAAAACGACGGTATACTAGGTGCTGAGGATGTTAAAAAGATAATAGATATTGACCAAAGCCCTATAGGGAGAACTCCTCGAAGCAACCCTGCAACCTACACTAAAGCCTTTGATGAAATTAGAAAAGTTTTTGCACAGACAAAGGATGCTCGCATTAGAGGTTATAACCAGGGAAGGTTTTCTTTTAATGTTAAAGGTGGAAGGTGCGAAGCGTGTAGGGGAGATGGCCAAATTAAAATTGAGATGCAGTTTATGCCTGATGTTTACGTAGACTGTGAGGTTTGTGAGGGAAAAAGATATACAGAAGAGGTTTTAGATGTTTACTTTAAAGATAAAAATATTGCAGATGTTTTAGAAATGACAGTAACAGAGGCCCTAGATTTTTTTAAAAATCATAGAAATATTGAAAGAAAACTTAGAACTCTACACGAGGTAGGTTTAGGCTATATTAGGTTAGGGCAACCAGCTCCTACTTTAAGTGGTGGAGAAGCGCAAAGGGTAAAATTAGCCACCGAGCTTAGTAAAATACCTAGAGGACACACATTTTACATTTTAGACGAGCCAACTACAGGGTTGCACTTTGCAGACTTAGAAAGACTTATTTCTATTCTAAAAAAGCTTGTTGCACGAGGAAATACTGTTTTGGTTATTGAACATAACCTAGACGTAATTAAATCAGCTGACTGGGTGATTGATTTAGGGCCTGCAGGTGGAGAAGAAGGCGGTAAAATAATGTTTCAAGGTACGGTGGATAACTTGTTAAAAGATAAGGACAGCAAAACCGCCTTTGCACTTAGAGAACTTTATTACTTATAAGTAAATTTTTTAAATAATACTTTTAATTTTATTTTTGTTTTTAGATAATTTTTTTAACTTTTTGTGAATAATATAAAACACTAAGGGCGAGATTATTAATGGAACAAAGTAAAATAACGAATCACCTAAGAAATCCTTAAAGTTTAACTTTTCCCACTTTACGTCAAAAAGTGTGTTACTTGTTTTTAGTTCTTCATTAAAATAAAAACCCCAACTTTTAGGTTTTAAAAGTTTGTTTGTAAAAGAGATTGTGTTGTAGGAATCGTTTTTAACTATTAATAAAGGTCCAAGACCAACTTTTTTAACCGCGACTTGTTCTGTTCTAGGTATTTCAGTAAGTATACTCAACTCAACTGCCTCTTCTAATACTCCAATTTTATGACTTCCAGCCAGCTTTGGGGACTCCGAATTCACCCCTTTAGTTAAAAATCCTATATGGTAAAGATCAAAGGTATCAAAATAATTTTGGTTAGATGTGTCTGCCCAAGTTGGGTCTACTTGCACCCAATAACCGTTTTTATCTAAATATTCTACCCAAGAGTGGGGTAAGGGTTTTTCTGTGTTGCTAGTGTTAAGTGCATAACCATTAATTTCCCTTGCAGGTATTTTTACACCTCTTAGTAATGCTATAAGAAGGTCAGTGTATTCTAAACAAACTGATTGTGAAAAATTTTTATTATTCAAGTTTTCTGCCCCTATTCTGTTTATATAATCATAGTTAGATTTTTCACTACTATAGCTAAGTGTCTCCTTGGTGATACTGAAAATATCCTGTAACTGACCATACTTCTCGCTACCTTTAAGATTGGATAATACGTACTTTGGGTATCCTTCTGTGTAGTCCCAGTTCTTGATAGCCTTTGTATCTGTATAATAAAAATTATTTACCGCTTTTGACTTATTACCGTATACTTTAACTGTATAATCTGTAGTTATTTTTTCTGGGGAACTAACTTTATAATATAAGATGGTGTTTTTATCCATGTCTATACTAACCCTGTAGGGAGGCTTTGATATATTCTGTACATATACTTCTTGCCTGTCTGTGATGGTTGTAGGAAGGACAATATAATTTTTATCTGGGGATACAATATTAGTTACTTTCATAACGTAGTACTCTTCGTTACCAAATATTATTGTTTCCCCAAAACCCATAAGCTCTTCTTTATTAAATACGAGATAAGCCCCCTTATCATCATTTTTTAAATTGTTGATAAAACTTTGTAACTGCCCTGTAGATTTTGGAAAATATACTTTTAGGTTAAAGCTATCTATTGATTCTGATTCTTTTACCTTGGGTATGTCCAATACGTATGTTTTACCAATTTTTCTAAAAATCGTATCGGAACTGTAGTTAAATTGTATAGTTTCGGTTTTAGGCCCAACCAAAAGATTTCTAAAGTTTATAAATATTTTGCCATTTTCTTCTTCGATCTCTGCACCCAGGTTATTTTTTTCTAGTTTTAGATTTAAGATATCTTCTGTAGGTTCTATAAAGGTTAAGCTTTCTAAACCTTTGTATTTATCATTAATATTTATTTTTAGTTTGTGGGTTATATAGGTTCTATCTATGCCTAAGTAGTATTCAACTTCGTGTTCTGTGCTGTAATTTGATTTAGCATTAACGTAGGGGTTGTGACACGCCATAAAACCTAACAATATAGCGATAAGCCTAATATATAACATGTTATAATTTTACTCGATGCTGATCGAAAAAATAGAACTACTTAAAAAGCAGATTGAAAAAGTACCCCAAACTCCCGGAGTTTACTCTTTTTACAATGAGTTTGGTAAAGTATTATACGTAGGCAAGGCCAATAAACTAAAAAGCAGATTAAGATCGTATGTGGATCTAAGTGTCTTAGATAAATACCCCAAAACTAAAAAATTAGTGTCTAGTGCTAATAAAATTAAGTTTTATGAAGTATCCACAGAGGTAGAGGCTTTAGTTTTAGAAGCAAACTTAATTAAGCAGTACCAACCAGCTTACAATAAAAACTTAAAAGACGATAAGTTTTACAAATTTATTAAGATTACTAAAAGTAAGAATGGTACCTATAAGATAGAAACTAGTAGAAAAAAAGATCAAAAAGGGTCCTACTTTGGCCCTTATCCAGATGGAAATGCTGTAAATACAGTTCTTAGGGATATAAGAAAGCTATTTCCTTACCGAAACTGCTCTGACAATAAATTTGGTACATATCATAAATTGGGTCGAAGTTGCTTATACGGAAAACTGGGTCTTTGCCCTGCTCCCTGTGTAGATCCCAGTGCTATAAAGGTAAATGAGTTAAATATACTTAAGATTAAAGAGTTTTTAAACGGAAGTTATCAAAAAGTTATAAAGGATTTACAAAAGGAAATGCTTAGGTCTTCTAGCGACCTAGACTTCGAAAAAGCTGCAAAATATAGAGATAGTTTAAATACCTATAAATACTTATCTCAATCCTACAAGTCTGGTGAAGAATTACTTGAGGGCATAGGAGATTTAGAGAAGGCAGGGAGCAACTTGTTAAAGCTTATTAAAATTCTATCTTTTTATTTTCCTACTTATGATCTCTATCTAAAAGATTCTGTTAAAAAACTTAAAAAATTTAAAATTGAATTCTACGATATTTCAAATTTAGCGGACAGCTATATAGTGGGATCATTTATAACCTTAGAAGGTGAGGATTTTAATAAAAGCCTTTATAGGAGGTTTAGGATAAAGCATCAAAGCAAACAAAATGACTTTGGGGCTATGGAAGAAATATTAAAAAGAAGGGTGCGGCACTTTTCTGACTGGGGTAAACCCGATTTAATAGTGATAGATGGGGGTAAGGGCCAACTGTCAAAGGCATTAAATATAGTTGAAAAACACAAGATACCTACTATTTCTTTGGCAAAAAAAGACGAAACAATATTTTTAAAACCCCTAAGAAGTTTGGATGTAAGCTCTAGAAGCAATTACAGATCAATTGAACTGCCAAAAAGTGACCCGGCTTTACAGATTTTAATAAAAGGTCGTAATGAGGTTCATCGTTTTGGTTTGAGCTATAATCGAAAACTTAGAAGTTCCTCTATTAAAGTTTAATTTACCCTATTCAACAGAACGTAGGATTACGTTATTATATACAAATGAAAGTATTACTCCGTGCCTTTTTAATTAACGTTTTATCTTTTATTGTAGCCTGGCAGTATTTTCCCACCGTAATATTAGAAGGCGGTTTTGAGGACGTACTTTTAGCCGCTTTAGCCTTAACAGTTTTAAATAAATTTTTAAAGCCTGTACTTAAATTGGTGTTAATTCCAGTTAATATGATCACTTTTGGTTTACTAAGGTGGGTAGCGGCTGTGCTTGTTTTTTATGTTACAACGGAGTTAATTACTGGATTAAAAGTAATTCCTTGGGAGTTTCCTGGATTAGCTACTAATTTTATAATATTTCCTAAGTATTTAATTGGCTTTCCTTTGAATTATGTTGTATCTGCACTCTTTGTGGTAGTATTAACTCGAGTTTTTACCTGGGTTTTTAAAAGAAAAGACTCTTAAATTATGATTCAAAATATAGTAGTTTTTTTTCACTTTCTAGTGTCGATTTTAATAGTAATCTTAATTATTTTACAAGGTCGTAGTAGCGGTTTTTCCACTCTCTTCGGCGGCGGATCCTTTCAATCTACTAGACGTGGCAGCGAAAAATTTTTACATCAATTAACCATTGTATGTGTAATTATCTTTTGTTTACTAGGCCTATATAGGGTTTTGGGAATTTAACCTTAAATGATTTCTTTTTTATACTACGTTCTTTATTTTATTGTTTCTTTTTTACCTGTGTCTTCTTGGAGTCACGGTGTTCAAGGACAGCCCAATACTTTTTTAGCAGATAAAGTTTCAAATGATTCGGAAAAATTAGTTTCAGAACTTATTTATCGCAAGCTTCTTTACCTAAACCCTGCTACAGGTGAGGAGACGTTAGATTTACTGGATAGTTATACTGTAATTGAAGATGGTTTAGTTTACGAAGTTACCCTAAAAGAAAATCAGTTTTGGCAGGATGGTGTCGAAATAACAGCTGACGATATCTTGTACACCGCGTCAATTTCTAAAAATCTCTCTGAGGTTTCTTCGGACAAAATAAATAACTACAAGGTACGTTTTATTCTTCCAAATAAGTATAGCGCTTTCCCCAGCGTTTTGTCTTTAAAGCTTCTTCCCGCGCATATGCGTGGTAAAGAAAACGATTTTCTGCCTCTGGGTAGCTCTAAATACCAAATTATAAGGGTGAAAAAAGAGAGATCTAAGGTTAAAGAAGTTGTTTTAATAAATAGGGAAAAATCCCCGAATTTCAAAAAATTATCTATAAAGTTTTACGATAACGAGGAATCTCTACTCATAGGCCTAAAATTAAGAGAGGTAGATAGCATTATTTCAAACAGGGATGATCCTATTGAAGGTTTTAAGACTGTAGACAATATTTTCTTTAGTAGGTCATACCTTTTAGTATTTAATACTGATAAGGAATATTTAAATCAAGAAAACAGACGTAGTCTTGCTAAATCCATAGATTATACTGAGTTACTTGATTATCAGGAGTACCCAAGTGGAGTACGTCCCCATGGACCTCTTTCAGGTACCTGGGCAGACTCTGATAGTTTTGAGCAGATTAGTTATGACCCCAATTTTAATTTTTCTATAAGCAACGAATTGGTTTTGGTTATCCCAAAGGTTCGTGAAGCAAAGTTAATTGCTGATAATATAACAAAACAGTTTAAAGATAGAGAAGTTGGGCAGATTAAAACTATATCTTTAGATAAGGAAAATTACGTGGAGCATATAAGAGATATCGATTATGACTTGGTTTTAATTGCTCAGGAATACGGATTAGATCCTGATAGGTATGTTTTTTGGCACAGCAGCCAAAATAAACAGGGATTGAATTTTTCTAACTACTCGTCGGTAAGAACAGACAAATCCTTAGAAGAAGGCAGAGATGCTGTAGGAATTGAGGAGAGACAGAAACATTATGATATATTTCAAAGCGTATTTTCTGAAGAGTCTTTAGCTACGTTTATCGTACATCCCGCACAAACCTTTTTTTACTCAGCCAAACTGAAAAGTTCGCCCGATATTAAATCGTTTTATCCTTGGGAAATACTGAATGACCTGTCTACCTGGGAAAAGTCGGATTCTCAGGTTATTTTTTAACACCAAGTTTTTAACTAAATTTTCAAGGAATATGCCTTCAAATTATTTTCTATTAAATAATATTAGATCTATTGAAAATGTAGGATCTATTTTCAGGATTGCAGATAGCCTTGGTTGGGGAGTTTTGGTTCAAGGAATTACTCCGCATCCAAAGGTTTTCAAAGATGCTAGATTGCCTTATGAAATTAAAAGTGTCGAAAAAAAACTTAGAAAAACAGCAGTTAAAACATTGGATACAGTTAATTGGGAGTATTTTGTAAAACCAGAAGAAGCAATTAGATTTACCCTTGAAAAAAAACTGGATTTATACTGTTTAGAGGAGGGTGTGGTTGGTTGTAAAAGTATTTTTGATTCTTCAATAAAAACGGATTCGTTTGTCTTAGTTTTAGGTAATGAGGTTAGCGGCATCGAAGATGCCTATTTAACCATAAGCCTTTCAACTTTTTTTATCCCTATGTTCGGTTCTAATAAATCGATGAACGTGGCCATATCGGGGGCTATCGCAGGTTATTTCTTAAAATATAGGCAAATTATTGTTAAATAGCAACCTATAGTGTATAATAATTCGATGCTTGAGGAAATTAAGAAAAAATTAGATATCGGTAAGATCTCTTTAATAAAAGAGAAAAAAGCCTCCAAAATTCACTATATTACTGATCTTGATGATACCCCTAAGCATATTAACTATAGATACACAGCTCTTTTAAGTAGTGGTTTATCTGTAGATCAGGTGCTCTTAGAGTTCGTTACTAAAATAGACGGTGAGTACGTTTCCTTTAAAGAGCTGTTTATTTTCAAGGCCACTTATTTAAATTCGTATGATCCAACGGTGTTAGAACATGTGAATTTATTTTTAGACTTAATACATAGTGGCAGTAATACACTTGTTGTCGAGTAAACTATAATAAGGTATTCTTATTTTAATGTCTGCCGACGATACTAAACCTTTATTAAAAGAATTAAGACTTATCAGACAACTGAGACTAGTTCAACTGTATCAGCATCCCTCAAAACTGTTTTGGGTAAACTTTACTATGGGTGTCGCTCGAGGATTAGGAACTCTTGTAGGTGTTTCTGTATTTTTAGCCTTGTCAGTATACATTTTATCTTTTTTTGAGTGGGTTCCTTTCATAGGAGAATTTATTTCCGAAGTCATTTCTTATATTCAGGGCGTAAAAACAACCATTAGTTACTAAAACTTTTTAGTCTGTTAAAATGTACATATGAGTATTAAAAAAGTCATCCCTAGGCTTCCTAGTGGTTTTAAAGAACTTCTTCCCAGTCATCAGGTTATTTTTGAAAAATTTAAACGTCAAATTTCTAGTACATACGAAAGTTTGGGCTATATCCCACTTGAAACCAGTAATCTAGAACTTACTGAAGTGCTTCTGGCTAAGGGTGGTGGTGAGACTGAAAAACAGGTTTATAGTTTTACAAAAGGTAAGAATAACCTAACCCTTAGGTATGACTTGACTGTTCCTCTTGCTAGATATGTATCTCAAAACTACAGTCAGCTCACTTTCCCCTTTAAGAGATATCAAATTCAAAAAGTATGGCGAGCCGAAAAAGCACAAAAAGGTAGGTCTAGGGAATTTTACCAATGTGACGTAGATATTTTAGGAAATACTAGTGTTGTTGCAGATGCTGATTCTGTTTTTGCTGTTTATTCTGCTTTAAAGAGCCTGAATATCCCTAAATTTACAATTAGTATAAATAATAGAAAGTTGGTAAAGGAAATTCTTAGTTTTTTAGAGGTAGGGGAGCAGTCTACTGAAATTTTAAGAATAATAGATAAACTGTCAAAAATAGGAAAAAGCTCCGCTATAGAACAACTAAATACTTTAGTTAAAGACAGAGAAAAGTCCTTAAAAATATTAGATACTTTTACATTAAAAGGTGACTTTATGAAAATAGAGTCAATTATAAAAGAATGTTCTTTAGAAGGCAGTGAAGGCGCTACTGAGCTACAAAGTCTTTATAATTTATTAATCTCAATGGGTATAGATCCTGATTATTTAGAAATAGATTTATCGGTTGTTAGGGGGTTAGATTACTATACTTCCTCTGTTTTCGAAACTTTTATTGATATCGCTGTAAACTATGGAAGTATTGCTAGCGGTGGTAGATACGATGACTTGGTTAACTACTATAGTAATCAAAGGTTGCCTGGCGTGGGCATGTCTATAGGACTAACACGTCTTTTTGAGGTTCTTTTGGAACTAGGTACTTTACCGGAAGTATCTGCAGTTTCTACTAGGGTACTTGTTTGTGCCTTATCCGAAGAATTTAATTCTCTGTCAGCGGAAATTTTAACTAAGCTTAGAAAAGAAAATATAAACTCCCAAGTTTATTTAGGTAAAAATTTATCTTTAAATAAACAATTGGACTACGCTAATAAGTCTAAAATCCCTTATGTGGTTATATTGGGTGAGGACGAGATTAAAAGTGGTTTAGTTACGATTAAAAATATGGAATCAGGTGAACAAAAAACTATAAATCTAGAAGAAACTATATCTCTTTTACAATCCTAAATTTAAACCATGCTGCCTAAGTCTTTACTCCCAATCAATCGGGTATTTCTTAATCGCATTTTTTACAAAATTAAGTCAATAATCTATAGAAAATATCAAAGAAATGTTGCCGGTATTGTTGCCTTGGATCAATTAGGTAGAGTTTTACTAATAAAAGATACTTTAAATCGTTGGAAGATCCCAAGCGGGGGTATTGAAAAAAATGAAGGTAGTTTAGATGCCGCTAAAAGAGAGTTTTTAGAAGAAACTGGGTATAGAATCTCTAAAATTTCTGGAATACTGTCAATTACTGAGTTTACAAAAAAATCTAAAGACTATTATAGTTTTATTTACGTTGGAAAGGTTGATACTAAAGTCAAACCGAATAGAGATATGATGACAGAAGATGAGGTATTAGAGATAAAAAGTTTTACGAAAAAACAAGTTGCAAATATGCAAGTTCCCTCTGTTCGATCTGAATTAATCAAAAAAATTATACTTTCGTCTTTTGATTATAAGTCACAGAATTATCCCTTAATATTCCATCGACACCCTCAAAATTAATGTTCATTTACAACCCATGTGCAGCCTTTACTTATCAAGAAGATGCGCAAGAGGTTTTAGAAAAGTGTAGTGGGGCCGGATTTGGTATTATTCGACTAGATGGTGATGACGACTGTTTAGCTTGTAAAAGCCTTCCTTCTAAGAAGTAACTTTATTTTGTACTAAAATTCTGCATTTATCCGAGCACGTAGAGCTTTTTTCATTTTGACATTTTTCACAACAGACTATTTGTTTATTACATAGTTTATTTGCGCAGTTAATATACCTCGTTATACTTTCGCCACAATGGATACACTTACTGATGATAGTTGGGTTTTCGTGATTAACCTTAATATTAATTCTTGCATCGAAAACATACATTTCTCCTTCAAAATTCTTTCCTCCGGCCTTTTCTGAATATTCGTGAATTCCGCCGTGTAATTGTCTGACATTAGTAAATCCCTGTTCTCTCAAATAAGCTGAAGCTTTTTCACATCTAATTCCCCCTGTACAGTAAGTAACTATTGGCTTGTTCTTTAATTCTCCAATAGTTTTTACGAATTCTGGGAATTGTCTAAATACTTTTATGTCTGGAACAATTGCATTTTTAAATTTTCCTATTCTTCCTTCATACTCATTTCTTGCATCAATGATTATAAAATCCTCCCCTTTATCATATAGGTTTTTAAGCTCTTCGGGTTCTATGTAATTAGCTTTGTTTTGCAAGTTAACGTCTTTTTGTGTCTTTTTAAATCCTAAGGTAACTATTTCTTCTCTTGCTACAATTCTTAATTTGGGAAATGGGTCTGTTTTACTTTCGGAAATTTTCCATTCCATATTTACCATCCCTGGATATTTTTTGGTTTCACTAATATACTCTGTGGTTGATTCTTTACTTCCCCCTATTGTTCCGTTTATTCCTTCTGAGGAGATAATTACTCTCCCTTTTAATCCCAGCTTTTTACATAACTCGGTCTGCTTAGCCTTAAAATTTTCTGGATTTTCAATATTAACGTATTTGTAATACAAAAGGACGGTGAACATTTTTTTATTATAACATTGTCATAGCGAGATTAAATAAATATTTAGCTAAAAAATGTTAAACTTTATATATGTTTTTTGGAATAACTAAAACAGTACCTGCCAGTGAGGGAGATGGCGCTCTAAATCAGCTTTATAACGGAACAATAAAGACGTTTGAATTCCATATGGCAGGCACGCCCTCTAAATTAAAAGTAGGGGATTACGTTTATACTATTTTTAAGGATAAGTTGCGAGGTAGATTAAAGATAGTAAAGCTTATCCTGGGATCTAAAAATCCAGATAGTGGAAGCCTCAGAACTTTAATAATAGTGGGTTGTCCCGGGGAATTAATTAAAAATACTGTAACCAAAAAAGGTCATAGAGGTACTAGATATTACGATGGCGTTGATTGGAATTAATGCACTTTTAAGTTACGATTAATAGATGTTTCTGCTTATAATTTACTCTTTTATTGCTGGTTTAGTAACAATACTTTCTCCCTGCGTCTTGCCGTTACTCCCTATTATCCTTTCATCAGCTGTTGAGGGTGACAAATCTAGTCAGAGGAAGCCTTTTGGGATTATATTAGGTTTTATTTTAAGCTTTACTTTTTTTACTTTATTTTTATCTTCTCTAGTCAGGCTTACCAACATTTCAGCGGATACCTTAAGGTTAATCTCAGTATTTATAATTGCTGGTTTTGGACTTTCCTTAGTTATTCCAAAATTTCAGTTAGTGACTGAAAAGTTTTTTTCTAAACTTTCAAGTAAAGGCTTAAGTTCTAAGGATAAAACCGGGTTTGGTGGTGGTTTCTTAATTGGCATCTCTCTGGGTCTGCTTTGGACTCCTTGTGTGGGTCCAATATTTGCGTCTGTAATAACTTTAGCCGCAATTGGCGTCTTTAATACTTCTGTCTTGTTTATAACCCTTTCCTATTCTTTAGGTACAGCTTTTCCTATGTTAATGATTATGCTTGGTGGGTCTAAAGTAACTTCTAAAATACCTCTTTTAAATAGGAATTTAGTTAATATTCAAAAAGCTTTTGGAGTACTGATGATTCTACTAGCGATCGGAATTTATACTGGTGTTGATAGAAAATTTCAAAATTATTTGTTATCTGCATTTCCAAATTGGGGTGCAGGACTTACTAGATTCGAGGATACTTCTGTAATTGATAAAAGCTTACAAAATATTAATAAAAATACAAAAAGCTCAAATTCTATATTTGATGTTCCTTTACCCAAAATTAATAACAGTCCTTTGAATGTTAAAAACCCAATTTTTGCACCAGATCTTATAGTGGGGGGAATTTGGTTTAATTCTGAACCTTTAAGTATGTCGCAGCTTAAGGGAAAAATTGTTTTAATAGATTTTTGGACTTATACCTGTATAAACTGTCAAAGAACCCTACCTTACTTAAAAACCTGGTGGGAAAAATACGAAAAGGAGGGTTTAGTAATTATAGGTGTACACACCCCCGAGTTTGAATTTGAAAAAAATCCGAAAAATGTGTTACAGGCACTAGAAGACTTTGGGATCAACTATCCGGTTATGCAGGATAATGATTTTGCAACTTGGCGGGCTTATAACAATAGGTATTGGCCTGCAAAATATCTAATTGATAAAGAGGGTAATATAAGATACTACCACTTTGGAGAAGGGGATTACGATAAAACAGAAAAAGCCATTCAAGAATTACTTAAAGTTGAGCAAAGTATTTCAACTGAATTAGCACCGAAAAGTTACGCAAAGACCCCAGAAACATATTTAGGATATGGGAGGCTGAAAGGCTTTGCTTCTAATGAATCAATTAAAGAAGACGTGCTAGAAACTTATAGTTTACCGAGAGATTTAAAGGGTAATAGTTTTGCCTACGAAGGTAACTGGGTTGTTAATGAAGAGTTTGCAAATCCTGAAGCTGGTGCAAAGTTATACTTTAATTTTGATGCACAGCAAGTTTTTTTAGTTATGAGGGCTAAAGAGGGTAATTCTAAAGTAAAAGTTTTGCTAAAAAATAATCCAAATGATTTGGGTTTAGATGTTGTTGGAGGTTTTGTAACAGTTACTAAAGATACTTTATACAAGCTAGTAAAATTAAAAAATGCAGGAAAAGAAACCCTAATTTTAGAATTTGAAGATAATAACGTAGAGGTTTTTGCTTTTACTTTTGGGTAGTAGGGCCTATTCTTTATTAGATAGTAGTTTTTGCCCTATTTCCAAAAAGGCATCACTTGCACCTCGACTGTATATTAAATCTTTTTGTTGAGGAGATTCTAATTTATACTCAATAAAATTACCTTTAACCCACCAACCTTCTGGATCAATGTAAATCACCTTTAGCCCTTTATCCCTGGCTTTCATTTCGATATTTCTTCTGTCTGCGTGGCACCCTACGACCAGAAGAGATTTAGCTTCCGGATGAAAATCTATGTTTGGCATAACTTCACTTTCAGTATATGTTCTTATATATAATTCGGGGATCCCCATTCTTAGGTGAACACCATCAAAATTATTTGTAATTATAGGGCCGACGACATAATTTTTTTTGTATAGTTTTTGTAATATTTTATAAAAAGGAGTCAACTTAGCTGTTAGTACCTTACTATAAAATCTTGAGGATAACTTAAATTCCTTTTCTGTATTTAATATGTAATACTTCATTAGTAAATCTTTTTCAGCTGTAATAATAAATTTTTTGGTGAAGGGCTCATTTATAAAATATGTATCGTGTAATTCGTGTAAAGGTGGGACCCCTGCTTCAAATGCGGCTCCGCAACCTAACTCTATTTGACAGGGTAGGTGTTTAATAATTCTATCTACATTTTCAATATAAGTTGGTTTATTCCTTGGCAGTGCCCTCCTGAGTCCAGATTTTGCTACGTTCCAAATTATGCCTTGAAGGTCGGCACCTTCCACAAAATTTTTGGATTTAATGGTGATCTCTAGGGTTTGGTAATTTTCTGGAAAGTCACCATACTCTTCCATTCTATCTTGGGGATTTATAAAGTGATTTATGTTTAGTATCAAATCGCCCTTTATATAGCTTAACTGGTTTTCAGCTTCTTTAGATTTTTTCCATTTTCCGGTATTTGCACTTAGTACTAAAGATTTTTTGTATTTAATTATCTCTTTACTTGGTAGTGTAAAGCACTCGTAGATGTATGTAGATTCTAAGATTAGGCTACCGGGGTATTTAATAGATTTTTTCTGGATAACATTATATTGGTGTTTATAGTAGACGATTTTTCTTCTTTTATCCGATTCCTTTGTCCATCCCGACATTTTTTTATTACTCTCCGATTGATTTCTTCTCCACAAACTTTCCTCTATAGTTTTATCCACAGCTGAACCCTTAGTTGGCAATAGAATGTTGTTCCAAAAGCTAAGTGCCTTGGGTCCAAGATCGCTTTTTACTGTATACGGAAATTCCATAGGTACTACTTAATTTTTTTATTAATTTTGACTATTGTTAGGCCGTCCCATGCTGGAATAATAACTGACTCACAATTGTTATTTTTAGCAATTTTTTTATTTAATTTGTCAATTAGTCTTGCGTGGGAGAAGGATGTATTTTTTTCCGCAACCAAACCCGCCCATAAAGTATTATCAATTAATATAAGTCCTTCGTTTTCTATTAGCTGCAATGACAAATCAAAATAACTATCATACTGATTTTTGTTTGCATCGATGTATATAAGATCAAAAAACTTTTTACTACGGATCAACTCCTGCATACTCTCTGTAGCTAAACCTAAGAGCGGTGTAATTTTATGGGTTACTTTTAGCGAATTCCACAGTTTTTGAGCTTGTTTTATGTTACTTTCATCGATTTCACAGGTAAAAACCTTTTTTACACTTGGTGAAGTGGCTAAATAACCAGAAGTAAAACCTTTAAAGGTTCCAATTTCGAGAATATTTTTAGCCTTTATAAGATCCACTAATAGTTTTATTAATTTTATTTCTGAGAAGGGAGTTTGGTAGCTAAATTTTGGGTCTTTAGTAACTAACGAGTAATTACTTCGTACAACTCTATCTTCTTTTATAAAATCCAAGGTATCTATATATCTAGATAGGGACTTGGTAATAACTATATTTTTGAGTCGTTTTTTAAGATAAATAAGGACAGTTTCCTTTATTTTAATTTGAATTTTACCCATAGTCTAAGCTAATTTTACCATATACTCATCCAACACACACACAGTATGTATAAATACTTCTCCGCTTTGTTAGCTCTACTCAAACCGAATTTTGTTTTTGGTACTGAAATTAAGTAAATCTTCTTTTTTCAAGCTCTTAAAATGTGTTTCAGATTCAACTAAATTAACTAAATTTAAGTGCACCTTTAGCATAACATTTGGTATTTTGTCTTTATCCTTGCTACTTAAAATTTCATTTATAGCTAGTTTAAGATCCTTGCTTACGGTAGGTAACTTTAGAGTAGTTTCATATGATTTTTTGTCATAAACGGGATATTTTTTATTTAGTAATCTAAGTATAGTTAGTGCGTACTTTACATATTTTACTTTCAACACCCTTAGATAATAGCCCTGGTTTCTAATTGTGGCAGAGTTTATTTCTCTTTGTATTATTATAAGCATTTCGGAAAGTAACCACTTTATTTTTTCTTCATATATCTCGCTGGGGTACCAGTTAAATTTACTTACTAGTTCTGTGAGTCGGTTATTATAATCAAAGATTATTAGGTAGTTATTTATTTCGCCTAAGATATAATCAGTATTCCATCCTAAATTGTCTTCTAGTTTTTCATATGTACTAGCAAATCGTAGTTCTATATTTGATCCAGATTCCCGTAAAATTTTTTTGTAATCTTTTAATCTGTTTAATAATATCGTATCTAAATTTTCTGATCTAATTACATGAATATCAATATCTGAATCTTTATCGTAACATTCTGTTGCTACAGAACCCGATACTACTATTGAAGAGTCTTTCTTTAAAAAGGGGAATTGTGTAAGAATATTATCAAAAACAAAGATTTTAATGTCTTTTAAAACTTTATCTATGTCATTTTCTAGGTTTATACCCATATTAAGATCATAGCATACTCTTCATTTGATCCTTACTGGAGGTAGGGAGGTGCAGGCTATTGGTTTATGATTTGTGTAACCATCTAAAGGTTGCAGTGTGTTATATTTTTTTAATGAAGTCATTACCTGAACAATTAAAATATTCTGAAGAAGAAACCGGCTTTTACTATAACGTTGAGTTCTGGAAGCCTCTAGACCCCTCACTTCAAGGCTATATTGCAGAATTATCCTTTATTTATGCCCCTTCAAACGGTACTAGGTTGTTTGAACATTTAATTGAGCAGATTGAATTCTACGTAAGAGAAGAGGGTCCGTTGTTGCTAGAATTTCAGCCCACAACACCAGATGCACAAAGATTTATTAAAACTTTGGAATCCGTAGGATATGAATTTTGTTTTCAGGAAAGTCAGGTTTATTCTGAAGTTTATACTTATTCTCTTTATTTTGTTTAACGCTAAAGTGGGGGATTTAATCGCGATTTTTAATGTATGAAAATGAATTACTCTACTTATTTGTTATGGCTAAAAATACAGAATACCAAAATATAGAAGAAAGAATAACAGATTTTATAAATAGGACTCCACTAATAGAGTATTTTCCTAGAGGTTTTGATAACCTCTTATTCTTTAGAAATGATAAGATTTTACTTCCTACAATATTTTCTAATTTAGATAATTCTGTATACAGCGATACAAACAATGCCGCATTGGTATTATTAGAAAAACTTTTTTTGTTGATAGAAGACTGTGTTGACTGTGCAAGGGTAGTAGGGTCATTCTGTAGTAATTTAAATAATTCACCGTTTGACTGCAAAAAATTAATTTCAGCTACGGAGGCACAGTTATATCAGTCTGATAGAGAAAAACTTAGTGACATAGATATCGAAGTAATTTTAAGTACCCAGAATTATCTAAGAGTTGTGTTGTTGATAGAGAATTTTGTAAAGGAGTTACCGGCTAATGGCAGGTTACCTTTAAGGATTAGTATCTTATTTTTTGATGCGGAGGTTATAAATAATTTCAAGTTTAATAAAAGCAGTAAAAGTTTAATTTTTGAGCCCCTATTAAGATTTAGTATTTTAGGAGGCTTTATAACCTCTGAAAATTTTAATAATAAATACTTAGATTTAAATAAATACTACTTTAAAATTTTAAACGATAATTATAGTCAAGAGTATACTAAAGAGATAATTTTTCAGCTACTTTATTACTACACCTATAATTTTTTAATCAAGCAGGGCGGAGCAAAAAACAAAACATTTATGCTAGAGGAACTTAAAGAATTGTTCGAGGCTAAATCTTCTGTACGTGGAGTTTTAGGTAAGTTAAGTTTAGATTTATCTTAGTTTATTTTTCGTATTGGTTGGGTAGTTTTAAAAGTTGGGTATCTGGGTTGTCAGATTGGGGTTAAGACCATTATCAAAAATGTATTTAATTCTGTTAGGAACAAAACTGGATAGTAACCTAATTTTTACACGGGTGTAATTTGCAAATCTTTCTGCACCGGGGCTAAAAAAGCTTGTACTATGACTAATTTTTGGTTTATTACCCAATAAAATATCTTTTAGAGTCTGTTCATCAAACTCTCGTAGAATTGAACTGTATTCTTTAAATGCTGTTAGGTCGACTTTGTTTGTTATATACGGTATGTTATTTTTTTCAAAAATCCGCATTGTATAGTATCTTACTGCAGTTTCAACAAAAGCCAGTTCCTCTGGTTTGTTTACATTAACTTCTTTAAAATTTTGTAAAACATGGACTAGTTCGTGAGTTAAATTCTGGGCCAAAATTAAATATCTCACTCCCTCCACCCTTGAAAAATTTGAACCTAAAATAAATGTATTAACTTGTTTTTTACTTTCATCATCTAGGTTATTATATATTTTTTGTGCTTTCTCTTTAGAGGGTACTCCTACTGCAATAGGGCCTTCTCCGTCGATTTTAAAAAAAGCGCTAGCTTTATTATCGTCTGGATTAGTATCGAAAAAAGCCGATGCTATGGTTGGAATGTCTTCTTCATCGACAAAAACCAGCCTTTGATCTATACCCTTTATTAATTCTTCTCGAGTGGCCAGAGTTCTTGGAGTAGATCCCTTAAATTCACTTAAAAGGGTGTCCACGGTTTCACCTATACTTTCTCTTATTGAGGTTTCAACTTTGGGGGGTAGTATGCCTGCCTCTGATATAGTATATCCAACAATATCTGGGGAAATTGTTCTTACTTCATCCATTAGCAGTGTTTTTATAGCAAAATTACAACCCACTGATTTATTGAGGGTATATATTGATTATAGTTAGATACTTATTTTTTAACAGTACTACTCCTTCTACTTCTTCTTAACTCTATAGCGTTGTGTAACCTGTCGCCCAGTGGGTTTATAGTTGTCCAGGGCATTTTCCACTCAACAGCTAACTGTAGCTGTAATAACAGCCCGCTGTGCTCAACATCTTGCGCATCATATTCGACTATTGGGTTATCCTCATTAACCAACCAAAGGCTATTTGATCTGCCTGCAGAATTCGTCACGTGGTCGAATTCTTCGACTGCATTAAGCCTCGCAAAATTCATTAAAGTGCCATTAAATGCTATTGTGTCTCCCAGTTTGTAGTAAAAAAAATCTTCTTCTATACTAGACAATCCTCTAAAAAACTTCATCAAAGCAATGATGGAGATATGTACTGTTCTTGATTTTGAATCCGCAAGGATCATAAAGGCTCGGTTGTTTTTCTCCTGGTACCTATAAACAATGTTTATAGGTATTACATTTGGATAGTTAAACCTCCCCCTTAGTTCCTCTAGTGTCTGCGAAAATGTAGCTAAGTATCTTGCCGCAACTAGAATTTCGTCTTCTGAGTATTCCAAATTGCGAGATTCCATAGACATACTAAGTTGATTCACCCACATTTGGGTGTCTTTCCAGCTAGGGTCTGACACGTTGATAAGATCCCTATCTGTTATTTCCATCTCAAAGCCGCTATCTGGAATTTGTGCCTCGGAAACGGTAGGTTCTTCTTTTGGTATTTGCGGATTCATTATTTTTAAAAGTTTATTGATACCAAGGATTTATAATTCGGATTTTAGTTACAATAAATATACCCTAGAATAGGTTACTTGTAAATACTATAGGGTTATAGGGTCTATGAGGTCTGTCTTAGTAGAAGGGGGGGGGGACTCTAATCAGATGTCTACTAAAGGTATTTATTATTTCCTGTTATATAATGTAGTAATGTTTAAAGATGCTTTAGAAAAGTCTTATTTTCACGCCCGCCCCTTTAATGGTAAAGATCTTACTGCACAAGATTTAATTAATCACAAACTTTTTCCTAAATACCAGGTAACAGTAGGGGATAGAAAGATTTATTTATCCGACAAATTTAAAATTGCAAACAACGAAGTTCCAAGATTAATTGCTTACATTAAAGATTATAAGGGAAGGTATTTAGTATCTTCTTTTTTCCAAAGCAAATCTCAAGGTTTGTATCGTTTGCTTAGAGCTTATAAATATAGAGTGGATGAGGAAGGTAATGAACAGCCTAAGTGGAATGACAAAGGTTATAGTGAGTGGAGTATAATGCTTCCTCTAGAGCTTCAGTATTTTATTTCAACGCAAATTAAAACCACCCTTAAAATTGAAGATAAAATCTCAGGAATTGAAGTGTTCTATGGTACCGCTATGGAAAGTGCCACAGATAAAACATATACAGAACTTATAGTTGAGGAGCCCTTAAAAATAATAGGCAAGATGTACTCGTCTAAAAAAGAAGAATTACTTCCACCCGAAGATATTTATATAGAGCAAAGTGATAAACCCAACTTTAAAAATTTAACATTAACATGGCAGTTTGAAGCCGCCATTTATGGAAAAACTACAGCAAGAGTTTTTAAATCAGTTAATAGTAAATATTCTTATTTATTTTTAACTGATTCTGATAAACGTACCTGGGTAGGTGGCATTGACAATGACAGCGAAGTTACCGTACTAGGAATTAGAAAAAGATGGGTTGACCTAGGAAGTTTTGGCACCCCTGCATATGAGTATCAGTACGATTCTATGGGAGACGGGAAATACAAAGTTGATCAAACATTTGGCTATGGAAACCGCGATCTTATTTATGAAGATACCTACGTGGACATGTATAAAAACTACCTTTCAAATATTTCTCTGATTCAAGAGTTTAATTCAATATATGCCAGATAGGCCTATAATTACCTGGTCCAATAAGCCCCGAGAGACCAATTATTGCTACTTCTGAGTTCGATTGCCGGATCAGTTTCTATACCTGTCTCTAATTGAAATAATACTTTGTCGTCTTTTTTAAAAATTAGTAATTCCCCGCTAGTGTTGTAGACACACTCTATCTGCTCGTTTGTGTCTGCGAAATTACAAAAAACCCTGTTGCAGTTATCACTGTGGGCATACCCGGAGTATAACATTATTTCTCCAAAATTTGTTGATACCGTTAAACCATCAAAACCAATTTCGCCCCCCCCCCAGACTTGCAAAGGAAATAAAATCACCAAGGTTCATGTATTTAAAATACTTCAGAAATTTACTATTTAAAAGTATTTGTTAGAGTTTGTTTGTTTAAAAATTTTGGTTTAAGAACGAGCCGAGTGATTTTTTGTTTTCGCACGCAAAGGTTATGGAATAGCTTCCCGGGATCTGAATCAGCTTCTGCTGACCAAGTATCGGGTTCCCACCCAAGTAGGGGTTTTGGAGATTTACCTCTTGAAAGTGGGGTCTGTGATTATTACCCCGTGTGGGATAGGTTGTCACATGGGTCCACTTATCAATGTCGAACTCGTGCCAGTTGTCCCATATGTCCTCATAATGGTACAACTCTTCTTGACGGGTCTTGGTGCAGCTATATGGGACACTTCTCGTTTTACTACACGAGTATGTCTCCGTACCGCTGCTCCCGCAGTCATAGGTATAACTGCTGAAGGATCCGTCTCCATTGTCGCGATTCCCTGTACACGTCCGGGAGTTGTAGACAGACCTGGTGCACGTGTCGGTGTAGCTTTCGCTACGGTAACAAGTGTCCGAGTAACTGACTGTCTCCCATCCGTCGTGGACTTTTAGATCGCGGCCAGTATCCCTGTAGTCAGATTGGATGTTGTACGCCCCTGAGGGTGTACTTGTCCATGCTGTTTCGCGAACGGTGGAAAACTGCTGTAAAACCACGCTCTGTTCCCACTGGAACGAGCTAACTATAGCAGTTTCCTCGTGGGGTTTAAAGAACAGGTTGTAGCTTAGAAATGCTATCAGAATTGCTCCCAAAACCCCTAGAGCTGCCCCTAAGTAAGCTGGATTTTTCCCCGAGCTTATTATGGATTTAGCCTGATTAGTGAACGTCTTCGGAGAACTCACTAGAGAAGCCCAACTATATTGCTCAGGCTTATTAGGTTCTCTTGAAGGTGAAGTTGTAGTGGTTCGGCCGTTTCTATCACTTTTTGCCACCCAAGACCGTCCATCTGGATCTGCTGCTCGAGCCTGTGCAGTACTTCGGGGGGTCTGTCCTTCCATGAAATTTTTTGTTTCATGTACGGGAGAAGATCCCTTCGGAGCTCCACAGTTCCAGCAAATATCTCTGGTGTCTGTGTTTCCGGAATTACAATGTTCGCAATACCAGTTAGGATCTCCGGACCCCAATTGTTCTGCAATCTCCGGTGTCACCAAAGGGGCATCAGAGGGTAGGTAGAACCTCACTCCCTTGCTCCTTGGGTTACCACATCCTGGACATGTATATACATTTCCCCAGATTTTGGTGCGACTACAATACTCACAGTCCCATGCGCCAAGTCTTCGATCTGACATCTCTCTTCTCCTATATGCTAGAAAATCAATTATTAAGTAACAGGTTTTGAATGTTCTGATTAGTGCATCGAATTGCCACTAAATACATATATTATATGTCAAATGAGGTTCGGTGTAAATACTATAGGGTGGGACGTTAATGGAGTGATATTCGAACGAAAATGTTTGTTTAGCCTGTTACACTCCTCTGGTGTTAAAATAAGCATATGAAGTTACAAAAACCTCTGGAACAGGGTAAAATATCTGTCACTTTTGGCAAAGACTTTACTGGGGACTCCGATAAGGGGAAGTTTTACGAAATTTTCAGTAATAAACATCCTGGGTTAGATTTTGATATTCCAGTTGGAACTAAAATACTAAACTCTTTCAGGGGTATTGTCGTAAGAAAAGAATTTCATAAAGGTATGGGTAATACTGTTTCAATTAGAAATGGTAATATAGTAGCTCTTTATGCCCATCTAAGCGTCTTTTCAGTTAATCTCGCTCAAATAGTTAAAACTGGAGATGTTATAGGGTTCTCTGGTGATACAGGAGAGGCTTGTTTAGAGCCTCACTTACATTTTGAAGTTAGAGATATCTCCAAGTCCTCGTTAAAAGATATGGTTTTTAACCCAATTTTTGAGAAAGACATAAAACAGCACTCTGAAGTTTTTACATATAAAGTAAATAATAAAAATACTCCTAAAAACCTAAATAATCTTTCAACGTTATTTTTTGGTTCAACCAGCTACGCAGAAAAACTAAGTAAAATAAATTTACTGGATATAGATTCTGATTCTTTACTTGAAGAGGGAATTATTATTAAAATACCGAACTTTTAATTCGTTAGGGAGAGGGTAGTGTTCTAAAAATTGTACTACTGTAAGGATGTTATATGTGCGTCTGACTTTTGTCAGATATTCCGTGGCGATCCATGTTGGATCTTCCGCCGGTCCTTACCGCTCATCTAAGTTACTCCTTTAAGTCCCCTACGATTTGGGTGACAACAAAGGTGTGGAAACCACTCCCATCGACACTTACTTCTGCTCCAGAGCACGGATTGTTATTGAAAAACTTTACATCACCGTACCGGAATGTGACCATTCGATCCGACTTCATGAGGTCTTCTAGCTGCTTCGCAGTAGCGATATCATTAGTGAAGCAGTAGACCCCGGTGTCATCGTTCCTGAGCCAAACGGTAGTCACCCCGTTTACTCGTGTTTCGACTGAAAATATCCAGTCCCTAACGACTGCATCTTTCACCTTCGTATTGCCGAAGCTGGCACAGCCTTGTAATAGGAGGCTTGCCAAGACTAGGAAAAAAAACATCAGGTTTAACCTTTTCATTTCTTCTCTCCTCGTGCTAAAACGACTATGTAACTCGAAATTCAGTTACACAATAATTATACGATAAAAGGGTATACCTGTAAATACTATGGGATAATGGGGTCGGCAATGGGACGATACTAGAACCAAAGTGTTTGTGAAGGAGTATTTGTTTGTTTAGAGTGGGGGATTTAATGTCCCATAAATCTGTAAAAGAGGTTATTTAATCCGATTGTCTCTAATTTTTTTAGCTCTATTAATCCTTTGTCGTATATTTTCTACTGTATGTTCTGGCATATCCCATTCTATTGCATTGTGGAGTTGAAAAAGGAGTGCGTTAAACTCAGCCTCTTGTGCATCATAGTCTACCAAATTTACACCAGCGCTTACATTACCTAGTATATTTTGCTCGTATTCTGGGTGAGCAATATGGTAAAACTCTTCTGCGGCGCACAACTTTGCAAAGTCTTCTAAAGTACCACTGTAAGTTGTTCCTTCTGCTTGTACTTTGGTGGGAGGTTTTGTTAGTAGCCTGTTTAAGTCAAAAAATGATATGTGTATTGTCCCAGATTCCTCGTCTGCTAATATAATAAATTTTTGGTTGCGTTTTTCCGTATATTTATAGACAACACCTACTGGTATAGCTTTCTCAAAATTGTATTTTTTTCTTAATTCTTCTAATGTTACAAAGAAAGTGGCCAGGAATTTTCCTGTTTTTTGTATATTTTCAATATTGTCCTCTTCTAACCTTGTGGATAAAGAAATTTTCAAATGCCTCTCCCAACTTTCTGCTATTTCCCACTCAGCATATGAAGGGTCAAATAGCTCACCATCTTGTACTTCTATATCCTGGTAACCGGTACGGGATTCTTTTTCTTCGTCAATTACATTATGGGCAATTTCCTGTAAGTATGGTTTTGTGTAATTTTTAAGCATTTTTAAAAAGATTTTTACTACACGGAAATGGTTGAACAATCTTTTTTGAAGGATAAACCTCCTTTCTAGATTATCCAACCATCGAAGGGCTACAGGCTTTGCCTATAGGTTCCGTAAGGTACCCTTCACTTTTCCCTATCCTTGGCCTTATTTCCCTGGTACAAAAATCACCAGATAGGCTGTTACGATCACCATTAAGGCCGAGACCAGCACGACGTCATCGGGGCTTCCATTTTTTGCCACTACAGCCTGGATCGCGAAGATCAGCAAAGTGGCTAGAAATGCCCCTGCACTTAACAAGCGCTTCTTCGACCAACCTCTATTCGGCATATTTCCCTCCTGAAACTCTTAATCCAATTTATAGCCGGATTGCTATATTAGGGTAATTATATCAAAATAGGAGTTATTTGTAAATACTATAGGATGATGGGGTCGGCAATGGGACGTTGTTCGAACTAAAGCTTTTGTTAAGGTGTATCTTTTTTGTACAGTACGCTAACATGATTTTTACTTAATTTGTGTCTTAACAGTATTTTTCAGTTCTGTTCTCTCGCTCCATTCTTTTGTTTACTATCCTTTGAGAGGTTATTTGAAGTAATTTGACAAAAGGTATATAATTACCGTATATAGCTATGATTCGGCAAACACCGATGAGCTTGGGGAAGAAATCTTTACGAAATTAGAACCCCATGGGAACGCCCATTACAGCGTTAAACCTTATTAGTTTGAGGTGAGAGTTTCTAATGAGAACATTAGAAAAAAGTGAGGTGGCACCGCGTAACATTAGGTACTGTTAGTACTCTACTACGCCCTTACGGATTATCAATTTAGCTTTTTTAGCTTTTTGTTCCGTTTGGGTATTTTTAAACTTACCCCTACGTAATTAAGAAAACGATTTATGAAAAGGGTATACGTTCAAGATATAAAATCTAAAATCTCTGAGGAAGTAACTATGATGGGGTGGGTGCACACTATTCGTGACCAAGGGAGAATAAAATTCGTTTTACTAAGGGATATTACTGGTATTGCCCAATTAGTAGTCGGTGAAGAAAAGACTGAGGCATTTAAAATAATTTCTGACTTGGCTAACGAGTCTGTAATAGAAGTAATAGGGGTTATAAAAGAGGAGAGACAGGCCCCTAATGGGGTGGAACTTCAGATTGATAGCATAACCGTGCTTTCTAAAGCAGATCCAAAATTGCCAATTCCCATAATAGATAAAAGTAATGCAGAAACAGAGCAACCCACGAGATTAGACTGGCGATGGATTGACCTTAGGAAACCTGAAAAAGCACTTATTTTTAAAGTGTGGACTTGGATGGAGCAATACATGAGAGAGTTTTTCGTAAACGATGGGTTTATGGAAATACACTCCCCTAAGTTTATGAGCACACCTAGTGAATCCGGTGCTGAACTATTCGAGGTTAAATACTTTGATAGAGTTGCCTATTTGGCTCAATCCCCACAGTTTTATAAGCAAATGGCTATGGCCTCTGGTTTTGAGAAGGTATTTGAGGTGGGTCCGGTGTTTAGGGCTAATCCCTCCTTTACTTCTAGGCACGATACTGAGTTTACAGGCTACGACTTTGAAATTTCATTTATAAAGTCTCACTACGATGTTATGGAGCAAGAGGAACGTATGCTACGGTTTGTTATAGAGAAGCTTAAGCAAAAGTTTGGGGCTGAGATTGAAAAATCTTATGGTAGAAAATTAGTAATTCCTACCACACCTTTTCCTAAGGTAAGTATGTCTGAGGCTAAGAAGATACTAAAGAAACTTAATGTTCCAAGTGAAAAAGACGGAGATTTAAGTCCAGAAGAAGAAAGAAGATTATCTGAGTATATTTTGAAAGAAAAGGGGCACGAGTTTGTGTTTGTTACAGAATACCCAATTGATGTCAGACCTTTTTATCATATGCGCGTTGATGGGGATCCAACATTAACTAAAAGTTTTGACTTACTTTGGAACGGTATTGAAATTACAACGGGTGCGCAACGAGAACACCGTTATGACGTTTTAATAAAACAAGCTACAGAGAAAGGTCTCCACTTGGAGCCCTTACAACATTATTTAAACTTTTTTAAGTATGGTTGTCCTCCTCATGGTGGAATTGGGTTTGGTCCTACAAGAATGTTAATGAAAATATTTGATATTCCAAATGTGAGAGAAGTGACCTATCTCTATAGGAGAGTTAAAAGACTTACCCCTTAGAACCTGGGTGATTTTTGATTTCCAATCCTATGAGTTCGAGTAACGTCCCATCAGGGTGTTTTACAATCGGTATAAATGGCTTAGGTAAAGGGTTTTAAAGGTGGGGGTCGGCAATTGAACGATACTCGAACGAAAGTGTTTGTGAAGGAGTATTTGTTTGTCTAATCTGTGTATTAGCTTTTGATCGAGCGGATAAAATATTCGCGATCCGCTAGGGTGGTTTTGTTAGTGGTGTTTAAGCTAGAGACATCCCTGAAAAGAGTTGTGTAGCCTTCAATCGTACTTAGTAAAGCATCTTTATATGAATTTTTATCCAAGCCCAAAGGAACAGTACTGGTTAGTGAATTAAGTATATCGGTAGGGAATTTAGACTCTAGCCTCCTATTTCCTTCATTTGGTAATCCGAGCTTAAAATAAGCCAAAGAAACTAGTACATTAGATCTTAAGTATTCAAGAGCGTCTCTAGATTCCCACAGTTCACCTCTTTCAATTTTTGCATCCGTGTAGGCGCACCAACCCCAAAATCTATCTTCAAAATATTGCATTTTATCGTTAATCGGTAGGGTCTCAGGTTTAGCAATTAAGCACTTACTTTTCCACTCAGTTAAGACACCTCCAGGGTCAAATAAGACTAATACATCTTTATTTTTTGAAGTGGGTAAAAGATCTTCCAGTACTCTATATTGGTAATCTACGTGAATTGGTACGCCTTCTTCATAAAAAACGATTATTTGGTTAGGGTCACCTAAGTGAGTTGCGGGAAATAAAGTGGCTATCTTACCTACATTTTTAATTAGGTTTTCTTGGTGCTCTTTAACTATCTTTTCTCGCTTTGTGGGATCAACTAGTATATTTATATCTAAGTCAGAATATATGTCTGGTAGACCCTTTGCAAAAGATCCAGATAAGTACAATCCTATTACATCTGGAGACTCACTTAAATATTTTAATGCTTTAAAAGCAACTTTTTTATGATCTGGAAGTCCTTTAAATTTTTCCTCAAGTAAGTTCATATCCATAAGAAAATTTTAACAAGTTTATTTCAAATAACAAAATTAATAACAACCAATAAGCTTCAGTAATATTCATTTTAAAATATTTTTAGGTTCGGAAGTCTAGGAGTTCAAGTAAGTCTCATAGGGGTATGTTATGACGCCTACAAATGGCTTAGGTAAAGGGTTTTAAGGTGGGGTAGCTGATAGATTTTTGGTTTGAACCAAATAGTTGGTGAAATAGAGATTTTGATAAGAGTAATTGTATAATATAGATACTATTATGATATAACTTGAAAATGAGCAAAAACATAAAATCTACCCAATTAACTACTAAGGAAAAGAAGGAAGACATTAAATACTTAGTATCTGGGATAGAACAAATACATTGTGATCCTTATAAAAATGTTGAAAAAAAGGACTTCGAAAAGGAATTGTCCAAAACTCTTGATTGTACTGAAGAGGAGATGAGGTACGTTATTCAAGAAGCTTTAGTGTTATTGAGAGACGCCCATACAAAAGTTACTAGAATAGGAGGGTCCCTATTTCCTATAAAATACATATTTATAGGAGATATTCTCCACATCGTAGGTATCACAGAAAACAAAAAAGCTTTTCTTGGAAAGAAACTTTTAAGCATAAATGATATCTCGATTGAAGAACTTACCAAGAGAATAGCAAAGCTGTCTTCACAAGAGAACTTAGAGGTTCTGTTTAGAGATGTTTCGATCTATCTACAATCCAACAATATTCTCAAATATATAGATGTGAGCAAGAAAGACTTATTAAATATAGAGACGTCTGAAGGGAGTTTTGAAATTAACAAAGGAACTGAGGAAGAATTTCAAAATGCAATTGTACTGAAACCATTAACTTGGAAGAAATCTGATTACATTAAAAATCCCACCTACACAGGAAACAATACGTATAGGCTTCGCATGGAAGAAGAAACCCTTGTATTTCAGTACAATGCTTGTAACAACAGAGGACACACTGAGAATGAACTGAAGAAGTTTAAAAAAGTTCTTTCTCTCGAAGCCTCTAAAGCAAAGAGCATTATTGTAGACTTACGCCTTAACGGCGGAGGTGATACTAGTGTTATGGAAGACTCCTTCGAAAATTTCCCAGATAATACTCCAACGTATGTAGCAATCGGTAGAGAAACATTTTCGTCTGCCATGCATCATACGCTTTTTTTGAAACAACATAAAAACGCAGTGCTAATTGGAGAAAATGCAGGACAAAAGCCTAATAGATTTGGTGATAGAAAGGACATAGTCCTGCCAAACTCTAAAATTGAAGTTCAGTGTTCGTATAAGTATTTTGAGTTATTGCCTGGACAAGACCTAGATGTACTCAAGCCAAATATTCCTATCCCGATCACTGTAGAGTCTTATATCAAACAGAGGGATCCTCTAAATCTATGGATTAAGGAAAATCTTTAAGCTCAATGACTAGAGTTGTATACTTGTGTGTCTGTGAAAATGCGACTCCTTCTTCGAGGGCGAAAATGTCTGTGCTCTTTTGTTGTAGGATGATATCCGAACAAAAGTGCTTGTCTGCAATAAAGACTAGCCTAAGTGGCAGTAGTTATCAGTAGTGTTTTATACCACTACAGATGGCTTAGGTAAAGGATTTTAAGGTGGGGTGGCTGATGGGATTTGAACCCACTGCCTCCGCTTCCACAAAGCGGCGCTCTAACCAATTGAGCTACAGCCACCATAAATAGCTAACCCCCGTATTCAGGATACTTAGGCTTAGCCTGCTAGATTATAACGTTTTAATCCGTAGTTTTCCACTTAAATCGTACTATAAACCATTAGACAGGGTTATTTTACAATATGTGTTATTTGTTATTAATTCAATAAACACCCTATAGTACTTGATTAAGTAGAAATAACAGTTATAATATCCTAGATATGAACTATTTTAGATGGAACTGCAAACTTAATATTTCTGCAACAGCGGGTTTAAACCCTGTTATGCAGGTTATTGCGCAAGTTTGTGGCTTATCTAAGATTTAACCCCCCTTTAAACACCCGGATAAGCCTCCAAACGGAGGCTTTTTTTGTGCTTATTTTCACTTAATAAATCTCTATTTGAAGGCTTTTTTGGTTCTTTAAACCCTTTGTAGCTAAGGAAATACAAAGACAACTAAAGAACAAAGAAGCTCTTTAACAACTCAACTACAGCCACTATCAAAGGAGAAATCACATGTTTGGACCTAAGTTCAAAGTTGGTTGGGACGGATTCTATATCAATCTTCGTCCTTTTAAACGTGAGGAGATGGGTTACTTTGCTGACATGTTTAGCAGTCCCAGAGTTCATGAGTACACTCTGCAGTCCCGAGGTTTCACTCAACAGATGGAGGAGAAGTGGTTTGACAAGGCTCAGGAGAACGAAGATGTCTACTGGGCAATCGAGCCTGAAGGGCACGGTAAAGTCGTTGGTTCTACCGGGATTCACGATATAAATAGTTCTAACAGTTGTCACACTGGGATTATTATCTGTGACCCTAGTTGGTGGGGAAAAGGTGTTGCAAGCCGCGCCCATGTGGCACGCACTTGGTACGCGCTTACCTATCTTGACCGTGCGACTATTCAGTCTGAGGTTATGATTGAAAATCTTGGCTCCAGAAAGGCTCTTGAGCGCGTCGGCTACCATATTACAGGTCGTAATCCTCGTGTGAGGCGGTCCGGTGGTATGTACGTCGATTCTTTTTCTCTATGTCTGATTAGTCCCTTGTGGTTAACGCGTCTTTACCCCGCGGGATTACCTGAGGAATATGCTGAATCCGTTCAAAAGGTTCGTAATACTTTAGATAGGGCCAAGGAGGTGGTAGAGCTGCTTTAAAGAGTAATTTACTATTTTGCACTAGTGCACGATAGTAACTAAACTGTTTCAAGGTATATCCTTGATTGTGTGGTATACAGTTTACAAGCCTAGCTTGTTTACAAAACCACACTATATTCCCAATATTACAGAGGCCGTATGATCTAAAGCTTTTGGTAAAACTTTTCCAGTTGAGCAAAATCCCTCTAAGCTAGGTTTAAATACATTTCTATTGTCATCAGAAATATTAAAACCTCCTGCTAAACCTACATCTGTGCACGCTACAAATTTAAACTTAGTTTTATAAGCATCTTGAAAATATTTAACGACATCTCTAATGTCCCAAGGAGTGCAGAAATAATCGGGCTTTCCCGAGATTAAATATGTTTGTTGCCCATCGTAGGCTAGTAAAGACAGCATTCTGTGATGTAAGTCGTTAAAGGGAATGTCGTAGTTAATACCTTCTTGATCGGGTACAAAACAAAATTGAGGTAACCATGCGTATTTTATACCTTTTGGTAAAAATTTATTTTTCACCCATTCTGACAGCACTACGTTTGAAACTACGGACATTTCACCCGCCTCGTTTGCTACAACTGCGTGCTGATTTTTATTACCCGGTCGTAGGGTAAGCTCCGAAAAGTTTGGGTGATTGTGGGTCATGAGATATCTTGCATGTTCCCACACAGGAGAATTTTTATGCAGTGCTTGGTAAACAAATAGGCTTTCAGAACCATAAACTATTTTTTCTTCCGGTTTGGACATTTCCGTTTCTCCGATCGCTATAGCCTTAGACCACTCAATTGCTGATAGGCTGGTGGCATTTAGAAAGCAGGAACACTTTTGATTACTCATAGAGTGAAATTGCCTAGCATTTTGAGCTAAATAACTCCCGTCAAGGTCTATACTTATAGGTTTTTGGGATCTGTAGCCAAAAAATTTTACTTCTTTGTTTCGTTGTAAAAAAGTCATTTCCAGGTAATCACCTGTGTCTGAAAACTCCTGCTTTGGAGACTCTAGGACTGATTGATTTTTAAGTCTACTCTGGTAATCAAAGGTAGCGACTGTATCTAGGTATAATTTATAGTAAGCAAGCTCCGGTGACCTTAACAGGGTTCTCTCTGCAAACATATTTTCACGACCTTCGTTTTCATAATAGCTTAACAACCTTTCAGCTAGATCTGCGGTATCTGCCAATTTAACCATACCAGCAGCTGCGATTCCCATTCCTAGCAGTAGGGATCTTCGAGTTGTTTTTTTATGCAACAAAAAATTAGTAAGAGTCCCTAAAATTTCCGGGGTAAGAAGCATAGCTGCAGCTATATAAGTAGAGTCAGAAAAGTCGCTAATAAATGGATCTATAAGTGTTTTGGTAGTTTCAGGTGCATTGTCTTGAACAAATGGTCGAAGAGAATACATATTGGGTGTGTATTCATTAAAAGATAAATTTTTTTGGCCTTCATTTGTGTCCATTTTGCGATATACTATACCATACCATGTCCTATTTAGTAATATCTGATTTACATTTAACAGATAAAACCCCTCTTAATAAAATACATTTTCTGACTGATTTATTTAATCGGTACTCTAAAATAATAGTTGTTGGTGATTTGTTCGAGGGTTACCGTAGTTCTCCCAATGCCATTTATTATAAGTATTTGGAGTTATTTCAAGTTTTAGACAAAAAAAAGTGTTTATTTATACGAGGTAACCATGATAAAGATTTTGATTTTCCATTTTTAAAAAATATTGAGTATACTTCCGGTAGGTATGTAGTTAAAAATATTTATGGGAAAAGATACGCATTTTTACACGGCCATTTACATTTAAAAAGTATAGATGTTCGTTATTACCTCTATCTTATGCCACGCATCGTTACAAAAATCCTTTTACTTTACTACGACAGAATAGTTTCCAATTTAGAACCAAAACTAGAAACGCTTGAAAAAGAAGTTTCTTACTTAAAAGATATAAACTTAAGTATCTTTAAGGCATTTTCTAAAGAGTCTGGAAAATTTGAGAGGGTTATTTTTGGACACACTCATTATAGAGAGTTAAATAGACTGTACGCTAATCCTGGCTTTGTTGGTAAACAGCATGCTAGTTATCTGACTATTTCTAAGAATAAAGGTATAACTATGTATACTTATAAGTACTAAGCTGTGACTTTGTTTTTTTATTTACTCCAGTAGAATTAAACTTTAGATTTTCTAAAAAGTATTAAGCTAACAAATAAACCTATACCTAATGCACTTAAAGCTAGGTAAATAGTGTAGTCTGTTTTTCCAGTATCTGGTATTGGTTTTTGTACTTCTAAGCTACAGTCGTTATTATTAGAACACTTACTTATACCTGCACCTAAAACCTGTTCACAGGATTGATTTTGACAAATCAGGTGACTTTGCTGACCTGTAACACAGTCATTGTCCGCAGTACAACTGCTGTTACAGTTGCCACTTGTACATTCTTTTTGCGTACAGCTGTTTCCTTCGCAAGTTGTGTATGAGCAGTTTGCATCAGTTGCACATCCGTCTTCTCCTGAACCATCGACTGTTATACAAGCACTGTTACTGCACTCTAAGTGGGTAGATTCTTCTTTAGCATTAGTTTCAAAATTATCTTTACAGTAACCTTGCAATTTATTCCCCTCACTATCGGTATATTCAACTTTAGCTACGTTTATAACCTGTTTTTTATCTTCTACTGATTCTTGTAACTTTAATAAGGTGTATAGTGTGGTAGATTCCCCAGGATTGATCTTAATATTTTCGCAAGTAACCTCATCTTTTTTACTGTTAATATTACATTTATCTTTTGTTTCTTGTGAACTGCTACTAGATATTTCTTTATATTGTAAGTAATTCAAGTTCTGTGCGCCTTCTGATTTATAGCTTTTGTCTAAAGGATCTTTCAGTTTAACTCCCTCTAGTAAGGTGTTTCCCTTATTTTTAATTTCGATTTTAGCTAGTATTTTTTTACCAGCACTGACCTTTGCCTTGTCATCAAGTTTTTCTCCCATTTCGTTATAAAAAGATTTTGAGCACTCTAGATTAGACTCTTCTTTTTCCAATACTTTAACTGTATCACTACAATAAACTGTTTGCGCGCTCCCATTAACAACAATATTTAGGGCGGAGGAGTTAATAATGTCTTCTGAAGGGGTGGCATTGTCTACTATTGTAGAGCTAAATTCTAGTAAGTTTTTTCCTGTTTCAAAAATTACATTATCTTGAATACAAAATACTTCTTTGCCTTTATCGGGTATCTCCTTTATTTCGCATTTGGGATATCCCTCTTTTATTATAGGTAGGGTAAGCCAACTCGTGTTTTTATTGTTAAATACAGGGTAATTATAAAGAGGGTCTAAAACCTGCAAGGTGTCGATCTTATTTATATCCTTATCAAAAATTACCTCATTACTTTTTACATCTGTATTGTTTGTAGTTGTACTTGAGAATAGTTTAATGCTAGCATTTTGGGATTTTCCGATAGACACTGAGGCGTCTGTAAACTCTTTTGTGCAACTAAATTTTGTATAAACTGTTTGTACTACTTTTAGAGCTGAAACACATTCTTTATTTATATTTTTATCTTGTTCTACATTACTAGCTTCTACCTTTATGCCGTTGATAATTGAATCTTGATCTGTTTTTGCAATCGCCTTAGTTTTTATAGTTACGTAAATTTCTTGGTCAGGGTTTAAAGTTGTTGTTGTTACTGTGCAGTTTAAAATATTTACTGGTTCGAGTGTGCAACTAACACCCGACGAGTCTGTAATCTCTAAAAATTTAACATAGTTATTTGTGTTAAGAGTACTGAAAGAATCATCAAATTTAGTTACAAAAACGGGGGTTAAACCTGTATTTTTAGCTTTTAGAGTGTAAAAGAATTCACTGCCGTTTTCTACATAGGTTGGGTCTTGCTCACTAGAAGGGGATCCGTTGATTAATTTCGCACAACTGATGCTTGGCGGAAGAGAGTCCTCAAGAATTTCAAAACTTACTCTACACGCGTCTGTACCTACAAAATTTATATCTGTCTCTTTAACTAGGTAGTTTTTTATTGCAAAAAAACTTATAGAAAAGATCATAGTAATACCCAGGGTACCCAATAAGACGTTCCAAACCTTTCCTTTGTTTTTAGGTTGATTACTGATTATCCTTTTGTTATTTTGTTCTACTTGTATATTCATTTTTAATTACAATACTCATTTCCTTCAAAGGTAATACATGCCATGGAATCTGCTTCGTATTTTCCTTTTGAATTTACAGCAAACTTTTGTGTGGCCTCAAATTTACGTTTATTTTCTCCGGATACTGTTACCTCCTTAACATCTGTATTGTCAGCTTGTTTAACTATTGCTCCATTCAGCGAGAGTTGAAACTTTATTTTGTCAATTTTTGTGGTACTAGCGGAACTGGCTTTACAGGTTAGTATTATATTTCCGGTATAACCTTTGGGTATATTTGGTGATGTTTCGTTGTACTCAACTGCCCCCGAAGCGTTCTCGAAACTCATAAGTAAATCATCACAGCTAAAATTAGGCACAGGCACCTCTGGGTTTTTAACTGTTACTTCCGTTCGACAACTTGTAGCACTTTGGCACTCGTATCTTGGTGGTCCGTCAACGCACGCGGCTTTACATTCGGTAATACCATCATTCCAGATTCTTCCGTATATTGAAAATGTGCCTGTAGCTTTGGGTGTCCAGCTAAAAGAATTTATTGAGGTATTGTTGTTGGCATCTTGTACAATGTATCTTCCAGGTTGGTTATCTGAACTACATACTTGGGTTCCTGCATTTATACTCCCGTCGATTATAGAAATTCCAACTCCAGTGACTTTGGCATTAGGCACAGATTTAGAAAATGAAACATTGTAGGTTGCGGGCTGTCCAACTATTAGGTCTTTAGGGCCCTGGATACTCGTGCAATCTGGAATTGGGCAGTACCCTAGGTTAAAATTAATCTCATTAGTAGGAATTGTTCTTTTACAACCTACAGATTCTACTACTCCCTCGGTTCTGCGAGTTGCTCCTTCGACATTGCTATCTGTACAATTAATTCCATTGTTCACCCCTGTGCTTTGATCCGTTGCAGAAGCATTAGGAAAGTTAGATCCTCCGGTAGGTCTAATATATGTGTTAATCAACGTGCTCGCTTCTTTAGAGGCAGCCCAAGATCCTGAACCATCTGTAGTAGCAATTTTAGTTCCCCCAAGTGAGATATCTATGCCCCCTTTATACTCTTTTTGACCAGTACTTTTTATTACACAATAGGCCTTTCCCCCTATATCATAGTAGGTTGGTTGAGGTCCTGGAGTTACAACAGGCCCACATCCAGAGTTATCGTATACAAGTGTGCCTGTACCGTTAATGTCTACCTGGCAAGAGCCGCAGTTATTTTCTACTTGGCAGCTTACTGAGTGTGTTTTAGATGCCTCGTTAGCGGGGATAGTAACTGTTGTTTTGCCTGATCCTCCACCACAAGTTCTACAAGTTCCGTCAGCATAGTCTTCTCCTGGGCAACTAAAAGAGCCCGCATTTATATCTACGTCTAGGGCTTGGGTACATTTTGAAGGGTCCTTTTTTGTGATTGTCGCTGTTAAAGAAGCGCTATTACCTCCGCTACAGGCATGACTATCTGAATAAGTTATGTTAAACCCGCAGTCTCCCTCGCCCCCGGTGTTTCCTTGGTTAGGATCACAGGTGCAGCTAGATCCTGTCCAAAAACAATCTGAACCTGCGTGAGTGCTACACAAAGATTGGTTCATACCACTACAGGATGTTGGAACTCCAAAGTTACAAACCTTCCCACCTGCATCCGCACAGCTGCTTATGTTACAAGTATCTCCACCTCCACCACCTCCGGAACCACAGTTTGATGAGTCTACAGAGGAACCTTGCGTAGTGTAGTAGTGGTTTGCGTTACATGAGGATCCGTCATCAGAGGCATCTGCGTTACAGTGACCCTGTATTTCGTAGCAAGTACCACTAATTTCTTGGTAGCCTGCAGATCCTTTCGCCCCACAATATACATCGGTATAACTCCCAGGACTCCCACCACAATCACAACTACAACTTGTATCCCCCAAAACACTTCCAGTGTTTAAAATTTTTTGTTGGGTATTTAAGTATTTGTCTAGTATATAAAAAGGCGACAATGCAAAAAGAATTAAGGTAATTGAGTATAAAGGTAATGCTATTTTTTTGGACAGTTTCACAGGTAAATTCTATTTGATTTATAGGTAACGAGCAATCAACAAGTTAAAAAAACTTATAGTAATATATTAAAAATTTTGGTAAATTTATAAGTGTCTGCATTAAGACCAACAAATAATTATTTATTGGATGAGACTGCTTATTATCCTGAGGAAGAATCTCCCAATTCCCCAACTTTAAACCCCGGATCGCTTTGGATTTTAGACGAGCTTTTAGATTCTAATGGCGGCTACACCCCAAAAAAATTATTAGAGGTGTCCGCTTCAATTCAGAGCAAAGATGAATTTGACGTGACTGCTCAAGTGCAAACCTCATTAGCCGGGTTTTATAGGACTGTCTTTGGTGTTTTAAGAGGTGAGGATTTAAGATATTTATTTACAGACAACCAGCTTAGAAATTTGGGATTAACTGGTGCTGAATTATCCGGAACCACCTGCTACGATGGGCATAGTTTATATCAACAGATCGATTATGTATTTACCCATTATTGCGCTGCTAAAGGTATTCCTCCAAACTTACTACCTGAGGAAGTTTTAGATACGTTATCTCAGATAATAAATGCCGCCCATTTTAGTTTTGAAGACAACCCCTTTAATGACAATCCCTATAACCTACCTGGCTGTTTTGACCCTAAACAAACGAATTTTTATCCAGGTTTAACGAGATGTATTAATATGAATTTTCCAACTGGGAGTGACACCAGATTTCCGTACTTTAGAATCTGGGTTTATACACCAATGATTTTATCTGACCAGGATAGATTAGGGTCTACTCGGTATTTTCTATTAGATTCTAGCCCCCCTTCCACAAGAAAAAAATCCCTAGTAGGGGATATGAGAATACTGATGACATTGGTTTCCGGCCTACTTGCAATAGAAGAGGATTGTCTTAAGTATAAGAGGGTGTCTTTGGAGCCTTGGGTACAGATGAGCCCAGAATTGATAGGGGGTCTAATTGAGAAATATCGGGGCCATTTCCATTATCTTAAGATGCACAATGCGTATAATCGTCCAAAAAATAATTTTTCATTTCTACAAATTGAACTTAGCGACACGCGGATTAAAAATGCACTTTATAGGCTAGCCCAATTTGCAAATTTTATGCAACAAAATCCTATCTTATATCAAGACTTAGTCAGCGGGAATATTTCAGTAGAATTGAAACAGGATTCTGTTCCTATCGTAAAGACATCGAAAAAAAGATCTAGAAGGAAAAAAGCAAAACCCTACCAGTGTGCGCTCCCTTTATACGTCCCCAAATAAAGGTGGAGTATTTATAATTTATCTATAAGGTACTTAAAATACCCTAAATTACTCTTTAAAACCCTACTATAGATAATTAGATGATTGTATAAGTGACTACTATAAGATAAAATACCTTCAAACTTTCAGTTACCTTAATTTACCTGTTGCCCTCCTAAATGAATGGCCTTACTAAATGAAATTAAAATAATTTTAAAAGATGTTTTTGATATATATCGAGGCGTAATTAATTTTATTTTGATTCTCGTAAAATACCTTGGTAGCTATATTAAATACTCGTATTATTTACTTGTCAGCCAGCTTTATATTTACAAAAAAACTCTTTTAAAAAATACTCATAAAACATTTAGAAATAGTTATATTTTGGTAAGAACAACTATAAAAAAAGCCAGGTCTGAAAAAACTGTATCTTTAAATAATTACATAAAAGTTTTAAAGTCACGCTGCATAAAATTAAACAGATTTCCAACTAAACTATTTAAGCGTAGATCTAAATCATTAACACTACCAAAATTTAAAAAAAGCAAAAAAATAGATCGAACAAAAAAAGAGGTGGTTAAAACCTTTAGATTTTGGTTTGTCTTTAGGGCCAAACTGTATATATTATTTTTATTTTTAATATTTTTAATAGCTTCCTATTTTTATTTTAATATAATTTATTCTTTACCAAACCCAAATAATGTTGTTGTTGGAACTAAAAGGCTGACTTCTTATGTTTACGATAAAAATGGCGACTTACTTTATAAAAATTATAAAGATACAAACAGAACATTGGTATCAATTAACGATCTACCCCCCTATTTAATTGAAGCTATTTTATCTGTTGAGGATGATAATTTTTATTCCCATCACGGTATTTCTTTAACAGGTATTCTAAGGGCAGGTTACAAAAATTTTGAAAATAAAGATGTAGTACAGGGGGGTTCTACAATAACACAACAACTGGTAAAAAATACTCTATTAACGCCAGAAAAAACTTTAGAGCGAAAAATTAAAGAAGCTGTAATGTCCGTTATGGTTGATTATAAGTATCCTAAAAATGAGATATTAGAGATGTACTTAAATACTGTAAGCTTTGGGGGTACCAGTTATGGAGTACAAGAAGCTTCTCAGATGTACTTTAACAAAGATGCAAAAGATTTAACCTTAGCAGAAAGTGCTTTATTGGCGGGACTTCCTACTGCCCCAACAGATAATTCCCCCTATGCAGACCTTACACAAAGTAAAAGTCGGCAAGAAGAGGTTTTGGTGCTTATGGTTAAAAACGAGTACATAACAAACACGCAGGCAAGAGATGCTTTAAACCAAAAATTGAATATTCAGTACCCTGTAACACAAATAAAATACCCACATTTTGTTTTTTATATTGAGGACTATATTAGAAACAAATACGGAGAGTACCTTTTTGATAACGGCGGACTCAGGGTCTACACATCTTTAGACCCAGAAAAACAAAATATCGCCCAAAATGTTGTAACTGATGAAGTAGCCAAAATTTCTAGTCTACGTATTAGTAATGGTTCAGCTCTTATAACTAACAATAAAACAGGCGAGGTAGTTGCCATGGTAGGAAGTAAAAATTTTTATGCTAAAGATATCGACGGTTTTGTAAACTTAACTACCTCTTTAAGGCAACCCGGTAGTAGTATAAAACCTTTTAATTACTCGTTAGGTATAAAAAATGGAATGACTGCTGGAACAATAATTTTAGATACTCCTGTAAGCTATGCTACCCCGGGGTCTCCTGTTTACAAACCGGTTAATTACGACGGCAAATTTAGGGGTCCAGTTACCCTTAGACGTGCTTTAGCAAACTCTTTAAATATACCCTCTGTAAAGGTGTTAGAGAAAAATGGTGTTAATAACTTTATTGATTATGCACGATTATTCGGCTTTAAACACTGGGATAGAGACTATTACGGCCTTTCTCTGGCTTTAGGTGCAGCAGAAGTAACCATGGTGGAACTAAACCAAGGGTTTTCCGTGTTTGCTAATAAGGGAAATCTAGTACCAGTTAACCCTATTCTGTACATTACAAACAGTGGGGGAGATATAATTGAGTATAATCCTTGTGTTTATACAGAAGAGGACTTTAAAGATAAAAAAATTCTATTTAAACCAGGGGAATGCGGTACAAACATAATCCCTGAGTCAAATGCTTTTATTATAAAAAGTATTTTATCTGATTTTAATGCTCGGAAAGAGGCTTTTGGTGTGTCGATTTTAAATGTATTTGGTACTGGTGTTAAAACAGGTACTACAAATGATCTAAGGGATAACTGGGCGATTGGTTTTAACGATGAATACACAGTGGGAGCTTGGGTTGGGAATAATGACAACACTCCCATGAGCTATGTGGCAAGTGGTATTACGGGGGCCTCTCCCATATGGGCAAATATAATAAAGCAAGTTACAAACGAACAAAATTATCTAGATTTAGATCCTCCAGGCCAAGTTTACAAGGCAAATATTTGCCCAATCACGGGACAGTTAAGTTGCCACAGCTGCGGGGGTTTTGTTGAGTACTATGTAGAGGGCAGCCAACCTAAACAACATTGTTCCGAGGACTATATTAACTCTTTAAAAGAAAACAGAAACGAAGAGGAGAAAGACAAGTAGCCTTTACTCTTTTTTATTTAGATTCTAGTGAATTAGCTTTAAAGTTCTCGTAAAGTAAATTTGCTTTGTGCTATATACCGTTTTGTAGAATTCATCTGGAGTTATTTCTTTGAATCCGAAATCAAGCTCGGTGTTAGGGGTTACATCGTGGGGCACTATAGTAACGTAGTATTCTTTTTGATTATCTTCATAAGCTGTCCCGGATATCCCTCTTGCTATAAAAAAATTACCCAAGTTGGAATTATTAGTTGGGTAGTCTGCGTCTTTATTTAGTTCATACAGTAAAACCTTGTTTTTAACTCCAAATTTGGCCCGGGCGTAAGTAGAAAGCTTATTGGGCTTTAAAAAATATATAAAGATTCCAATTAAAACAAAGGCAACTATCAAAGGTATAAGGTTAAATTTTTTCTGTTCCATACTTACAATAATTATTTAGTAATTTATTAATAAATCAATTTAACTATTTGTATTATACATCTCAATTCTACTGGCACAAACTTTGCTCTTTATACTTACTGTTATTTTATCTATAATTAAGTATATGAAAGATCTGCCCGACTTTACTGTACAAGTACCTTTAGATGTACCCAGTTCAAAAGAAAAAAATTATATAAATAATTATAATAAACTTACTTTTGGTACCGGAAAATTGCTAATGTTTGCTGGAGACCAGCGAATAGAGCACCTATCGACAAGTTTTTACGGTCCTGGAATAACTCCCTTAGATATTTCGCCTGCGCATTTGTTTAATGTTGCTTCTGTGTCAAAGGTAAGCGGATTGGCCACACAGATAGGTCTAATTAACAGATACGGGAAGGAATTCAGCCAAATCCCTTACATAGTTAAGTTAAACTCACAGTCAAAAATACGAAAAGATACTTATGGCTACTCGAAGGGTTCTTGTTTATCCTCGATTGAGGATGTAATTAACTTAAAGGAGAATTCCGGCCTAAACATACCTGCTGTAGGTTATACTTTACTTTTTGGCATAGAAGAAGAAGGCCAAATGATGGAGGAGGCTGCAAACCTAATTAAGCAAGCACATAGTCAAGGTCTAGTTTTTATACTTTGGGTATACCCTAAAGGTAATGGTGTTAAAGACGAAAAGGATCCTTTAGTCATATCCACCGCAGTTACAGCTGCTTCTGTTCTTGGCCCGGATTTTATAAAAATAAACGCACCCAGAGATACTAAAAAACTCGAAAATCTTGCTAGAGCTGTTCAGCTAGCTGGAAAGGTTAGATTAGTAACTGCCGGTGGGAAGGCTGTTTCACCTGAAGCGTACTTGTTTGATATTTACAAACAAATTCATTTGTCTAAAACTAGTGGAGTTGCAATTGGTCGAAACTTGCATCAGCGTAATGTATCCGAGGCCGTAAAATTAGCAGACTCCCTACATGAAATTATTTTTGAAAACAGAGATATTAAATCGGTATTAAATAAGAATTACCCTAGATCTTAATTGCATATTAAGTAAGTATCTGGTAATTTCTACTACATCCTGTCTTCCTGAAATTTATTAATATTTAGCTACCTCTTGCCCAAAACAGGGAGGTGATTTAATTGAAAAAATATTTAACTTTAACAATAGGATTTATCATTGTCTTGCTTGGTGTAGGTTACACTTATTCAGTTTTTAGTGATACCGAAAGAATTGATAATAATACCCTAAGCTCTGCAACGGTAGATATTACTCTGCAAGCTCTAACATCTGGAATTATTGAAAAACCTGTAAATGTTTCTAATTTGGTGCCTACTCAGTGGACTGATTGGGCTAGAGCAGAAATATATAATGAGGACTACAGTACTTCTGTAAGAGTTTTTATGTATTTAGAAAATACTAGTGGTTTACTGTGCGATGAAGTTAACCTACAGGTTACAACGGGTGTACTAGGTACGAACACCGCTGAGAGAGGTACAGATATATATCTAGGTCCTATCGTAGATTTAGAGGGTGTTTCCAACAAGGTAGAGGTTACTAGCTATGTTTCCCAGTATTTGGGAATAACTGAGACTATGGCTATACAACAAAGAGCTCAAATTGATGAGAATGCTACCAACGACGTTCAAGGTGAAACTTGTACTTGGGATGAAGTATTTGTGGCAGAAACCCCAGTATATTAGTTAGTATTAGATTTACAGGTTTGTTAATACCACAGGCCTGTAAGTCTTTACTGTATTTTCAATAAAAGATACTATAGGTATTGTTGACTAAGTTTGCATTCTTATGAAAAACTACTTGTTGTTAGTTATCTTTTCTTTAGCATTACTAAACAGATTCTCTTTACCCACATCTTCACTTTTTACTGACCAAGAAACATCCAACGGAAATGCTTTAGCTGCCGGTACTTTGGATTTGACTGTTGATGATAACCAAGGAAGCAATGTGCAAAACTTTACATTTAATGATTTGGTTCCCGGTGATTCTAAATCTAATATCTTTACATTAAAGAATATCGGTTCTGTACCCGGAAAACCCACAATATGTATTAAAAATGTTACCAACGTCGAAAGTACTGGAACTACTGAGTTTGAATCCGATGGAAACCCCGGTGAACTTGGCGCAAGTTTGCTGGTAAACAGTAAGATTAACTCTTTTTCTTTGGTCGACGTAGATACATCTTTGGACACTTTAAATAATTATTGCTGGTCGCCAAGTAACGCTGGCGATTCCGAGTTTGCTTCTACAGGTGCAAACATAATAGATTATAATGAAACGGCTACTTTTGAATTACTCTTTACATTACCCCTCAATGTAGATAACAATATTCAAGGAGACTCTGTAAATTTTGATGTTGAATTTAATTTAGAACAACAATAGTGGATAAAGTGCTAGATAAAAAAAACTTATACTTTAATTTAAGTTCCTTAATACTACTTTCTGTTTTTATATCGGTTTACACGAATAAAATATTTTTATACACAGTTAAATCGGGATCAATGTCACCGACAATTAAGAAAAACAGCATTGTGGTTGTACTTCCTGCAAAAAGTTATAAAGTACAGCAGATTGTAACTTATAAAAAGTCAAATTCTACTGTAACACACAGGATAATTTCAATTATGGATGGCTATTTACAAACCAAAGGAGACGCAAATGATTCTGCCGATTTAAACCTTGTAGACTCTAAAGATATAGTTGGAAGGGTCTTCTTAACCTTACCTTTTCTAGGTTATCTAACTAATAAATATTTTTTGTCTGCAGCATTTTTAATTTTAGGAATTTGGTATGCATCGCCTAAATTTAAGAAACTTTTTTAAAACCCTTGTATACCTTGTTTTCGTTATTATTAGTTTAGCTAGAAACGATACAGTTTTAGCTAGCTACTCTGACAACGAAACTTCTTTAAACAGTAGTTTAAAGTTGGCCACCTTAGACTTTTCTATTAGAGATACTGATGATGAGAGTTTAGGAAATCCGATCTTTGACAGTACACAGATCTCACCAAGTATCCCAGTAATTTCTAAAATAAAAGTAGTTAAAATAGGCGGTTTAGATTTTAAGTACAAAGTTCAACTTTTAAATATTTCGGGCAGCGATAGTTTGTGTAACTCCTTAGACCTAGAGTTATCTATTGACGGTTCTATTGAATATAGTGGTAAATTTGTTGACCTTAAAAATCAGCAGTTTACAGTAAGTGATCTAGAGGATACTTTGGATTTTAAAACTTCTGTACCAGATGATGCGTCTTTGCAAAACAAAAATTGCAACTTCGACATCAAATTAAATTCCTGGCAAGCCGATCTTAACGAAGGGGAAGGGTTTTCTGATACTGAACAAAGTAATACGAATTCAATTTACACATTAGGCTGGGAGCCCTATGTCTTAGCCATTAATCCTGGAGCTTTAAGTGGGGAAAGATATGAAATTGGTAGTGATATTGTTGTAAATTGGGAGGCTACAAGTACGGGCAACCTACCAGATAATTCTTTACTTATTCAACTATCATACTCAGAAGACGGTGGTGCAAATTTTGTTGAATTTGCATTCTTACCCTTTAATAACGGATCTTATATTTGGAGTACACCTACTACCTTAATTTCTGATCAAATGTTAATAAAAATTTCAGCATCCAATTCTGATCCAGGTGGTCCATTTTTAATGAGCGCCGAAAGTTTGCAGTTTTCCTTGGCTCCTAAATACGTTCTTCGAGACATTATAATAAATGAGGTTTATTGGTCTGGTTCTACAAACAGTACTGAGGATCAGTGGGTTGAGTTATATAATAACTCCTCAAATATAGTTAATTTAACAGGGTGGACTTTAAACGGAGCAGGTGAGGGTGACACTAGTGTTACTTTGTCCGGTACACTGGGTGTCGGTGAATACTTATTACTCTCAAAGTATGTAACAACAAATTCCGCAATATCAGACTCTATAAGTTCTAATCTTGTAGAACCTCTTTTAAATTTAGACACCTCTGGCGAGTTATTACAGCTTTACGATTTACATAATGACCTTATTGATACAACTCCTTCAGGTAACTGGGCTGCTGGGGAAAATACTGTTCAAAAGAGATCTATGGAACGAAATAGTGTCCCTGGAGACGGCTCTGATCCTGTAAATTGGCATAGTTGTATTGATGCTGTGTGCAACGACAGCACTTATTGGGATACTGATGATGGGGAGGATTATGGAACTCCCAAGTCTTTAAATCACTCTAGTAACGATACTTTTGTTACAGAAGTTATTGAGGCTATACCCCTAAAAACCGACGATGTAGAAAATATTACTACAATAGAAAATGAACCTGAAGAGGGTCTATCTACGGATAGTATTGCTCCCGAACCTGTACCAGAGCCAGAGGAGAACAAAATGGATTCATCTGATGAGGAGGACATATTGCCTCAACAATCGTCGAAAGCAGAAGCAGAAATAACTATAGAGGAGCCTGCTGAGATATTTGGAAAACCTATTGACAACAAAGAGAAACCTGTGGATGCCGAGGTTGCTGTTGCTAAAGATACTGAAGAAGTTTTAACTAATACTGCTGACAAAAAAGAAGATGTAGTAGAACAAAAAGTTATTGTCGAGAAGGTATCTGAAAAAACAGAGGTGCCTGATTCAAAAGATCCTGAAGGGCCAAAAAATGTTAAAATAGAAGATATAGCCCATGAAGAAATTTAGTTTTTTACTGATATTCACCCTATTTTACCTTTTAGTAGCCGTTAATACAGTTAAGGCTGCTGATAGAAAAGTGGTTTGTAAAAAAAACGATTGTAAAATTGATTCTGATTTACCCTTATTCCAATATGATAATGTTTTCCCTTCTTGGTCTGAATCTAAAAGTGTAGATATTCAAAATAAGTACCCTAACCCTATCAATTCTTATGTTGTTTTAAAAAACGATAATTTTAAAGATACAGATCTAGATTCTGTAATTGAAATATCTATAAAAAATGGAACCACTTTAGTTTATGGCCCTAAATCGTTAAAGGAATTTGCACAAAATGGAAACGTTAAGTTAGGAGCAATTCCCAACAAGAATACACAAACATTCGTTTTTACACTTACAATGTTAGACGTAGACAATGACTACCAAGCATTGCGTTTATATTTTGATTTAGACTTTAATTTTGAAGCAGAGGAAGTGACTGGAAATAATAATAATGGCACTAAGGATAAAGACACTAAAAGTACCCTGCAAGATGTAGGGGATTATGTATCCGAAATATTGGGTATAACTGCGAAACCCAACACAGTAAAAGAAAATAGTAAAATTGAAACTGAACCTAAGAAGGATAAGACCCTTAACGAAAAATCTATAGGTGAAGTTTTAGGTGAAAATAGCTGTCGTGTAAATTATTACTGGTTATTTCTATTTAT